>Ga0187892_10001952_pt1 | contig 44226 bp, 45 predicted proteins | sample MA1701073metaG_FD_139345 | JGI IMG/M metagenome (GOLD analysis project Ga0187892, IMG submission 139345) | Bio-ooze microbial communities from a basaltic lava cave in the Kipuka Kanohina Cave System on the Island of Hawaii, USA - MA170107-3 metaG ... | reverse complement strand
GGGCTTTCCCACCGTCAATTCCGGCCGTTCATACCGCTCAATGAACACTCGATCCGTGATCCCACCGTTCAGCACGCCCGCCACCGCTTCAATTGGAAACCTAAGTCCGACAGGCTGCTAGCGCGGGAAATACGCGCCTACACACTGTTCGCGACGCACTATTTCGAGTTAACGGAGTTGGCCGTCGAAATGGAAGGGGTGGCGAATGTGCATTTTGATGCCGTGGAACACGGTGATCGGCTTGTCTTTCTGCACTCGGTGCAAGAAGGCCCGGCAAACCAAAGCTACGGACTGCAGGTGGCGCGGATGGCGGGCGTCCCCGGCACCGTGGTAAGCCGTGCCCGGGACAAGCTACAGCGGCTGGAACGGCGGCGACGGTTGGAGACGCCGCAACCGTCCGCGCCACAGATGGAGTTATTCGATGAGGTCGCGGAACCGCCAGCCCTCACGGTGTTGCGCACCTTGGAACCCGATGGCTTAAGCCCACAGCGAGCCTTGGAAGAGATTTACCGCTTGCGCGCGCTGGTGGAATAGCCTCGCGGATGGGCGATGCTTATCGCGCGGGCCCGATTCCCGGTTATAATTAATATACTTCGCGGGCGGGGTATGAACCCCGCCCTTGACCAAAAGGGAGAGCTGCGCTGCTCCCCTTTGGAAACCCCATCGCTAAGGTCCTCGCGGCAAGACCGCGGGGTATGCGTTTGATACAAAAAGACCTTTTGGAGAAAAGCTAGCAATGACGTTCGTCGTTACCGAACCCTGTATAAAGTGCAAGTACACGGACTGCGTGGAGGTGTGCCCTGTCGATTGCTTCCATGAAGGCCCCAACATGCTGGTTATCGACCCCGACGAGTGTATCGATTGCACGCTGTGTGAGCCGGAGTGCCCGGTGGATGCAATCCTCTCCGAAGATGATTTGCCTGAAGCACAAAGGCATTACCTCGACCTCAACACGGAGTTAGCGAAGGCGTGGCCCGTCATCAACCAGCGCAAACCGGCGCCTCCGGACGCCGACGAGTGGCGCGAGGTCCAGGGAAAGTTGGACATGCTGGAGCGCTAGCGCCAGCGAGCTGCCGTCGATCCGCGGTCGCGCTATCCGTTTTTCACGCAGCAACGCGTGCCCAGTTCGGCCCGCGGTGACGGCGCGTTCCATTGGATTTCCCTCATTCTGAATACCCGCCGTTTGCAGCGGGTACTTTAGCATTGGGGTTTCCAAAGGGGAGTAGTGCAACTCTCCCCTTTCGTCAAGGGTGGGGTTCATACCCCGCCCGCGAAGTAAAATTGAGTTATTTTTTGTCCGCGCCGATAACTCGGGCCGTTGGTAACTTCCCCGCCCTGGAGAGGCCGGAGACACGCATTTCTATCCATCAAAACCCATGATTCCGATGCAAGAAATCCGGTGGCTCGACGCGAATTGCAGATGGCTGGTTGCCGTAGTCTGTGGTGCATTTTGTCTTAAAGCGCAAGGTTTGTACGGAGCAGAGATCTATAAATGGGTCGATGACCATGGAACCGCACACTACGGGGAGCGGCCGCCAAATAAAGGCGCCGTGAAGCTTACCGTAACCGCGAAGCCGTCCGTCGGCATACGCGATCAAGAAAGGTTCAGGCGCCAAGAACGGCTGTTAAAGGTGTTCGAGGAAGAGCGTCAGGAGAAGGCCGCCGCGGCGCAAGAGAAACGCCTGGAGAAAGAGAAACGCAATCGAAATTGCATGCTCGCTCGTAGGCAACTATTCAACTACGAACGCGCATCGATGCTTTACAAGGAGGATGGACTAGGAAATCGCGTGGTATTTGAGCACAACGAGCGCGTCGAGGCCGAACGAGGCGCGCGCGAAGCAGTGGAACACTGGTGTGATTGATTTCCGAGCGAACCCGCCGATCAGGTCGCGACGATTCTCATCCAACCGTACACACAATGGCGCAATCACTCTCGCATAAACCGCTGCTTGGCCGTTACCAGTTACAGCGTGAGCTCGGCCGCGGAACGATGGGCGTGGTTTACCTGGGTCTTGATCGGGCAGCCAGTCGCTACGTCGCGGTTAAGACCATCTGTTTAGCGGAAATCTTGGAAGAAGCGCAACTCGATGAGATAAAATCGCGCCTATTCCGGGAGGCCGAGACCATCGGGCGTCTACATCACCCGAATATCGTGACGGTGTATGAAGCAGGGGATGAGCACGATTTGGCATATATCGGAATGGAGTACCTCGAGGGAACCACGCTTGCGCCCTACATCAAAAAGGATGATTTGCTGCCGGTAAGGAAAACGCTATTTTTAGTCGCCACCCTGGCGCGCGCCCTTGATTATGCGCATCGCCAGCAGGTTGCTCACCGGGATATTAAGCCCGGCAACGTGATGTATGCGGCGTCGAGGAATATGGTCAAGATCACCGATTTCGGTATCGCGAGCGTCATCGACGCGCATGTTGGAACAACGGGATTGGCTGGCGGCACACCTTTTTACATGTCCCCCGAACAGGTCCTCCAGTATCCAGTCGATGGCCGCTCCGACCTCTTCTCCTTAGGGGTGATGCTCTACCAACTTACCTCCGGTTCCCTGCCATTTACTGCGGGAACGATGGATGCCTTGATGCACAAGATCGTGCGCGATGCGCCGATCAGTCTCTTCGACGTTCGTCCGGACTTGGCCCGCACCGCACCGTATCTAGGGCGAATCATCGACAAGGCGTTAAAAAAAACGCCCTCCGAAAGATACCAACGCGGTGCGGAGATGGCACGTGACCTGCTTTCAGGGTTAAACCAGATCCGTTTATAAGCGAGGCGTCATGTTTCAAGCGGGGGCTCTTGAAATCATAAATCTGTCAGACCGGGGCCGCAGACGCCCGAATAACGAGGATAGTACCGCAAGCGACGCGCATCTGGGTTTAGCGGTGGTGGCGGATGGCATGGGGGGATATCGGTCCGGGGAGGTGGCGAGCGCCATCGCGGTCTCTTCGGTGATGAACGATCTGCGTAACGCATTAACTTCGGCGCGGCTTTCGGGGCGACACCACGCCGTGTCGAAACAATCTTCCATCGTTAACCAAGCGATCACGCACGCCAATTCGATGATCTACCGAACCGGACAAACCGAACCACAATGCCAAGGCATGGGAACCACGGTGGTCGCCTGCTTGTTTCAGGGAAACAACGTTACCGTTGGGCATGTCGGTGATTCCAGGCTTTACCGTCTTCGGGGCGGTGCGTTCGATCAGATTACCACCGACCATTCGGTCGTCCAGGAACTGATTGATCAGGCGGGCATGACGGCGGAGCAGGCCGCGGCGGCGGCTCCGAAAAACCTGGTCACCCGAGCGCTCGGGATCGACGAGGCTGTCCAAGTCGATATCTACGAGGAAAGTTTAGATCCCGGGGACATCTACGTTTTGTGTACCGACGGCCTGCACGATATGGTCAATAATGAAGAAATTCACTTAACCCTACGCGAATATAATGATAATCTTGTAGGAGCGGGGGACCGATTAGTCGCTCTAGCCAATGAGCGCGGGGGTCATGATAACATTTCTCTCGTCATCGCTCGGCTGCGTGCGTATCGGAGAGCGATTTTTGTTTGGCCCCGTAAATTACAACGATGGGTTAGTTAATCGTATAGAGCGTCCTTATGTCAAAACTCGTCCTCAGTCTTAACGGCGTGGTACAAGGAGACTATCCGCTTACCAAAGAACGCATGACGATTGGCCGCAAAGCGGACAACGATATTGCGGTTGACAATCTTGCGGTTAGCGGTAAACACGCCTTGATCATCACAATCTTGGACGACTCCTTTCTTGAAGATCTGGGGAGCACGAACGGGACATTCGTCAACGGCAAGGTCATAAAGAAACACGCCCTGCGGAACGGCGATGTCATCAGCATCGGGAAACACGAGATCCGGTATGTCAACGAACACGCCACCGCCGATGACGACGAGTTCGAAAAAACCATTATTATGCGCCCCGGAACGGCCTCAGCGGCCGCGGCGCTCGCGAAGGCTATCGGCCGTACGTCAATTGCGCCAAGCTTTGGTGCGGGGGCCTCGCCCAGCTTGCAGCCTACGAGCTCGCCACTTGGGCGGCTGAACATAGTAAACGGGCCCGTTGCCGGCAAGCAGCTCGAGCTGATCAAGGCCTCGATTACCTTGGGTAAGCCCGGCGTGCAGGTTGCCGTGATATCACGGCGGCCACAGGGCTATTTCATTACGCATATCGAGGGCGGGACGGCCGAACAACCGATCTACCCGGTTGTCAACGGGCAACCGATTGGAGCGCGGAGTCGTCAGCTCAACGATCGTGATGTCATTGAATTGGCGGGCATAAAAATGGAGTTTCTCGCGGTTTAAGCCCCTTATTGAGCCGTCGGATGCTCGACAGCAAGCGCACGAGTTACGGCTGCCGGTTTTTTAAGCACTCCAAATAGCGCCGCTCATCGGGAAGGATGTGAGTGCGTTGCGCTTGCCATAAGGCTTCGAACAGACAATCCATCATTTCGTGTTGGGCGGCGTGATAGTTGGGGCAACGCCCTCGCAGATCCGCATAGATACGTGCAATACCGGCAGGCCGATCCGCTAGCAACTGCTCCTCAATCGACACGTGCATAGCCATATGCAGGAAAGGATTGGTCTCGCCGCCCTCGGGGGTATAGTGCCTTGATAGAGCGTGCTCTCGATTCCGTAGTAATGCGTGGTATTCGGGGTGAGCGAGGATCACCTTTAAAATCAGGTTCTCGATAGGCTGTAGGGCATCGCTCGCCGAGTGCTTATTCCATACATCTATAAAATACTTCCTTGCCGACAGTTGATCTTGCACCAACACGGCTAAACGCGACCAATCTCGGCCTTGTCTTTCCATTCGCAGAGATCACGGATGATACATTCGCCGCAGCGCGGTTTTCGCGCCCGACAGACGTAGCGCCCATGCAATATTAACCAGTGATGGGCGTCTTGCCTAAATCGCTTCGGTACCGCGGCCATGAGCGCCCGTTCCACGACGGCGGGAGTCTTACCCGGGGCGAGTCCGGTGCGGTTCGCGACCCTAAAAATATGCGTATCCACCGCGATCGTGGGTTCTCCGAAGGCAGTATTCAAAATTACATTGGCCGTCTTGCGCCCGACGCCGGGCAATTGTTCTAATGCCCCTCGGTCATGGGGCACCTGTCCGCCGTGCTTATCGCAAAGGATTTCGCAGGTATTGATGATATTTTTAGCCTTACCATTATAAAGCCCGATGGTTTTGATGTACGATTTCAGACCCTCCTCCCCGAGACCTAGGATGGCCGCGGGTTTATTCGCGACCTGGAACAGTCGCCGCGTCACTTTGTTGACGCTAACATCGGTTGCCTGAGCCGAAAGGATCACCGCCACCAGCAGCTCGAATGGCGTTCGATACTCAAGCTCGGTGGCCGGATGAGGTCTCTGTGCTTGGAGGCGATCAAAGACCTGGGCACGCTGGTAGCGGTTCAATGAGAGACCAGTCCCTTATGCTACGAATATGACAGTCGCAGATCACATCATGCCTGCAAAACCCTTGGTGTTAAAGAAGGGCGAAGATCGGCGCCTACGCGCCGGTCATCTCTGGGTTTACAGCAATGAGGTGGATACGCATACAACGCCTTTGCACGCCCTTACCCCCGGCGACAGCGTCACGGTGCTCACCAGCAGCGGTAAAGCCATGGGATCGGGGTACGTGAATCCGCATTCGCTAATCTGCGCGCGCCTGTTGGATCGCGACCGCCCTTGGTCGGCGGCCCTGTGCAGAGAGCGCCTGAAGCGCGCGCTGGCCTTGCGCGAGCGCCTGTTCGACGAACCCTATTATCGCCTCGTGTACGCGGACACGGACGGTCTCCCTGGGCTCGTGGTCGATCGCTACGGTGATCTCTTGGTGGCGCAATTCAACACGGCCGGGATGGAAAGGCGCCTGAGTGATGTCATCGATGCGTTGAGGGAGGTCCTCGATCCGAAGGCGATCCTGTTGCGCAATGATTCCCCGAGCCGCCTCCTCGAAAGTCTCGACTTGTACGTTGAATCGGCGTTCGGTCAGGTGCCCGAGGAGATTTGCCTCACCGAGCATGGCGTCCGGTTCTATGTCCCCGTGCTTAGCGCACAGAAAACCGGTTGGTATTACGATCAGCGCGCTAACCGCGCGCGGATGCTGCGCTATGTCAAAGGCGTGCGCGTCCTCGACGTGTTTAGCTACTTAGGGGCATGGGGAGTCCAGGCGGCATCCGCCGGCGCCCTTTCCGTGCAATCCATCGAGTCTTCGGCCCATGCGCTGCGCTATATCGAACGCAATGCGCGGGAAAATGACGTGCGGGTTGCAGCCCTGCACGGGGAAGCCTTCGCGACGCTCAAGGCCTTGCAGTCCGCCGCGGAAATCTATGATGTCGTGATTTTGGATCCGCCGGCCTTTATTAAGAAGAAAAAAGATCTTGCCGAAGGGCTTTTGGCTTATCGGCGCCTCAACCAGTCGGCGCTCGGGCTCGTTCGGCACGGCGGGATCTTGATGACCGCCTCCTGCTCCTATCACCTCACGCACGAGGGCTTCGTAGATTTGTTGCGGCAAGCGTCACTACGTGCCGGGCGCGAGATACAACTGTTGGAGCAAGGGCACCAATCGCCGGATCATCCCATTCACCCCGCGATCCCCGAGACCAATTATCTCAAGGCGGCGATTTGCAGGGTGCTCTGACACTGCCTGGGTTCGAGCCGAAGCAGCACACGCGACTTGGTTAACCTCTTAATTAACGCGCGTTTGGTGGTGGCGTCTTACCAGTGACTGACTTGACAACGCCGCGCCACGGCTCCCATGATCTCGTCGGAAAGATCAATGCCCTGCTACCGCAGACACAGTGCCGTCGATGCGGGTATGCGGGATGTCGCCCTTATGCCGAGGCCATTGCCCGCGGCGAGGCCGGCATCAATCAATGTCCACCGGGTGGCAGCCACACGATCGAACGGCTCGCCGGCCTGCTAGGGCGCCGACCCGTACCTCTCGATTCCCGCTACGGCGCCGAGCCACTGTCCCATACTGCCCGTGTCATCGAGGAGCTGTGTATCGGCTGTACGAAGTGTATACAAGCTTGCCCGGTGGATGCCATCCTCGGGGCGGCAAAGCACATGCACACCGTGCTTCAGGATCTCTGTACGGGTTGTGACTTATGCCTGCTGCCCTGCCCCATGGATTGCATCGAAATGATCCCTGCCGGCCTCAATTGGGATCAAACGCACGCAGACGCCGCCCGCGCACGCTTCGAGGCCCGCAATGAGCGGCTCGCAATTCCTACCGAAAACGCGCCCGTAGCCAAAGCCGATCCCACGGCGCGGCTGGCGGAGATCGAGCGTGATTCCCTTCGCCGCAAGGCCGAGATCGCCGCGGCGATCGCCAGGACGCGTAACCACCGAAATCTGAAATGAATTTTACTTCGCGGGCGGGAACCCCGCCCTTGACCAAAGGGGAGAGTTGCACTACTCCCCTTTGGAAACCCCAATGCTAAAGTGCCCGCCGTAAACGGCGGGGTATTCAGAATCTGTGTGATGCGGCCCGTTTAGAGCTTGTGAAGAAATCGTAGCGAGCACGCCCGCCCGCGAGGGCGCGGCGCGCAGGAACCGCAGTGTATGTGGAAATACATGAGGATTCCGAGCACCGTGCAACGATGCGAGCGGGCTGCGCAGTAGATTTATTCACAAGCTCTTAGCGCTCCGGTACCATCTGCGGTGAGGGGGTCATGCGCGCCGAACCCGCTCCCGTACGTTCGAGCGTCGGATCGAAGCGGTCGGTCACATTGGTGACAGTGAATAACAATACCAATGCGATGCCTACCCCGGTGGCGAGATTGGTCGTCAGCGACGCCCGAAACAAGTGGCCATTGATTACGACGTTAACCAGAACCAGCGGAAAAATCACGACGTTTCTAAAACCCTGCACCAACGGGACGTCCGGTATCAAGCTGATTAGCCCCAGCGAGAAGATGACGGCCAACCCAAATCCTGAGGCGATGCTAGTAAAGGCTGTGAGCATTTGGGGGGCCCGGAACGTTACTCCGCGCACCGCAAGCAACAATACGATGATTCCCACCGTAATCGCGGTATCGGTTAGTCCCATAATCACCGCCGATCCGATCGGCACTTTGTAGATATAAACGCCGAAGCGAATAAGCGTGTAGACAACAATGCTCGTGATCAGCAACACATACGAGGTTGGAAGGTGCTGAGGGCCTTTCTCAAGCCGAGTGATCCCAGCCAGCGTATCGACAAATGTTTTTACTGCATACAACATATCAAGTCCTCACATCAAGCCGAGCGGTGAAAACGCCGCGGCAAATCAGGTTGTAATCGCGTCCTCCACGCTTTCGCGTGCGCCGCAGGAAGGCACGCGTTGCATCCTGTAGTCTATGTCAAAAATCTTGGATTAGAAATGCTGATCTAATACAAGCGCGTCACGCGATACCCGGCCCGCTCCAGCAACGCCGGCACTCCTTTGTCCCCGACGAGGTGTAATGCGCCGAGCGCAACGAAGGTATTCCCCTCCTTCAGCCACGGCTGCACGCGTGCGGCCATGCGGCGATTGCGTTTCCAAAGCAGGTTGTCCAGGAAGCGTTCGTAGTAGTGCTCCGATCTGGTTTCATACTTGCCGGCAAGCGCCAGCAATCCCCCGAGATCACGCTTTAGATACAACGCGGTCAGTGGCTCGAGGTCTTGCTGCAGTAGCTCGTAGTGGCAAACGGCATCCTTAAGCAAGGCTATTTGGTCTTCGAGGCGCAGACCACCCAATACCTCTGCCTGTTCCGCAAGCGACTCCAGACCCGAAATCGGCATCCCCTGCGCCTCGGCTCGTTGCATTAACGCGAGATCGAGCGGTAGCAGGCTGGAAGGCGGAGGTACGCTGAGCGTCACATACGCGGCCCAAGGCTTGATGCGATGCGCGATTTCCGCCGTAATACCGTAACGGGCAAGAAGCGGTTCAGCCGCGCCTGCGAGCTCCGCGCCCACCTGCGCTTTGAATGACGTAGCATCGCCATAAAACATCCGCTTCGAGAATTCGGCGACGCCGGCCTCATCGGGCACGGCCTCCATAACAAAGCGGCCGCTTTGCTCGAAGCTGGCCGAGACCACTCGGGGTAAATCGAGCACGCGCCGGTCGCCGAGATGGATCGTGCCGAAGATATGACTCGGTGGAACACCCGCTTTCGAGATGCGAAATAAAAGCCCCTGCGCATACTTGCCGACCGCAAAGGCGGCAGGCGTCGTGGCGGGCACGAGCGGTTTGCATTCGAGCGCCCGGCACGGCCCCGCGAGACTCCAGAGCAGTGCAACGGCCAGCAACCGTTTCATCGATACATCACGCCGCTGTCTCTTGGTTCGCCAAAGCGGCGACCCTCGCCGAGGCGGCGCGCCGACGCTCTTCCAGCGCTCGCTCGCTCCCCACTGCCCGGCCGCGCATGCGCGCGAGCCGCGCCTCACTTAGCGGTTCACGCGAGGCGCTCAATGCGTCCAGCGCCGCGGGCAGCGCCCCCGGCCGATTGCACATGAGCACCATATCGCAGCCGGCTGCGACTGCGCGCTGCGCGCGTTCGCTGTGAGCACCGGCCCCACGGGCGCCCGCCATATCGATGTCATCGCTGAAGATGGCGCCCTGAAATCCGAGATCCTGCCGCAACACCTGCCGCAGCCATACCTCCGAGAAACCGGCGGGCGCCGTGTCCACTTCGGGGTAAATGACATGCGCCGGCATGACGGCGTCTAGTCCCGCGCGAACCAAACCCGCGAACGGCGCGAGATCCGCGCTAGTTATTATCTCAAGGCTCCGGCCATCCACGGGGATCTCGCAATGGGAATCCGCCGCGACCGATCCGTGACCGGGAAAGTGTTTGCCGACACCTGCCATACCCGCCTCGTGCATTCCATCAAGATAGGCCTGAGCGAGCCGGGTGACCGTCCGCGGTTTAGGATGCAACGCCCGGTCTCCAATCACTTGACTCACCCCGATCCCAAGATCGAGCACGGGCGCGAAGCTGAAATCGACACCCAGGGTACGCAGCTCGATCGCCATGAGCCAACCATATTCCCGAGCCATAGCCCGGGCGCGCTGCGGATCCTTGTCGTGGAGCCGGCCCAATGCCGCGCAGGGAGGCAGCGCGGTAAAACCAGGACGGAAACGTTGCACCCGCCCCCCTTCGTGGTCGACGGCCACGAGCAAGGGTGGATCGCGCACGGCATGCACCTCCGCGACAAGGCGCGCGAGCTGCTCGCGGCTGGCGTAATTGCGCGTGAAAAGGATCACGCCGCCCGCGGCCGGATGAACCAGCAGGTCCCGTTCGCCGGGCATCAGCTCGGGCCCCTGGAGATCGAACATGAGAGGACCTAATGGCACGTGGATTCAGCTTGTATTTAACCTGGAGATCATTGCTTCCTCGCTCCGCGGGGAAGAAACCTCCGCGCGCTAAAGGCCTTCGGGACACCGGGCACAACATAGGATATCCTATTTTCGCACGCAGCCGAGCGCCTGCACCATGCATATCGAGATCAGACTGCGGCAACAAGAACTCTGGTTACTGTCGGAGTGCGACATCGTCCGCGGCTATTCCGTCTCGACCGCCAAGAACGGCCCCGGAGAAATGGAAAACAGCGAATGCACACCGCGCGGGTGGCATGCGATCTGTGAAAAGATCGGCGCGGGTTGCGCGAGCGGCACGGTGTTCGTTGCCCGCCAACCGGATGGCAAGGTCTATAGTCCCGAGTTTCGCGTCCTCTATCCTGGAAAGGATTGGATCCTCACGCGCATACTGTGGTTGACCGGCTTACAGCCGGCCTTTAACCAGGGGGGCTCGGCCGACACTAAGAATCGCTTCATATACATTCACGGCGCCCCCGATGACGTCGCGATGGGCACACCGGGATCGCGCGGTTGCATTCGTATGCGTAACGCCGACATAATCGATCTCTTCGACCGAGTCGAGGTCGGTACCCGCGTCCTGATCCGGGATGATGCGCTCTAGAGCCGACACGGAGCGGTGCGCGCGGCCGGCACGGGTCAAAGCGCTTACGCGGCGCGTTGCCCGCACGCTCAGCAAGCTTGCGAACGATCTGTTCTACTTGGTGTACCGCCCCGAGTGGCGCGCATTTGACGAACTGGTCACGAAACATTCCGCTGACAGCGGCGACTTCTTCTTCGTGCAGATCGGCGCCAATGACGGCGTGACCCACGACCTCTTGCACGACTACATCCGCGCGTATCGATGGCACGGGATCCTCGTCGAGCCGGTCCCGGCATACTGCGATCTCTTGCGCGCCCATTACCAAGGTGTTCCCGCTGTCGTCGTCGAGCAGTCGGCGATCTCGATCTCCGAGGGCACCCGAACTCTTTACCGCATCGATGATCCCGCCGCCAAGCTTCCGGCTTGGTCCAAAGGCCTCGCCTCGCTGCACCTCGACGTTATCAAAAAGCACCGTTGGGTGATTCCGGATCTGGAAGACGCGATCGTCGCCGAGCCGGTGCGGTGTATCACGCTTGCAACCTTAATCCGCAAGCATCAGGTCGAGAAAATCGATCTCTTGTCCGTCGATACGGAAGGCCATGACTTCGAGGTAATCAAGCAGATCGACTTCGCGCGGTTTAGACCGCGGATGATCATCTACGAGCATAAGCACCTGTGGCGCGAGACGAGGCGGCACTGCGAGAACCTGCTAGAGGCCCAAGGCTATCAGCTTACGAAGCACCTGAGTAATACCTTGGCGTATCTGCCTTAATCCGCGACTGATTGGTTTGCAGGCGGCTCCAGCAGGGGCATCAAGATCCGCATCACGCGGTCCACGGCGCCGCGGTTCTCGGCCACCACCGCTTGAGCGCGGCGCCCAGCGGTTGCACGCAATTCGGAATCGGCGAGCAAGGTCAGGAGCCGGGCCAGAAGCTCGTCCGCATCATTGACCACCCACGCGGCCTGGGAAGCGGTAAGGAGACCATACACGGCGGCGAAATTGAAGATATGCGGGCCGGTGACGACGGGGATCCCAAGGGCGGCGGGCTCGAGGGGATTGTGACCACCCACGGCCACGAGGCTGCCGCCCACGAAGGCCACCTCCGACAGCGCGTAGAATAACGGTAGCTCTCCCATCGTGTCCGCGAGAAACACGTCCGGCCGCTCGCTCGAAGGGGCGGTGCGCCTTGCAGTTGCGAAGCCCCGCTGGCGGCAGAGATCAAAGACCTTTCCGAAACGCTCAGGGTGACGCGGCGTCAGCACCAGCAGCAGTCCCGGATCGCGCTGGCGCAGGACCGCGAACACCGACAACACCGCCGCTTCTTCACCTTCGTGGGTGCTGGCGGCCATCCAAACCCGCCGGTCGGGAGCGAGTTCTTGCTTCAACCGCAAGGCACGGTCTTGGACATCGCACGGGGCAGTGACGTCGAACTTGATGTTTCCGGTGACATGCACCCGAGACTCGGCCGCGCCGAGCGCCATGAACCGCTCGGCATCGGCCCGCGACTGCGCGGCGACCGCAGTAACCGCCGCCAACATCCCGCGCACATTGCCCGCCCAGCGCCGGTACCGGAAGAACGACCGCTCTGACAACCGCGCGTTGGCGATGACCACTGGGATCCGCGCGCGGCGGCAGCAGTGCAGTAGATTGGGCCAGAGCTCGGTTTCCATGATCACCAAGGCGGCGGGGCGAGCGCGTTCTATAAAGCGCACTAACGCGGCGGGGAGATCGAAAGGCAGGTAGCAATGCCGCACCTCATTCCGAAACAGGCGGCGCACCACGGCCGCTCCGGTGGGGGTCGTGGTGGTCACCATGATCGTGATCGGTGGGATGCGCGCCCGCAATGCGCGCACCAGCGCGGAAGCCGCTTGCGCCTCGCCAACCGAGACCGCGTGTACCCAGAGGTTAGGTCCGGCCGCGGGGAGCGTCGGCACAAAGCCCAGGCGTTCCCGCCAGCGCTCCCAATAGCCACGGTTGCGCACGCCCAAAAGCGCAAGCCGGACCAATAGCAACGGCGTCAGGAGATAGAGGACGAGGGTATAGATCCGCCGCAAGCGTTCAGCCAATCGAGGTATTTGCGCACGCCTTCTTCCAAGGCGAGAAAGGGCCGGTCGTAACCGAGCGCCCGGAGCGCGCCGAGATCGGCCTCGGTAAACGCCTGATAATGGTCGATCAGCTCCGTGGGGAAGGGAATGTACTCTATCGCTCCTTTTCCGTGCCAGGCGATGACCGCCCGGGCCAAGTCATTAAACGAACGGCTATGGCCGGTGCCGAGGTTGAAAATGCCAGAATGCTCACCATGATCCAGGAACCATAGGCACGCGGCAACGACATCGTCGATATAGACGAAATCGCGCCGCTGTTCGCCGTCGCCGAAGCCGTGGCTGGCGGAAAAAATCCGCACCGCGCCGTGCTCCCGCAACTGCCGATCGAGATGATATACGAGGCTCGCCATCGGTCCTTTATGGCCTTCACCCGGACCATAGACGTTGAAAAAGCGCAGCCCCAACACCTGCTTTGGGAACGTTAGGAGCCGGGTCCGGACATAGTCATCCAAGAGCAGCTTGGAATACCCGTAAATGTTCAGCGGGATCAGCGCGGTTTGCGTTTCGGAAAACGCCTGGCTGTGCCCATAGACGGCCGCGCTCGAAGCGTAAATCATCCGTACCCCATGTTTCACGCAGTACTCGAGCAACTCCCTGGAATATTGATAGTTGTTGCGCAGCATGTAGCGCCCGTCCCAGAGGGTGGTTACGGTGCAGGCGCCGCAATGGAATACGATTTCGGGACAAACACCCAGCTTGCGATTGCATCGCAACTCGGCGATGAAATCATCCTTGTCCCAGTAATCCCGAATGCGACAGTGGGTTAGGTTCTTGAACTTCTCTCCGCGTTCGAGGTTATCGACCACCAGGATGTCATCGTGGCCTTTGGCATTCAGTCCTTTAATGAGTTGACTGCCGATAAAACCGGCTCCGCCGGTGACCAGGATCAAAGCAACTCGGTCTCGCGCACGCGCGCCAACTCCGAGAGGATCCTCGAGGTCGAACACCCTTCTTGGTAACGCAGGGTCACCACCTGCCCGCCCGCGGCGGCGACGCAGTCATGCCCTGCGATCTCGGTGACGGGATAGTCACCACCCTTGACCAACACGTCGGGTGAAACGCGACAGATTAATCGCCTCGGGCTGTCTTCCGAGAACGACACCACCCAATCCACCGGCTTCAGTGCCGCAAGGACCGCGATGCGCTGCTCGAGCGGATTCACCGGCCGGCCCGCGCCTTTGAGTCGGGCTACCGAGGCATCGTCGTTCACTGCGACGACCAAGCGGGATCCCAATTTTCGCGCCTCACCGAGATAGCGCACGTGACCCGCGTGCAAGACATCGAAGCAACCGTTGGTCATGACGATGCGCTCGCCACGCCCGCGGGCGAGCGCGATGCGCTCGATTAAAGCCTCTTCGGTCACCACGGCGGCGTCGGTAGCGCCGGCCCTGTTCCAAGAAGCCTCGATCTCCGCTACCGTGACCGCCGCCGCGCCGAGCTTCGCCACGACCATGCCGGCGGCCACGTTCGCCAGCGCGGTCGCGCGTTGCAGGTCGAACCGCGCGGCAAGGCCCGTGGCCAAGACGGCAACCACCGTATCCCCGGCGCCGGTGACATCGTACACGGCGCGCGCTTTGGCCTCCAAATGGTACGCTTCGCCGTGGCGCGGAATGAGCGTCATGCCGTGCTCCCCGCGGGTAACCAACAAGGCTTCGAGATCCATGGCGGAGCAGAGGTCGCGGGCCTTGGCGATGATCTCATCCTCGCTCGCGTAGGGACCGACAACGGCGCACAATTCCTTCAGATTCGGTGTCACGATAGTGGCGCCAGCGTAACGGGTAAAATCACGGCCCTTCGGGTCGACCACGATCGGCTTTCCGGCGTCACGGGCGAGCTTTATTAAAGTATGCGCATCCGTTAACGCCCCTTTGGCGTAGTCTGACAATATCACGATGTCGGCTGCAGGAAGGTGATGACAAAAATCATGTGTAAGTCCATCGCGCTTCGGTATGCCTGACGGATCCTCAAAATCGAGCCGTAGCAACTGCTGGTGCTGGCTCAGTACGCGGAGTTTGGTGACCGTGGTGAATCCTTCCACGCGGGTCAGGGCGCAAGTGACGCCGTGCTTTTGGAGCTGTTCCAAGACCCGCTGTGCGGCCTCATCGACGCCGGTGATCCCGATGAGCGTAACCCGGGCTCCGAGACTCGCTACATTCACGGCGACATTACCGGCTCCGCCGGGACGATCCTCGCGCTCAGTGATGCGCACGACGGGCACCGGCGCCTCGGGCGACACACGCGTGGTTGCCCCCGACCAGTACCGATCGAGAATGACATCGCCAACCACCAAAACCGAGGCGGTATGGAAGGGGAGGGATATCATCGCTATCGGCTTGTCGTCGCTAAAGAGATCTAACAGCTCGAATGGACTACGGTAATAGTACCATACAGCCCGGCGGCGGTCGGTTAATCGAAGCATATCGAGTTCCCATCGTAGCCGACTTGCAGCGGCCACGAGATGCTCTTAGAGTGAACAATACGAATCGTCGGCCCTTAAGCCATGCTTCGATCCTACCTCCGCGCGACGTCCATCAACCTTCTCGCGTCGCTCACGGCGCTTGCTGAAATCCCGCAACCCTTCTCCGTCTCCTATTCATTGCACACGAACGGTCTAAAGGTGGGCGAGTCCGTGCGTATACTAGAGAAAGAAAAGACAGGGCGGTATGTTTTTCGTTCCGAAAGCCGCTCCAGCGGGATCATTACGCTCTTTCTTAAGGATCATGTCATCGAGAAAAGTACCTGGTTACTCTCCGGAGAAGACATCCATCCGCAACGCTACGTCTATCGTCAAAGCGGCAGCAAAAACAGCGTCCAAACCGTACGTTTCGACTGGCGCGCCAAAACGATTGATAACCGCGAGGATAACAAGAGTTGGCGTTTACGCTTGACGCCGAACCTGCTCGACAAATTGGTATACCAGATCGCCGTGATGCGCGATCTGGCTGCCGGACAACGCTCCCTCTCCTATCAAATTGTCGATGGCGGCGAGATCAAAGACTACCGTTTTGCGTATCTCGGGGAGGAAGTGGTGGACACGCCGCTCGGACGGATACGCGCCGTCAGACTCGAACGGCGGCAAGGAAAGGGTAAGCGTTCGACAACGTTCTGGTGCGCGATTCGGTGGCGGTATTTGCCCGTGCGCGTGGACACCACTTTGAGAAACGGCAGGCGCATCACGGCGTTTATCGAGCGGGTAACCGGCATTCCTGCCCTGCGCGACGAATCAATAGCGCGCTGAGCGGGTGTGGTTCCGCGGCTGCGCCGGTTAGCCTTTCGGTGGTTACGACCGGTCCTTCCTTACATATTGAATCAGTTGCTCCGCTGGAACGTAGCCCCCCAGCTCCTGCCCGTCTTCGCTGATAAGGGCGGGCGTACCCCTTACCCCCATGCGCGTTCCGAGCTCGTAATGCGTCTTAACAGGATTATCGCAAGTCGCCGCTGGCACGGACTTGCCGGCTTTGGCCTCGGTCAGGGCCGCGTTTCTGTCTGTAGCACACCAGACCGATTCCGATTTCTTGAAGGATTCCGAGCCTACGCCCGCGCGTGGAAATGCGAGATACCGGACCGCGATGCCCGCCGCGTTCAAGGTTCCGACTTCCTGGTGGAATTTACGGCAGTAGCCGCAATCGACATCGGTATAAACGTACAACACGTGCTGGGTGTCCGGCGGCGCAAACTCGATCATGGTATTGGGGGGAACTGCCTTTAAGCCTGTAATCCGCGCCTGGGCCCGCCGCTCGTCGCTGATATTCCTTTTGTCCTTAAGATCCATAAGATCGCCTTTTAATATGAAGCGTCCGTCATCGGAAACATAGATCACCTCTCCTCCGAGCACGACCTCGTGCATTCCCTTGAGCGGCGCCGGGCGTATCGATGCTATCTCGATCCCTGGTAAGGCTTCGCCAAGAACAGACCTAAGCCTTTGTTCCACGGAGGTATCCGCCAAGACGACGGCATGTGCGACGGACACGGTTCCCGCTACGATGGCCATTAGTATTCGCATCTCATATTCCTCGCTTATGTTCCCCCGATGGGTACTTCCTTCTGACCCGATGTTAGTTAGGTATGTTCCTATCACATCCGGCACATTCAGTTAGCGCGGAAGGCGTGAACGTTTCTAAAAGGACCCGTGTAACAGCCGATATACACCGGCACAGAGCCAGGACGCCCTACCGACGATGATACCGGAAGCCCAAACCCAGAGTTGCGAGATAACGCTGAGTAAATACCGGCTCCTACGAGAGATTGGCCGTGGCAACATGGGCAGCGTCTATCTTGGCCGGGATCTATTCATCGACCGCTTTATCGCCGTGAAAGTTGCCCATCAAGAGCGCTTAACTTGCCCGGAAACCAGCCAGGTCTTTCAGCAACTTTTCTTTAACGAGGCCAGAACCGCCGGGATGCTGATGCACCCGAATATTACCGCGATCTTCGATGCCGGCATAGAAGGCTATACCCATTACATCGCGATGGAGTACGTACCCGGCGGCCAGACCCTGGCCGATTTCTGCAATGTGCACAAACTCCTCACGCTCGACGGGCTGATCCGCATTTTTTACCGCTGTGCGCTGGCGCTCGACTATGCCCACAAGAAAGGCGTGGTACACCGGGATATCAAGCCCAAGAACATCCTCTTAACCCCCGAACACGATGTAAAAATCTCGGACTTCGGCATCGCGGTGCCCGCCGAAGGCGTCGACCCCGCCACACTCGATCTCGCCGGCTCCCCGCTCTATATGTCTCCCGAGCAGGTCAAACACGAGCCGCTCACCGGGCAGAGCGATCTGTTTTCGCTTGGCGTGGTGATGTACCGCGCTTTGACCGGTAAACACCCGTTCATGGCCGATAAGATCGCAGCGATCAATCTCATGACCTTGAACGCGGAGCCGGCCCCCTTGCGACAAGTTCGATCAGACCTCCCGGAGATTATGGAACGCATCGTCAAACGCGCTATGGCCAAGGACCCCGCGCGGCGCTACAAGACCGGTATCGACATCGCGGGTGATCTTACTCTGGTGTTAGACCAAGTCCAGTTCGCATCCTGACGCAATTTTACTTCTGCTAACCGCGCGGATGGTGCGCCGCGTGAAGTTCCTTGAGCCGGCTGCGCGCCACGTGGGTATAGATTTGTGTCGTCGCGATGTCGCTATGTCCGAGGAGGAGTTGCACGACGCGAAGATCCGCGCCGTGATTCAAGAGGTGAGTCGCGAACGCATGTCGCAAGGTGTGCGGAGAAATAGGCCTGTGAATTCCAGCCTGCCATGCGTAGCGCTTAATCATTTTCCAGAAAGCCTGCCGCGTGATGCCTTGGCCGCGCTTCCTTATGAACAGAAGTTCCGCCCCTCGGCCTACTAACAATTCCGGGCGAGCGAAATCGAGATACCGCGTGAGGATCCCCGATGCGGTATCACCCATCGGCACCAGCCGTTCTTTGTTCCCCTTGCCCGTCACGCGCAACACACCTTGCCGTAGATTGATCTGGCTGCAGGTGAGCGTGACCAGCTCCGACACCCGCAAACCCGTTGCGTAGATAAGCTCAAGCATTGCTTGGTCGCGCATGCCGATGAGCTTGTCGCCATCGGGCGCCCGCAGCAGGGCATCCACCTCCGCTTCCGACAAGGTTCCGGGTAGCGACCGCGCTAATCGCGGCCCTTGCACTCGATCCGTCGGATCCTCCTTCACCAAGCCTAACCGTGATAGGTGCTGATAGAAAGCCCGCAAGCTCGATAGCCGGCGCGCTGTGGTTCTTGCCGACACGCCACTACCGAGATATCGCAACAGATCGCCGCGATCCACGCAGTGAAGGTCGCGCGCCTCCCTGCTTAACCAGCGGCTAAAGGCGGTGAGATCCGAACGATAGGCACTTAGCGTATGATTGGCTAGCCCGCGTTCCATCCAGAGGCAATCGAGAAAACGCTCGATGACCGCCACATCGGCCGCTTCGCGCGTGGTTTTAATACCCGGCGCCGGTTTCATGGGTGAGGAGCCAGCGCTTGATTTCGAGGCATCGATCGGCGCCGCCGGCATAATTGCCTAGGTGCGCACTATTGGCGCTTTATCTTTTCCTTAATTCTGGCGGCCTTACCGCTTAGTTTACGCGTGTAATATAGTTTGGCCCGGCGCACGTCGCCACGGCGTTTAACGACGATCTCCTGGAGCAGAGGGCTATACAGGGGGAACACGCGTTCCACCCCTTCGCCGTGCGATATCTTGCGTACCGTGAGTGACGAGTTAAAACCACGATTGCGCTTCGCGATCACGACCCCTTCGAACGCCTGCAGGCGCTCCCTGTCGCCCTCTTTGACCTTCACCTGAACAACGACCGTGTCCCCCGGACGAAAATCGGGTACCTTGCGGTCCATGGCCGCGGCTTCTAACTGGCTGACCATCTGATTCATGAGCGAACTCCCTACCGATTCATCTTGTGTTTATCTTAGCATGCTGGCACCTTGCGTTTACGATCCTTTGAAATTGTCGCCGCTACCACCCGTTTCAGCCGCCCGTTCGGTGACAAATTCATCCAGCAATTCTTGCTCTTCGATCCGCAATGGCTTATTTTTAAGCAGATCCCGACGCCGTAACCAGGTTCGTCCCAAGGCCTGTTTTAAGCGCCAGCGGCGGATCGCATCGTGGTTGCCGCTGAGCAATACCGGCGGCACAGCCCTGTTATCGATATTTTCCGGCCTGGTGTAGTGGGGATAATCCAAGAGACCGGTGTAAAACGAGTCCTCGCGGGCCGAGTCTTGGTGACCCAAGGCTCCCGGTAATAGGCGCACGAGCGCGTCGATTAACACCATGGCCGCCAACTCGCCTCCGCTGATGACATAATCTCCAATCGAGCATTCCTCGTCGACTTCTGCTTCGATCAAGCGTTCGTCCATACCCTCGTAGCGGCCCGCCACAAGCATCAACTTGCCGCGCGCAAGCAATTCTGCCAGGTAGGTCTGTTCCAAACGCCGCCCTTGCGGTGTCATGGCGACTACCCAAGCGTCGTCCCTAAGCCACGCCGCCGCGGCCCGAATCGCGTCCCGCAGCGGCTCATACATCATCACCATGCCCGGCCCGCCGCCATAGGGGCGATCATCGACGCTGCGGTGCTTGTCGCGGGTGTACTCCCTAGGATCCCAGAGACGCAGTTGCACCAGACCCCGCTCGACCGCTCGGCCGGTGATCCCATATTCCGCGAGCCCATGGAGCATCTCGGGAAATAAGGTCACGACCCCAAGGTGTAGCATTCAAGTATATTATTGCCCGCGGTCTTGCCACAGGATCTTAGGATTTGTAGTTGATTACTCGGGGTCCCAACTGATCTCGATTCGGGAATGTTCCAAATCCACGCGCTGCACGTATATATCGAGTACATAGGGTATCAGGTGCTCGCGGCGTCCCCTAACCACAAGTACATCGTTGGCGCCGGTCGCGATGACATCCACGACCCGACCAAGAGCAGCTCCATCCTGCGCGACCGCGTCGAGGCCGATGAGATCGTGCCAATAGTGCTCCCCAATAGGCAAGACGGGAAGCTGGCTGCGGCGCACCGCGATGGGGACCCCCATGAGCCGCTGTCCGTCTTCCGGGGCCGAATGATGCTTGATGCGCACCAGCAATCCCTTACCCTTGACGGTTGCGCTTGCAGGCGCCATTTCGCGCCATTCGCCCTCAAAGCACCCATACCAGGGCGCGTACCGCAAGATGCCTTCCCGCGGATGCGTGTACGATAAAACTTTAACATCGCCTCGCAGTCCATGGATCCCCACGAAACGGCCTACGACGACGAAACCGTCAACATCTTCCGCCACGGCTCAGCGCACTCTAACAGCGGTATTGGGAACCCTTATGAAGCGGAACCGTGCTTCATCAAAGTGGCGACGCGCTCGGAAACCTTGGCGCCCTTGGAAATCCAATAGCCGGCGCGTTCCTTATCGATACGCAGGCTGCTGTCGCTCAAGGTCGCGAGCGGATCGAAGAAACCGATGCGCTCAAGGTAACGCCCGTCGCGCTGGTTGCGGCTATGGGTGACTACGATGTGGTAGAAAGGCCTTTTCTTGGTGCCGTGCCGGCTCAAACGAATGCTAACCATGTTGATCCTAACCACTCCAGTTTAATGATTCTGTGCCCGCTCCAGGTACAACCGCGCCGCGCTTTAATTTGCCGTCCCTCCGGCGTTCACCGCCTTCATGCTCAAGCGGATGCGCCCTTGCTTATCGACTTCGAGCACTTTTACCTGCACGGTATCGCCCTCGCGCAGCTTGTCACTCACATTTTCGACGCGCTCATCGGAAATCTGCGATATATGCACTAAGCCGTCTTTCCCGGGCAAGATGGTCACGAACGCACCAAAATCCATAAGCTTGGCGACCCGGCCCTCATAGATCATGCCCACTTGAACGTCGGCTGTGATTTGCTCGACGCGGCGCCGCGCCTCTTGCCCCGCGGCATTATCAATGGAGGCAATTTTCACTGTGCCATCGTCGCTGATGTCGATGACGGCTCCGGTCTGCTCGGTGATGGCACGAATCGTCGAACCGCCCTTACCGATGACGTCCCGGATTTTCTCAGGGTCGATCTTGATGGTGATAATCCTCGGCGCGTACTCCGACATCTCCGGCCGAGGTTTGGCGATCACGGCGTTCATTCGCTCAAGTATATGCAAACGGCCCTGATGGGCTTGCCGCAGCGCCAGATCCATGATTTCACGGGTGATCCCATCGATCTTGATGTCCATCTGCAGCGCCGTCACGCCGTGCGCCGTTCCCGCAACCTTGAAATCCATGTCGCCGAGATGATCCTCATCACCCATAATGTCGGATAGTATCGCGAACCGCTCACCTTCCTTCACGAGGCCCATTGCGATCCCGGCGACCGCATCCTTGAGCGGGACACCGGCATCCATCAATGACAGACTGGTTCCACACACGGAAGCCATCGAGCTTGAGCCGTTGGACTCGGTGATCTCCGACACTACCCGAACCACGTATGGAAACTCGGAAGCATCCGGCATCACGGCTTGAATTCCTCGCTTCGCCAGCCGCCCGTGTCCAATCTCTCGCCGTTTGGGTGATCCCACCCGGCCGGTCTCGCCGACGCAATACGGCGGAAAGTTATAATGCAACATGAAGGCTTCCTTGCGCTCGCCCTCAATGGCGTCGATGATCTGCGCATCCCGCCCCGTTCCTAAGGCGGTGATAACCAAGGCCTGGGTTTCGCCTCGTGTAAACAGCGCCGAACCGTGCGTGCGAGGTAATACCCCGACGCGCACAGTGATCGGGCGGACCGCGTCCATGGCGCGGCCATCTATCCGGCGCCGTTGATCGAGGATCATCCCCCGGACGGCCCGCTGTTCGATCTCCGCGAACGCATTCACGACATCCTCCGCGGCCCACGGGGCACCGTCCGCCGGCCCGCCGAGGGTCTCCTGTGCCTGCTTGCGAAGGGCATTGATCCGCTGCCGGCGCGCGAGCTTATCGGTGATCGCATACGCCTCGCGAATAGCTTGCCCGACCCGTGATTCGACCGCACTCATTAGCGCCGTGTCCTGTACCGCGGGCTGCCAGTTCCAGGGAAGCGGAGCTGCCTCGTGGACGAATTCCCGGAGGTTACGGATCACGGCCTGCATTTGTTCATGGCCGAACATCACCGCCCCCAGCATGACGTCCTCGGCGAGCTGATCGGCCTCCGATTCGACCATGAGCACCGAGAATTGGGTGCCGGCCACAACGAGGTCGAGGCGCGAGGACTTGATCTGGCTGAAGGTCGGATTGAGTACATAGTTTCCATCCAGATAGCCAACGCGCGCCGCCCCAATCGGCCCCTTAAATGGGATCCCCGAGATGCTTACGGCCGCCGACGCGCCGATGAGCGCTGGGATGTCCGGATCGATCTCGGGATCGAGCGATAGCACGGTGGCGATGATTTGTACCTCGTTCGTCATTCCCTCGGGAAACAACGGACGCAAGGGTCGATCGATCAACCTTGAGGTGAGGGTTTCTTTTTCGCTCGGACGGCCCTCGCGTTTGAAGAACCCTCCCGGGATCTTTCCCGCCGCGTAGGTGCGTTCCTGATAATCCACGGTCAGGGGGAAGAAATCCCGGCCCGGCAACGGTTCCTTGTTCCCTACCACGGAAACCAATACCACGGTATCCCCCATGCTCACTGTCACTGCCGCCGAAGCTTGTCGCGCGATTTCCCCTGTCTCTAGAACAACAACATGGGATCCGTACTGGAATGATTTTTTTACAAGGCGCATGCTGGTGCTCGACTAAATGGAAATGGTAGGTGCAAACCGCCGCATCGATGGGGCGAGTGGTCTAAGGTGATAGCAATTGCCTATCGGCGCAATCCCAATCCGCTGATTAACTCTCGATAGCGCTGCATGTTATATTGCTTAATATAATCCAGTAACTTACGCCTTTTGTTGACCATCCTCAGCAAGCCCTGGCGAGAGTGATGGTCGGATTGGTGCGTTTTAAAATGCTCCGCCAGATCCTCAATACGGCGGGTAATAAGCGCGACCTGCACCTCGGGCGATCCGGTGTCGCCCGGGGAACGCTTAAATTTATCCATGACTTCTTTTTTTAGTGCCGGCGGCAGTACCATCAGACCCCCTAATCCTATGCAACTCGCAATTTTAGCCGATTATTGTAACGAGCGCTCCGGGTCCGAACAAGGAACACGCATAAACGCAGGGTCGGACAAGCGACGCTTTTCACCGCCGCAGCAGGCGCCGCGGCGCGATTCTGCCATCTTCGAGCACCTGCCCGACACCCAAAAAATGCATATGGTGGTCGTAAAGCCTGACTAGGCCATGCGTCGGCGCATGCGGTACCACCACCGGTTGGCCGCGGCACAAATAGTAGGCGGCGTCCCGAGACAACGCGATATGCGGCTCAGCGAATAAGACTCTATCAATATCGAGCAACGAGCGCGTCAGCGCCTCCATCCCTTCCCGCGCTAATCGTTGCAGCGCATCGAAATCGAGCGCGGCGTCGATGTCGAACGGCCCGACTCCAACCCGTCGAAGCGCCCGCACGTGGGCGCCGCAACCCAGCCGCTCGCCGATATCTTCCGCGAGGGTTCGGATATAGGTGCCCTTGGAACACTCAACCGCTAGGTCTACACCGTCATCGCTATAGCGCAGCAAACGCAGCGCATGTACGACCACCGTACGCGGCGTGCGCGCGACCGTGATCCCTTGATGTGCGAGCTCATACAGCCGGCGGCCTTGGTGCTTGATCGCCGAATGCATGGGCGGAGTCTGCTCTAAGCGTCCGGTGAACGATGCCAGCACTTCGTGGAGCGTTTCCCGATCGAAAACCGGCGGCGTCACCGCGCGCGTGATGTCGCCTTCGGCATCGCCGGTGGTGGTCGAGACGCCCAGTCTTATCGTGGTGAGGTAACGTTTTTTCGCGTTCAGTAGATACCCTGAGAGCTTGGTCGCCTCGCCAAAGCAGAGCGGTAAGAGGCCGGTGGCCGACGGATCGAGGCTCCCCGTGTGCCCAACCTTGCGGGCGTGAAATAAGCGCTTTACCCTTTGCAGGGCATCGTTGGAGCTAAGGCTGAGAGGCTTGTCGAACAATAAGAGCCCGTGGATATCTCGGCCTTTCCGGGGTCGCGACGGTTCGCCATCGAGCCCAATGTCAATTCTAGCGCGAACGCGGAAACTCCCCGCCGGAATCGGTCCCTTTGAGCAGCGCCGCCAGACGTTCGACTCGCTCCAAACTCTCGTCATGATGGATGAGCAGGCGCGGGACTGTCCGGAGGCTCAAACGCCGGGCTAGGACCGTGCGGAAACACCCCGCGGCGCGCTTTAGCCGGGCCACGACCTCCTGTGCGCTGCCCCCGAGGCAGGATACATAGACCTTGGCGTCGCGAAGGTCCGCCGTGAGATCCACCGCCGTAACGGTCACAAGACCCAAACGGGCGTCTTGCGCGGTCCGTGATACGAGCGGCGCGAGCTCCCGTTTGATTTGCTCCGCAAGGCGTAGCTTGCGGCCGAATTCCTGTCCCATTGCGCTCTAGATGCTGCGCAAGAGCGTGATGCGCTCGAAGACTTCAATCTGGTCGCCCGGCTTCACATCGTTGTAATCCTTAACGCCGATTCCGCATTCGGTGCCGGATTTCACTTCGTTGACATCGTCCCGAAAGCGGCGTAGCGACTCCAGTTGCCCTTCGTAAATCACGATGTTATTTCTCAGCACGCGTATAGGGTTGGCGCGGCGCACGGCGCCGGTTGTGACGATACATCCCGCGATCGCGCCAAACTTCGACGATCGAAACACATCGCGTACTTCCGCCATGCCAATAATCTGCTCCTTGACCTCCGGTGCGAGCATACCGCTCAATGCCGCTTTAATTTCATCGATTACGTTGTAGATAATACTGTGATAATGTAGTTCCACGCCTGTTTCTTCGACCAACTTGCGGGCGCTGGCATCGGCGCGCACGTTGAACCCGATCACGATCGCCTTCGACGCCACGGCGAGATTGACATCGGACTCGCTGATCGCGCCCACACCGTTCGCGATGACGTTGACGCGTACCTCGTCGGTGGCGAGTTTAGTCAAGGCATCGACCAAGGCTTCCGCGGATCCTTGCACGTCGGCTTTGATCAAAACGTTCAGGCTACTGGTTTTTCCGTCCTCCATCTGCAGCAGAACATCATCGAGCTTGGCTGCTTGTTGCCGTGCGAGCTTGCCTTCCCGTATCTTGCCCTGCCTAACCTCAGCGATTTCGCGCGCCTTGCGTTCATCGGCGACGACCACCGCCTCATCGCCCGCATAGGGAGCACTCGACAAGCCCAGGACTTCCACGGGCAGCGACGGCCCGGCTTCCTCGATCGATTGACCGTTTTCGTCCAACATCGCGCGGACGCGGCCGAGTTCCTGGCCCGTGAGTAAAATATCGCCCCTCTTGAGCAGGCCTTGTTGCACCAAGATCGTGGCGACCGGACCACGTCCCTTGTCTAATCTGGATTCGATCACCACCCCCGACGCCGGTCCGGTGGGTACCGCCAGGAGCTCGAGAACCTCGGCCTGCAGCAGAATCGATTCCAGCAAGCGGTCGATACCTTCCCCGGTCTTAGCGGAAACGTTCACGAAAATCGCATCCCCCCCCCACTCCTCCGGTACGATGCCGTGGCCCGTTAACTCTTGCTTAACGCGTTCGGGGTCCGCGTCCGGCTTATCAATCTTATTGACGGCGACCAGTATCGGCGCATTCGCCGCCTGCGCATGCTGCACGGCCTCGATCGTTTGCGTTTTCACCCCGTCGTCGGCCGCGACCACTAATACCACGATGTCGGTGACTTTAGCGCCGCGCGCCCGCATGGCCGTAAAAGCCGCATGACCCGGCGTATCCAAAAACGTAATGGAGCCCTCCCTGACGGGCACATGGTAAGCGCCGATATGCTGCGTGATCCCGCCGGCCTCTCCGGCGGCAACCCGGGTACGGCGTATGTGATCGAGCAACGAGGTCTTGCCGTGATCGACGTGGCCCATGATCGTGACCACGGGGGGGCGCGCCACTTTCTCGCACTCGATGGCATCGGAAACTCCGAGCAGTTCCGCCTCCGCCGCATCGTCCTTAAGCGGCTTGGCCTTGTGGCCCATCTCCCCAACCACTATCACCGCCGTTTCCTGATCGAGCACTTGATTAATGCTCGCCATCGTCCCGAGGTTGATCATGACTTTGATGACCTCAGCCGCCTTGACCGACATCCGTTGCGCCAACTCGGCGACGGTGACCCGTTCAGGGATCGCGATCTCACGCACAATGGGCGCGGTCGGCATCTCGAAACCGTGCTTGGGCGCGAGCGGCACCACTATTCGCCGAGGCCCCGGTTTCTTCTTCCGGCGGGTCGTTCTATTGATTGCAACATGCAACTCTCGCTGATCGATAACCGGTTCGCCTGACGGCTCTTTTTGGCGCTTGGCCGGGGCCTTCTCGGTGTAGGTTTGGCGTTTTACCAGCGGCTCCACAGCGATCGGGATCGGGATCCGTGGCGGCACTGCGCGGAGCGTTTCCTCCACCGGCGGCAAGACCGATTCCGGCACGGCGTCCGCCCGTACGCGAGCCTCCGCTTCCTCGGCACGCCGGCGCGCTTCCAGCTCCTGGGTTTTCAACTCTTCCTCGCGGGCGCGGCCAAGCTCCAAGGCCACCAACCGTTCTTGTTGTGCGGTCTCGTCGGCTCGGCGCTGTGCCTCTGCCTCCGCGAATACGCTACGCTTCACATAGGTGCGCTTCTTGCGGAACTCGACGCTCACCGTTTTTGTGCTGCTGCTGCGCACGCTACGCCGATCGGTAGGGAGCTTGATCTCACTGATGGTCTTGCGGCGCAGGACAATGCGGTTCGGTTCGGCGCTTTCATCGGCACGCCCGTGGAGCTGCCGCAGATGGACGAGCAATTGGTTCTTCTCCCGATCGCTCATTGGATCGCCGGGTTGTTTATCCGGCAGCCCGGCTTCGCCCAGTTGCGCGAGCAACCGGTCGATGGAAATTCCAACCACGTCCGCGAACTGCTTAACCGTCAATTCAGCCATGCACCTGCTCCCCGGTCTCTTCTTGCGCAGCCTTGAACCACGGGGCGCGGGCGGTCATGATTAGCCGGCCGGCCCGCTCGCCGCTGATACCACCGATTTCTACCAGCTCATCTACCGACTGCGCTGCCAAATCGTCCATCGTCACAATTGCTCCCGCGGCCAAGCGGTAGGCTAGCTCTAGATCCATGCCTTCCATATTGAGCAGATCTTCCGACGGCATGACATCACCGAGACGTTCCTCGGTGGCGATAGCTTTGGTCAATAACCAATCTTTGGCCCGATTCCGTAACTCGGCCACCAGATCCGCATCGAACTCCTCGATCTCGATCATTTCGTGTTCTGGAACGAACGCGACTTCCTCAATGCTCGAGAAGCCTTCCTGCGTCAAAATGTTAGCGACCTCTTGGTCGACATGTAGATTTTCTACGAATATCTGCTGGATACGCTGGGCTTCCGCCTCGGTCTTGTCGGCTGCTTCGGTTTCGGTCATCACATTCAGCTCCCAGCCGGTCAGTTGGCTCGCGAGCCGGACGTTCTGCCCGTTACGGCCGATCGCCTGCGATAGTTGCTCCTCCACGACCGCTACATCCATGCTGTGCGCATCCTCATCCACCATGATGGACACGACTTCGGCGGGCGACATGGCATTAATGACGAACTGCGCCGGGTTTTCATTCCAAAGGATAATATCGACCCGTTCTCCGGCGAGATCGTTGGAGACAGCTTGCACGCGCGAGCCGCGCATGCCGACACAGGCGCCGACCGGATCGATCCGAGGGTCCTTGCTTTTGACGGCGATCTTCGAGCGCAGACCCGGATCACGCGCCGCCCCGAGCACCTCGATGAGACCTTCACCGATCTCGGGAACCTCGATCTTGAACAACTCGATTAGGAGTTCCGTGGCCGTGCGGCTGACGAATAACTGCGGGCCGCGTTTCTCCGGACGCACTTCGCTCAGGTATCCTCGCAGCCGATCCCCTGGCCGCACTGCTTCGCGCGGGATCATGTCCTCGCGCGCAATCATCGCTTCCGCGTTGCCGCCGAGATCCAATGTCACGCTACCGCGATCGACGCGCTTCACGACGCCGGTAATTAGCTGGCCCATGCGGCTCTCATAGGCTTCCACAATCTGCTTGCGTTCGGCCTCGCGCACCTTCTGCACGATGACTTGCTTCGCCGCTTGCGCGGCGATGCGTCCAAACGCCGCAGCCTCCATGGGTTCCTCTATATATTCGCCATGGCTCACCTCGGGACGGATCTCGCACGCTTTGCGGAGAGAGATTTGGCGCTCTGGAAACTCGATCCCGCCCGCGCCGATCGGGATGCCATCGGTTCCGACGTCCGCCGCTAGGGTGGCTACGGTCTCATCGATAACCTGCCAACGCCGGAAGGCTTCATAGTCCCCGGTCTGGCGGTTGATGGATACGCGGACATCAATGTTGTCGCGATAACGTTTGGTCGTCGCACTGGCGAGCGCCGCTTCCAAGGCCTCGAAAATGATCTCCTTATTTACCCCCTTTTCATTGGAAACAACCTCGACGACGGTAAGGATATCCTTGTTCATCTGCTATGCCTCGCCGGTTTTTCGGACTCGAATTGCGGCACCAAGCGGGCCCGGTGTATGAGATCGAAGGGCAGCGTATAGGTTTCCCCTTCCTGTTCGCTGATGCTGATCTCGGTAACGGTAACCGCGTTCAAGCGCCCGCGGAATTTTCGGCGGCCGTGGACCAGACGTATCGTCTCAATGCTCACGGTGCTTTGAAGAAAACGCGAATACTGATCGAGAGTAAACAGCGGGCGGTCCAATCCCGGGGAAGAGACCTCGAGCGTATAGGACCCGGTGACGGGATCCTCAACATCCATGACACTGCCGACCTGCTGGCTCACGCGTTCACAATCTCTCAATGTAATTCCACTGACGCTATCGATATACACCCGTATCAACGGCGCGCGTCTGGCGACGGTACGTTCAATGCCGACAAATTCATACCCGAGGCCCGCCACGACGGGCTCGATGATGGCTTCTAACTCCCTCGTATTCACGCGCACGTTACCGACTAAAATAAAAAGCCCCGGCTCTCGGGGCTATGGTAGCGGGGGCAGGATTTGAACCTGCGACCTTCGGGTTATGAGCCCGACGAGCTGCCAGACTGCTCCACCCCGCAATGGTCGGACCAATAATGATAGGGTTCTGACGCTCTTTTTTCAAGTGCATTGTTGACAACAGTGCATTGTTGACAACAGTGCATTCGGGCAATTTGAGCGGTCCGCCCGCGCCGCGCGACCGGGTAACGGTGGTTTGGACAGTTTCCAGGACGCTTTCGGCTTATAATCGAATCCATAGAGAGCCTAAGTGAGAAGCCTTGTGACCACGCGTCCCCCCGCCGTCGCGGGACAGTTTTATCCCAGCGTTCCGATGGACCTCCGCCGGATGATCGGCAGTTTTTTGGGAACAAGAGAGGCCGGCTCGCAAGTCCCGAAAGCCCTAATCGCACCCCATGCCGGCTACATTTATTCCGGAGCCGTCGCCGGATCCGCCTATGCTTGTCTGGCGGCTGCGCGCGCGTGTATTCGCCGGGTCGTTCTCTTGGGGCCGGGGCACCGAGTCTATGTCCCGGGCCTCGCATTGCCGAGCGCCCAGCACTTCGCGACCCCCTTGGGGAAGGTCGCGCTCGACCCGGGCGCCATCCAGAAACTGGCAGTATTCCCACAGGTTAGCGTGATGGATCATGCGCATGCCTTTGAGCATAGTATCGAGGTCCAGATCCCTTTCCTACAAACGGTCCTGGAGCAATTTACCATCGTGCCGCTGGTGGTGGGCGGCGCCGCGCCGGAGGATGTCAGCGCCGTCATCGAGGTGCTGTGGGAGGAGGCCGAGACTCTCATTGTCGTCAGCTCCGACCTCAGTCACTACCACGACTATGAGACGGCGCGGGAAATAGACCGGGCGACGGCCGCCGCCATCGTGAGGGGCACGGCCACCCTTAGCCCGGAGCAGGCGTGCGGCTGCGCGCCTATCAACGGCTTACTCCATTTCGCGCGCAAGCATAAGCTCCGCATCGCCGCGCTCGATGTGCGCAATTCGGGCGATACGGCCGGCCCGAGGGATCGGGTTGTCGGCTATGGCGCTTTCGCGCTCTATTCGCCTAGCGAATCACCCGCCTTACGCCCGGAAGACCGCCATCTTCTCTTGGACACCGCCTCTCGCTCTATCGCGCGAGGCTTCGATCATGTCCCGGACGCGGCGATTGACAGCGCCGACTATCCGCAACGCCTGTGCGTCCACCGGGCCTCGTTCGTGACCTTAAAAACGCGCGGCCAATTGCGGGGGTGCATCGGCAGCCTGGAGCCTCATCGGCCCCTGGTCGTGGATGTTGCCGAGAATGCGCGCGCGGCAGCTTTCGGCGATCCGCGTTTCCGGCCCCTGATTCGCGAGGAGTGCGCAAGGCTTTCCATCCACATCTCGGTGTTGAATGCGCCCGTCGCGTTAAATTTCAAATCCGAAACGGAGCTCTTGGATCAACTCGCTCCTGGTGCTGACGGCGTGCTCCTCCAGCAACAGGACCGGCGGGCGACGTTTTTGCCGGCGGTCTGGGAATCGCTACCGGGACGCGCTGAATTTCTACGCGAATTGAAACGGAAAGCCGGAATTTCTCAAGATGCCGATCCCGAAACCCTTCAGGTCTGGCGCTATACGGTAGAATCCTTTTCAACCATGTGCCACGCTCTCTGAAATGCGTTTTCGCTTGAGTCACCACAAGTGAGACCCTGACCCGCGTGTTAATAGAACCTGCGTTGCTCCCAGTCGAGCGAGGTCTTGACGATAAACTCCAGGTCATCGTAGCGCGGGTGCCACGCCAAGAGAGACCGGATCCGATCGGCGCCGGCCACGAGCGTCGGGGGATCGCCCGCGCGCCTGGGCTCTTCCCGCACGTTGAGACGCTGTCCGTGGATTTCCTCGATAGCGCGAATGACCTCCCGCACGCTGTAGCCGTGTCCGTAACCGCAGTTTAGGACCACCGGCTCGCCGCCACGCTCAAGATAATCGAGCGCCCTCAGGTGAGCGCAAGCGAGGTCATCCACGTGGATGTAGTCCCGGATGCCGGTTCCGTCCGGGGTCGGGTAGTCGCTTCCGAAGATAGAGAGCGCGGCGCGCTTACCGAGCGCGACCTCGGCGGCGACTTTGATCAATAACGTCGCCTCGCGCGTCGACTGCCCGATACGGCACTCCGGATCCGAGCCCGCGACATTAAAATAGCGCAAGATCACGTAGCGCAGCCGGCAGGCTGCCGCGACATCGCGCAGCATCCATTCACTCACGAGTTTCGATGTCCCGTAAGGGTTAATCGGGCAGGCTGGGCTGTCCTCAAACGCCAGCGGTGTCGTGGGAATGCCATAGACCGCGGCGGTGGAGGAGAATACAAATTGCGTTACACCCGCATGCGCGCAAGCCTCCAATAAGGCGCGTGTCTTACAGGTGTTGTTGCCGTAATATTTCAGGGGATCACGGACCGATTCGGGCACGACGGTATGGGCGGCGAAATGCATGACGGTGTCGATGCCGTGTTCCCGGAGGACGCGATCCATCAGGCTGCGATCGCCAACATCGCCGGCGATAAAGGTCCCGTGCACCACGGCCTTCTCGAACCCGGTAGACAGATTGTCCACGACGACGACCGCCCGGCCGCCCTCCCCGAGGTGGCGCACGACGTGACTGCCGATGTAACCGGCCCCGCCTGTCACTAGCACCGGTTTCATGGCTGCTTTGGAGAATCGGCGCCTTCAAGCCCGCGGCCGATGGCCCCAGACAATGGCACGTCCTTGAACGAGGGCGTATCCTCGACGAGCGCGCTCACTGGAATAAAACGCTGCCACGCGAACCAGCCGATCGCCGCGAGGGCGAGACAAAAGGTCAGCGTCATCGCCAGCACGGCAGCGCCCGGTTTGGCGACAAACTCGGTGTCCCGCGCCGCCCTGCGCACGTGTCTGGTTCTCACTTTGATCTCGCCCCCGGCATAGGCGGCGAGCAAGGATTTATCGGCGAGAATATTGATCCTACGCAGCAGCCCCTTGGAATAGCGCGTAAGGCTTCGAATCGCACCGCGCGTGAAGATCCCCATTCCCTTGTAGCCGCTCGTGCGCAAACGGCTACTTAAATATTCCCGCACCTCGGCAATCGAAAACGGATGCAAATAAAAGCTGTAGGTGATGCGCTCTTTCAGTGGCCGGATGCGCGGATTCATTAAGGATTCATCCAGCTCCGGCTGTCCGAACAAAACAATCTGTAACAACTTCTCATCCTGTGTCTCCAAGTTGCTTAACAGGCGGATCTCTTCGAGGGTTTCGAGCGGCATGCTTTGGGCTTCTTCGACAAACGCGACGATGCGCCGATTCTCCGCGTGTTTCCTTACCAAGTATTCTTGCAGCGCGTGCATCACCTTGAGCCGATCCTCGCCCCCCGCGACCGGCAGATGCAATTCAAACGCGATGGCGTGCAGAATATTGTCCGGAGAGAGACTGGGATTTGCTAAGTACACGATCTCGGCGTTCTCGGGCAACTCACGCTCCAGCATGCGGCAGAGCATGGTCTTGCCGCTTCCCACCTCCCCAACGACCTTGATCATGCCTTCGCCAGTTGCTATCGCGTAGACCAAGGCCTCCAGGACCGCCCCGCGGTTGCCGCCCGGAAAGAACAAGCGGGTGTCGGGCGTGATCTTGAAGGGTGGCTGCCGCAAGCCGAAATAGGAGTAATACATTCAGCGTCGCAGGTGATTGAGCCGTTCGACCCTGCTATACAGGGTAGTACGGTTGATGCCCAGCAAACGCGCGGCTTGGCTCAGGTTTCCATGGCTGAGCTTGAGCGCCGCGTCGATGTAGCGCCGCTCCCAACATTCCATGATTTCATCGAGGCAAAATCCGGGCGTGCGAAGTTGCCGCTCGGCCGCGGTATCGAAGTCAGTCTGTCCCGTTCCCGACGCCAGCCCCATATCGGCTTCGAGCTCTCCCGCCAGCGCCGCGGCCGAGATCTCCTTGCCCGGATATTTCGCACCGAGGCGAATCACGATATTGCGCAGTTCGCGCACGTTACCGGGGAAAGTATAAGACAGCAGATTTTGTCTTGCCGCCTCGTGTAAGGTGAACGGAGCCACCGATGCCGCGTACAAACGCTGAAAATGCTCGAGCAGTAGCAAGCAGTCATCGCCACGCTCGCGCAAGGGGGGCACCTGAATCGCCAGCACGCTCAAGCGGTAATACAGGTCGTGGCGAAACGAACCGCGCCTGACGGCCGCGCGTAGATCGAGATTCGTCGCCACGACGACTCTCGCTTGGGAGCGCCGCGGCTGGGTCTCGCCCAGCCGGTAGTACTCGCCGTTTTCCAGCACCCGCAGCAGCTTAACCTGCAACGCCGACGGCAGCTCGCCGACCTCGTCCAGGACCAAGCTGCCGCCACCCGCCTCCTCTAACACACCGCTCTTGGTCGCGCTCGCTCCGGTAAACGCGCCTTTGATCTGTCCGAACAACTGCGCCTCCAGAAGCTCGGGCGTGAAGGCCGCGCAGTTAATCGTCAGCAAGGGAAATCGAGCACGCCGGCTTTCATAATGTAAGCGGTTTGCGACCAGTTCCTTGCCGACACCCGACTCGCCCTCGATGAGCACCGCGAAGGGGGCATCGGCGAACTGGCGGATCTGCTCCCGGAGGGTGTCGATGGCGGGACTATGACCGAGCATTTCCGCCAGGCCTTCGCGCGGCGTCGCCGCCTGCTCGACCTCGCGGATCATCGCGTGATGGGTCAAACGCGCTTGCAGCAACGCGGGGTCCGCGGGTTTTGGAATAAAATCCACGGCGCCCAAGGTGAGCGCATGCTGAATATTGGCGCGCGAATTCTGCCCCGAGAGCACCAGCACGCGCGCGCTGGGATCGACCGCCAGCAGCTCGCCGATCAACGCAAAGCCTTCCTCCGGACTATGCGGCGTCGGCGGCAGTCCGAGGTCCACCAAGGCCAACGGTACTCGATGGCCCAATTTCCGTAACAAGGCCCTGGCTTCCGGCCGCGTCGCGGCGGTATGGATTTCGTAATCGTCCTCTAAGACCAGCGCCAGCGATTCCACGATCAAGGCATCGTCATCGACCAGCAGAAGCGGGATCTTCGAAGGCCGTGTGGAAAGCCGCGCGGACAAGGGTGGCGATGATCCGCTAGCCGCCTGAGAGCTTCACCGCGGGTCGTTCGCGGCGCAACCCGAGGTTAACCCAGATCGCCTCGGACGCTTCGGCTTGATTCATGGTGTAAAAATGCAGCCCCGGCGCTCCCTTGTCCAAGAGCTGACGGCACAGATCGGTGGTCACATCAATGCCGAAATTGCGAATCGCGACGCGGTCATCCCCAAAATCCCGTAAGCGCCGCACGATCCAACGCGGGATCTCGGCGCCGCAGGCGTCCGAGAAGCGCAGCAACTGCGTACAGTTGATGATGGGCATGACACCGGGGACGATCGGGATCTGGACGCCGAGCGCCCCGCAGCTCTCCACGAACCGCCAATAGGCATCCGGGTTATAAAAATACTGCGTGATGGCGCGGTCGGCCCCGGCCTCCGCCTTACGCTTGAAGTTCCTGAGATCCATGTCCGCGCTCGGCGCCTGCGGGTGAAACTCCGGATAGGCGGCGACTTCCACGAAAAAATGATCGCCGCTCTCCGCGCGGATGAACTCCACCAACTCATTGGCGTAACGCAGCTCACCGTAGCCCGCAGCGCCAGAGGGCAGATCGCCGCGCAATGCCACGATATGTTTGATGCCGGCGCTCCTGTACGTGCTTAAGATCTCACGCAGGCTGCTGATGGTGCTGCCGACACACGATACGTGCGGGGCGGCCGCGATCCCGGTCGCCGCGCGGATCTCTTGCACCGTCTCGAAGGTCAGCTCGCGCGTGCTGCCTCCCGCCCCGAAGGTGACCGAGAAATAATCCGGCTTGAGGCGCGCGAGCCGATCGCGGGTGACCTGAAGCTTGCCGATCGCCTCCGGAGTCCGCGGCGGGAAAAACTCGAAGCTGAAGCTATGACTAGTTGAAGTTCCCATGGCGCTGGTTGACGGCACCGCCGTGCGTTTTAATCGCCCGCGGGGCAGCGATCACTGCCACAGCGGGCATTAATAGCGATAATATTCCGGTTTGTAAGGCCCTTCGATCGAGACACCGATATACTCCGCCTGCTCTTGGGTGAGCACCGTGAGATCCGCACCGACTTTGGCCAGGTGCAGGCGCGCCACCTTTTCATCAAGGTGCTGGGGCAGTGTATAGACGCGGTTCTGGTAGTTTTTAAAGTTGTTCCACAGCTCGATCTGCGCCAGCACTTGGTTGCTAAACGACGCTGACATGACGAAGCTCGGATGCCCCGCGGCGCAACCCAGATTGACCAAGCGGCCCTCGGCCAGAAGGATGATGCGCTTGCCATCGGGAAACAGAATCTGATCCACCTGCGGTTTGACGTTGTCCCAACGGTATTGACGCAAGGAGGCGACGTCGATCTCAGCGTCGAAATGGCCGATATTGCACACGATGGTCTGGTCTTTCATGGACCGCATGTGATCGTGGGTGATCACCCGGACGTTGCCCGTGGCGGTGACGAAGATGTCCCCGCGCGCCGCGACATCGTTCATGCGCACCACCCGATACCCCTCCATCGCCGCCTGCAGCGCGCAGATGGGATCGATTTCCGCTATCCAGACGGTCGCACCGAGACCCTTCAATGCCTGAGCGCAGCCTTTTCCGACATCGCCATAGCCGATCACCACGGCGATCTTACCGGCGATCATCACCCCCGTGGCCCGCTTTAGACCATCCATCAAGGATTCCCGGCAACCGTAGAGGTTATCGAACTTGGATTTCGTGACCGAATCATTGACATTAAACGCCGGCACTTTCAGCGCGCCGGTCTGTGCCATTTCATACAAGCGCCGCACACCGGTCGTGGTCTCTTCCGACACACCGCGCACCTCTTGGAGCATCTCCGGATAACGCTCATGCATCACCTGCGTCAGATCTCCGCCATCGTCGAGCAGCATATTCGGGCGCCAACTGCCGGGGCCGAAAATACTCTGATCGATACACCACCAGAACTCCTCTTCCGTCTCCCCTTTCCACGCGAAGACAGCAATACCCGCGGCCGCCACCGCTGCCGCGGCATGATCTTGGGTCGAGAAGATGTTACAGGATGACCACCGCACCTCGGCGCCCAACTGGATCAAGGTCTCGATTAACACCGCCGTCTGCACGGTCATGTGCAGACAGCCCGCGATGCGGGCCCCCGCCAACGGGTTTTTACCCTGGTATTCTTCCCGCAAGGCCATCAGGCCAGGCATTTCCCCTTCGGCGATGTTGATCTCCTTGCGCCCCCATTCGGCGAGCTTGAGATCCGCCACCTTGTAATCGGGTGTGATCTTTTCCATCGGTTGCGTGTTCATCAATCGACTCCTGTAAGGGTAGAAAACTAACTCGCCCGGACCAGAGGCTCGCGCGGCATCGATTCGGCTATCCCGAGGCTCTCGCGTAAGGCATCAACCTTATCGGTGCGCTCCCAGGTGAGATCGAACTCGGTGCGGCCGAAATGCCCATACGCGGCGGTCTGCCGGTATATCGGGCGCAAGAGCTTCAACATATTGATGATTCCTTTTGGCCGGAGATCGAAATTCTTGCGCACCGCTCCAATTAACCTCGACTCGTCCACGTTGCCCGTACCAAAGGTCTCGATGCTGATCGACGTCGGCTCCGCCACGCCGATGGCATAGGATAGTTGGATCTCACAGCGATCGGCGAGGCCCGCGGCCACGATGTTTTTCGCCACGTAACGCGCCGCGTAGGCGGCCGAGCGGTCTACTTTGGAAGGGTCCTTGCCGGAAAACGCGCCGCCGCCGTGGCGCGCCATGCCGCCATAGGTATCGACGATGATCTTGCGCCCGGTCAGCCCACAGTCACCCATAGGCCCGCCGATCACAAAGCGGCCGGTCGGGTTGACATAGAATCGGGTCGTCGGGCTTATCCATTCCTTCGGCAGCACCGGAAGCACGATCTCATCCATGACGGCCTGTTTGAGGACCTCATGGCTGATCTCGGGGCTATGCTGGGTCGAGAGGACCACGGCGTCGATGCCGCAGGGACGGCCATTCGCGTAGCGAAACGTCACCTGACTCTTGGCATCCGGGCGCAGCCAAGCCAGGCGGCCCGTCTTGCGGACTTCGGCTTGCCGCCGGACCAAGCGGTGGGCGTAGGTGATGGGCGCCGGCATGAGCACGTCGGTTTCGTTGCAGGCGTATCCGAACATTAACCCCTGGTCGCCCGCACCTTGTTCGTGCTCGCCGCTTTCGTTGACGCCGAGGGCGATATCCGCTGATTGTTGTCCTATGGAGACGATTACACCGCAGGACTCCCAATCGAACCCCATCTCCGAGCTATCGTACCCGATATCACGGATAACCTGCCGGGCAACGTTGCGGATATCCACGTACGAAGACGTGGATATTTCTCCCGCTACGGTCACCAAGCCGGTCGTGACCAGCGTTTCGCACGCCACGCGCGCGCCCGGTTCCTGCCCGATGATCGCATCGAGCACCGCATCGGAGATCTGATCACAGATCTTGTCGGGGTGACCCTCAGAGACTGATTCGGAAGTAAACAAGCGGGTATTGTCCATGATATCTTCTCGTAGGAAGTCTAATGTGCTGGGAAAAGGGATCAGTTTACTTTATAAATCGAGGATTAACAGCTAACATCCTCGCCTGCAAACGCCGGACGCCCTCGAGACGGTAGTCATTTTTTACATTGGCCCGCGCACCGATCCGCTCCCAAGGCAAGATTTATGACATATGTATAATCAATTGGAGAGATAGATGGCGATTAAGCTTGGAATCAATGGCTACGGCCGTATCGGCCGCAATATTCTGCGCGCCCTCTATGAGTCGCGGCGGACTCACGAGATCCAAATCCTCGCGATCAATGACCTCGGTGATGTCGCGACCAACGCGCATTTAACCCGCTACGATAGCGTCCACGGACGCTTTCCGGGTGAGATCACGGCCACGGACCAGTCGATGGTGATCGACGGCGATCCTATCCGCATCCTCGCCGAGCGCGATCCCGCCAAGCTCCCCTGGGCCCGGCTCGGTGTCGATGTGGTCCTCGAATGCACCGGACTTTTTACCAGTAAGGCCAAGGCCGGCGCCCACCTCCAAGCAGGCGCCAAGAAGGTCATCATCTCGGCTCCGGCGAGCGAGGTCGACGCCACGATCGTCTATGGCGTGAATCATCAGACGCTCAAAGCGAGCGATACGGTGATCTCCAATGCGTCTTGCACGACCAACTGCCTCGCGTCCTTGGTGAAGCCGCTGCATGAGCGCATCGGCATTCTGCGCGGCGTCATGACCACGATCCATTCCTTCACCAATGATCAGGTATTGATCGACGTCTATCATAGCGATCTGCGCCGGGCGCGGTCTGCGACGCAGTCGATGATCCCGACCAAGACCGGCGCGGCCGCGGCCGTCGGCTTGGTGCTTCCCGAGTTGAACGGAAAGCTGGACGGTTACGCCGTGCGCGTCCCCACGCTCAACGTATCGTTGGTGGACCTCTCCTTCGTCGCCGCGCGCGAGACCAGCAAGGAGGAGATCAATGCGGTATTGAGAGAGGCCGCTGAAGGCGAGCTCAAGGGACTTCTGGAGTATAACGACAAGCCGCTGGTCTCGGTCGATTTCAATCACAACCCCGCCTCGTCCATTTACGATGCCACCCAGACCCGTGTCATCGAAGGCACACTGGTCAAAGTCTTGTCCTGGTACGATAACGAATGGGGCTTTTCCAACCGCATGCTGGACGTCACGATCGCCTTGATGAACGCCAAGTAAGAACCGATACCGTCCATGATGTCGATGTCCGATCTGAGCCTTGCCGGGAAACGGGTGTTGATCCGGGAAGATTTCAACGTACCGATCCAGGCGGGCCGGATCCTCGATGACACACGCTTGCGGGCAGCGCTCCCTACCATTAGCAAGGCGTTGTCGGCGCGTGCCCGGGTAATGCTCGTCTCGCATCTCGGCCGCCCGAAAGAAGGCCAGTACGACGCGGCGCTGAGCTTGGCACCGGTCGCGGCCCGCTTATCCGAGTTGCTGCATCGTGACATCGCGCTGGTTAAAGATTGGATCGACGGAGTCAAGGTCGAACCCGGCCAAGCGGCTCTATGCGAAAACGTGCGCTTTGAGATCGGCGAGAAAAATGACGCCGACGCCTTGGCCAGAAAGATAGCGGTGCTTTGCGATGTGTACGTGAATGATGCCTTTGCCACCGCCCATCGTACCGAGGCGTCGACCCACGGGATCGCCAAGTATGCTCCCCAAGTCTGCGCCGGGCCGCTGCTCGAGGCCGAGATCAATGCCTTGAGCCAAGCGCTGAAACAACCGGCGCGCCCCCTGGTGGCGATCGTGGGCGGGTCGAAGATTTCGACCAAGCTCGCAGTACTCGAATCGCTGGTCGAGACCGTGGATCAGCTCATTGTCGGGGGCGGGATCCTCAACACGTGCCTTCGCGCCGCGGGCCATGCCGTCGGTCAGTCTCTCGTTGAAAGTCCGTTGGTGGAGGTGGCCTCGCGGCTACTCGGGCGGGCAGCCGCACGCGGCGCGGCTATCCCCTTGGCCGAGGACGTGGTCTGCGCCAGGGAGTTTTCCGAAACCGCGACGGCCACGGTAAAGAATATTTCCGACGTCGCAGCCGGCGATCTCATCCTGGATGTCGGTCCCCGCACCGCGGGGCGCTACACCGAATTGCTTGGACAGGCTCAAACGATCGTCTGGAACGGCCCGCTCGGGGTGTTTGAATTTGACCAATTCGGCCAGGGAACGCGGGCGATCGCGATGGCGATAGCTGCGAGCCAAGCCTATTCCCTCGCAGGAGGCGGCGAGACGCTCGCGGCCATCGCGAAATACGGGGTGGCCGAGCGGCTGTCCTATATATCCACCGGCGGGGGGGCGTTCCTGGAGTTTCTCGAGGGAAAAACCCTACCTGCTGTCGCCATACTGGAGGAGCGCGCCCGCTCCCATCCCGATTACCTCCATCCGAGCGAGGGTTATTAATGCCACGTCCCGGTCGGCGGCAATTTGATCAGCATTCATCGATACAGGGAATTAGGCTCGCAACGCCCCGCATGCGCAGAACGAAAATCGTTGCCACTCTCGGCCCGGCTACCGACGATCCCAAGGTGCTCGATGGCCTCATCGCGGCTGGGGTGGACGTCATCCGGCTAAACTACTCATACGGCTCCCACGACAGCCATAAACACCGGATCGACCAACTTCGGGCCTGCTCCCAGGCGCGCGGCACGCAAGTCGGCGCTATCGCCGATCTGCAAGGCCCGAAGATCCGCATCCAGCGATTTCGCGGCGGCCGTGTGGAGCTGCGGGAAGGGGCTTCCTTCACGCTTGATGCCGCCATCCCGCCCGCGGACGGAGATGAACACCGCGTCGGAGTTACCTACGTGGAACTCCCGAACGATGTCAAGCGCGGCGATACCTTGTTCATTGACGATGGCCGTATCGTGCTTGAAGTCAAGCGCGTCCTGGGGACCGGCGTCGAATGCGTGGTGCGGGTGGGCGGCGGGCTCTCCGACAGCAAGGGTTTGAACCGCGCAGGCGGCGGGCTCTCGGCGGGCGCGCTGACCTCCAAGGACCGCGCTGACATCCGCCACGCCGTGGACATCGGCGCCGACTACATCGCCGTATCCTTTCCGCGCAATGCCGCCGACATCGAGGAAGCCCGCCGTGTGATTGCCGAGAGCAACGGCACCTGCGGCGTCATCGCCAAGATCGAGCGCGCCGAAGCCTTACAGTGTATCGATGAGATCCTGCGGGCCTCGGACGGGATCATGATCGCGCGCGGCGATCTCGGCGTCGAGATCGGGGATGCGGCCCTCCCCCCGGTCCAGAAACGCTTGATCCAGCAAGCCCGTAACGCGAACCGCCTGGTCATCACGGCCACGCAGATGATGGAGTCGATGATCGCAAACCAGATCCCGACACGGGCCGAAGTCTTCGACGTCGCCAATGCCGTGTTGGATGGCACGGATGCGGTCATGCTCTCCGCCGAAACCAGCGTGGGCAAGTACCCGCGCAAAGCCGTCGAGGCGATGGATCGGATTTGCCTGGAGACGGAAACCCAGTGGGGCCTCCGGGGGGCCGACTACCGCATCGATTCGCCGTTCGACCGCATCGATGAAGCGATCGCCATGTCCACGGTTTACGCGGCCAACCACATCGGCGCGAAAGCCATTCTCGCGCTCACCGAGACCGGCGCCACCGGTATATGGATGTCGCGCGTGCTCACCGGGATCCCGATCTTCGCCTTCACACGCCGTCCCGAGACGCTCAGGCGGGTGACGCTTTGCCGGGGCGTGTACCCGATCAATTTCGACGTCACGCACACCGATTTCCTCAGAGTCAACCGTGAAATGATCGATATTCTGCTCGAGCGCGGCGCAATCCACGAAGAAGATATCGTAGTCATTACCAAAGGCGATTTGCGCGGTAAACAAGGTGGAACCAACGGCATGAAAATCGTTCGTGTAGGGGAGCTGGCCGCGGAATCGGCGTTATGAGATCAATTTTACTTCGCGGGCGGGGTATGAAAACCGCCCTTGACCAAAGGGGAGAGTTGCACTACTCCCCTTTGGAAACCCCAATGCTAAAGTGCCCGCCGTAACGGCTGGGTATTCAGAATCCGTACAGTTTCCACGCGACCCGCGCGAACTACGTTAGACTATCGTTACTACGAACCAGAGGAACACGCCATGTCCGATCTGCGACAAACGGCCGAAGCATTAGTCGCTCCTGGCAAGGGAATTCTCGCCATTGACGAAAGCTTCCCGAGCATCAAAAAGCGTTTCGACTCCATCCACGTGGTCTCCTCGGAAGAAACTCGGCGCGCTTACCGGGATCTGCTTATTACCACGCAAGGGATCGGTGAGTACGTGAGCGGCATGATCCTCTTCGATGAGACCTTGCGGCAATCGACCGCCGCTGGGATACCCTTCGCTAAAGCGCTCCCCGATGCTGGGGTAATCACGGGCATCAAAGTCGATCAAGGCGCCAAAGACATGCCCTTCCTAGTGGGAGAAAAGATCACCGAAGGTCTCGATGGTCTGCGCGAGCGCTTGATCGAGTACCGGAACCTCGGTGCCCGCTTCGCCAAGTGGCGGGCGGTGATCACCATAGGCAACGGCATCCCGACTCGCGGTTGCCTCAACGCCAACGCCAGCGCCTTGGCGCGCTATGCCGCGCTCTGCCAAGCAGAAGGGCTCGTGCCCATCGTCGAACCCGAGGTCCTGATGGACGCGGACAACCCCATCGAGCGCTGCTATGAAGTGACCGAAGCGACCTTGCGGCGGGTATTCCAGAATCTCTACGAACAGCGCGTGGTCTTGGAGCATCTCATTCTCAAGACCAATATGGTCATCGCGGGAAAGCAGTGCCCGCAGCAAAACAGCGTCGAAGAGGTCGCCGAGATGACCGTGCGCTGCCTGTATCAGTCCGTTCCGGCGGCGGTCGCCGGCATTGTATTCCTCTCCGGAGGGCAGAAGGCGGAGCCCGCGACGGCGCACCTCAATGCGATGAACGCGATGGCCATGAAACGTCCCTGGCCCCTCAGCTTCTCGTACGGCCGCGCCCTCCAAGATCCGGCCTTGAAGATCTGGGCCGGCAAACCGGAGAATGTCCCGGCGGCTCAAAAGGCGCTCCACCACCGTGCCAAGTGCAATGGCCTCGCGACGCTGGGAAAATACACACCCGCGATGGAACAACAGCTCGCAGCTTGAAAGAGAGGAGGATCCCCTTATCGGCCCGGCACGTGAGCGGGGGAGAAGGACCCGGCCGCCGCCGTCACCAGGCGCGCGACCAGCGCTTGCCCTTGTGTTTCTCGTCGCGCAACGAGGCGTCGACACCGGCGCGCGCTTCGATCAGCCGGCCAAACAACCACAAGAGATCGGAGAGGCGGTTCAAATAGGCCAAGACATCCGGGTGGATGTGCTCGCCGGGGCCCATCAGCCGGACCAGATCGCGTTCCGCTCGGCGGCACACGGTGCGCGCCATATCGAAGGCCGAAGCCGCCGGATGCTCGCCGGGGAGCGACCAATCGGAGAGCACACCTTCGATGGCCTCGATGCGGTGAACCTGCTCGGTGAGGTTCTCGACCATCTCGGCGCTGACGGGCGGAGGTTTCTTTCTGATCTCGGCCGGAGTGGCCACCGCCGCGCCGAGCGCGAAAAGCTCGCGCTGGATCGCCTTGACAAGCTCGCAAACCTCGGCGTCATCGCAGATCGAGCGCGCGAATCCCATCACCGAATTCAGCTCGTCGATGCTCCCGTAGGCTTCCACGCGCGGCTCGCCCTTCGAGACACGATTACCGCCTATCAGGCTCGTTTGCCCGCCGTCACCGCGTTTCGTCGCGATACTCATGCGCTGTGCTCCTTGTGCGCCGGGTTAAACCGGCGAGGTGTTGTGAATGAAAGAGTCATACAGTGAAGGACTAGCGACCCACACTGGCCCCGAGTCATGCGGAGTCGTTCGTAAGAGCGGCGCTGAAGCG
>Ga0187892_10001951_pt1 | contig 44301 bp, 46 predicted proteins | sample MA1701073metaG_FD_139345 | JGI IMG/M metagenome (GOLD analysis project Ga0187892, IMG submission 139345) | Bio-ooze microbial communities from a basaltic lava cave in the Kipuka Kanohina Cave System on the Island of Hawaii, USA - MA170107-3 metaG ... | reverse complement strand
TTCATCATTGAACCTGTCGAGGTGGAATATAGCAATTTTGAGCATCTTCTCGACGTGATCGATGGAAACCGTCTCCGGCCTACGCATGGTCTCTACGGTTCCTCTTTCGTGAGCAACTCCAGCGCGTCCTTACAGAAGCCGCCGGATCTGGGCCTTGCGGTCCCGTCGCTCCCCTTCCTGCCGTTGCCGCGATCGGGCGATCCGGCAGCGCGAGGAGCAGACTATCAGCCGCTCGTCGACCGAGGCGCGCTCGCAGGCACCGCATCGTACCAGAGTGGGGACGGAAAGCGTAGCCACACGCCCGGCTCGCGGCGCGCGAGGCGGCGCCGGGCGGAACCACGCACCTTCGCCCTTGGCAACTGTTTCAAAGCTAAGAGTTGAACTGGTTGATACGGCAGGACAGTGGTTGATTTGTAGCTTTCCCCACTCGGTACCCATGCAGACTGGCTTGACCTTTCCTCCAGGTCGTCGTAACGTTTCCATCACATCACCCCTCTTCCTTGTCGGTAAGCGAAGGATGAAAGCCGGATCTGTCGCGCACAATCTCACCCTCGTGGGCATCACTGCGGGAGCGCTGGCGTTGAGCGTAGGGGTGCGACTTGTGTGGCCGGATGAGCGCTGGTTGTATGAACCGCTGCACTCTGCGATGGAGGCGCTCGGCGGGCTCGCCGCGGTCGTTATGGCGTTCGTACTGCTCCAGGGGAAACAGGAGCCGGGCGGGGGGAAGTTCGGGTTCCTCGCCATGGGCTTTCTGGGGATGGGTCTGCTCGAAGAATTCCACGCCATCGCTCCCCTGGGCAATGGAATGGTCCTGCTTCGGAGTCTGGCGAGTCTGATCGGAGGAATTGGCTTCGTTCTCGTCTGGCTGCCTGGAGCCGAAAAGGAACGGGCTTGGGTCCGACCGATGCCCTGGGTGATGGCGGTCACGTGTATTGCATTGGGTTTGTGGACGCTCGCTTTACCCGGGCACGTGCCGCAACTGATCCGCGGGGGAGAATTCACCGCGACTGCCATCGCGCCCAAGAGCCTGGCGTGCATGTTGTTTATCGCCGGCGCCGTCCGGTTCCTGCGCGATTTTCAGCGCAGAGGCAGGTCGGAGGATTACCAGTTTGCGTGCCTCGGTTTCCTGTTCGGCGCCGCCGAGCTTATGTTCACGTACTCGGCGATGTGGAGCAGCGGCTGGTGGTTCTGGCATGGACTGCGCCTGCTGACATACTTTCTTGTCCTGGGGTACGTGAGCCGAGGGTATCTGCGAATTGTCTTGGAGCTGACTGGCGCGTTGACCCAGGCCAGACGGGCCGAGGAGGGGCTCCGTCATGCTCTCGCGGATCGTGAAAGGCTCGCCCGGGACCTCCACGACGGCATCATCCAGTCCATCTACGCGATCGGCTTGAGCCTGGCGGAATGCCGACGGCTCATCGGCAAAGACCCGCGGCAGGTCGCCAAACAACTGGGCGAGGCTATTAGGGATCTGAATGTCGTGATCCGCGACGTGCGGAACTACATCTGTGGGCTCGAGTCGGAGATCGTGAGCGGGAGAGGACTGGAAACGGCCATGGCCTCGCTGGTCCGAACCATAGAGGGGGCCCATACTCTGCGGTTTCGTTTTCAGATGGACCCGGCGGCGGCAGACCGCGTGACCCCGATGCAGGCCACCCACCTCCTGTACATCGCGAAAGAGGCCATGAGTAACAGCTTACGGCACTCGAATGGCCAGAACGGCCTCCTCTCGCTGAGCCTCGTGGATGAATGCGTCCGTCTCATGGTGGAAGATGACGGCACGGGCTTCAATCCCAGAAATACGGCCGACCAGGGACGCGGCTTGCGCAACATCCAGGCACGCGCCCATGAGCTCGGCGCGCGCTGCCAGGTCGTGTCCATGGCTGGTCACGGCACGCGCGTCCTGGTCGATCTCCCGCTAGAGGAAACGCATGTCTAAGCGGGGGACCAACCCTATTCAGCTCCTCTTGGTGGATGATCACAAGGTCGTCCGCGTGGGCCTGCGGACTCTCCTTGGCGGGATCGAACACATCCAGGTCGTCGGCGAGGCGGAGACCACGGCATCCGCGATCAGGGAGGCGGCCCGCCTCGAGCCCGACGTCGTGCTCATGGATGTCCGCCTGCCGGACGGTAGCGGCATTGAAGCGTGCCGGGAGATTCGAGCGGCACGGCCTGAGACACGCGTCCTGTTTCTGACATCCTTTGCGGACGACGATGCCGTGATGGCGACCATTTTCGCGGGAGCCGATGGCTACCTGCTCAAAGAGATCGACGAGGACGCCTTGATCCGCGCCATCGAAACGGTGGCGGGAGGCCGTTCCATTCTCGATCCGGCCGTGACGCAACGCATGCTCGCGAAGATGAAGGAACACTCGGTACCGCCGGCTAAGAGCAAGGAGGAAAGTCTCTCCCCCCAAGAGCAAAAGGTATTGGCGCTGGTCGCCGAAGGTCAGACCAATAAGGAAATCGCCGCCGCCCTCGGACTGAGCGACAAGACGGTGAGGAACTATCTCAGCAATATCTTTCAGAAACTTCAAGTATCCCGCCGCTCGCAGGCCGCCGCCCACTACGCTCGGCGCGCTCCGAAATAGGGACATTTGTCCCTCCCGTCTAAGGACATAATTCGGGCGCGTCCGTCACTATTCCGTTCTTCTACTCGGCGATAGAATGCCCACATGGAAAGGTTAGGAAGCCCCTACATCTCAACCGAGGAGGGTCCCATGTTCAGGTCAACACCACTGGTCATTTCTGCATTGGCGATTCTTGCCCTGCTGGCGCTGCCTTTGAGCCAAGACCGGGCCGGCGCAGCCGAGGGGAAAGCCAAGGTCAAGGTTCTCTACCACGTCGACGGCAAGGACCCTGAAGTAGCGAAGTACGCCCTAGCGCTCATTAACAAACACATCGATGCTGAGGGCGGACCGGAGAATATCGATGTGGAGCTGGTCGTCCACGGTCCGGCGCTGGAGCTCTTCGAGAACGACAAGATGGATCCGGAGATGAAAAAGCGGTTCGAGCAGATCGTGGATAAGGGGGTTCACGCGGAAATGTGCCAGGTCTCGATGAAGCTGTACAACAAGACGCTGGACAATCTCGTGAAGGGGTTCGTGGCCACGCTGCATCCAGTCGCGGTGAAACGGATCGCCGACCTCCAGCAGCAGGGCTACATCTACATCAAGCCGTAACCGGGGAGGTACGAGATGCGTTGGCTTTGGTCAAGTGCGCTCGTGCTGGTGCTCGTCTGGGCCGGCCTGGTGGGGCCGGGCGGGACCGTGGGAGAAGCTGCGGCCGCGGTCGCAGGCGCGCCTGCGCCGGCTTTTGAGGTCGTCACTTTCGCCGGCGAAGCCTACAGCAGGGACTCCCTGAAGGGACAACCGACTCTCTTGGTATTCTGGGCGTCCTGGTGCCCGGTCTGTCAGAAAGAGCTGCCGGTCCTAGGGCGATTTTATACAAAGGACAAGCCGGGTCAGCTCCGCGTACTCTCGATTGGGTTCTCTGACCTTCGCGGCAATATCGAGAGGTATGTCAAGGCGCACCCGGAGTCGTTCGTCTTCCCGACCGCGTTCGACATCGACAACGACGTGGCACAGGCCTTCAAGGTCACCGCCACGCCGACCTTGGTGTTGTTGGATGCCCAGGGGAACATCGTGCTGGTCCATCGCGGGGCTGGGGTGCTCCAGAACCCTCAGTTCCGGGAGTTCCTGGCGGGGTTGAAAGGATGAATGCACTTCCACAAACTTCTCTCATGGCGGCGTTCTTGGCGGGACTGCTCTCTTTCGTGTCCCCCTGTGTCCTCCCGCTGGTGCCGTCGTATATCACGTACATCACAGGACTGTCGCTCGACCAGCTCACGGATGCTGGCACGCGACACCGGGTCAGAAAAACCATCATCCTCAACGCGCTGCTGTTCATCGCCGGGTTCTCGGGCGTGTTCATTGCGTTCGGGGCGTCGGCGAGCCAATTGGGAGGGTTTCTGGCCGACTATCAGGGCCTCGTTCGAAAAGTGGGCGGGGTCCTGATCGTCCTGTTCGGGCTGTATCTGATGGGGATCGTGAAGCCCGAGCTCCTGATGCGCGAGAGGCGGCTTCACTTCCAGAGCCGGCCGGCCGGCTACGTGGGCTCCGTCCTCATCGGGGCGGCATTCGCCGCGGGTTGGACGCCCTGCGTGGGTCCGGTGCTGGGCTCGGTGCTCACGTACGCCGGCACAACCGGGACCATCATGGACGGGGTGACCTTACTCTCCTACTATTCGATGGGACTGGGCCTGCCCCTGTTTGCCGTGGCCTTGGCGGTTGACCGCTTCCTTGTTTATTACAAGCAAGTCCGGGAGTATCTCGGTCTGGTCTCAGTTCTGAGCGGAATGATCCTTGTTGTGTTCGGCCTCGTGCTATTCACAGACGGTTTACCGTTCTTCACAGCCTTCTTCGAACGGTACGGCATCGGCTACTACCTGGAGCAATAAGGCGTTCTCAGCAGATCCGTACTCCGTCGGCCTCAGAGATCTGCCCGCTGTCGACCGACGTTTTGATTCGCAACCCAAGAATCCTTCGTCAGGTCCCCTGTGCGACCTCCACCGCGCTGTAACAGTTGAATTTTTCTGACGACTGTGTGCAAAGTGGGCCGGTTTTCTGGGTTCCGCCTCCGCGAGTGAGGAGCACACGATGGCCAGCGCGTTGGTGTATGACCGCCTGCAATTTGCCGTGACGATTACCTTCCACTATCTGTTTCCCCAACTCACGATGGGCCTCGCCTTGTTGATTTTGTACCTGAAGAGCCGGGCCCTGTGGAGCGGGGACGAACATTTCAACGACGCCGCGCGGTTCTGGATCAAGCTCTTCGCGTTGAGCTTTGCCTTTGGCGTGGTGACCGGGATTCCGATGGAATTCCAGTTCGGCACCAACTGGGCCAAGTTTTCACGCTACGCGGGGGGCGTGATCGGCCAGACCTTGGCCATGGAAGGGCTCTTCGCCTTTTTCCTCGAATCGTCCTTTCTGGGGATCCTCCTGTTCGGCGAAAAGAAGCTCGGCCCGCGGGTGCACTGGTTTGCCTCGCTCATGCTGTTCGTGGGGTCGTGGCTGTCGGGCTACTTGATCATTGCCACGAATGCCTGGATGCAGCACCCGGTGGCCTATGCCGTCGGCACCGACGGCACCTTGCACCTGACCGACTTCTGGGGTCTGCTGCTGAATCCCTGGCTGGTCTGGCAATATGCGCACAATATGACCGCCGCGGTGGTGACCGGCGCGTTCGTCATGGCCGCGGTGGGGGCGTTCTACCTGCTCTCGGGCACCCATCCTGCCTATGCGCGAACGTTCCTGCGGACCGGCGTCGTGGCCGCCGCGCTGGCCAGCGTCGTCCTCATCTTCCCGACCGGCCACGGGGCGGGCCGCATGGTCTTCGAGCACCAGCCTTCCACGGGCGCTGCTATGGAGGGCCTCTTCAGCAGCGAGCGAGGCGCCGGCATCGTGATCATCGGCCAGCCGAATATGGAGACCATGACGATCGACAACCCGCTCGTGATTCCCTGGGCACTCAGTTTTCTGATCTATGAGCGGTTCGGAGCAGAGGTCAAGGGACTGGATGCCTTTCCGCGTGACAAATGGCCCGACAACATTCCGTTGCTCTACTACGCCTACCACATCATGGTCGGACTGGGTACGATCTTCGTGGCCATCATGCTCACGGCGGCGCTGATGTTGTGGCATGGATACCTGTTTCAGGCCAGATGGCTGTTGTGGGTCATTCTGCTGAGTGCGCCATTTCCGTACATCGCCACGACAGCCGGGTGGATGACTGCGGAACTCGGGCGGCAGCCCTGGCTGGTCTTCGGATTGCTGCGGACCGCTGAAGGTGCCTCGCCGCTCGTCAGCTCGGGCAATGCGCTCTTCACGCTCCTGGGATTCCTCGGGTTATATCTCCTGCTGGGACTACTCTTCGTCTTCATGGCGTTCGACATCGTCATGCACGGTCCGGCTGCCCGGAAGCCTGGCTATTAGTCTGAGGAGATCGCGCCCATGGAAGGGTCGTTGCAAACATATTGGTTCGTGATCGTGACGGTGATGCTCGCCGTCTATGTCGTCCTGGACGGCTTTGATTTCGGGACGGGCATCATCTATCTGTTCGCGGCCCGATCCGATCTCGAGCGGCGGACCGTCCTACGCGCCATCGGTCCCGTCTGGAACGGCAACGAGGTCTGGTTGATTGCCGGCGGAGGCCTGCTCTTCTTCGCGTTCCCCAAGGTCTATGCGGCCGGGTTCAGCGGTTTTTATCTGGCGCTGATCATCGTCCTGTGGCTGCTGATGTTCCGTGGCCTCTCCATCGAGCTGCGGTCTCACGTGGACCATCCTCTGTGGCACTTGTTCTGGGATGCGAGCTTCGCCGTCGCGAGTCTGCTGCTGGCCATCGTGTTCGGCGCCGCCCTGGGTAACCTGCTGCGGGGCGTGCCGCTCACTGCGCAGGGCTATTTCTTCACAGCCCTGTGGACGACCTTCGCACCCGGACCCGAGCCGGGGATCCTGGATTGGTACACGATCTTGATGGGGGTGCTCGGCGCCGTGATTCTCACGGTGCACGGTGCCAACTACCTCGCGATGAAGACAGGCGGCGACCTCTACCAGCGGACCTGTCGCATCGCTCGTTTGACCGGCTGGCTAACGGCCGGACTCTCCGTGGTGGCAATCCTGGCCACGGCGTTTGTCCAGCCGGCCTTGCGCCACAATTATGACGCGCATCCGCTGGGCTATGTCGTCCCGCTGCTGGGGGCGGTGGCGCTGGCTGGCATGCTCTACTTCCGCTGGCGGGGGCAAGATGTCGCCGCCTTCATGGCCTCGAGTGCCTTCATCGTGGGAATGCTGGGTGGTGCCGCCTGGGGCCTCTTTCCCAATTTGTTACTGGCAACAAAAGACCCAGCCTTGAGCCTGACCGTGTACAACTCCGCTGCTCCTGGTGGGTTGGGGATTGGTCTGGTCTGGTTTGCCGTCGGCATCAGCCTGGTCATCACCTATACGGTGTATGTCTACCGTTCCTTCTGGGGAAAAGTTGAGCTGTCTTCTCTGGAGGGGAAAGAATAGCTGCCGGGGGATCGCTCCCGCGAGGGCAGTAGCCGGATCGAGGTCTCAGTGGAAGTCCGCAAACAACCGCGCTTCGTCGTGCACCTACCCGGGACTTTCTTAGGAGAGCATCGGACAGGGGAAGGCGTGCTGTTGAATCTCTCGACCGGCGGGTGCGCGGTCAGGAGTGATGCGAGGCTCCAACCGGGGAGTTTTCTCGAGTTGCGGATCGAGCTGCCTGATCCGGAGCCATCGGTGGAGGTCGAGGTAGCCGTGGTCCGGTGGTCGCGCGGCGATCAATTCGGCATCGACTTCATCAGCCTGCGCCCTGAGGAGTGCCGGCGACTCAACCGATTTTTCAGATCTCCACGCTGGTGGCGTCGCGTCGCGGGATTTGTTCGGGGACTCTTCACACGCGGGACGTACGCGGGGGAGGCTAAGAGGCAGGGGTGAGAAGGGCGGCGATGCGCTCACTCAACCTGGATCACGGCTTTCTTCGGCCGCGCGCGACCACCGAATGGTTTCGGGCGGGTGGCCCGGTTTTGCAAGATGATCGGGTCCAGGATTTCTCCGCAGATGATACACCGCCACCCCTTAAAGCGCAGGGATCCCGTGTCGTCACGGAGATCCTGAAAGTACTCCTCCACCATCACGTTCCGGCAACGCGGGCAGCCCAGATAGGACTCTCCTGGGTCGGCCGGCGGACTCTGGATCATGTGACGAAGGTGGCCCATCTTCTCGTGTGCCTCCCCTACCCTCGCGAACGCAACTCTGGTCGCTGGTGGACGAGGTGTGACAAGAGGATCAATCGCTGCTCGGGTCTGCGCTGGCGCGACTTGATCCAGTTCAGGAGGGCGGAGCCACCCAGGAGAATCCCGACCAGCCACAGCGTGGGCTGAGCCAGCTCCTCCAGCAGATGCCAGAGCCCTTCATACGTCGTCATGTCATACGTTGTCATGGCCGTCTGTCTCCGTCGCTGAGATCTCCGGGGTTCGGCGTGAGCGGAGTGGTTCGATCACGACGGCAATTAGGAACGGCTGGAGCCCCTTTGTATCAGGGAGCCCAAAGGCCTGCAGCCGCATCGGGCCCTCCGGGGTGTGAATCCGGCGGCTGATGCGAACCCGGCTCCAGTTGCCGACGTGCATGGCCTGCCCAACTCTCTCCTGGATCTGAAAGCCCAGCTCGATGACCTTGAGGGGGAGTGCATCGGTGGCGGTCGCACCATTGCGGCAAGCTTGCCGCTGGGTCATGAGCGATCGGGCGCGTCGATTTGAATAGTCGACCCGCATCGAGGAACCGAACACCACGAGGCCGGGCCCTTCGGGTCTGTTCGGCGACGAGTCTGACGCCACACAGGCGGAGGACACTTGGGGGAAGTCCTGTACGCTCACCACTGGGGTCATGGGCCTCCGTAAAGCAGTGACGTGTCAGTGAAGTGTTTCGCGTTCTCCTCCGCCGAGTGCCAGCTTGATCAACTGAGCCAATTCCGCGGGTGACTCCTTCGGGAGAGGCTTGGACACTCCCTCCGGCAGGGCCTCAGCGGCACGGATCTGATCATCCTCGAACGACAAGAAAATGAGCTTGCACGCGGGGACGAGTGCCTTGACCTGGCGTGCCGCCTCCAGGGCGTTCAGCGACGGGAGCGAGGATTCCAGCAGGACGACGTCAGGCCGCAGCCGCTGCGCCGCATCGACCAGCGCCAGGCCGTCGGTGACAGCCCCCACCACTTCGCAGTCCAACTGCAACAGCGACCGTAGTTTTTCAAGCACCGCGGGGTGGGTGTTCGCGAGGAGCACACGAGGTTGACTCACGTCTCTCTCCGAAATCAGGGGCTTAGACACAGTGCGCACAACTCGCTGTTGCACACCTCCTTAATATGGACGATATGTAGAGAGAACGACCAGGAAAAGGAACCCGGCAAATCCCTAGGGGCGGTGGGAAAAATCCCTGGCAGGGGCATTCCAAAGGCCTCAAGCGTCGTTGCCTGGAGCAGAGTAATGGGGCTCAAGTCATTGAAACTCTGATGAAATGTTCTTTGGCGGAAGGGCCTGCCCCGAGCTCGTCAAAAGGCTGATAGCTGATGGCTCAGAGCTGAGAGCCTACCCCGAGCGGAGTCGAGGGGTCGAAGGGTGGGATGGCTTACGAAGCCGTCAGTCCGTGCGCAATTGCGTATTTTGTCAGTTCGGCGGTTGTGTGAAGATCCAGTTGCTGCATGATCTGCGCCTTGTGGTATTCCACCGTCTTCACCGAAATCTTGAGGATGTCAGCAATTTCCTTCAGAGAATGGCCCTCCGCCACGAGCTGAAGGACCTCCCGCTGCCTCGGGGAGAGGGGTTCGGGCCCGGGCTGGCGTTCGGCCGGACTCGCGAGGAGTGAGTTCAACACATCTTTCGTAATCGGTGGCGCGACGTAGTAGTGCCCGTTGAGAACCGTCCGGACCGCCTGGAGGAGATCTGCAGCGGCGGAGCGTTTGAGCACGTACCCTGTGGCTCCCACCCGGAAGGCTTCGGTCACGTACGCGGGGTCGGCATGCATGGTGACAAAAATGAGCTTGACGTCCGGCATCATTTTTTTTAAGCGACGCGCGGCATCGATGCCGTTGAGGAGCGGCATGGAGATATCCAGGAGGATCACATCGGGTTGGAGCTTCGGCGCGGCTTCGAGCAGAGCTCGACCATCCTCCACGGTTCCGACGAGCTCGAACTCCGGCTCCAGGATCTTTCGGAACCCTTCGACGACCAGCGTGTGGTCATCCGCGAGCAGGATGCGCGCTTTGGTCATGCGCTCCTTCCAGAGAGCGGAACCCAGACACGAACGTGCGTTCCCTCGCCGGGTCGGGAGAGGACTTCGAGGGTCCCGCTGACAAGACGAACTCGCTCCTTCATACTGATGAAGCCGAGCCCGCCGTTGGGTGGCTTGACGAGCTCCGGAGTGAAGCCGACCCCGGAATCCCTCACGGACAGGCGGATCCCTTCCTTTGAACCCACGAGCTCCACCGTGAATTGGGCGGCACGAGCGTGCTTTGACACATTCCCGAGACTCTCCTGCGCCACCCGATAGAGACAGGAGGAGATGTCTTGCGGGAGTCGCTCGCCCAGGTTCCGATGTACGAAAGTGCCGCGGAGCCCTGTCCGCGCGGTGAAGTCATCGACGTAGCGTTTCAGCGCGATGGGCAGGCCGAGGTCGTCGAGGATGGAAGGGTGGAACTGGTAGGCGAGGTGTCGTACGTCATCCGAGAGCCCGCCCACTCGCTTTCGAAGCTGCCGCAGCCTGGCGCGAAACTGCTCCGGGAATGCGCGGAGGTGCTGTTCAAGGGTCTCCACTTCAACCGTCAGCATGGCCAGCCGCTGGCTGACGTCGTCGTGAAGATCGCGCGAAATCCGCCGACGCTCCTCCTCCTGGGCCGTGAGCAGTTGCGCGGCCAGGGATCTCAGCTTGTCCTCTGCGCGTACGCGTTCGGAAACCTCCGCTTCCAACGCGTCATTCGCCTTCACCAGCTCGATGGTCCGTTCTTGCACTTTGACTTCCAACTCGCCATACGCTTCGCGTAACCGATCCTCGCCGCGCCGCCGCTCCATGATGACGATGGCCGGCACCCAGATCACCATGAAGCTCAGGAGACGGTTGATGATGCCGATCCACGGCGGGACATTCGGCAGGGTCGGGCTGAACATTGCGCCGATAACCATCAACACGGAGCAGGCGCCGGCGGCCACCACCGGGAACCGACGCTGCGATGACGTGCAGGAGATGAGCACGACCGCGAGGTAGAGGACCCCGTCCGCCACGCCCAGGGGGAGCCACAGATCCAGGGCAAACACCCCGAGTGCGAGGAGGGTCGCAGCCAGCATCACCCGAAACTCGCTGCTGTTGGGTTTCCAGGTCATGGCAGGTTCCCTAGAAGCCTCCATTATCTCCGCACCCCGATACGTTCTTCAAGGGGCGGCGGCTACAGGGTCCAATGGTCCCCCCGTTCAATCTGGATCGCCCCTCCGCACTTGACCTAGCCGGCAAAATCGCCATACTGCAGGGGGCAGGATGACGCTAGCTGGGACTGTCAATCTTGGGTCAGCGGGCGGCTGGTTAGGGATGAAGTCGGCGCGGAACGCACAGGCTGGCGGTGAGAGGCCTGGGAACGACGCCGCCTCGAGATCGATGAGAGCGCGGCATAGGCTCAATCGTCAGCTTCGGCAAAATGAGTTGGAACCGCACGAGGAGACCCCAATGATCGCCACGATCTTCCCCATCGCATTGATGATCCTCTCCCTTTCTGTGCCGGCCTTCGCGCAAGAATTCGCCGCTAAAGTGGTCGGTGTCAGTGAAGGCGACGCGATCTCGGTCAGGCATAAGGGTCGGGTGGTCCGGATACGGTTGAGGGGCGTCGTCTGTCCGGCGAAGGGCCAGCCCTACTTTCCTGAAGCCAAGCGGTTCACGACATTCATGGCTGATAACCGGGATGTCGTCGTGAAGCCGCTTGGGACGGATGGTCGCGGTAGGACGATCGCCGACATCATTCTGCCCGGGGGAAAGTCCCTGAACCAGGAGCTCCTTCAGGAAGGCTTGGCCTGGTGGGACAGGAACAACTCCAAGGATCAGGCCATGAAAGACTTGCAAGACATCGCCCAGGCGGGCAAACGCGGGCTCTGGTCCCAGGACAAGCCGATCCCGCCGTGGGAGTGGAAGAATCGTAAGCGGCGCCGCTAATCAGGTGACCTCCCTCAACCTGCTCCGCTTCTTCGCCGGCCGGAAATCTTTACGAAAAATTTCTGCGCGACACCTTTATACGAGGAGCCCCACTTTCCCATGGACTCTTTATGCCAACAGTGCGACCCTAAGAGATAATAATTGACGTGAAGCCTGCCTCCAGCGTGAGGCGGGTGGAGAGAACATGGGGAGAACCAGCAATGATGCCGTTACTGACTCAGGGTTCAGCGTCTGCGCGCCTCCGGCGGCCTTCTGATTCGATCACCATTCTGCTCGTGGAGGATGATCCGATGCAGCGGGCATTGTTCAGCACCTGTCTGACGGAGCAGGGCTTTGCCGTGCTGGAGGCCAGCCACGGGGCCGACGCCCTGCGCGTGTGCCGGGACCATCGAGGGCCGATCCACCTGCTCCTGACCGACGTCATGCTGCCCAAGTGGCGCGGTCTGGCCCTGCCCAAAAAGGACATGGCGGCGGCGGACATGAACGGGATTGAGCTGGCGCAACAGGTGACGGGCTTGGACAAGCACATCCGAGTGATCCTGATGTCAGGTCACCCAAAGGAGACCATCAAGCGGCAGGGAGTGGTCAAGCCCGGGACACCCTTTCTGCATAAGCCGTTTGATCCGGAGTACCTGGTGCAGCGAGTCTATGACGTGCTGGGCCACAGGCCGTGAGCGTAGCAGCGTGTCCGATCGACACCTGACGAATGGAGCGGCTACCATGGACCAGATGACACGCAATCTCGCTCGCGATGCGGCGCTGTCCACGACGCGCCGGCAATCTGTCGGAGCGGTCCCCGGCGTGGTCATCCCGCCGGAGTCACTCCGGACGCTGTGGGTGCTCGCACACGATATCCTGGATCTCTCGCAGGAACTTGAGCACAGTGACATTCAGGAGGCGGCCCTTGAACTCTGTGACCGCCTCGCCGATCATCTTGCCTCCTACGACGCCAGTACGAAGGACGAACGGTCCGAATCGGCCTGCATCACTTGAGCCTAGCCCAGGACCCCGCCTCCTCCTGTGGACCAGAGTCCCCGGGACACTCTGGAGAGGTCCGAGCCTACACCCGGTCGTCGGGTGTAGGCGACGGGGTCCGTGGGTGATTCACCCCCCGGCTCGACTCACCGAGAGAGCCTTCACCTGATTTCACGAGTAGTTCGTGGCAGGCTCGTCAGCGGCCGATCTCGGCCAGGGGCTCCGTTGTGACCATGAGGGGGCCGCGAGGGTTCGGTCCGAGATGGTTGGAGGCGGCCAGCTGGTCCCTGGGCGGGGTGGTCTGGCATTCAGGCGTCGTCACCAGACCCCAGTGCTGGTTGTCGCTGCAGGTATTGTCTAGCACCATGGCTTCAGCGTGGTGGAACAGAAGGATGCCGCTCAGCATGTTCTCCCGGCAGGCATTCCGCACGAGATCGGGGTGGGTGCTCGGATCGCGGACCGCGATCCCGAAGTGGTGGTTCGCGTAGCAGTAATTCTGGGCGACGTACGGACGGGCCCCGGCGAACACGAAGATGCCGGATTCCCGGTTGCAGCACACGTCGTTGTCGATGAGCGTGGGCCGGCAGTTGGGCCCGTACACGACGACGCCGGACAGCACGCCCTCGGTGGCCCGGCAGGCGGTGATCGTGCAGGTGGAATCCAGGATGTTCATGGCCGAGTTCTGATCGCTGCCGACGTATCGGAAGGTGATACCCGACAGGCGGCCGCCGATCACGCGCTGAAGGTAGAGTGGCCCTCCGCGCCGGCTGAAGATCTGAACCTGGTCGCGCCCGGCCCCGATCAATAGGATGGGCCGATCGGTGATGAAGAGCTTGTCTTCGTAGATTCCTGGCCGGACAAAGACCTGATCCTCATGGCGCGCATCCTTGAGCGCGGCGCTGGGCCGAGGATAGGCAGCGGGATCGGCGGCATCCACGATGAGCGTGTGCCCCCCCGTGGGATTCGGCGGCGGTTCGAGCAGGGGCGGGACCGGCTCCGAGGTCGAGACCGGCTGAACGTCCTGCCTGGGTGGATGTGGCTCGTCGTGGCGCTCAGAAGACATGGGGACAATCCCCGCGCGTTAGAGACGGCGGTCGCCTGGGGGAGATGCATTATTTGGGCGGCAAGCGGGGGTTGTCAAGAAGTGGACAAAGTGGCCTCGGGTGGAGAACCGTGAGTCGTTTCGGGGTCGCCGTGATACACGACCAAGAAGTGGGGCGGTCGGGGTGGGCCCCTGCTCGCAGAGCGCGCACACCAGATCAATTAGTCTTGAGGAGCTAAGGATGTGTGCTCACTCGATGCGCGCAATAGGTCCCACCCCGACCACCCCACCAGCTCAAAAGAAACAAGCAGTGTGCGCGATTGGCGAGCAACCATATCACGCTTTTCGGATCCCACGGGCGGCATTGAGCTGAGAGAGGTAACCGGTCGCTATAAGCTATCGCATGGCGACCGGTTCGTATAAGGTAGGCATCGGCATCTGCAAGGGATTACAATGCGCGGGCACAGCTGAAACGGATGAGTTGACCGAGGTTACGTTTAAAAGTACCCTGTCACTATTCCTGCGACCACAAAACCAATTCAGAACGTCTCTGCGTACTGGCCAAGATGGTTGCGTTCCTCATCGCGATGTTGGTGGTAACCGGTGTCCAGGCGCCTCCTGCGCATGCGTCTTTTATTACAATCACTCTAGAAGAGATGATCCGAGAGTCCGAATTGATCGTGATAGGAACGGTAACTAATAAGGGCGAAACAACGGGCGAGACGTTTGAAGTAGGGAAGCAAGAGTTTCGTAGGTTGCTGCCCTTCTATATAGCAACAATTACAGTTACATCAGTTGTTAAAGGTTCGCCGTCGCTGAATGAATTGAAAGTGAATTATTCTGACCTTGCTGGTGTGACCCCCCTACTTAACTTGCAAGAGAGAGCTGTTTTTTTCGTCACTACACTCCGCGGAGACGAACAAGGAGCGTGGAAGGGGAAGCAGGTGGTCCTCCAAGGTGTCGGCGGGGAATTATTGATTGAAGCTGATATGGTGAAGACCCCGTATATCAAAGATGAGCCCAAAGAGCAAAAGCTCAACGATCTCTTGGAGAAGATTCGGCGCATCCTTTCTACTGAACACGGTCGTAAGAGCAAGGCTAAGAGCTAGAAGTGCGCCCGCTAGCGACTTCGCGTCCGCCTGTTTGCTCAGCCCCCTCGTTTCTGGGTCAAAGGGATGGGTCCGGACTTGCCATGACGCATTGTCTACCTAGTGGAAGGTGAGAAATCACAATGTGGCATGGCCAGTCTTGACCCTGAATCGCTATTCTTTCTGTGACAGACGATTATCCCAAAATGGAGGTCAGAACTTGCCGGAGCGCGGCTTGATCCGCTGGCGAGAGCCGACCCAACCGTTTCAGGACCAGTGCAGGGTCGATCGTTGTGAGAACCGGCTTCATGACTGAGGGCTTGAGTAATCCAGCTTGCTGCCAGTGTTGGACGGCAACCTCGCCGACCGATAGGGCGGTGGGTTGTTGACTGGTGACCGCCATGATGATGAGGTCGGGCCGTGAGCGATGATAGGCCTGACTGCTGATGACCACGGCGGGGCGGCGTTTGGTGACGGATTGATTGGTGAACGGAAAGGGGACGAGGACGATGTCCCCGAACTCATAGCCGGTCATACTCGGCGTCGTCGGGATTATCCCAGATCTTCTGGAAAGCCTGGTCGGCTAGCTTGGTTGCGGCGTGCGTGAGACGACGCTCGTCCGCCTGGCGTTGCGCGAGAAAATCCACAAAATCCTCGACCTCAGCGACCCGCTCCGGCGGCAGGTTCCGCAACTTCTCAAGAATAGTTTGCTCATGAATCTTGGTCATGTGAGTCGTCCTACGGTGATCACCCTACACTGTCTAGGGCCAAATTTCAATCTTTTCGGGATGGTTCGCGGCTGATTGCGTTCTAGGAAGAATGTCGCTACCCTCGCGGCAATGGAAGTTCAGATTATCAGCACCATCCCAACGCTACCTCTTGAATGATGACCGAGCTACTTCCGCCAGACCCGACCTGGCCGCGCTACTCCACTCGACCCTTCCCACCGTACCGCTTTCTGCCCGGACAATCGCCCCACCCGCGGCGAGATCCGCATGGCCATTCGTACGGACAACCGGAGCCGAGACCCTCTGCCTGTCGGCCCGAGGACTGGCGCAGGTGCGACTGGTACCTCTTTGGAGTGGATCTCTATAACTACGCCTATTGGTGGGAGTCCCACGAGGCCTTCGAAGGGCTGTGGCATGCGGCAGGGCACGCCACGCAACAGGGGCGGTTCTTCCAGGCACTCATCCAGGTGGCGGCGTCGAATCTGAAACGGGTGCTGGGCCAGCCAACATCCACGGCTAATCTGGCGCGCGCTGGACTCGCGCGGCTTCAGGAAGTCCCGCCGATCTATATGGGCATGGATGTGGAGTCGTTCGCCGCAGACGTCCAGGCCCATTGGGAGGGCTCGCGCCAAATGCCGCCGCTGATTCGACTGGCGTGGTGAATAAGGGAGCGGGCGTGTGGCTCTCGCCTGGGTTGAATCGCCTGGCTGGCGGCTGCGATAATGCCACCGTGGAACTCCTGAGCTCACTCGAGCGCCTCCCACTCGACAATACCTACGCCCGTCTCCCCGAACCATTCTATCAGCGCGTGCCTCCCACGCCGTTCTCTGAGCGACCTTACCTTGTCAGTTTCAACCCCTCCGCTGCGACGCTGATCGATCTGGATCCCGATGAGGCCAAGCGCGCAGAATTCGCGGGATATTTCGGCGGCAGCCTGCTACCTCCCGGCAGCGATCCCATTGCAATGCTCTACTCCGGCCATCAGTTCGGCGTGTATGTCCCGCAACTCGGCGACGGCCGGGCGATCCTCCTGGGCGAGGTCCGCAACCATGCGGGTGAGAAATGGGATCTGCACCTGAAGGGCGCCGGCAAGACCGCGTTCGCGCGCGATGGAGACGGCCGCGCCGTGCTGCGTTCCACGATCCGGGAATATCTGTGCAGCGAAGCCATCCACGGCCTGGGCATCCCCACAACTCGCGCGCTCTGCATCGTCGGAAGCGAAGAGAAAGTGCATCGAGAGACCATCGAGACCGGTGCCATGCTGCTGCGGATGGCCCCGTCCCACGTCCGGTTTGGAACCTTCGAAGTCTTCTATTATCGCCGGCAGCACGAGCACCTGGGCCGCCTGGCCGACTACGTCATTGAGCAGCATTTCCCGCATCTGGCCCGGACGGCGCCCGATCCGGACAAGTACGCGCGCTTCTTCGGAGAGGTGGTCGAACGTACGGCCCGCCTGATTGCCGAGTGGCAGGCTGTGGGCTGGGCCCACGGCGTCATGAACACCGACAACATGTCCATCCTCGGAATGACCCTGGACTATGGGCCGTTCGGGTTTATCGACGACTATGATCCGGGCTTTATCTGTAACCACTCAGACCATCATGGCCGGTATGCGTTCGACCGGCAGCCGGCCATCGGGCTGTGGAACCTGAGCTGCCTGGCGCAGGCGCTCCTGCCCTTGGTGCCCCAGGAGCCGCTCAAGGCTGACCTGCACGCCTACGAACCGGCGCTGTCGGGGCACTATGACGCACGGATGCGTGCCAAGCTGGGCTTGGACGAGAGCCAGGCCGATGATGCGGTGCTCGTGACCGACCTGCTGAAGCTGCTCCAGAACAACCGCGTCGACTACACCAGCTTCTTCCGCGCCCTGAGCGGCTTTCGCACAGGGCCCGACGCCATGAATGAGCCCCTGCGAGATGCCTTCGTTGATCGACCAGCCTTCGATACCTGGGCAGCACGCTACCGCGAGCGGCTCCGGGCCGAAGGCAGCCGGGATGAGGAGCGTCGACAGCGAATGAATCGCGTCAATCCGAAATACGTGCTCCGCAATTACCTCGCCCAGAACGCGATCGAGCAGGCGACGCAACAGCGGGACTACTCTGAAATCGACCGCCTGCTCACCCTGCTCCGGGAGCCCTACGCCGAGCAGCCCGACATGGAAAAGTATGCGGCGCCCCCGCCGAACTGGGGTAAGCATCTGGTGGTGAGCTGTTCGAGCTAGTGTTTATGGTGAGGAGACTCTGTCCGGACAATTCCCTTCCGCACTAAGAGATAGTCGATTTTAAGGGGGTGAAAACTGTGTTTGAACGATTTACAGACAGTGGCAAGAAAGCGGTTATTCTTGCGAGGGAAGAAGCAGAGCAGCGCGGCCATAATTATATCGGTCCAGAGCATGTCCTACTGGGTATCCTCAGGATTGCCGAAGATTTTCCCATAGACGTCCTTGGCAAGGGTGATTTGACCATAGAGCGAATCAGGCAAGAGATCGAAGCAGTAATGGACTTCCAGAAAAAAGATCCGGAACTAATCAGCTATGGGGAAATCCCTTTCACCATGGAAACGAAGAAGGTGATCGAGTTTGCCCTCGATGAAGCACAACGGATGAAACTTCGCCAGATTGATATTCGACACCTTTTGGTTGGCTTACTCAGAATGGAAGCAGGCACTAGTGCCACTGTGCTAAGCCGCCTCGGAATCACCTTAGATGATGCGCGAAGGAGCGCGGTGGCTAGCGCGGAACAAAGCCCGGATCGAATCATGCAGCTTGGCCTGGGTTTCTGGGGCTCGAAGACCCTGCTGAGCGCGGTGGAGCTGGGCCTCTTTTCCGAGCTGGCCAAGGGTCCGCTGGATGCCTCCACGCTCACACAGCGTCTGGGGCTGCACCGGCGGAGCGCACGAGATTTCTTCGATGCCTTGGTCGCCTTGGGCATGTTGGAGCGTCGTGGCGAGCAGTACGCCAATACCCCAGAGACAGACCAGTTCCTGGACCAAGCCAAGCCGTCCTACGTCGGTGGGATGCTCGAGATGGCGAACATGAGACTCTATCCGTTTTGGGGATCTCTGACGGAGGCCCTCCGTACCGGCCTGCCGCAGAACGAGGCCAGGCGAGGCGAGAACTTCTTCAGCGCGCTCTATGCCGACCCGCATCGCCTGGAGGGGTTTCTCAAGGCGATGACCGGTTGCAGCCTCGGGGTAGGCCTCGCGATTGCCAGACGATTTCCCTGGAAGAAGTATCGCTCGTTCGTGGATATCGGGACGGCCCAGGGTGGGGTGGCGGCCCAGGTGGCGTTGGCCCATCGGCATCTCACGGGCGGCGGGATGGACTTGCCGGTGGTCCGGCCGATCTTCGAGGCGTATGTCCGCTCCCATGGTCTGGCGAGCCGGGTGCATTTCCATCCGGGAGACTTCTTCAAGGATCCCCTGCCCAAGGCGGATGTCCTGATCATGGGCCATATCTTGCACGACTGGAATCTGGAAGAAAAACTCATGTTGCTCAGGAAGGCCCACGACGCGCTGCCGGCCGGCGGCGCGGTGATTATTCACGAAGCGCTCATTGACGATGCGCGGGAAAAGAACGCCCTCGGGTTGTTGATGAGCCTCAACATGTTGATCGAAACGCCGGGGGGCTTCGATTTCACGGGTGCCGACTGCAAGAAGTGGATGAAAGAGGTGGGCTTCAAGAAGACGCGCGTGGAGCACCTGGCCGGGCCGGATTCCATGGTTGTGGGAATAAAATAGAGGCAGGGACCCGGCAGCCTCACGTGCTCGCGCACCGCGCACTCAGGATTTATTGGTTCCGGGCCTAGGTGGATGGAGTGCTCGCTGGACGCGCGCAGTCTGAGCCTGCCGGGTCCCTGCCCCTACGGAAGGGAAGGGTGGTGTGCTCTCGGAGCGCTCACTTCTTTTCGCGTCGTTCGTATCTCGTCGCTCGGATCTAGCAACGAGGATTGGTTGCGAGATACGCTTCACGAGATAGGCTTCACGCTCGCACGCCGGCTTTCCCAGATTTCAAGACGACGGATCTGCCTTGGAAACTAAAGCACCCAGTTCTCAAGGGCCAGCCCCGGAATTCGGTTGAAGTGGCGGACGTTGTTCGTGACTAGCACGGAATGACTGGATAACGCGACGGAGGCGATCATGAGGTCGGAATCATTCACCAGGTTCCCCTCCCTCCTCAAGTCGGCCTTTATTTTTCCAAAAAGGACAGCTGCGCTGGTGTCGAGACCCAACACCTGTGTCGCTAGTCTGAATTCGTCAACGACTCTCAGATTGTGGTCTACTCGGGTCGAGTTGAAGGCCCCGAAATACAACTCGGCCAGGTTGATGACGGTCGTTGCGATGTGATCCTCGCCGACGATTTCGATCCTGGCCGCGATCGCGCGATTGCCACGGAGCAACGAGACGATCGTGTCCGTATCCAGCAGATAGGTCACAAGACCACGCGTTCGGAACGCCGATTCCGTTCACGGTCCTTGTAGATCTCCTCGATGATCTCCTTGGCCGGCCGGTCATCCTTCCAGGCTCCCACGAGGGGCCCAAACCGGCTGCCTTGGCCGGGCTTCTTGAGCGCGGACTCCAGCAAGGCCTCAATGACCTTGGATCGGCTTCGGCGCTCTCTCTTGGCGAGCGTATCCACCTTCTTGACCAACTCCTCATTGAGATAGAGTGACACTTGCATGGTTGCCTCCTTGGTTCAATCTAAACATAATATGTTTGGATTGGCAACCTTCAGCGTGGTTCGATACAGGGTCGGGTGCGTTGCGCTCACAACGACCAAGAGGCGCCTGGACTCATGACCATACCAGCGTCTAAGATCCTGCCCCAACGGGTACCCTGGGCCTCATCAGCTCGAAGGATAATAGACCGAGGTCTCTAGTATGCGACAGGAACGGTTTGGCGGGTTGCAGGTTCGGATCGTCGGCGGGTCCGATGGCAAGGGCGGGGGCGACGGTCCGGTCGTGGTTCTCCTGCACGGCTTCGGCGCCCCCGGCGATGATCTGGTCTCCCTCTGGCAGGTCCTCGAGGCGCCCAGGGGAACGCGCTTCGTGTTTCCCGAGGGTCCACTCTCGTTGAGCCTCGGCTTCGGGGACTCGCGAGCCTGGTGGCTCATCGACATGGCGCGACTCAATCGCGACATTGCCGAAGGCCGATTGCGCGACCTGTCCCGGAATGTGCCGAAAGGGCTGACCCTAGCCCGGCAGCACGTGATCGGCCTCTTGGGCGATGTGGAACGTCGGCTCGGGGCCAATCCGAAGACGACCATCTTGGGCGGGTTTTCACAAGGCGCAATGCTGGCCTGCGACGTGGTCCTTCGCACCGAGCGGCCTTTCGCCGCCCTCGTCATGATGTCCGGCACCTTGCTCGCGAAAGCGGAATGGGTGCCGCTCATGCCCAAGCGGAAGGGGCTGCGCGTCTTGCAGAGTCATGGCAGCGCGGATCCGTTGCTGCCGTTCTCGCTGGCCGAGCAACTGCGCGAACTCCTGTCCCAGGCCGGGCTTGCCGTGGAGTGGGTCAGTTTCCGGGGCGGGCATGAAATTCCCGAGATTGTCGTGAAGCGGCTTGGGGCTTTTCTCAACCAGGTGGTCGCGTAGCCGTGAGCGTGGTGAGATGGTCCCGCCGATAGGATGCGGCGTGTCACGAGCGACCCGGTAGCCCAACCAACCGATAGCAGCCGCGATCAGGATACTGATACGCCGCAAGCTGGAAGCTTCTCGGGAGCGGTGAGGCTTTGACTACGGATAAGAGTCAGGAACACGATGGCGCCGCAGTTCACGCACCTGAAGACAGGCGCTTCGTCCAGCAAGTCAGAAATCCAATCCTGCACCATCAGTCCCTTGCATCTTCGGCATTCCATGGTGTGCCTCCCACAGGTTTCGGGCCCGCCGGGGCCCTGCCGATGTGAGGGCAGCGTAGCACTGAGAGATGAGAGCCATGTTAAGGGTGGATTAAAAGTCTCTCATGAACCAGCGAATCGGACGCTGCCACCTCGCCCTCTACATCCCCTGTCCAAATGGCTGACGCGAGGCTGAGTGGTCCCCGCCCCGCGTCACCCTACCCCTAGTGAGCAAGCGCTGGTTCAGAAGGACACCGAAGACTTCTGGTCCTGCTCAGGCCTCGGGTCGTCCTGCCGATCGCCGGCGGTGACCGTCGAATTCGAGATGCTCTCCATGGTCGCGCTCGAAGCCGGCGCTACGGTGACGAGCATCAACAGCAGAGCTGCCACAAACTGAATGTTCTTCACGGGAACCCTCCTTGGTGAGTGGTGGATGAGCTACGCTACTGCCTCTTTGTCACACTACGCGACAGAAGCCCGAATGGATTTCTTGGAAGCGAGGGAGAGAGGATTCTTCTAGTTTCGCCAGCGAGGCGACGGAGTTTAGGCCGGTGGGGAGAACGGTTGGCCGCTCGGCGGCACAACTCCCAGGTGCACGTCGAAGCGGCCGCGGCTGAGGTCTTGAATATATCGCGTTAATGTTTCGTGGATGACAGGGAAGGCCAGGTGCTCCCAGGGGATCTGCTCATGCGCGAAGAGTTGCACGTCGGTGCTTTCATGCCCCACCCCGAACTCGGCGCTCCGCAGGCGGCCGCGAAAGATCACATACACCTGGCTGACATGAGGAAGACTGAAGACGGCATAGAGGGAGGAGATTTCCACGAGGGCGTTCGCCTCTTCCAAGGTCTCCCGCGCCGCGGCCTGTTCGGTCGTCTCTCCCTGCTCCATGAAACCGGCGGGGAATGTCCACAATCCGACTCGCGGCTCGATTGCCCGACGGCAGAGGAGAATCCGGCCTTCCCATTCAGGGATACATCCCGCGACGATCTTGGGATTCTGGTAATGAATCGTCTGGCAGGCCTCACAGACGAAACGGGGCAAGTTCTCACCGGGGGGAATCTTCAGCACTACGGGGGCCCCGCACTGACTGCAGAAGTTCATAGGTAGCCCCTCATTTCACCACTTCCTCCAGAGACGGGAGCGGGCCTTCCACCACCCGAACCGAAATATCCCGCTGCGTCATCCAGAAGACCGCGGCCGCAAGGAGCGTGATCAGCCCTCCGGCTGCCACCGTGAGCGGCGCGCCGTAATAGGTCGCCCCGGTGCCAGCCAGCAGGCTGCCGAAGATCGTCGACCCCAATGAGACCGTCGAGTACAGACTCGCCACGCGCCCACGCAGGGCTTCGGGGGCCTGGGATTGCAGCATCGTGTTCGTTCCGGCCATACAGCTGACCATCCCGAACCCGATCGCAACCAGAGCCGCCAGGGACACCCATGGGATGGAGCTGGCGGCAAGGACCAGCAGTCCCCCTCCAAAGAGGCCTGCGGCTGCGGCAATGGAGGGAACCAGTCCGACCACGGTGCCGCGCCGGGCCAATCGCAGGGCGGCGCTCAGGGCGCCGATGCCGGTCGCTCCCATCAGGAGGCCCAGGCCATTGGGACCGGTGTGAAGCACCGCCCCGGCAAACACCGGCAGCAATGTCGAGAACGGCATCGACGCCACACCCAGTACCGACACCAGGACGATCAGCGCGAGAACATGCCGCGTGCGCTGGACGTATGCCAGACCTTCCGTGAGCAGCCCGATCGCATTCGACTGTGTGCTCCGGACGGTCTGTTTGACTCGCATCGCCGTCAAACAGCCGAGGATCACAAGGAAGCTCAGCGCATTGACCAGAAAGCAAGCGCCTTCTCCGACGGCTCCGACCAGCAGGCCTGCCAGGGTGGGGCCGATGAGCCGAGATGCGTTGAAGATGGACGAATTGAGCCCGATGGCCGAGGGAATGTCCCGCCGCGGAACCAAGTCCGTCAAGAACGCCTGTCGAACCGGGTGATCCAGCGCGCTAATGAGGCCCAGCACCAGAGCCAGCCCCAGGATCCATCGGACTGTGACAGTTCCGCTCAAGGTCAGGGCGGCGAGGGAGCCGGCCTGTACGAGCAAGAGGGATTGTGTCACGAACAGGAGCCGATGCCGCGGCCAGCGGTCCGCGACGAGGCCGCCCGCCAGCCCGAACAAGAGAATGGGCGCGCGGGTGAGAAATTCCGCCAATCCGAGCAGAAACGGGGAGCCGGTAAGCCGGTAGACCAGCCAGGCCTGAGCCATCGTCTGCATCCAGGTTCCGCACAGCGAGATCCCATGGCCGGTGAAGAAGAGCGCGAAGTTACGGTGGGTCAGCGCCCGCAAGGGCGAGGCGTGCTGGGTCGGTGGGATCACGGGCGCCAGGACGTCAGGTCTCCAAGAACTCTCTGAGGGCCTGCTTCGACGGCTGAGCAAACGTCGAGGCCCGGCTGGTGATCGTGCCATTGAGCCGATGCAGCTTGACCGCCATCTCGGTCATCTTCAGGAGAACCGCAATCCCGTTCAGCACGACCGCCTTGCCGACGGTGAAGTTCTTCAACCGCGAGAACAACAGCACAGGAAGACCGCCGGCCGGGATGATCACTTCCGCCCCGCCGTCCACGAGCGGTTGAACCTGCTCTCGAAATTGTCGCAGCACTCGATCGAACACCGCCGCGTCGTTGAACGCTCGAACCAGTTCGCTCGGGTTGGTGGTGATGGCCTTCACGCCCACGATGCGTTCTCGCAGCCCGTATCGCAGGACTTGCTCTTCGTGCATGGGGATAAAAATCGGGTTGATCGTCACGAGGGCGATTTTCTGTCCCAAGGTGCAGGCGTGCAGCATGCTGGCTTCGCCCAGGGCCAACACGGGGATCCCCACCGTCGCCCTCGCCTCGTAGAGACCGCCATCCTGAAAATGCCCGATGGCGAACGCGTCGTAGCCCTGCTGTTCAGCGGTGACGGCGTTGCGGAGCACCTGGGCCGCACAGCGGAACTCCGTGATGCGATGGAGCTCGAGGTCGGGGGGCGAGATGCCGTGGATCTCGCACGTCGTCTCCCGATCGCGCAGGGCCCCCAGGGCCTCTCCCAAGCTTCGAACGTACTCCGCCTGCTGCTGGGGGTCGACGAAGCTCTGATACCAGATCTTCACCGGTGCAGCGGCATCTTTCATCGTCTGCGACCCTCACGCTGAATTGGTGCGGGTCATTAGTCTAGACAAAAGGCCGGGGCGTGTCCACCGGGGAACGGGAGACCACGGGCACAGCCGCGCCGGGTACCAGGCCACCGAGCGACATGGAGTTGTGAATCATGACGGACTTTGCTACCGTGAGGTTCGGTTACACGGTCCGCGACGTGAGGAGTGCATGAGCGCAAACGACAAACAGGTCATCTTTTCCCTGATCGGCGTAGGGCGGGTCTATCCGCCGAAGAAGCAGGTGCTGAAAGACATCTACCTGTCCTTCTATTACGGGGCCAAGATCGGAGTCCTGGGACTGAACGGCTCCGGCAAGAGTGCCTTGCTGCGGATAATTGCGGGCGTGGATAAGGACTACTTGGGCGAGGTCACCATGTCCAAGGGCTACAGCGTCGGCCTGCTGGAGCAGGAGCCGGTGCTGGATCGGACCAAAACCGTCAAGGAAGTGGTCGAGGAAGGCCGCCAGGAGGTGATTGAGCTGTTGCGCGAGTATGAGGCTGTGAGCAACCGGCTGGGTGAAAACCTCTCGCCCGACGAGATGGACAAGCTGCTTGCGAAGCAGAGCCAGGTGCAGGAGAAGATCGAGGCCGTCGACGGCTGGGAGTTGGAGAACCAACTTGAAGTGGCCATGGACGCGTTGCGCTGTCCGCCCCCAGAGACAAAGGTGGAGGTCTTGTCGGGGGGAGAAAAACGCCGAGTGGCGCTCTGTCGCCTGCTGATCCAGGAACCGGATATTTTATTGTTGGATGAGCCGACGAATCACCTGGACGCGGAGTCGGTCCAATGGCTGGAGCAACATCTCCAAGAGTACGAGGGTACCGTCATCGCCGTAACCCACGATCGGTATTTCCTGGACAACGTGGCCGGCTGGATCCTGGAGCTGGACCGCGGACAGGGCATTCCGTTCGAAGGGAACTATTCGTCGTGGCTGGAGCAGAAGCAAATGCGGCTGGAGCAAGAAGAGAAGGCGGAGTCCAAGCGCCGGAGGACCCTGGAGCGCGAGCTGGAATGGATCCACATGTCGCCGAAAGGCCGCCATGCGAAGGGCCAGGCCCGCGTCACGCGCTACGAAGAGTTGCTCGCTCAACAACAGGAGAAACAAGCCGGGGAATTGGACATCTACATTCCTCCAGGCCCGCGCCTCGGCGAGATCGTCGTCCAGGGCAAGGAGCTCACCAAGGCGTACGGCGAGAAGCTGCTATTTGAAAAATTCACGTTCAACCTGCCCCGTGGCGGGATTGTGGGGGTCATCGGGCCGAACGGCGCGGGGAAGACGACGCTGTTCAAAATGATTATCGGAAAGGAACAGCCGGACGCGGGCTCGATCAAGACCGGCGAGACGGTCACGATCGGCTATGTGGACCAGGATCGAACGCTGGACGGCAACAAGACGGTCTGGGAAGTGATCTCGGACGGGAAGGACACGGTCACGCTCGGCAAGATCGAGGTCAATTCACGGGCCTACTGCGGCAAGTTCAACTTCGGCGGCACCGAGCAGCAGAAGAAGGTGAAGGACCTCTCCGGTGGCGAGCGCAACCGGGTGCACCTGGCGCGGATGCTCAAGGAAGGAGCGAACCTGCTGTTGATGGACGAACCGACGAATGACCTGGACGTGAACACCCTGCGGGCCCTCGAAGAAGCGCTCGAGCGCTTCGGGGGCTGCGCCGTGGTGAGCAGCCATGACCGCTGGTTCCTCGACCGCATCGCTACCCACATGCTCGCGTTTGAGGGTGACAGCAAGGTGGTCTGGTTTGAAGGTAATTACAGCGAGTACGAGGCCGACCGCAAGAAGCGCCTGGGCAAAGAGGCCGACCGCCCCCACCGCATCCGGTATCGGAAGCTGACCCGGAACTAACAACACGCCACTCACACTTGACACCATTCCACGCTAGCATGGCGAGCGCGAATCTGCTCTGCCTATTTAGCTGCATTTCTTGCCAACTCACGCCGATTTGCTACCATGGTCAGCGAAGAGTCAAACAGGTGGAGCGGGAGTCATATGCCGGCGGAGGAGGACACAATGGTGAAGAGGGTGCGCGTGGCTGTCGTCCTGGCCCTGATTGCTTTAGCGCTTCCACATGGGAGCGGGGCCGGTGGGAAGGGTTCAACCGATCCGGGGGCGAAGCCGCACCTCACTGCTGCGAAGACCTATTCACGGTTCTGCAAACCCGGCGACGTGGTCGGGATTTGGCACCTCGTCAAGTGGAGCTCGGCCTATGAATTCAAAGATCCCAATGCGCCCTACTTGCTCCCCTATCAAGTGTTTTTGTTTTCTAAAGACAAGGTCATGAAGTCCGCGTACTCGACAAAGCCGTTTGAGGGGGACCCGGCAAAGATCCTCAAGGGCATGCCGGCCCTCGTGACCTACGCGTTCGATCGCGATGGGATGCTCACCATCAAGGCGAAGGCCGCTGCGGGTGCTTCCGAGACCTGGCATTGCGTGTCGATCACCGAGGAGCGCGCAGACAAGCAGCGGGATGCCGTGCTCAAGAAGGGGGATCTCGTGATGACGCTGGTCGGGCCCAACGGGCAGGCGCTCTATGCTCGCCAGATGAGAAGGTAGCGGGAAGCGGTTCTCCGGCCCTCCCTACTCCTCCTGTGCCTGTTTATCCACTTTGGATTTCAGTCCCTGGGCGCGATCAATGAAGCCATCGAGCGTGGCACTCTTGACCACCTTGAATGCGAGCGGCTTGAGTTGGGCAGGGTAACTGAGCTCATCGGAGAATTCCGAGGTGTACACGTAGCTCGTCAATCCGCTGAGCGACACGATCAGGGCGGCCGCCACACAGGCCATCGCCGCGATTGCCTTGGGGCTATGCAGCACGCACAAGCGCAGGTGTCCGTAGAGGAGCAACCCCAGGATGATGATCACTCCCAGATACTGCAATAGGACCCCTGAGAGCTCGGCTGAGAAGGCGAAGGCGTAATAGGCCTGGACCGTGTTGAGGAGATACAACCCGGTCATCGCGAGGCCGGCGATCACGCCGTGCGCAAAATAGGACGACTGATGCCCGTAGAGCCTGCTTGCCAGGGCCCAGAAGCCTGCCCATGCCGCCAGCAGAGCCACCACCAGTAGTGCAGGTGGCAGCAACGTCAACAGCCTGACGTGAGTGTAGGTCGCTGCGTACTCCTGCAGAACGATCATCGCCGCGGTCAAGGTCAGCATCCCGGCAAACATCCAGGCGCCGTGCATGAACCCTCTCGAGGTCTGCGGGCCGGACTGATCGATGGCGGTCGGTGCGACGGAATACGCTGAGTTGCGGATGCGAAGGCAGGTACGACCGATCCGAAGAAGGATCTCGGGGCCAAGCCGGCCCTGCTCGACCTTCTCGAGGGACGGGTACAGGAACACCCCATTCTCACTCTGCAGGTCCAGGACCTTGAATTCCCCGCGTTCATCCAGATCGAGAGACAGGTGCTGCGGCGAGACATAGGGATCGTCCAGGATGACCTCATTCTGGCAGCTCCGACCGATCGTGATGGGGAGACGCTCATGGCGAGTGCGTTCCCGCACCCGGCCGGCTGCATCCAGGACTTCGATGACGACTATTTGGCCCATGCGATGCTTCCCAGGTAGTGGCGGGCGAAGCGGGTGGCATTGTCAAAGCTGACGCCGCCCAGTGTGAGAGTCGTCAGGACCCCCTGATGGTTGTCGTTGAGCGTGGCGGCTTTGAGCACCGCGTCGTAGAGACCCGGCAGTTTCTTATAGGCACGGAGGCAGAGGACTGCCTTGAAGGTCAAGTCATTCTGCGTCACGAAATCGGTCACGCAGTCGAATTTCCCGACATCTTCCTTATCCGCGCGCGGGGCGTAGGCATCCTGTGCGAAGAACTCTTGGTACAAAGCGAAAAACCGGAAGCGATCGAGCTCCTCGCTCGTCACGAGCTCATGGCTGAAGCTCAATGTTCCCGACAGTTGCGAGCGCGAGATATACAGGTAATTCTGCGCCGAGCAATCCCATGACGTCGTGTGGTAGAGCTTGTCCTTCTTGTGGTCGGAATCACCCCAGCATTTCAGGAACGGGGCGACCTTCCCCGGCAGACGGTACCGGCCCAGCACGGTGGTGGTCAGGGGACGGGCCAACAGTTTTTCCATGTACCGGTTCTGGTTCGCGAGCAGTTGGACCCGTAATTGCTCCAGTGACGGCGCGTCTGGCTTCTGATCGGGCAGCATCGTGTCGTCCAGGAGTTGTCTGACAAACTTGGCGGGGACGAGGAAACTGACCTGATTGCCGGCCGACGCCACGTTCACTCCCACCACCCGGCCGTCCGACGTGAGGGCCGGCCCACCACTCATCCCGGCGTTGATGGACCCGGTGAAGTGGATTCTCTCATGGAGGGAATCTGCCAGGAGCCCGCTGTACGTGCCTTCTACGATCGTAAAGCCGAGATCGAGCGGAGACCCGAGCGAAAACACTCTGACGCCTTGCCCGAGCGGCTGTGTGAGAAGCTCAAGATACGGAGGCTTCGGTGAGGTCGTCTGGACAATCGCCAGGTCGTGGACGGCGTCGAATTTCAGCAAGGTGAGCGGGCGGGCTGTGCCATCATGATGCACGATCTCGGCGCGGTACTGCTTGGGCCGGTGCACCAGGTCGGCCACCACGTGATAGTTGGTCACGATGTGTCCCGCCTTACTCACCAGGAACCCTGAGCCGATGAGCGCTCTGGCGCCGGATGAGGCCTCCAGCACGCGAATCTGGACGATGCGGTTCTTGTATCGTTCAAAGATGGCGTTGGTATCGCCGCTGGCCGCCAGGGCGGTGCTCCACGGCATCGCAAGCGCAATGCCGCACAGCACAAGCTTGGACCAGAAGCAGATGTGCCTTCGCATGGCCAGCGTTCCTCCGCGGTGGCCGTGCGCTCCGCCATCACCGCGCGACGGATAGTGCGCAACAGACCCCCACAGCCTAAGTGTAGCAGGTCCTCCCGTTTCTGCGGGTTGCCCGATTTCGCGGAACCGATTGAAAACACGAGTGTTGAGCTGATTTTCTAGACCAGAATCAGGCCCTGGAGGATCACTGAAAAAACGGACCGCACGGTTGCTCGGCAGAGGGCGTGGTGTTACCCTGGGGCTCATTCGTTGCGCCTCGACGGATTGATGTCCGGTTGCGGAGGTTCTTGCGTGATCAGGGTCGTGACTAGCCTTGTCCTCGTCGCCGGCCTGTCCGGCTGCGCTGTTGCCTATACCATCGTCAATTCAGAGAGCAAACTTGACCGCCTCTCTGGATCCATGACAAAGGCTCAAGTGGTCAACGAGATCGGGGAACCCGATAAGGTGCTCCGTGATGATGGGCGGGTGGTCGTCTGGGAGTACCGCCTGAACACGCGCAAACAATGGCTCTATGAGCTCTCCTTGTGCCCGGTGTCGATCCTGATCGGAGGCTGCATTTTCTATCCCTTCACCAACTGGGTGGCCGAGCATGAGCGTGAGCATCCGGTGCACTTGATTCTGGTCAATGACGAGCTCTGCGTGTGGGGCCCGCCACTGGCGCTGCTGCAGAAGCGCAAGGGCTGCATCGAGCGAGGCCTGAGCGCCGGGAGGGATGGGATCCTGACCGGCCAGACCAGGGAACTGTACCCGGTCACCACTGGCTATGGCCCGATCACGAGCGCAACCGTCGACCAGTTCCAACCAATGGCGGTGATGCCCTTCGCGGACTCGCCCGGCTCGCCGGGATCGGGCGCGAGACTCTCCGCGATCGTGACGGCCCTCCTGCTCGACCTGGACGTGAGCCTTGTCGAGCGGGCCCGCCTCGAGCAGGTTTTCGATGAGCAGGTCGTGCGGTTGAAGCATGCGGATGACACGGATGCGCTGCGTGTCGGGAGGATTGCCGGCGCCAAGGCCATCGTGGTGGGGGAGATCCAGCAGTGGGAGAAGGATAGCCACGACCAAGCCGCGAAGGTCGCGCTGGCGCTGCGCATGATCGATGTGGAGACCGGTCAGTTGCTGTTCGGCGGGGAAGGGCACTCCAACGACCCGATTACGGGGACGCCGGAGACCTTGGCCAGGCTCATCGCCCATCGGATCCTGACCAAGTTCGGCGTGCGGGCGGGGCTGCTCGGTACTGGCCGGATCGGCGTGAGATGGGACGCCGCGGAGCGGTTCGGCTCGCGGGTGTATGTTGTCCAGGAGATCACAGTCGGTTCGCCCGCCCACAAGGCCGGACTCAAGTTCGGGGACATTATCCTTTCCTGCAATGGCGTCACGATCGCGTCCGCGCAGACGGAGCGGCAAGCGAAGCGGGCCTGCAACGTTGACGCCGGCCAGACCCTCTCACTGGACGTCCTGCGGGACAATCAGCGGCTCCGGCTTCAGGTGCTCGCGGACCTGCGACCGGGACTCTGACTCAATTAGGACTGAGTGCTGAGGACTGAGTGCTGAGGTTTAACCGGGTGCTCTGTATCTACCTCTCAGTCCTCAGTCCTCAGTCCTTTGAGCTCGTTGCATGTCTCTCCTGACGATTGTGCTGGCCGGGTGGCTGGCGGCGGCTCTGGTGATGGTCGGGCTCTGGCTGGTGCAGAGGGCGCACCAGAACGCCGCGATTCTGGACATGGGTTGGTGCTTCAGTTTTGGCCTCGTGGCCATCTGGTACGCGCTCGCCGTCCGGGGAGAGCCGACGCGCCGCGCCCTGGTGGCGGTTCTGGCAGGGACGTGGGGCTTCCGCCTCGCGCTCCACCTCTTCTTCGATCGAATTCATAAGAAGCCGGAGGACGGACGGTATCAAACCATACGCCGGCAGTGGGGAGAGCGCGCGCCGCTCTACTTTTTTCTGTTGTTTCAGGGCGAGGCCTTCGCGATCCCTGTGCTGTCCCTCCCGCTGTTGGTGCTCATGCAGAACCCGAGCCCGACATTCAGCCCGTGGGAGCTGGTGGGGGTGCTGGTGTGGGTGACGGCGGTCGGCGGCGAGTGGGTGGCGGATCGGCAACTCGCCCGTTTCCGGGCTGATCCGCTCAACCGTGGCCGGACCTGCCGCGAGGGCCTATGGCGGTACTCCCGGCATCCCAACTACTTCTTCGAAGCGCTCCACTGGTGGGCCTACGTTCTGATGGGTGTCGGTGTGCCATTCGGCTGGGTGACCCTCCTCGGGCCCCTGGTGATGACTGTGGCCCTTCTGAAAATCAGCGGTCTCCCTCTCGCCGAGGCCCAGGCCCTGGCGAGCCGCGGAGAGGACTACCGGGAGTACCAACGCACCACCAGCGCCTTCATTCCCTGGTTCCCGAGACAAGCGGGACGATGAGGGACCAGTCGAAGAGTACCGAGACCGGGACGCTCCGCAAAGGGGGATCAGCAAGCTCAGCAAATGCTTTGGGAACAAGACCTCTTCGGCTATACTTGACCGGTGGCAATCGGGATGGACGTTCCTGCTCACGACGCCGCGGCCGGCGGTCTGGAACCCTGAGGGCATGCCGTGAACCCCATCGCGCCAGACCGAAGGCGCAGCCGCTGATCGCCCCCTAGGATTCTGTGGATACTCTGCGACGCCGTACCTGCTGAAGGGCCTGCCGGCAGTCCGGAGTGCCTTGATCGAGCTGACTGGAGCGGGGTCTGCACACCCAAAGGACTGCTCATGATCAAAGTCCTGCTCGTGGAAGACAACATCGTTGACGCCAATCTGGCTAAAGGCATGCTGGCCGAGGCCGGACCGAAAGAGGTCCAGGTGACCCACGTCGACCGGTTAAGTGGGGCCCTGCGGTGTCTGGCCCGAGAACAGTACGACGCAATCCTGCTCAACCTGTCCCTGCTGAATACACATGGGCTGGAGACCTTCACGCAGTTCCAGGCGGCCATCCCTCGCGTGCCGATTGTGTTCATGAGCCGGAGCGGCGACCCCTCGCTCGCGCTGACGGCCATCCGGCACGGCGCCCAGGACTACCTGAGCAAGGATCTCTGGACCAGCGAGATGCTGCTCCGTTCCATTCGGTTTGCGATCGAGCGTAAGCGCGGTGAGCAAGGCCTGAGCTACCTGGCCCAGTACGATCAGGTCACCGATCTGGTGAACCGCGCCCTGTTCCGAGATCGTGTCGCGCAGGCGTTAGCACGGGCCAAGCGGAAGCAGCAAGGGGTCGGGCTCATGGTCCTCGGCCTGGGTGGATTCAGTGACATTAAGGAGAGCCTGGGGCAGGAAAAGAGCGACGCCATGCTCAGAGCATTTGCCGAACGTATCAAGGGGTGCCTCCGGGAGGTCGATACGGCCGGCCGACTAGAGCGGGACGAATTTACGGTCTTGCTCGAAGGCATCAACGACGTAGGCGATGCCACCCTGGTCGCGCAGCGAATCCTCGAAGCGATCGCCAAGCCGGTCGAGGTGGAGGGCTCCAGCGCTGCAGTGACGGCCAGCATTGGCGTTACCCTCTATCCGCTCGACGACCACCCGGCCGATGTGCTCCTGAAACACGCCGCCAAGGCTATGCACCAGGCTGAGGATCAGAACGGCAATTGCTACCAGTTCTATACCACTGACCAGGACTCCCCCTCTGAGGGCCACGCCGCACTTCCTTCTTCCCCCTCGCCCGAGGTGAGGACCTGACCAGGTCGCCCGCACTGGAAGCAGGAAGGGCATGAAGACCGCCTTGCATGCCATCTTGGTGATAATTGTCTCGGCCGGCCTGCTGGGTCTCGTGATCCTCGGTCTGGCCCTGGCGCTCAGCGCGCCCGCTCAAGGGAAGAAATTGGCGCGAAGCCTTGGTGTCCGTCACCCCGTCGTCTTCGCCCACAGGGGTGCGTCCTACCTCGCACCCGAACAGACGCATCCGGCCCTCCTGCTGGCCCGCGAGATGGGCGCCGACTATCTGGAGCTGGACCTTCAACGCACCAAGGACGGAGTCCTGATCGCGGTACACGACGACAATCTGCTTCGCACCACCAACGTGGGGGAGGTGTTTCCTGCTCGGGCCGAGGATCTCGTGGGCACGTTCACCTTCGCGGAGCTGCAAACGCTCGATGCCGGGACCTGGTTCAATACGGAATTCCCCCCGCGCGCGCGCGACTCCTTTCGCAATCTCAAGATCCTTCGGCTCGAAGACATCATTGCCATCGCGGAGGATGACCCGAGGAAGATTGGTCTCTGTTTCGAACTCAAGACCCCGAAGCGTTTTCCCGGCATTGAACAGCAGCTCGTGGACACGCTCGCCGCCCGCGGGTGGATGCGGCGCGACGACTCACAAGTGCCGGTCAAGGTCATCTTCGGGTCCTTTGACCCCGACAGTCTGGCCCGACTCAAAGCGCTGGCGCCTCAGGTGCCGAGAGTGCTCCTGGTCGATGAGGTCCTTATGGAAACCAACGGCTGGGAGGGCGTCCTGACCAAGGCCAGGCAGTTTGCCAACGGGGTAGGAACTTGGGGCTATCACTGGTCACGCGATCCGGAGTGGTCCCTGAAGGACGCACCCGCACGGTACCTGATCACGTGGCCGTGGTACACCGGCCAAGCCCATCGGGCAGGTCTGCTCGTGCATCCCTGGACCATCGACGACCGCTGGGAGATGTGGATGGTCTTCATTGCCGGGGCCGATGGCCTGTTTACCAACCGGCCGGACCAGGCCCTGCGGTTCTACGGCCGGGCCGGTCGAATCGACCACGAAGCCCTGTGGAAACGCATCGGATACTGAGACTCCCTCGCCGCCCGCCTGTTCCGCAAATCTCCTTCCCGGATATCCTGACGCCTCTTTCCGGGTCACTTCTTCAGAGTTTTTCGTGTCTGGGGAGCCCCGCGCGAAGCAGAGGGGTGCTTCAGGACGATGGGGTCCTCGATGAGCTCGGGCGCGGTCGCGTTGGGGTCCTGCGGATGACACGGCAAACCGTCCGTCCAGACGCGCGGGGTGCGGCGAAGACCGATCGGGTAGATCGTCAGGTCTCCGTTGGACGCGATCTTCAGACGAAGAAAGTGCCTCCAGTCGGCAATGCGGAGGGAGGAGAAGGCCTCGTTCGAATGGCGCCCGAAGACATTGAGCGAGACCAGCAGATAGACCCCCATGATGAAGGAGCCGACCAGCCAGCCGCCTCCAAAGATGAGGCCTCCTGCCAACAAGAGCTGCGGAATGGATCGAAACGGCCATGGCGAGACGTGGACCGTCAGATAGGCGGCGCCCCACCCGATGAAGAACGTCGCAACCAGATGCGTGAGGCTATGGATCGGGCCGGCGATCCATCGGTATCGCTTCGAGTGGGTATCGGTGAACAGTACGAAACCCAAGACTGCAGCCAGGATCAGGAAGACAGCAAAGGGGGCGTTCAGGGTAGCCGAGACAGTCGTACGCAGGACCGGTAGGATCTTGCTGATCCCCTGGTCTCCGATGTCCGCCATCACCGACCACGCGATCAACAGGTACAGCACCGCCGGCACGATGCCGAATTTCCAATTGAGGACCGGGAATAGCAGGTTGCGCCAGCAGAGCCTCCGTGACGTTCCGACATCGGGCCAACTCCTGACGAGCCGAAACACTCGGGTGGGTCCCGTGGATTCCTCGACGAGTTCCGTGACGTCCTGCCCGTGGGTGGGATGCAAGAAGGCCCCACCTCCGCCCGCCGTGATCTTCTGGATCCGTTCCGCGCCCTGGGTTGTTTCGTGGCGGCGGTAATGGTGGAGGTCCCCCGCGAGAAAAACCGCGACACGTTTCTTGAGGACCTCTCTCTCCAAAAAAGTCAGGTTGCGTTCAGTACAGTCCGGATCGAGATCCCGGTACTGCTGTGCATAGATCCAGTGCGGTTCAGCGTTGCAGAGAATGACGCGGTCTCCGTCCCTCATCTCCTTTGCGACTTCTTGAAAATACTCAACTTGCGGGCCGTCGATATCCGAGCCCAGTTGCACGTCTGTCCCGAGCAGCCACCAGCCGTAGGGCAGTTTCATGGCGAAATAGCTGCGGGTTTGCCGGGTGGGACATCCTGCCACTCGTTCCCGAGAGATGAAGCGCCGGGTGAACGAGACCAGATTGTCGTACCAATCGTGGTTCCCCGGGATCGCGAACAGGTGGGGAGGGTCTTGGCCGGCCGCCTGAAAGGCGGACTCGTACACGTTGACCAGGCGCTGTTTGTACTGACTGGGGCTCGGGGTGGGGTACACCTGATCGCCACCGAAGATCAGGAGCTGTCCCCGCTCGGTATTCAAGGTATCGCCATTCGAAGCCGTCAGCATCAGTTTCGGCCTGGCCAACTGGTATGCCACGGTGCAGGTCGAACTCCAGCCGTCACCCAAATCGGCGACATAATCGATCCAGAGTTCATGTCTGGGCCGAGCGGGGTCGGCGACCCAGGAGCCGTGGACGTTTTTCACATGGCAGGTATAGTCATAGTATTCCCAGTCTGCCGAACTGGCGGAGAGGGCCTCGAGGAGACGATGGTCGGCATGGCGTCCGAAGATCGTTGAAATGAGCACATCGGCCGCCGTTTGCAGTAATTGCCCCGGGTCGTACCAGCCAGTCATCGGCAAGCGTGGTATCGGCTTCACGGGTATGATATCGGCGCGGATCGGAGAGGGTGAGCCGGAGGAAGAGTCAGGTGTCGTCATGGCCGCCTCCATGCCTCGGAACTCGTGCGTCGGTTGCCACCGAGCCTGTGTGCCCGCATCATTGCATCAGGGCCGCGATGCGTTCCGCCAACGCGGCGATCGTTTTCGATGGATTGAGGCCGATCGCTTCCGGAACGATGGCACCGTCCGCCACATAGAGATGGCGGTATCGAAACACCTCCCCGCGGTGGTCCACCACACCATTCTCGGGCGTGGTGCCCATATTGCACCCGCCCAAGGGATGCGGTGTCACGAGGTTCCTGAACAACGTCCAGGAGGGCGGGACCCATGGTCTTCCTCCTGTGGCTTCGGAGAGGCGCTTGTGCATCATCACCATCGCATTGATCGCCGCTTCTGACCGGCTGACATCCCAGTCCAGTGTCAGTTCGGTACGCCAGGGTCTCAGCCACGACCTCCCGAGGTACAGGGTGCCGTCAGCCGCGTCGATGGCCTGGCCGAACCAGGGCATGACTCTGTTGAGGGGGTCGCGTGCGCGAATGGTCCGGCCCAACCGGTCGAGCAGACGCTTGAACGCGCCATTGAACATCGTGGGGGTCAGCGTCGCTTCAAGGAAGTTGCCCATGAAATCCATGAAGCCTCCGTCCTCGACAAAGAAGCGCTCCCCCGCGATACTTCCGTCCAGGAAGTCAATGGCGCTGGTGATGGTCGGCCCCTGGGACGCGGAGATCCGCCGATGCTCGTAGGAGGCCGGCGTCAGAAAATCGCCGTTGGAGCTCCAGTTGTGCCCGAGGAACCGGCTGAGACCAGGCAGGGTGTTGTACTGATCGCGGCAGCGCAAGAGCAGCTCCGTAGACCCGAGTGAACCGGCCGATACGATGACCCTCACCGCCGCCTCATGCCCTGGAATGAGCCGACCCTTCTCGATCCGGTCGAAGGATACGCGATATCCTCCGGGCTCGGGCTCGATGGTCTTGACGATGTGGAGCGGCCTGATTTCCGCGCCGTGGCGTTCTGCCCAGGGAAGATAATTGAGATCCAGCGTATTCTTGGCTTTGACCTGACATCCGATGTCGCAGTTGCCGCAGTGGACACAGGTCCCTTGCTGCTGGCCCTGCGCGTTGGTCCAGCTCCTGGAGTGCTTGTTGTTGAACGGGTCCTCCAGTTTGTAGGTCCATTGGGGGTTGAACGTCACGGCGAGCGGGACAGGTCTGAACCGAGCCCCATAGCCGAGCTTTTCCGCGGCCTCCTTCATCAGGCGGTACCGTTCAGTCAGTTGGTTCTCCGGCAGGGTCTGGAGGTTCAACATCTTGGTGACCTTCGCAAAATAGGGGGCGAGTTCGTCGTAGGTGATCTCAGCCGGCCAGCCGCGATTCAACAGTTCCTTCTTGGGCTCGATGGACACATTGGCGTAGATCAATGAGCCGCCACCCACGCCGGCCCCCTGAGCGACCGCCATGTCGCTGAAGATCCGGAAGTCCAGCCAGCCATGATGCCGTTCAGGCCGATGCTGGTCCCAGATCCACGCATCGCCAGGCTTGCGGGGATACTCGTTGGTCTGCCAGCGCCGCCCGCGTTCCAGCACCAGGACCCTGAGGCCCTTTTCCGAGAGGCGGCAGGCGGTCACAGCGCCCCCGAACCCGCTGCCGATGACGATGGCGTCGTAGCGACGCCGCGCCTGGGCTGCCGAGGACAATGCCTGTGTGCCAATGTCCTGGCGGATCGCGGCGGTGACACCAGGACCGGCACCCGGGACGGAGTCCTCTCTGCGGCGCTTGCTGACATAGGTGTCCCAGAGCTCGGCAAGAAAGAACCGGGCGAAGCTCGCGACTGCCTTCGCCTTTCCGAATCCAGAGCCCGCATGCATGACATTGACGGTGGAGAGTAGGCGGATGAGAGCGCCGACCCCGAGGGTGAGGACACCGGCGCCCACGACGGGCCCGGTCGCATCTCGCCCTTGATGCAGTCGGGTGTAGAGGGTTGTGGTGTCTCTCCAGAGATGCCAGATTGGACCGTCCTCCACCTCCTTCCGGCCGGCCAGGTAATAGTCCTGGCCCTGGTGCTGAAACGCCAGCTCGTACACCATGAGCTTTAACTTCGGATTGGCCGTCGGGGTGAACAGGCTGAAGGCCCCGCCCTTCGCGGGCAGGTTGGCTCCAATGGGAGTGAAATCGAGATGCCCCGTGATGTGGCCTCGGTGGCTCGGGTCCAATATGAAGCCCTTCAGGTCCCGAATCTGCACCGTGGCATGCATGGCCAGGGTGGTGCCCTTCGCGAGGCCTCTGCTCGCCCCACTCCGGGGGTCCGTCTCGCCGAGCGCGAACCCACCTCCCATGGTTTCACGAAACATGAGGCCCAGCGTAGGCTCGTTCATGATGGTTGCCTCCGGCAGGAGCGGCACACCCTCGGGCCGCCGCCGGCGCAGATAGGCGTGGGCGTCTGCGTAGCCCATGTCGATGAGGGTCGCCGTGTCGATCCGGCCGAGGTACAGATCCGGATCCAGAGGCAGCGGGTATTCCGGTTTGATCACGTGCAGCGTGATAGGTTGCCGGTGACCCAAGACCGCCTCGCCTTGCCGGATGCGGGCATTGATCTCTTCGATGCGATCGAACTCTTCGAGCAGGGCGCCATTGGCGCTCAGCTCGATCATGTGAACGTACTGGTTGAAGACACCCGGCTGGTACGCGCTCGTATTGCCAATGCACCACACAACCCACAGCTCATCGGCGCCTCGCCGCACTGCCTCCATGAGGTTGGCGTCCTTGATCCACACCGAGTCCATGTACAGCATGGACCCTTTCTGAACCGGGGGCATGAAGATGGGCAGCGAGATCCCGGCTACGAGCATGTCCAGATCAACTTGATCGTGGGGGATTGCCTCGTTGGTCTTGCGCCCGTAATTGCAGACGTTGAAGGTGCCGACCATGCCCTCCGCCGCCCGAATCTTCTCGCAGTCGATGCCCAGATGAGGAAACACCTTCTTGACGATTCCGTCCGCGTCGCCCATGGCCATGAGGTGCGGGCCCTTGAGATACTGATCAACAGGCAGGAACGAGACGAAGTCTCTGACCTTCAGCGTCCGCCACCGATCGCACATCTCGACAGGAGACAACCCGGACAGCATCATTGCCAAATTCATGATGCCACCGGAGGTACCGTCCGCATGGGCAAACGTGAGCCCGGACTCGAGAAGGGCGCGCACGACGCCGGCCTGGTACGCCACCCTCATCCCCCCGCCGGCGAGGATCAGCGAGCGTTTCGGCCCGGCGGAGCCGTCGGCAGGCGCGCCGTGGGGTCGATGGGAAGGGTTCATGCCGTGCTCCGGATGCGAAACCAGTACCAGAGGGTCAGTACTCCTGACAGGAAGTCGAACCCCGCGACGAGCAGGGCCAGGCCTGAGAAGATGTGGTGAAGGACCCCGACCCCAACCGCCACGGACGCGCCGAATTTCTGCAGGCTCGCCCAGAAGACCATGGCGGGATGGTGCGCAGGGCTGAAGAGCGCGTGCAAGAGTAACCCGCCGAAGAGCCCCATGAACATGCCGACGATCCCGAAGAAATGCATGGTGGTGGGCGTCGCCTCCGCGCCGACGAAACGCAGCACGGTGCTAGGGGTCGCGAGTTGGAGGAGCCCGCTCGCGACCGTGATGGCCCCGATGGCGGCCAGGATCCAGAACAGCGCCGGGCGCGGCTTCATGGCCGACTCTGTGCCCTGAGTACCTGACTGATGAGAATCATGGTCAGCCTCATTGCGACGACCACGGTTGCTGTCACTGTGTGATCATCGACGATCGCCGGTCGGGAGGGTTCGGCCAATCTCGCCCGAGACCGAGGTTGACGACGCTCTCGAGGCCTTCAGGCGCCAGCCTGGGTGGATGCAAGTCGCTCAGGAACCAGCACTCGAAATGATCGTCCAGCACCCCGCTGGTCTCCGGGAAGAATGCCGTGAACAGGGGATCTCGGCTGATCTCCAGGTCCAGTAAGGACTTGACTCCGGGGTGATCTCCCAACGTGAGTGTGGCGGAGCCCTTCTTGAAGAGCGTTACATACGGCTGTCCCTTGAAGTGCACGTACGACTTCATCAGCATGCCGCGGAACTGACAGTAGTTCACGCCGCCCATGCTGATCGGAAACATCCGGAACCCGGGACGCTGGATCTCGATCTTCACCGCCAGTCGCCCGTCTAGGTCGTACTGGCTGCTCACGGACCGTTCCTCGATGAGGAAATCGAGACTGGCCCGATGTTTCGGCATTCCCCAGATACCCTTGCCGCCCTTGACCGAGATGGTCGTGCTGACCGGCAGATCGTAGACGAACTGACCCGTTCCAAAGAACTTCATGAACAGCCCCGGGAGCAGAGGCGGTGCGGGCCGGGAGCCATGGGTACACGCGATGGCGATGCTGAATTCGATGTACTGGCCGATCACCGTGTCCCGGTAATCAATGACGGTGATCACCAGCAACCCCCGGTTCCACAGCTTGAAGGGATGCACCTCGTTGCCCGGCAAGAGCGCCTTGGCCCGTTCGGCATTGATCGTAAAGATCGCCATCAGTGCCGGGGAGTGGGCCGACCGCACGGGCAGTTCAAATGGGATCCCGTCCACGAGGGAGTACCGACCGAATTGCTGTTGGAGTCTCTTGGGTATGGCCATTGGTCGCTCCTTTCGCCGATGCCCTTCCTCAGTTCCGCCGTTCCAGCTCGGCTAACATAAGAGGGAAGATGTCCTCGGCTGAGTTCTTGCCCATGAAGACATCCAGGTGGCTATAGCTGGGCAAGACGTACAATGAGTGGTACTCTGTGCGCTGCGCGTTGAAGTAGTCGTAGGTCTTCTCCTGGCTCTCAGGGAGGAAGCAGCGGTTCAACCGTCCGGCAAAGAACGCGAAGCGGGCGTCGGTCTGCGGCTTTTGCGCGACGAAATCAGCCGGGAGTCCGGGCTTGCCTTCAACCGAGACGAGATGACCCGCGTGAACGCAGCGCATGATCTGATCGAAAAACCGGATCGGGACATGGGCGAATTCCTGCTTGAGCCATTCGTGCGTGTCCTCGTTCAGGTTCTCATGGCGCCAGAGGGCCGGGAAGCCGGACCCATAGGTAAAGCTGACCTGTTTACAGACCTGGTTCCGGCACTCGTGATGGGTGAGCCGCACGATCAGCGAGATCAGTTTGGCGGCGAACGTCGGGGCAGACACGCCCCAGCGGGGGTTCAGATAGGGCGTGAGGAGCCTCACGAGAGGAAGCGCCACCTTGGATTTGGCGATCGAGGCTCTGGGTACGATCGGGTGCAGCGAGACGGCATTGCTGAGGATCGTCTTGACCTGAGGGACGAGGCCGGCTACGGCGGACATCATGAAACTGGTCGAGCCCTGACAATGAATCACGGCCTTGAGAGCCTGGCACCCGGTCTCCCTCACGATGAGCTTGACCGCTTCCGGGTGGTCATAGAGGGCCGCCTGATCGAGTGTCCACAGGTTGGGCGTGAGATCGATGCTGGCGCGCCAGTTCTCCAGCCAGACGTCGTAGCCCTGCTGGACGAGAAACTCCACGAAGTTGAGTTTCGTCGGCGCACGAAAGATATTGGCGCGGACGCCGGCCCCATGGACCAGCAGGACCGGCCCTTTCCTGGCAGGGGTGTCTCCCTGGACGTGAATCAGGTTGCACTGCAGGCCATCGCCGGCCCGAAACGGCACGACGCGTTCTGTGAGCATGCGGGGCCTCCCAAGTCGGATCTGCCCTGTCAGCTCAGCCGCGCAGACCACTCCCCTATAGCGCTCCAGACTGAAATAGACAAGGAGATTGTACGCAAAGGCACGTATGCAAGCGAGATGCTAGGGTCCACTGAACGGGCAGGAGGCCACTCCGGCCACGCAACAGGCCGGTCCTACAGGACAATCTGTTGGATCAAGATCTGTGAGTTGAATGAAGCCCTCGGGGGCACAGTATCGAATCTGATACTGACGCTCACTGGTTTGGATACAGGCTGATCATGAAAAGACAAGAGAAAAAAAGCGGTCGGAGGGCCGGCATTGCGACACAGGGGTTCTTCGCGCCGTGCCCGCGCGGCCTCGAGGCCCTGCTCTCTGAGGAACTCATGGGGCTGGGTGCACAGGCGGTCACCGCCACGGCCGGCGGGGCCTCTTTCCGCGGGCCGTTCGAGCTGTGCTATCGGGTGAACCTCAGCAGCCGGATCGCGAGTCGCGTGCTGTGGCGCGTCTTTCACGGGGCCTACAGAAATGAGCAGGACGTGTACGCGGCGGCCACCAGGCTCCCCTGGGGGCAGTGGTTCTCGGCCAAGCGGACGATCAAGGTGAAGGTCAGCGCGCGGGACTGCCCCCTCAGGAGCCTGGATTTCGTCACGCTCCGGATCAAGGACGCGGTCTGTGATGCGTTCAGCGCCGCAATCGGCGCGCGCCCCAGCGTCAACACTCGACGCCCCGACATCAGGATCGATGCGTTTCTGGACCAAACGAGCCTGACGCTCTACCTGGACACCTCGGGCGAAGCGCTGTTCAAACGCGGATACCGGAAGGGCGGCGGGGACGCACCGCTGCGCGAAAACCTGGCCGCCGGCATTCTGCGACTCTCCGGATGGGATGGCCGGCAACCGCTGCTCGATCCGATGTGCGGGAGCGGGACATTCCTGATCGAGGCGTCCCAGATGGCCCGCCGTGTCGCGCCAGGATTAGGGAGGCGCTTCGCGTTCGAGCTGCTCAACGGGTTCGACCAGCAGGCATGGCGGAGACTGTGCGAAGCCAGCGCGGCTCAACAACAGGCCAACACGCCTCTTGCGATCTTCGGCGGTGACCGATCGGGGGCCGTGCTTCAAGCCGCGCGGGCCAACCTCCAGGCGGCGGGACTGGCGGACGCCGTGACGCTTCAACAAGGCGACGTGCTGGATCACACGCCTCCGGCCGCCGAAGGAGTCCTGGTCACCAACCCCCCCTACGGGGTGAGAACCGGCGAGCTAGAAGACCTGGCCCGATTGTACCCACGGTTGGGCGATGCGCTGAAGCAGCGCTTCGCCGGCTGGCGAGTGTATCTCTTTACCGGCGACCTCCGGCTGCCGAAGCTGATCGGGTTGTCTCCCTCACGGCGAATCCCCCTTTTTAATGGCCCACTCGAATGCCGGCTGTATGAATTCAAAATGGTGCGTGGCCCGATGAGGCAGGCAGCAAGATCCGCGCCGACTTGATCCGCCATGATTCCCATGCCCGCGGTGGCCCGCCAGAGAGCTCTCATGATAGAGTGACGATTCTGATGCGTGAGTAGTTATCATCGGCGCGCCCTGGGGCAGGCGGATGATCTGCTTGATGACGATCCCTGGTACGCGGGCTTGGCGCACACGGCGCAGGCGAGAGCCCAGATCTACCGTGAGTGGGTGGACGCGTCGGTTCCGGCGGACGAGTGGGACCACATCCGCAAGGCCACGCCGCAGGGGCGCGTGGTGGGAAGCGAGACCTTTCAAGAGGCGATGGGCAACACCCTGGGGCGGCGAGTCACAGGAGAAACGCGGGGACGACCGAAACGGACAGAGGCATCGTGAAATTGTACTCTGACCCCTATTCTCTGCAGCAATGAACGTACTGCATGTGAAATGAGATAGGATATGACTCCAATTAGCAAAACGTTTATCAAGGTTGGCGCAATTCTGTTCATCGGATGTCTGTATCTGGTGGGAAATTTTCTGGTCGGCCTGCTATACCATGAACTCGTTGATCATCTGATAAAATCTCCTGATACAGGAGCGAAGGAAGCTGCTGGAATAACATTCCAGGTCATTCATACCGAGTTGGTCCTCTATCAGCTTAGCTATTTGGTTCTTAGTTTCGGTATCGCGTTTGTTTTCGATAGTCTCGGGGCTATTGTTGTCGGTGTGCTTGTTCTTTACCAATACCTACTCAGTCCGATCATAACCTACGCCGTGCCGCTATCAGCAGTGTACCTATGGAGCCAATTCGTTTCTTACCAGATTGCTACCCTATCTGGTGCGATGCTCGGATTGCAGATGAGAAAGTGGATACGCCCTCCTTTTCCTCCCGCACCAGCCTGACCTTGCCCAACAGGACGCACACGACGTCCAGCTATGATGCCGCGTCTCCGCTCTTAGCGCTCAGCCACGAGCACCCAGATCAACAAAGCGGATTATGTCTACAACAACGTCGGGAATCGCACGAGTCTCACAGCTGGAGGAATAGGGGTCAGCACATACCCAGGATGGGGTCACACATGCCCAGGA
>Ga0187892_10001950_pt1 | contig 44306 bp, 46 predicted proteins | sample MA1701073metaG_FD_139345 | JGI IMG/M metagenome (GOLD analysis project Ga0187892, IMG submission 139345) | Bio-ooze microbial communities from a basaltic lava cave in the Kipuka Kanohina Cave System on the Island of Hawaii, USA - MA170107-3 metaG ... | reverse complement strand
TTGAACTCGGTGCCGTGGTCGGCCATCTCCTCGGCGTTCCAGCCCGCCCCGATGCCGAAGAGGAAGCGCCCGCCCGAGACCTGGTCGAGGCTCGCCACCGCCTTGGCGGTCTGGATCGGATCGCGCTGGACGATCAGACATACCCCGGTGGCGACTTGCAGCTTCGTGGTGGCCGCGGCGGCCGCCGCGAGCGTGACGAACGGGTCCATCACGTCGTAGTACTTCTTCGGCAGCTCGCCGCCCTGGGGGAACGGTGAGGACCGCGCCAGCGGGATATGCGAGTGCTCCGGCGCCCAGAGCGAGCCGAAGCCGCGCTCCTCGAGCGCCCGGCCGAGCGCCACCGGGCCGATCGAGTAGTCCGTGAAGAAGATCGCCGCGCCGAAGTCCATGCTCCCTCCCCTCTCGTACCCGCGCGAATCTACCCCCGGCGGCCGGGCCGGGTCAACCGTGCTAGGATGCCGGGCCAGACGCGATCTCCTCAGGAGGACACCATGACAACGAAGTTCATGGCTCGGCTGGCCGCGGTGCTGGTGGCCCTGGGCGCGCTGGCCGGTCTGGCCGACGGCGCGGCGGCCCAGGAAGTGATCCGGATCGGCTGCCCGACCAAGACCTACTTCCCGACCATCCTCGCCACGGTGGCGAAGGAGAAGGGGCTCTTCGAGAAGGAAGGCCTGCGGCCGGAGATCACCATCTACCGCGGCGGCGGGGAGACCTTCGAGGCGATCGCCGCGAACTCGGCCGACCTCGGCACGGTGGCAGTTCCCCTGGTCGCGACCTCGCGCAAGCGCGGGGTGCTCACCAAGATCGTCGGCGGCGTCGGCGACGAGTGGTCGGGCTGGATCCTCGGGGTGAGGACGGCCTCGCCGATCAAGTCCGCGAAGGAGCTGGACGGCAAGAAGGTCGGCATCACCTCGGCCGGCTCCGGCACCGACACCCTGGCCCTCTGGGCGCAGAGCGAGCACAAGGCCGCCTTCCAGCGCGTGGGCGTCGGCGGCGGCGGGCTCGTGCCCAACCTCATGAACGACAACCTGGCCGCCGCGGTGATCTACTCGCCCCTCAGCTACCAGGTGGTGTCCGAGGGCAAGGTGCGCGTCCTCATCGACTTCGCCACCGCCATGCCGCCGAACCTGATCGGCGGCTGGACCGCGACCGAGAAGAACCTGACCGAGCGCCGGCCCTTCATCCAGAAGGGGCTGAACGCGCTCTACGGCGCGCTCGAGTACATGCGCAACAACCCCGACTACGCGATCAAGACCATCGCCACCAACAACGAGCTGCCGGTGGAGATCGCGAAGATGGAGTACGAGAGGACCTTCCTGCGCCTCTCCCGCGACGGCAAGATCGCGCTGACCTCGGTCGAGAAGGCCATGGAGCTGGCCGCGGCGAGCGGGGTCAAGGACATGGCGCCCGCCGCCGACGTGTTCATGAACATGCCGATCAGCCCGACCAAGCCGTAGGGGGCGCGCGATGCGGCGGCACGAGCGGGTCATCGTCGCCGCCTCCGTCCTGGGTCTCCTCGTCCTCTGGGAGACGCTGGTCCGCCTGGGACGGCTCGACGCGGGCCTGGCCCCCGCGCCGAGCACGATCCTGGACGCGCTGGGGCGCCTCCTGAAGCGGCCGGAGGTGCTGACGAGCCTGGGGGTCACCGCCTGGGAGGTGCTCGCCGCCTTCCTCATCGCGGTGCCGGTGGGCCTCCTCATCGGCTTCGCCCTCGCCGAGGTGCCGGTGCTGGGCGCGCTGTTCCGGCCCCTCGTCAACTTCCTCTTCGGGGTGCCCAAGTCGATCTTCCTGCCCGTCTTCATCCTGATGTTCGGGGTGAGCATTCCCCAGAAGATCGCCTTCGGGGTGTTCACCACGATCTTCGTGCTGATCGTGGGCGGCATCGCCTCGGTCCAGTCGGTGCCGCACGAGCTGGTCACGGTCAGCCGCGTGTACGGGGCCGGCCGATGGCAGATCATCCGGGAGATCTACCTGCCCGCGATGGCCCCGATCCTGCTCGAGTCGGCGCGCCTCGGCCTGGTCTTCAACATCACCGCGGTGCTCCTGTGCGAGATCTACGGCGCTCGCGACGGCATCGGCTACCGCATCGCGGCGTGGGGCGAAAATCTCCAGATGCCCCAGCTCTACGCCGCCCTCGTCATCGTCGCGGCGGCCGCGGTGGCGGTCAACGAGGCGCTGCGGCTGCTCGAGGCCCGGCTCGGCTTCTGGCGGCAGCAGTCGTGACCCGCGCGCTCGTCGCGATCCAGGGGGTGTCGCAGCACTTCGGGGTGGACGGCGCGAGCCTGTCCGCGGTGGAATCGATCGATCTGGAAATTCCGGATGGCCAGTTCGTCTCGGTGGTCGGCCCCAGCGGCTGCGGCAAGTCCACGCTCCTCTCGCTCGTCGCCGGGCTCCGCCTGCCCTCGCGCGGCGCGGTGCTGTGCGACGGCGAGCTGATCACCAGGCCGATGCCGCGCAAGGTGGGCATGATCTTCCAGGAGGCCAACCTCCTGCCATGGCTCTCGGCCATCGACAACGTGGCCTTCCCGCTGAAGCTGCGGCGGGTGGCCAAGGCCGAGCGGCTTGCCGCCGCGGCCCGCATGCTGGAGCTGACCGGCCTCGCCGGGTTCCAGGATCGCCTGCCCCACCAGCTCTCGGGCGGCATGAAGCAGCGGGTGGCGATCGCCCGCGGTCTCGTGCAGAACCCGGCGGTGCTGCTGATGGACGAGCCCTTCGCGTCGCTCGACGAGCAGACGCGCATGGTGCTGGGCGACGAGCTGCTGCGCATCTGGTCGGAAACGCGGAAGACGGTGCTCTTCGTGACCCACAGCCTCAACGAGGCGGTCTACCTCGCCGACCGCGTCGTCGTCCTAAGCGCACGGCCCGGCCGTGTCGTCGACGATGTCCTCGTCGATCTTCCCCGCCCGCGCAGCTTCGCGATGACCGCGAGCGAGCGGTTCGGCGTCCTGAAGGATCGCATCTGGCAGCACATCAAGCACGCGGAGCGGCGATGACCTGGCCCGAGCGCCACCTCCGCCTGAGCCAGGCCGCGCTCTACCTGGCGATCCTGGCCGCCTGGGAGCTGCTGCCGCGCGGGGGCGTGATCCCGCGCCTGTTCGTGCCGCCGCTGAGCGAGGCGCTCGGGACGCTCGTGGCCGACCGCCGCGAATACCTCGGCAGCCTGCCCACGACCTTCGGCGAGATCCTCGTCTCCTACGTCATCGTCTGCGGCGGCGGCATCGTCTTGGGCCAGCTCATCGGCTCGTCGCTCACCGCGCGCCGCATGCTGCTGCCGGTGCTCCGCTCCGCCTACGCGGTCCCGCTGGTGGTGCTCTACCCGGTCATGATGGTGTGGTTCGGCCTCGGGTCCGAGTCGAAGATTGCCTTCGCCTCCATCTACGCCTTCATCCCCACCATGCTGACCGCGGTGGCCGGCGTCGCCGCGCTCAGTCCGGCCCTCGGCGAGACCGCCCGCGCCTTCGGGGCCACCCGCGCCCAGCAGATCCTCTACGTCTCCCTGCCCGCGAGTCTGCCCTCCATCGTAGCCGCGCTGCGCCTCGGCGGCGCGCTCGTGATCGTGGGCGTGATCGTGGCCCAGATGCTGGGCGCGGCCGATGGCCTCGGCTATCTGATCACGCGCCACCGGACGCTGCTGAACAGCCCCGGGGTCTACGCCGGCATCGTGCTCGTGCTGGGGATCACCGGGATGCACGAGGTCCTTCTTCGCCGCCTGGAGCGGAAGGTGGCGACTTACCGGCAGTCCTGACGGAGGCACCGCCATGCCGCAGCACGCGCTCACGACCACGGTGGTCGGCAGCTATCCCCAGCCCGACTGGCTCGTCGATCGGGCGCTGCTGTCGAAGGGCGTCCCGCGGGTGCGCCTGCAGGCGATGTGGCGAGTGCCGGAGGCCTTCCTCGAGCAAGCGCAGGACGACGCCACCATCGTCGCGATTCGCGAGATGGAACGGGCCGGGATCGACATCGTCACCGACGGCGAGATCCGGCGCGAGAGCTACTCGAACCGGTTCGCGACCGCGCTGGAGGGCGTCGACACCGCCAACCCCGGCGTCATCAAGGACCGCAACGGCAATGAGACGCGCGTGCCGCGCGTGGTCGGCCGGATCCGGCGCGCGCGGCCGGTCGAGCTGCGCGATATGCAGTTCCTCCGCCGCCACACGGATCGCCCGGCCAAGATCACCCTGCCCGGCCCCTTCACCATGGCCCAGCAGGCCCGGAACGAGTTCTACCGCGACGTGGAGGAGCTGGCCATGGACCTCGCGGAGGCGGTCAACGCGGAGGCGCGCGAGCTCCAGGCGGCGGGGGCGGACGTCATCCAGCTCGACGAGCCGTGGCTCCGCAACGACCCGGAGGGCGCCAAGCGCTACGCGGTGCCCGCGATCAACCGGGCCCTCGCCGGGCTCACCGTTCCGACCGCGCTGCACCTCTGCTTCGGCTACGCGGCGGTGGTGAAGCACCAGAAACCCACCGGTTACTCGTTCCTCCCTCAGCTCGCGGAGACCATCGCGGCGCAGATCTCCATCGAGGCGGCCCAGCCCAAGCTGGATCTGGGGGTGCTCAGCGATCTGGCCGGCAAGCAGATCATTCTCGGCGTGATCGATCTCGGGGATCCCACGGTGGAGACGGTGGAGCAGGTAGCGACGCGCATCCAGGCCGGGCTCGCGCGCGTGGCGCCCGACCGGCTCGTCCTCGCGCCCGACTGCGGGATGAAGTACCTCCCGCGCGAGACCGCGTTCGGCAAGCTCAAGGCCCTCAGCGACGGCGCGCGCGCCGTCCGGGCGCAGATCTCCTAGGAGGACGACATGGCCGCCAGCGTGCTGCTGCTCGACGATCCGGTCCCGGGGGTCCGGCGCCTGACCCTGAATCGCCCCGAGAAGCGCAACGCGCTCAACAACGAGCTGCGCGGCGCGATCCTTACCGCCTTGAAGACGGCCGACGCGGACCCGTCCGTCAAGGTCTCGATCCTGCGCGGCGCCGGCCCGTCCTTCTCTTCGGGCTACGACCTGTCCGCCGACAACACGGTCGACCAGCCCTTCTACTCGCCGGGTGGGCCCGGGCAATGGGCGCGGCACGTGGTGGACGGCTGGTTCACGATCTGGGATCTCGCCAAGCCGGTCATCGCCCAGGTGCACGGCTACTGCCTGGCCGGCGGGAGCGAGCTGGCCGCCTGCTGCGATCTGGTCTACGTGGCGGAGGACGCGCGGATCGGCTACCCGCCGACCCGCCTGATGAGCCCGCCCGACAACCAGTTCCACCCCTGGCTCATGGGCATGCGCGCGGCCATGGAGATGTTCCTCACCGGCGACGCGATCAGCGGGACGGAGGCGGCCGCCCGGGGATTCGCCAACCGCGCGGTCGCCGCCGCCGAGCTGGAGAAGACGGTGCTGACCATCGCCGAGCGCATCGCGCTCGTGCCCACCGAGCTCTCCCAGATCAACAAGCGGGCCGTGCACCGCGCGATGGAGATCATGGGGCTGCGCGCGGCCATCCGGGCCGGCACCGAGCTGCAGGCCCTCGCTTTCTCCACGGCGGCGAGCCAGGCCTATCGAGCCCAGTTCAAGCGCGACGGCAGCAGCGTGCGCGACCTGCTGAGCCAGCGCGACGCCGCCTTCGGCGACTACCGCGAGCGCGACAAGAAAGGCTAGCGGGGCCCGCTAGGCCGGGCCCACGAAGCCGATATAGACGCCGCAGGCGTGCTCGGGCCGCACCAGCAGTGCCTGCTCGCCCGTATTGCGTGTGCCCCGGATCGGCGCCGGTAGGCCCTGGCTCGCCATGAAGCGCGTGGCGGCGTCCAGGCTGCGCGTGCGGTGCAGCACCTGGAAGGGGCCGGGCCCGTGCCGGGCGAGCGCCTCGGCGGCGGGGCCGGGGTCGACGGGCTGGGCCACGCCGAGGCCGGTCGGCCCGAGATCGAACACCGCCATGTCCGCCCTGATCACCGAGCCGCGCTGGATCTTCGGCATTGGCATGCCGAACACCGCAGCGTAGGTACGGGCCTCGGTGACGACGTCGTCCCGCACCACCACGTAGGCACGCTCCACACCCACCACCCCGTTCGGGTGGTTTCCCTGCCGCTCCGCCTGCGCCCTCCGCTCCTGGAGCGGGGTCAGGTGCTGGAGGAAGAGGAGGGGCAGCGGATTGCGCGGGCCGAGCTGCGCCGCGCGCCAGCGCAGCTGCTGGCCGTCCGGGGTGAGGCGGCCGCCCTCGAGGGGCTCGCTCACCTCCACCCCGCGCCGCCGCATCGCGGCCACGTCCGCGACCAGGTCATCGCTCTGCACGACCACGAAGCGGAAGCCGCCGCCGCGGGCCAGGAACTCGGCGATCTGGGCATCCGGCGAGCCGGGTGCGAGCGTGGCCGGGCGATCGGGGCGCAGGCTCAATAGCTCCAGATAGTCCTCGTCGTGGAAGGCGATGGCGTTGTGAGTGGCCCGGCCGGTGTGGCTCCCGCCCGGATGGACGTGAAAGCCGAGGCGCGTGTAGACCTCGATGCCCGCGGCCAGATCCGGGACGCAGATCATGACGTGATCGATGCGGGTCAGCATGCCGCTCTAGCAGGCCTTGAGAATTGGGGAAGCGAAGAGGACGCTCGAGAAGGCGCGCGATGTCCGCATGTTCATCTCCGTTGAGGCGATCAGGCGCGGCGGGCCACAATTGCCGGCCCCATGATAGGAGCCCGCCCGCCGAAGTCAAGGGCGCCGCGCCCTCCCGGTCCGCCGGTAACAGCGGATCACGCGTAGCCGGTGGGCTGGTCCGCTTCGAGCGCGGGCTCCGCCCGCGCGACCCGTTTCTGGGGGGAGGTTCGGAAGGGGGGCGGAGCCCCCCTCCGAGTTCCTCAGCGGGCGCGAGACAGGAAGGTCCCGGCGGGCTCGGCGGCGGCCAGCCGGGCGAAGTGGCGCTTCATGCCGTTGACCTGCGCGAGGTAGCGGCCGACATCGTGGTCGCCGCACTGCTGGGCCGCAGTGAGCCGGAAGCCGCGCCGGGCATAGCCGTCTCCTCCCCCGACGCCGCAGAGGTGGATGACCGCGGCCAGATCCTGCTTCTGCCGGAGCGTCGCGGTGACGATCCGCCGGCGCTCGAGTGTCCGCGCCACGTCGCGGTCGAGGAGGGCGGCGGTCAGCTCGACGGCGTGGCTCGGCACCACCCGGGTGTAGAGCGCGTTGAACCAGCACGCCCTCAGGTCGTTCCAGGCCCCCCGCTCGACCACCACGTGGTCGTGGATGCAGAAGCGCTTCGCCTCCTGGAACGTCGGGTCGGTGATCTGGTACATCCCGACCGCGCTCGACGCCGGGCGATACACGTCGAAGGGGTTCCACGACGCCCGCCACCGCCAGTACGTCCGGGCCACCGGATTGCCCGAGCCCTCGACCTGGGCCAGCGCGGCCAGCAACTCGGGCGAGATGGTGGCCGTCGAGTGCGCGCGGAAGAGCGGCGCGTACCGCCGCCACGTCTCCGACGGGGCCTTGGCGAGGGTGCCGCTCACCGGGAAGAACAGCTCGGTCGGCTTGCGCACCACCTGGTAGGCCCAGTTCACCGCCGACCACAGCACGACGACGATGATCGCGCCCACGAGGATCCGGACGGCGAGCGGCGCCACCAGCAGCACAAGGAGGGCGCGCCGGGCGGCGCGAATGACCGGCCGCACGGCCGCACGCCACCGCCGCCGCGCCCGCGGCCTCCGCGCGCTGGCTCCCTCGACGCGTGACCGTGCCACACCCGCCATACCTCGACTCTACACGGCCGCTGGGCCCCGGAATAGCCCCGCCCGAGCGGACGCGCGCTCAGCGCCTGGGCTTCGCGGCGCGCGAGCCAAGCTCGGCGGTCAGCAGGGCGAGGAACGCCCGGCCGGCCGCCGACAGCTCGCGCGTGCGCCGGTACATGACCCCGATGGCCCGGTGAAAGGGGCCCTCGACGGGCGGGCGCGCGACGAGGGTGCGCGCGCGGATCTCACCGGCCAGCGTGGGGGCGGGCAGGAGCGACAGGCCGAGACCCGCCTCGACCGATCGCTTGATGGTCTCGACGTTGTCGAGCTCCAGGACGTAGCTGACCCGGATGCGGTGGCGCCGGAGCAGGCTGTCGACCAGGCGGCGGGTGGGAATATCACGGTCGAACCCGATGAAGGGCTGCCCGTCGAGGACGGCGAGCGGGCAGCGGGCGCGCCGCGCGATGGGGTGGCTGGGCGGCACCGCGATGACGAGCTCGTCGTGGCCGAGCGGGACGACCTCGAGCTGCGGGCGGCGCGAGGGCAGCGCCACGATGCCGAAATCGACCTCGCCGTCGAGGCAGGCCGCGTACACCTCGTCGGTGCGCCGGTACGAGAGCCGCACGTTGACGTCGGGGTGCTCGGCCAGGCAGCGCTTGATGGTGGGCGGCAGGGTGTGCAACCCCACGCTGTACACGGTCGCCACCCGCACCGTCCCCGCCACCACGTCCGGGCGGGCACGCACGCGCTGCTCGACCGCGGCCAGCCGCTCGAGCAGCGGCTTGACCTCGTCGTACAGGAGCCGCCCGACCTCGGTGGGCCGCGCGCCGACCCGGGGAGCCCGGTCGATCAGGCGCCGCCCGTAGCGGCGCTCGAGCGCGCGGAGCTGCTGGCTCACCGCGGACTGTGAGACCAGGTTCAGCCGGGCCGCCCGCGAGAGGCTGCCGGTCTCGACCAGGTCGCAGAAGGTCTTGAGGGTCTCCCAGTGCATCCATTCATAAGTCTACCTAATTCATCGGCAGAGGCGAATGCATGTGACTAATGAAAGCCGCGGGGCTATCACTGGAGCGAGAGGCGCTCATGGGAATCCTCGCCGGGCTCTGGCGGTCGACGGTGGGCATGAAGGCCCTGGTGGCCGCGTCGGGGCTGCTGCTGTGGCTCTGGGTGATCCTGCACGTGGCCGGGAACCTGACGCTGTTCTCGGGTCCCGCGACGGCGGACGCCTACGCGGCGGCGCTCCGACGCGCGCCGGTGTGGCTGTGGGCGGTCCGAGCCGGGCTGGCCGCGGCCGCGGTGGTGCACATCGCCGGGGTGGTGTCCCTCACGCGCGCGAGCCGGGCGGCGCGACCTCGCCACGAGATCCCCACCCCACGGCGGGCGGCGGCGGTGGCCGCGCGCAGCATGCGGATCGGCGGCGCGCTGCTCCTGGCTTTCGTCGGCTATCACCTGCTCCATCTCACCTTCGGCGTCCTGCATCCCGGCTTCCGCCCCGGCCATGTCTACGACAACGTGGTGCTCGGGCTGCGGCCCGGATGGGTCGCGGGCGTCTACGTCGCCGCGGCCGCGTTGCTGGGCCTGCACCTCTTCCACGGCCTGTGGGCGGCAGCCCGTAGCCTCGGCATTCGGCCGGCGGTGGCGGGGAAGCGGCGGCGTCCGGCGGCGGCCATGCTGTCCGCGGCGGTGGCGGCCGGCTTTGCGGCGGTACCCCTCGCGGTGCTCGCGGGGTGGCTGCGATGATGCCGCGCGACGGCGCCGCGCCCTCCGGCCCGCTCGCCTCGCGCTGGGAGCGCCGACGCGCCGAGCTCGAGCTGGTCGGGCCGACCCGCCGGCGGCAGCACCACGTGCTCGTGGTGGGCGCCGGGCTGGCCGGCGCCTCGGCCGCCGCCACGCTGTCGGAGCTCGGCTACCCCGTGTGCTGCCTCACCTTCCACGACTCGCCCCGGCGGGCCCACAGCGTGGCCGCCCAGGGCGGGATCAACGCGGCCAAGAACTACGGCAACGACGGCGACAGTGTGGAGCGCCTCTTCCACGACACCCTCGAGGGCGGCGACTTCCGGTCCCGCGAGTCGAACGTGTACCGGCTCGCCGAGCTCTCCGCGCGCATCGTCGACCACGCGGTGGCGCAGGGCGTGCCGTTCGCGCGCGAGTACGGCGGCCAGTTGGCCAACCGGTCCTTCGGCGGCGCGCTCGTGTCACGGACCTTCTACGCGCGGGGCCAGACTGGCCAGCAGCTCCTGCTCGGGGCCTACCAGGCGCTCGCCAAGGAGGAAGCCGCGGGCGGCGTCACGATGCTGGCGCGGCGCGAGATGCTCGACCTGGTCGTGGTGGACGGCCGCGCTCGGGGCGTGATCGCGCGCGATCTGGTCACGGGCGTGCTCGAGACCCACATGGCCGACGCGGTGGTGCTGGCCACCGGCGGCTACGCCAACGTCTACTTCCGGTCGACGAACGGCAAGGCCTCGAACGCCACTGCGATCTGGCGCGCGTACCGGCGTGGCGCCGCCTTCGCGAACCCCGGCTTCGTGCAGTTCCATCCCACGTGCCTGCCCGCGGCCTCGGAGCATCCGGCCAAGCTCACCGTCATGTCGGAATCCCTCCGCAACGACGGGCGGCTCTGGGTGCCGATTCGACCCGGGGACGACCGGCGACCGACCGACGTCCCCGAGGCCGAGCGCGACTACTTCCTGGAGCGGCGATATCCCCGCTACGGCAACCTGGTGCCGCGCGACCTGGGCTCGCGCGCGGCGAAGACGGTGTGCGACGACGGGCGCGGCGTCGGACCCGGCGGCCGCGCCGTCTACCTGGATCTGGGCGAGGCGGCGCAGCGCCTCGGCGCGAGCGCGCTCCGCGGGCGCTACGGCAACCTCCTGGAAATGTACGAGCACATCACCGGTGACGACCCGCTGCGGGTCCCCATGTGCATCGCGCCGGCGGCGCACTACACCATGGGCGGGCTCTGGGTCGACTACGACCTCATGAGCACGATCCCCGGGCTCTTCGTCCTGGGCGAGGCCAACTTCTCCGATCACGGGGCCAACCGGCTCGGGGCGAGCGCGCTCATGCAGGGACTGGCCGACGGCTATTTCATCCTGCCCTACACGCTCGGCGGCTATCTGGCCGGGGCGCGTCTCGCCCCGGCCGCCGAGCACGGCCCGGAGGCGCGGGCGGCGCGGGCCATGGTCGAGGCGCACGTCCACCGGCTCCTGACGCGACAGGGGCGGCGCTCCGCGAGCGACTTCCACCGCGCGCTCGGGCGCGTGCTCTGGCACGCGTGCGGGCTCGAGCGCAGCCGCACCGGGCTCGCCAAGGCGATCGAGGAGGTGACGGCGCTCCGCGAGGCGTTCTGGGAGGAGGTGACGGTCCCCGGCGACGGCCACGAGCTGAACCAGGAGCTCGAGCGCGCGGGCCGGGTCGCCGACTTCCTCGAGCTGGGAGAGCTGATGTGCCGCGACGCGCTGGCGCGCGAGGAGTCGTGCGGCTGTCACTTCCGCGTCGAGCACCAGACCGAGGACGGCGAGGGACGGCGCGACGACCTGGCCTTCGCCCACGTCGCCGCGTGGGTGCCGGGCGCCCCCGGGCGCTGCCCCGAGCGTCTGATCGAGCCGCTCGCCTTCGAGACCGTGACGCCGCGCGAGCGCTCGTACCGATGAAGACGATCCTCCGCATCTGGCGCCAGCGCGGCCCACACGATGCGGGCCGTTTCGTGCGGTACCCGTTGGACGACGCGAGCCCCGAGGCGACGCTGCTGGAGGAGCTCGATCGCCTCAACGAGTGGCTGGTCTCGCAGGGCGAGCCGCCGGTGGCCTTCGACAGCGACTGCCGGGAGGGCATCTGCGGAGCGTGCGGCATCGTCGTGAACGGGCGCCCGCACGGGCCCCTGCCCCGGACGACGACCTGCATGCTCCCGCTGCGCGTGTTTCCCGACGGCGCCACCATCACCCTCGAGCCACTGCGCACCGGGGCCTTCCCGGTCGTGCGCGACCTGATGGTGGACCGCGGTGCGCTCGACCGCATCGTGCGCGCGGGCGGCTACGTGTCGGTGCGCGCCGGCAGCGCCCCCGAGGCCAACGCGATCCCGATCGCGCGCGAGGATGCGGAGCGCGCGCTGGACGCGGCGGCCTGCATCGGCTGCGGCGCCTGCGTCGCCGCCTGCCCCAACGGCTCGGCCTCGCTGTTCGTGGGGGCGAAGCTCCGCCACCTCGGCCTGCTGCCCCAGGGCCGGCCCGAGCGCGCGCGCCGCACCCGGGCCCTGGTCGCCGCCGCGGACCGCGAGCCGCTCGGCGGCTGCAGCCTCCACGGCGAGTGCGAGGCGGTGTGTCCCAAGGGCATCGGCCTCGACGTCATTGGAAGCATGAACCGGGAGTATCTGGCCGCCACGCTCGCCAGCTGGTGGCGGGGGTCCCGAGGCGCCGCGGGCCGATCGTCCCTCCGTAGTCAACCTGGGTGTTGACTATCAACATAGTGGTTGATAATATCCGCCCATGGCCACCACGGGCGCCGCCGAGGTTCCGCACGAGGAGCTGCTCGATTCCGTCTTCTTCGCCCTCTCGGACCCGGCGCGGCGCGCCATCCTCGCGCGGCTGGGAAGAGGCGGGCTGCTCGTCTCCGAGGTGGCCGCGCCGTTCGACATCTCGCTGCAGGCCGTCTCGCGCCACGTGCAGGTGCTGGTGCAGGCCGGCCTCGTGCAGCAAGAGCGCACCGGCCGGATCGCGCGCTGCCGTCTGGAGGTGAAGCCCCTGTTCGCGGCGGCGGCGTGGATCGCCGGGTACCGCCAGTTCTGGCAGGGTCAGCTCGATTCACTGGACGCCTGGCTCGAGAAGCTCCCGCGGCCTTCCCGCGGGAGACCCGAGAAGCGACCACGCGGATCGAGGCGAGGGACACGATGGGCTGGCGCAAGTCGCCGCAACCACTGATCGACCTCTTCGAGCGGGCGGTCCCCCGCGCCGGCGGTATCGAGCGGCGCCGGATGTTCGGCTATCCGGCCGCCTTCCTCGCTGGCCACCTGTTCGCCGGCCTGCACCAGGAGAGCTTCATCCTTCGCCTGTCCGAGCCCGACCGGGAGCGGGCCCGCGTGGAGCACGACGTGCGTCCCTTCGAGCCGATGCCGGGGCGACGGATGCGGGAATACGTGGTCCTGCCCGAAGCGCTCCTCGGCCGGCCGCGAGCGCTCGGGGCCTGGATCGTCCGATCGATCGGCTACGTCCGGTCGCTGCCACCGAAGAATCCGAAAGGATCCTCACGAAACGGGGCGACGCGCAGAATGCGCGCCCGAACGACCCGAAGGAGAACGCGATGACGACCCATCCAGTGATCTCGCGCGCGGAGTGGATCGAGGCCCGCCGGCAGCACCTGGCGAGGGAGAAGGAGCTGACCCGCCTGCGCGATCAGGTGAGCCGGGAGCGGCGGGCCCTGCCCTGGGTGCGGGTGAGCGAGCCCTATGTCTTCGATGGGCCGGACGGGAAGGAGTCCCTCGTCGACCTGTTCGAGGGCCGCAGCCAGCTGATCGTCCAGCACTTCATGTTCGACCCGAGCTGGGACGAGGGCTGCAAGAGCTGCTCGTTCTGGGTGGACAACTTCGACGGGATCGGCGTGCATCTGAATCACCGCGACGTCAGCTTCGTGCTGGTGTCCCGCGCCCCGATCGCGACGCTGCAGGCGTACCGCCGGCGCATGGGCTGGCGCGTGAAGTGGGTCTCGTCGCTCCACACCACGTTCAACCGCGACTATCACGTGACCTTCACGCCCGAGGAGCTCGAGACCCGGCAGGCCTACTACAACTACGCCCCCGGCTCGTTCCCGGCCCCGGAAGCTCCGGGCGTCAGCGTCTTCTACAAGGACGCGGACGGTGCCATCTATCACACCTACTCGTGCTACTCGCGCGGGCTGGACGCACTGAACGGCGCCTACCAGCTCCTGGACCTGGTCCCCAAGGGACGGGACGAGGGTGGCCTGTCCTACACGATGGAGTGGCTCCGCCACCACGACCGGTACGATGAGCGACCGGTCATCCCGGTGGGCGGTCTGTCGAGGCCGGATGCCAGGCGGTGAGACGCTCCACCCGGTAAACCCGACCCGGGAGAGACTGCCCACTCGACCCTGAAGCCGGGGCGCAAGTAGCTGATCTGGCGCCCGATCGCAATGGCACCGCCGTTGCTCCCTCCGGAGACCAAGGAGGAGCACACCTATGAAGCGCATGGATTGGGTGGTCGGAGCATGCTTGAGCTTGCTCCTGATCGGGGGTCTGGCCGTCGACGTGAACGCGCAGCAGCCGCCGGCGCCGGCGGCGCCCGCGGAGAGCAAGCCCCAGGCGCCCGACAGTAGCGCACAGCCGGCGGCGCCCCAGGGCGAGCCCCGCAGTCAGGCGCAGCCGCAACAGAGCCCATCGACGAACACACAGATCGAGACGCGCACCGAGAAATCAGAGCGCATCGTGGAGCTAGAGCCCGGAAAGTTCCTCGGCGTCGATCCCACGGTAGCCATGATCGTGGGCACCGTGCCGCTGCTCGTGATCGTGATCAGCGTGGTGGCGATGAGCCGCCGGGGCGATGAGGTGCATCACCGCGACGACCGGCACCGGGTCTGATTTCTTCTGACTGACCCTCACCACCCTCTCCCCGGGGGGAGAGGGTGGTGGTGAGGCGCTACTTCAGCCCAACGGTTTTCCGGAAGCGGCGAAGGGTCTCGATGTGATCGGCGGGCTTCGCCAGCTGCAGGCCCGCGGTGTGGACGCAGAGATGGCTGATGCCGCGCATCTGCCGCCACCCCTGCAGCTCCTGGCCCCACTCCGCCGGCCCGATCTGCGAGAGCGCCATGCGGCCCTCGATCCCGAACGTCTTCGGGTCGCGGCCGGCCTCGCGGATCATGCCGTGGAGCCGATCGACGATGGCCTGCGCGGGCGCGCCGGGCCGGAAGTGGGGCATCCAGCCGTCGGCGACGCGGGCCATCCGGCGCTGGACCACTTCACTCTCGCCGCCCATCCACACCGGAATCGGGCGCTGCACCGGCAGCGGGTTGAGCCCGGCGTCGGTGATGCGGTGCTGCTTGCCCGCGAAGGTGACCAGCTCGCGCGTCCACAGCGCGCGCATCACCTCGATCTGCTCCTCGACCCGCCGGCCGCGCGTCGTGAAGTCCTCGCCGAGCGCCTCGAACTCGACCGGGTTCCAGCCGACCCCGACGCCGAGCCGCAGCCGCCCGCCCGAGAGCACGTCCACCGCGGCGGCCTGCTTGGCCACCAGCGCGGTCTGGCGCTGCGGCAATATGATGATGCCGGTCACCAGCTCGACCCGGCGCGTGGCCGCGGCCAGGAACCCGAAGAGCACGAAGGGCTCGTGGAAGCCGTGCCGGTAGGTGTAGGGGCCCTTCCAGCCACCCGGGCGATCGGGATTGGCGCCCAGCACGTGGTCGAAGACCAGGATGTGGGTGAATCCCATCTCCTCGACGGCCTGAGCGTACGCCTTGATGGCTTGCGGGTCGTTACCGATCTCGGTCTGCGGCAGGACGACACCGATCTTCATGTGAGTCTCCTCTCAATAGTCATAGACGTGCTCGATGGTGGCCCCCGCCCCCTCCAGCGCCCGGATCGCGGCGGCGAGATGCTCGACCGCGACGTCCAGCCCGACGCGCCGTCGGTCCGGACGGGACTGGATCGACACCTCGAACAGCTCGGTGGTATCGGCCAGCGGCGGCAGCGGGCGCTTCGGCGCCAGCACGGTGACCAGGATCCGGTGGTTGCCCGCGATCTCCGCGATGTCCCGCCCACGGCGGGCGAGCCGCACCAGCAGATCCGTGTAAGCCTGGTATCGCGGCGTGCGAATGAGCGTCCGCCCGCCCCCGAGGTCCCGCACGATCTTGAGGCTGGGCTCACGAACGGCATCGGCCGGCTCGAGTCCCACCATCACCGTCTGGATCTCGAGGTCCGAGGCGCCCAGCGCGGTGGCCGACGCGTAGCGGATGACCGCCCCGTAGATGGCCTTCGTGCCGTACTCGACCGTGACCACCGCCCGGCGCTCGAGCTTCCTCGCCAGATCGTCCCCGCGCAGCGGCGTGCCGCGCCAGAAGGCCAGCAGCCGCCAGCCGAACGGGTACTCGTACCAGGGAGTCTGCCGCAGGAACTGAGCATAGGCCTGCATGTCGCGCGCGGCGAAGGCATCCTCCGCGGTCTTGCCGGGCCCGCGCAGCCACTCGAACGCGTGGCCGATCGTCTTCTCGTAGGCGCCCTTGATCGCGAGCTCGGCGGTGAAGCTCCACCCGATCGTGTAGAGCATGATCTTCGTGTCGGTGCCCACGTCGCCCCGCGCGGTCACCACGCGGGCGAGCCGGCAGAGGCTGCGCCAGAAGCCCGCGATCTGCCGGCCGTAGGCGAACTGGCTCTCGTCGCCGCCGTGAAGGACGCCCGCCAGGTCCTCGTAGGCGTAGACGATGTGCCACTCGGGGAAGGAGAGATAGCTGTCGGATTCCCGGCGCGCGTAGCCCCGGTCGGTCACGAGCGGAGGGCGGCTGCGGAAGAGCCGATCCGGCGGCGCGGTACAGGCGTTCTCGATCCAGAGGATCGGCACTGACAACACCACGGCGAAGCCGAGCAGCCCGATGGCGACCCGCCTCGCCCAGCGGCGCATCTCAGGGACGGGGCTCGGCCCCGCGGCGCGCGAGCACGAATCCGCTGAAGGCCGCGAAGCCGCCGATCACGATGTGGGGCAGGTTCATGAGGATGCGCGTCACCAGCGGCAGGTCGAGCACGCCGTGCAGGAGAATGCCCAGATCGAGGTAGCCGGAGCCGGTGGCGAGGCCGAGCAGCCCATCGAGGCAGTAGAGCGTCCCGAACACCCGGAAGAAGAAGATCGTGGCGCGGGTCGAGCGCCACGCGGCGAGCGCGGCCCACAGCCCCGACGCCGCGTGCAGCGCGTCGTCGAAGACGTCGAGGGCGAAGAGCCCGAACGTCCGGCCCTCGGCGTCGGTGAGCCCGGGGATGTAGTTGAGGCTCGTCACCATCGCGAACAGCACCGCGTAGACCGCGGCCAGGATCCGGAGCGGGCTCACGGCGCGAAGTACTGCTGCCACATCGTGTTCCGGAACAGGAGACCGGGATCGTAGTGACGCTTGCGGGCCACGAACTCCCCCAGGCGCGGATAGGCCCGCGCGACCTGGTCGCGCCGCGCGTGCAGGCGGTAGGGCAGGTAGAAGCTGCCGCCCGCGTCGAGAGCCGCGTCGATCAGGCGCTCGGTCATCGCCATCATGTCCTCCTCGTCCACCCGGGTCATGCGCTGCGAAAACAGCATCACCGCGGCCACGCGCGTCCCGCGCGCATAGGCCAGCGTGCTGGCGCGATCCTCCTGCACGTAGCGCAGGGTGACGTTGAGGAGATCCTGACGAGATGCGGGAATGGCGGCCCGGCAGGCGGCGAGGAAGGATTCGAGGCTCTCGGCGGGCAGGAAGTATTCGTGGAGGATGTCGGTCCGCGACCGGTCCCGGCCGGCCAGGTTCGCCACCGGCTCGTTCAGCAGCCGATTGCGCGACGCGATCCCGGACGAGGTCTTCGGCCCGGCGACCGTCTCCGCGTACCAGCGCGCGCGCTTCGCCGCGTCCGAGCCAATCTGGGCGCGAAAGACCTCGCGGGAGAGCGACACCATGAGCCCGCCCGAGGTCGCCGACGGCGGGGCGCCCGGCACCGGCCGGAACGTGACGAGCAGGGCCTCGCGCAGGAATCGCTTGGCGTCGATCGCGAGGCGCCCGTACGCCATGCGGACCGCCGGGTCCAGCGCGATGCTCGCCACCAGGCGCGGGCCGAGCTGGGCGGCGGGCAGCAGCTCGGGCGTGGGCTTCAGGAGCTGGTTCTCGGTCATCGCCACCTCGAGGTCGACGATGACCCCGAAGAGCCCGTAGCCCCCCATCGCGAGGGCGAAGAGCTCCGGGTTCTCGGCGAGCGAGCACGTGACCAGCTCGCCGGAGGCGAGCATCAGCCGCATCGAGCGGACCGTCGAGCCGAACGGCCCGTACGGGACGGGCCAGCCATGGGCGTTGACCGAGAAAGTCCCGGCGACGCCGAAGTCGTGATTCGACTGCATCACCGCCGGGGAGAAGCCCACCGGATCGAGCGCGCCGATCACCTGCTGCCACCGCGCGCCCGCGAAGACGCGGTAGGTCTTCGCCTCCCGGTCGGCCTCGAGCCAGCGGTCCGCCGGCGTCACGTCGAGGGTCATCGCCACGCCGTCCTGGGCGAGCGCCTGCCCGCCCATCGAGTGCCGGGCGGCGCCGACCGAGACCGGGCGCCTGTCCGCGGCGGCGGCCCGGAGCTCCGCGCGGAGCGCGTCGAGCCACGCCTCGCCGGCCACCGACGCGGGCCGCCAGTGGCGGGCGACCCGCATCGCGTTGAGCCGGCTCGCGTCGTCGAGGAAGAGGGGCTTCGGCGGGCCCTGCGCCCCCGCGGGCAGCGCGTGGACGATGGCCGCGGCGGCGCCGGTCCCGAGCAGCGCGCGGCGGGAGACGACCTTGCGCTTCACGGGCGCAAGCGAAGCGGGTAGCGGAGGAAACCGCGGAAGCGGGCGCGGCCGCCGCGCACGAAGGCAGCATCCCGCTCGATCGTCGCGAAGCGCTGCACGAGCCGGCCGATCGCCACCTGGCCCTCCACGCGGGCCAGCCACATGCCGGCGCAGGCGTGGATGCCGCTGCCGAACGCCAGGTGCCGGTTGGGATGCCGGCTGATGTCGAACCGGTCCGGCTCGGCGAACTGGGCCGGATCGCGGTTGGCGGCGCCGATGCCGATGTGGACGTAGGTGCCGGCGGGCATCGGGACTCCGCCCAGCATGGTGTCCCGCGCGGCCCGGCGGTTGCCGAGCTGATTCGAGCTCTCGAGGCGAAGGAACTCCTCCACTGCGGTCCCGATCAGACCCGGATCCGCCCGCAGCTCCTGCAGCGCGCCGGGGGTGCGGAGCAGGAGATCCACGCCGTTACCGATCAGGTTGGTCGTGGTCTCGTGCCCGGCGTTGAGGATGAAGATGCAATTGTGCAGCAGCTCGAGCTCGCTCAGCCGCTCGTCCGGCCGGTCACCCGCCTCGAGCGCACTCCCCGCGGTCAGCTTGGAAAGGATCTCCCCCTCGTCGCGGCTCGGCTCCCGCCCGCGCCGGTCGATCAGATCCCGCAGGTAGGTCTTGAACTCTTCAACCGCCCGGACGCCGCGCTCGAGCTGCTCCGCGGTCAGCACCGGCTCGAGCGCGCCCAGGATGGCGAGCGACCAGCCGCGCAGCGGGCCCCGCTCGGCCTCGGGCACGCCGAGCATGTCGCCCACCAGCTGGATCGGAACGGCGGCGGCGAAGTCCGCGATCAGATCCATGCCACCGCGAGCGGCGGCGTGGTCGAGCAGTCGATCGACGAGGGCCTCGATGCGGGGCTGGAGCGCCGTGAGCGCGCGCGGCGTGAAGGCGGGCGCCAGGAGCTTCCGGACCCGACTGTGATACGGGGGATCATTGAAGACGAGGCTCGTGGTGTGGTGCTCGTACAGCAGGCCGTCGCCCAGATTGGGCCGGAAGTCCACGGTCTTGTCCGAGCTCCACATCTCCGGATCGCGGTATACCGCGGCGCAGTCGTCGTAGCGGCTCAGGAAGTAGGAGCCGTCCGGCATGAGGTGGACGGGGTCGTGCTCGCGGAGGGCCCGGTAGACCGGAAACGGGTCCTCGAGGAAGGCGGGGTCGAGCCGCTTCAGATCGAAGCCGAGCGCGGTCGCGCGCCCATCCGTCATCGTGTCCCGCCCGCGATGAAGTCCCAGGCCCGCTCGGAAGCCTCCCGGTGGGCGTTGCGGCCGATCCCCTCGAAGACCCGGGCGGCGGGATCGATGCGCCGCATCTGGTCGAGGGTGACCATCGGGTCCCGGTCGCCCGCGGTCAGGCGCAGCGGCGACGCGGCGAGGCGCGGCAGGCGGACGACCGACGGGACGACCGGGCCGTAAGCGCGCGGATCCATGGTCACCTGGAACATCGTAAGGAACACAAAGCCGAATTCTCCGACGCCAGCTCCCCTCTCCCGAGAGCCAGTTCCCCCGAGGCCACGGGCCCGCCGGGGTCGGGAGAGTATATGCGAAGGCCCGGCCCGCCGGAAGCCCCATGGGAGCTTCCGCGAAGGGAGCGCATGATCTGTCCGCTCCCGAGAGCAGGAGCAGGCGATGATCGCGCTTGGGTTCCCGTCGCCTCGGTGCGAACATGGGGAGCCGTGACGGGCCGCCGCCGCGTGAGCCTCGCGTTCCAGACCGACCTGCCGATGAGCGCGTACGGCCCGCTGGCGGCCGCCGCTGAACGCCACGGCTTCGACGTCGTCTCCGTCTACAACGACCTCCTGTACCAGCCGGCCTGGCTGCCGTTGCTCGAGATCGCGCGGGCGACGCGGCGCGTGGCCCTCGGCCCGTCGGCGGTCAACCCCTTCACCTGCCATCCGCTGAACATCGCCGGGCACGCGGCGCTCATCGACGAGGCCTCGGGCGGCCGCACGTACCTCGGGCTGGCCCGGGGAGCCTGGCTGGATTTTCTCAGCGTCGAGCCGGCGCGGCCGGTCCGCGCCCTTCGCGAGGCCTTCGAGTGCGTGCGCCATCTGCTGCGCCGCTCACGCGAGCCCTACCTCGGTGAGGTCTTTCGGCTCGCGGGCGGCGACTCGCTGCGGTGGGCCGTCGCTCGCCCGGAGCTGCCGTTCCTGCTCGGCACCTGGGGCCGGGCCACGATCCGGGCCTGCATCGGTGAGATCGCCGAGGTCAAGGTCGGCGGCACCGCGAATCCCGACCTGGTCCCGAGCTACCTGAGGGAGATCGACGCGGCCGCCCAGCGCGCCGGGCGGAAGCCGGGCGACGTCGGACTGGTCGTCGGCTGCGTCTCGGTGGTGGACCGCGACGGGCGCGCCGCCCGCGAGCTGGCCCGCCGCCGGGCCGCGCCCTACGTGGGCGTGATCGCCGAGCTGGATCCCACGCTCGGCGTCGAGCCCGAGCGGCTCGCGCGCATCCGCACGGCCGCCGCGGCGCACGATCTGAGCACGGCCGCGCGGGAGATTCCGGACGCGCTGCTGGCCCACGTCGCGCTGGCCGGCAGCCCCGACGACGTCGCCGCGCAGGCGGACGCGCTCTACGCGGCCGGGGTCCATCGCGTGGAGTTCGGCGCGCCGCACGGGCTCGACGAGGCCGAGGGACTCCGCCTGCTCGGGGAGGCGGTGGTGCCGGCCCTGCGCGGGCGCTGGGGGGTGGGCGGTGGCTAAGCGCCGCGACGAGTTCACGCTCTATGACCTTGCGGTGGTCGTCGAGCGGATCGAGGGGCAGTGCACGTGCCGGATGCGCGTGGGCGACTGCGTGCGGCTTCGCAGCGGCAAGCTCTCGCTGCCTGCCGGCGGCGACTTCTGCCTCTACGCCCTGCAGGCGGCGATCCCGCTCCTGCCGGCCAAGCAGCGGGCCGGCCAGCCGGCGGATTGGATGGAGACCGACTCGCGCGTGACCTGTCCCGATCCCGCCTGCCGGCTCATCATGCGGATCGACCGCGTCGCCCGCCGCACGCTGCGTCACGACGACGTGAGCGCGCGGCCGCTCCCGACGCCGAGCGCGCGCGGCACCGTCGGACGAGGCAGGCGGCGACGCCCGCGGGCTCGCTGATTCAGACCAGTCCGTCACTCCGGGCGAGCGTGGCGGGAGACGACGGTCGCCTCGCCGAGCAGCCCGCGGGGCCTGACCAGCAGCACCGCCGCCAGCACGACACCGATCAGCACCGTCTGGAGCGCGGCGCTGCGGGCCTGCAGCTCCGGGGGCAGGACGGCGGTCAGGGCCGCCCCGCTGGCGCTCCAGAGCGCCCAGACCGCGACGGCGCCGGCGATGGCACCACGATTGTTCCCCGAGCCGCCGACGACCAGCATCGTCCACACCTGAAACGTCAGGATCGACAGGAAATCCTCGGGCGCCACGAAGCCGATGAAGTGGGCGTAGACCGCGCCGGCCAGGCCCATCACCATGGCGCCGAGCGCGAAGGCCTGGAGCCGGAAGGTCGCCGCTGATTTCCCGAGCGCGGCCGCCGCCGCCTCATCCTCGCGGATCCCGCGCAGGACGCGGCCCCAGGGGCTGGCGACCAGACGCTCGAGCGCCGCGTAGACCACGGCCACCAGGGCCGCCACCAGCGCGACGTAGGCGACGTTGCGGCCGAGCGGGCTCGCGACGGCGCCGGTGAACGGGCGCGGCACGCCGTGGACGCCGAAGGGGCCGCCGGTGAGCGAGACGAGGTTCATGGCGAGGAGCTGTATCGTCACCGCGATGCCGAACGTGGCGATCGCCAGGTAGTCGTGGCGCAGGCGCAGCGTGACGGCGCCCACGCCGAGCGCCACCACGCCGGCGGCCAGGGCGGCCCCGAGCCAGCCGGCCCCGATGGGCCAGGCGAGGCCGCCGAGGCGGTCGGGGCTCGGCGGCGACGTGAGGATCGCCGAGGTGTAGGCGCCCACGGCCACGAACCCGGCCACGCCGACGTTGAACAGACCCGTGGTCCCCCACTGGAGATTCAGGCCGAGGCAGGCGAGCGCGTAGGTGCCCGCGATGACCGCGAAGAACACGAGATAGGCGAAGACGTCGCCGATCACGGGCGCGCGCCCGCCAGACCGGCGGGCCGCAGCACGAGGACCACGATCAGCACGAGGAAAGCGACGGCCGCGCGATACTCGGCGCCGATCACGGGCACCGCCAACGCCTCGGCGAGGCCGACGATCAGGCTGCCGGCCAGGGCGCCATAGACGCTACCGATCCCGCCGAGGATCACCGCGGCGAACAGCGGCAGCAGCAGGTCGAAGCCGAGCAGCGGCCGGACCTGCACGGTGAGGCCGATGAGCACCCCGGCCACCGCGGCCAGGCTGCCGCCGATCACGCACGTCCAGCGCGCCACGGCCGCCGGCTCGATGCCGGTGACGGCCAGCAGGGCGGGATTCTCGCTCATCGCCCGCATCGAGCGGCCGAGCGTGGTCCGCGTCAGCAGCAGGTGGAGCGCGACCATCAGCACCGCCGTGAGCGCCAGCACGAAGACCTGGTCGGCGGTGACGCGCACGCCCGGCAGCACCTCGCGCGTCATCAGGATCTCGCGCGTGTAGTAGTGCGGCTCCGATCCCCAGCCGAACGCCACGAGGCTGCGCAGCGCCAGGGAGACGCCGAACGAGGCGATCACGAGCCCGATCATCGTGCCGTGCCGGCGCAGCGGCCGGAACAGGACACGCTCGAGCCCGAGCGCGAGCGCGGCCGTGAGGGCCATCGCCGCGACGAGCAGGAGCACGAACGGCCCGCCGAACGACAGGGCGCCCCACTGCCCGAGCCCCCAGCCCGCGGCCGCGGCCAGCAGCCACAGCAGCGTGAGCGCCACGTAGGCGCCGCCGGTGATCAGCTCGCCATGCGCGAAGTTGGCGAAGCCCAGGATCGAGTACGTGAGCGTGAGCCCGACGGCGCCCAGGCCGATGGTGGCGCCGAGCATCACGCCGTTGGCGAGGTCTTGCAGTCCGATCACCGTGCCCCCAGGTAGAGCCGGGCGACCTCGGCGTTGCCGGCCAGCTCGGCGGCGGTGCCGACGAGCCGCGGGCGGCCCTCCACCAGCACACAGCCACGATCGGCGACCGCCAATGCCGCCCGCGTGTTCTGCTCGACGAGCACGATGGTGACGCCCAGCGCGCGGGCGCTCCGCAGCCGGCCGAGGACGGCGTCCACCAGCACCGGCGCCAGCCCGGCCGACGGCTCGTCGAGCAAGAGCACGCGCGGCGCCGGCACGAGCGCCCGGGCCAGCGCCAGCATCTGCCGCTGGCCGCCCGACAACCGGCCGGCGGCGAGCCGCCGCCCCGCCGCCAGGTCGGGGAACAGGTCGTACATCGCCGCGGTCCGCGCGCGTCGTTGCGGCCGCTCGACCGCGGCGGCGGCGAGCGCCAGGTGCTCCTCGACCGTCAGCCGCGTGAACACGTTGTCGATCTGCGGCACGTAGCCCACGCCCGCGCGCGCCAGCCGGTGGGTCGGTTGGCCCGTGATGTCCTCGCCGCCCAGCAGCACGCGGCCGGACTCGACGGCGACGAGCCCGACGATGGCCCGCACGAGCGTCGACTTGCCGCTTCCGTTCGGGCCGAGCAGGGCGAAGATCTCGCCGGCTTGCGCCGCGAGCGTTGCGCTGCGGACGATCGGCAGCCCCGGCTCGTAGCCGGCCACGAGGTCCTGCACCGCGAGCGTCGTCCCATTCATCGGCGTGTCCCGAGATAGGCCTCCAGCACCTGGGGATCGGTGCGCACCGCCTCCGGATCGCCTTCCCGCAGCAGGCGGCCGCCGGCCATCACCAGGACCGGGCGGCAGAGGCGCATGACGAGATCGAGGTTGTGCTCGATGAGGAGTACCGTCAGACCGGCGTGGTGGAGGGCGACGATGCGCTCGGCGATCGCGTCCACGAGCGCCGGATTCACGCCCGCCGCCGGCTCGTCGAGGAGCAGCAGCCGCGGCGTGGTCATGAGCGCGCGGGCCAGCTCCAGCAGCTTGCGCTGGCCGCCGGACAGCACGCGGGCGGGCGCGCCGGCCAGCGCGCCGAGCCCGACGAACTCGATCAGCTCGCTCGCTCGCTCGCGCAGCGCCTGCTCGCCGGCCGCCACCGCGGCCGGCCGCAGCCAGTTCGTCCAGAAGCGCTCGCCGGGCTGGTCCTGGCCGGCCAGCATCAGGTTCTCCAGCACGGTCATCGCCCCGAACGGGCGCGGGATCTGGAAGGTGCGAGCCACGCCGGCTCGCAAGACGCGGTGCGGCGGCTGGCCGTCCAGCCGGCGGTCCCCCAGCGCGATCCGGCCGCCGGTCGGCTGCAGCGCGCCGGCGATGAGGTTGAACACGGTCGTCTTACCGGCGCCGTTGGGCCCGATGAGGCCGGTGATCGTCCCCGCGTGGACCTGGAAGGAGACGCGGTCCACCGCGCGGTGACCACCGAAGCGGCGCGACACGTCGTGGAGTTCCAGCGCCGCCGCCGCGCCCGCGACACCGGCCGGGGCGACGGTCGAGGATTCGCTTGTCATGGCCGGACGAAGACCTTACGATGGGGCGGCACGACGCGTCAACACGCCCCCAGGAGGACATTCATGCTCAGGTTCCTGCTCGCAATGCTCATCGCGATCGCGGGCATGCCCGGCGGCGCGGCCGCACAGTGCACGGTGACCGTCGGCGTCGTGATGGAACTGACCGGCCCCGCCGCTCAATTCGGCCAGGCCGGCGCCAAGTCGGTGGAGCTGGCCTTCCGCGACCTGAACGAGGCCGGCGGGCCCGCCGGCTGCAAGCTCTCGGCCGAGATCCGTGACGCCCAGAGCCAGGGCGCGGTGGCGGTGGACGCCGCCAAGCAGCTGGTGGAGATCAAGCGGGTGCCGGCCATCATCGGTGGGATCATCTCGTCGGTCTCGATCCCGATCCTCACGTCGGTGACGGCGCCGAGCGGGGTCGTGCAGATCTCGCCGGCCTCGTCGTCGCCGACGCTCACCAACCTCGGCCGCGAGGGCAAGAGCGGTGGCTGGTTCTTCCGCACGATCACCACCGACGCGCTGCAGGGCGTGTCCGCGGCGAAGTACGCGCTCGACTCCGGGCTCCGGAAGCTGACGGTCATCCACGTCAACAACGACTTCGGCGTGAACATGGTGCGCGAATTCTCGCGCGCGTACAAGGCGCTCGGCGGCGAGATCATCTCGGTCACGCCCTACAACCCGAGCCAGGCCTCCTACCAGCCGGAGGTCACGCGGGCGCTGGCCGGCAACCCGGATGCGCTGTACCTGGTGAGCTATCCCGGCGACGGAACCACGATCGCGCGCACCTGGATCTCGCAGGGGGGCGTGAAGAAGTTCATGCTCAACGACGGGATGAACTCCGCGAAGTTCATCGCCGATGTCGGGGCCCAGCACCTCAACGACGCCTACGGCACCTCCTCCGGCACGACGAAGACGCCGTCCACCGAGTACTTCGCCCGCGAGTACCCGCCGTTCTCGAAGTTCGACGCCAGCGCGCCCGCCGCCGATCGCTCCTACGACGCCGCCGCCATCCTGGGCCTGGCCATCGCCCAGGCCGGCAAGGCCGAGTCGGCCGCGATCCGCGACGCCGTGCGCCGGGTGCTGGATGCCAAGGGCACCGTCATCCACGCCGGCGCCGCCGAGTTCCGCAAGGCGTTCGGCCTGATCAAGGAGGGCAAGCCGATCCGCTACGTCGGCGTCATCGGTCCCGTCCAGTTCGATCGCTACGGCGATATCACCGGGCCCTTCCGCCTCTGGCGCATCCAGAACGGCGAGGTGAAGACGATGGGTGAGATGGCCGCCGCCGAGGTGGACGGGCTCAAGGCGAAGCTCGGGGAGTGAAGCGCGCCCGCGTCTCGGGCGGTACCTCCTACGAGGCGCTGGCCGGTTACTCGCGCGCCGTACGCGTCGGCGACCGCGTGCTGGTGTCGGGCACGACCGCGTCCGGCCCCGACGGCCCGGTGGGGGTGGGCGACGCCGCCGCGCAAGCGCGCTTCGTGCTGGATCGCATCGAGCACGCACTCACCGAGCTCGGCGCCACGCTGCGGGACGTCGTCCGCACGCGCATCTTCGTGCGGCACATCGAGGACTGGCAGGCCGTCGCCCGCGTCCACGGCGAGCGCTTCGGCCAGGTGCGCCCGGCCAACACGCTGGTGCAGGCCACGCTGGTCCATCCCGAGCTCCTGGTGGAGATCGAGGCCGAGGCGGTGATCGGCGCCGGCGATGCGCTGTAGCCTGCGGCTGAACAACGATCTGCCGCCCGCCGACTACATCGCCCTCGCCGGCGCCGCCGAGCGCCACGGCTTCGACCAGCTGTGGATCAGCAACGACATGTTCCTGCGATCCGCGCCCGTGCTCCTGACGGCGGTCGCCCGGGCCACCGAGCGGATCGAGATCGGCGCCGGCGTGATGAACCCGCACACGGTCCACCCCGCCGAGCTGGCGATGTTCGCCGCCACCCTGGACGAGCTCTCGGGCGGACGATTCAACCTCGGGCTGGGCGCCGGAGCCGCCGATTTTCTAGGCTGGATCGGCATCGAGGACGTCCGACCGGCCGCCACACTGCGCGAGGCGATCGTCGCGATCCGGGCCTGGCTCGCGGGCGGCCGCGCGCCGGGCGGGCGCTTCGTCCGTGAGCCCGACGCCGCGTATCTCCGATTCGCACCTCGCCGCGTCACCCCGATCTACCTCGGCGCGATGGGCCCGGCCATGCTCGGTCTGGCCGGCGAGCTGGCCGACGGCGTGCTGCCGCTCCTGTTGCCGCCCGAGCACTGGTCCACCGTGCGCCCGCTGATCGACGAAGGCGGTCGGCGGCGCCAGCCTTCGCTCGGCCAGATCGACCTGGCGGCCTGCATCTGGGTCTCGCTGGCTGAGGAGGCCACCGCCGCCCGCCGCGCGCTGGCCGAGAAGATCGCCTACTACGGCCACGCGCTCGGTCCGCTGATCTACGAGCGTCTGGGCGTCAGCCGGGAGGAGTTCGCGCCGATCGAGCGCGCCGTGACGATCGAGCGGGACCTGGACCGTGCCTGCGCGATGGTGAACGAGCGGATGATGCGAATTGGGGTCGCCGGCCGCCCGGCCGCGTTGGTCGATCGCCTGCGCCCGCTCGTCGCCGCCGGCGTCCGCCACATCTCGTTCGGCCCGCCGCTCGGGCCCGACCCGCTCCGCGCCGTCGAGCTCCTCGGGCGGGAGGTCCTGCCCGCTCTTCGCGCGTGACGCCCCTCGGCTCCCGCCGGCGCCGGGCGATCGGGGGGTGAAGGCGGGCGCGGGCGCGCGCAGATCCGTCGTCGCGTCCCTCCTGGCGCTATCCGGGCACGACCCCGGCCGGCAGCGACTCCACGTGCGCGTAGATGTCGCGCGGGCGGGTCAGCCAGACCCGATCCCCGCGCCCGAGGATGTGCTGCAGCGCCCGGCGCAGCCGGCGGATGCGATACGGGCGGCCGATGACGAAGGGGTGCAGCGAGATCGGGCACACGAGCGGCTGGCTAGCTGACTGGACCAGCATCTCGTCGAACTGATCCACGATCAGATCGGCGAACTCGTCCGCGGTGTAGCGGTACCAGACGATCCCACGGGTATCGTTCACCTCGATCGGATACGGCATGGCGAGGAGCCGACCGCGCCGCGTGCGGAGCCAAACCGGTTGATCGTCCATCGTCCAGTCCATCACGTACCGGTAGCCCGCCTCCTGGAGCAGGTCCATCGTCACCGCGCTGTTCGAGAGCCACGGGCTCATCCAGCCGAGGGGCCGAGCCCCCTCGTGACGCGCGATCGTGCTCGTGACCTCCTCGATCAGCGCGCGCTCCCGGTCTTCGCTCAGGTGGCCCTGCTCGTCCGAGTTGGTCACGCCGTGGCCCAGGATCTCGTCGCCCCGCGCGCGCAGCCGCTCGGGGATGTCGGGGGCCATCTCGTAGATCGCGGTGTTCATCTGGGCCTCGGCCGGGATCCCCAGCTCGTCGAGCAGCTCGAAGAGCCGCCAGATCCCCACCCGGTTGCCGTAGTCCCGCCAGCTGTAGATGGAGTGGCTCTGCGCCTGGTCGGGCGGCGCGATGGCCGCGCCCTTGCCCACCCCGAAGCCGAAGGCCTCGATGTTGAGCGCGACGTAGACGGCCAGCCGGCGCCCGCCCGGCCAGCTGTAGTCGGCGCGCGTCGTGATGTTCGAGTAGCCGTAGCGCCCGTGCGTCGGCAGCATGTCGCGTTCCGCCTCCCGGCCCGCTATCATACGCCGAGGTCGAGACCAAGGAGAACACTCATGAAACGCCAGAACATCCAGCCTCCGTCCCTCAGCAAGCGAATCGTCGGCGGGCACATCCTCTATTCCCACGTGGTGGTCGTCGAGGGCCGCAAGACCATCTTCGTGTCCGGCCAGCTCGCGCGCGACCCCAAGGGCGACGTGGTCGGCGCCCGCGACATGCGCGCGCAGATCCGTCAGGCGGGCGAGAACGTCAAGACGGCGCTGGCCGCGGCCGGGGCCACGCTCGCCGACATCGTGAAGACCAACACCTACGTGACCGACATCGAGGAGTTCTTCAAGCACAACCGTGGACGGTGGACGTAGCAGATCGGACGTCCGCATGGAATACTTCGGCGCGCTGCCCACCAGCACCACCGTGGAGGTGCGCCGGCTCGCCCACCCCGACCTGCTCGTCGAGGTGGAGGTGATCGCCGTCGTCGATTGATCGAAGGGCGAGGGAGCGGGGGTTGTCCGCGGGTCGTCCAGTGTGCTACAGTGCCCCCATGGCGCGAATTAGACCGTCGGTCATAGCGGGGCACGTTCGGTGAGCTGACGGTCGCGTCCACGTTTCATCGTCTTCCATACGGCCGTCAGGGTTCCTGGCGGCCGTTTCGTTTCTCCTCCCGCGCATCGAGCGGGTGGTCACGAGCGCCGGGAACCCGGGTCACGACAACATCGCACACGGGGGCCGACATGTTCAGGAAGCCGGGGCCGCTCGATTTCGTCACCATCGGTCGCGAGATGCTCGAGGTCTGGGAGCGCGAGCAGGTCTTCGCCCAGCTGGTGGCGAAGAACCGCGGGGGACCGCGCTACGCCTTCCTCGACGGGCCGATCACCGCCAACAATCCGATGGGTGTTCATCACGCGCGGGGACGGACCTACAAGGACGTCTTCCAGCGCTACAAGGCCATGGGCGGATTCGAGCAGCGGTTCCAGAACGGCTTCGACTGCCAGGGCCTGTGGGTGGAAGTCGAGGTCGAGAAGGCGCTGGGCTTCAACTCCAAGCGCGAGATCGAGGCCATGGGCCACGAGGCCTTCGCCCGGGCCTGCCGGGAGCGCGTGCTGCACTTTGCCGCCCTGCAGACGGAGCAGTCCCGGCGCCTGGGCCAGTGGATGGACTGGCCCCACTCCTACTACACGATGGCCGACGCCAACATCACGTACATCTGGCACTTCCTCCGGGAATGTCACCGGCGCGGCTGGCTCTATCTCGGTCACCGCGTGATGCCCTGGTGCGTCCGGTGCGGGACGTCGATCTCCGAGCACGAGATGCTCGAGTCGTATGCGGAGGTGACGCACCGATCGGTCGTGGTCGCACTCCCGGCGGCCGGCCGGGAGCGACACTGGCTCCTGGTCTGGACGACCACCCCGTGGACGCTGCCCGCCAACGTGGCCCTCGCGGTGCATCCGGATATGCCCTACGAGCTCGTGGCCGTCGGCGACCGGCGCTACTACGTCGCCGCCGCCGCGCGGCCGGTTCTGCCCGGACTGACGGACGTACGGGAGCGCCTGCCCGGCCGGGCGCTGGTCGGACTGGGCTACGCGGGCCCCTTCGATCATCTGGCCGCGCAACGCGGCGTCGAGCACCGGGTGGTCGCGTGGGAGGAGGTCGCCCCCGATGCCGGGACCGGGATCGTCCACGTCGCGCCCGGTTGCGGTCAGGAGGATTTCGAGCTGGGCCGACGGCAGGACCTCGCGGTCATCGCCCCGATCGACGACGAGGGACGCTATCGCGCGGGGTTCGGCGAGCTGGAGGGCGGGAGCGTCTCGGACGCGACGCCGGCGGTGCTGGCGAGCCTGCGGGCCCGGGGTCTCCTCTTCCACGAGGCGCCCCACCGACATCGCTACCCGTCCTGCTGGCGGTGCGGCCACGAGCTGATCTTCCGCCTGGTCGACGAGTGGTTCATCCGCGCGGACGAGCTCCGGCCGGCCGCCCTCGCCGCCAACGAGGGTGTCACGTGGGTGCCCGATCACATGGGTCTGCGCATGCACGACTGGCTCGCTCACATGGGCGACTGGTGCATCTCGCGCAAGCGCTACTGGGGGCTGCCGCTGCCCTTCTATCCCTGCCAGAGCTGCGGCCGACTCACCGTCGTCGGCTCGCTCGAGGAGCTCCGCGCGCTCGCCGTCGCGCCGGAGGCGGTCGACCGCCTTCCCGAGCTGCACCGCCCCTGGATCGATGGAGTCGCCATCCGGTGCCCACAGTGCTCCGCGGCGGTTTCCCGGGTCCCCGAAGTCGGCGACTGCTGGCTCGACGCCGGCATCGTCCCCTTCTCGACGCTCGGCTATCTGGAGGACCGGTCCGCCTGGGCCCGCTGGTTTCCCGCCGATTTCGAGGTGGAGATGGCCGCGCAGGTCCGCGGCTGGTTCTACGCGCAGCTCTTCATGTCCGTCGCGCTCGAGGGCCGGGCGCCCTATCGCATCGTCATGGCCCACGAGCGCGTGCTGGGGGCGGACGGGCGCGAGATGCACAAGAGCTGGGGCAACGCGATCTGGCTCGACGACGCCATCGACGGGATGGGGCCCGACGCGGTCCGCTACCTCTTCGCCGCGCAGGCGATCACCGACCCGGTCAGGCTCGGGCCCGGGGCGGGTCGCGAGGTGACCCGTCGGCTCCTGACGCTGTGGAACGTCTACACCCTGTTCGTCACCTACGCCAACGTGGACCGTCCGGCGCTGCCGCCCGACGCGTCGGCGCCTCGCACGCGCGGTGGGCTCGAGGGCTGGATCCTCGCCCGCCTGCAGTCCACGATCCGGGACGTGCGGGACGCTCTCGACGCCTACCAGCTCCCGCGGGCGGTGCGCGCGGTTGAAGACTTCGTCCAGGACGACCTGTCCAACTGGTACGTGCGCCGGCGCCGCCGCGAGCTCTGGAAGGGTGAGATCACAGAGGGCAAGGCCCTCGCCTATCGAACGCTCTTCCACGTCCTCGTGCGCACGTGCCAGCTCCTCGCGCCGGTGATGCCCTTCGTGGCCGATCACATCTATCGGGGGCTGATGGTCGGGCGCGACGCCGGCACCCCGGGCAGCGTGCATCTGACGCGGTTCCCCGATCCGGACGCGGGGCTGGTCGACCCGCAGCTGGAAGAGGGCGTGGCGTTCGTCCGTCGCGTGCTGCGGGCGGGGCTCGGCGTGCGCAGCGCCGCGGCGCTGAAGGTACGGCAACCGCTGGCCCAGGTGCTCGTCCTCGCTCCACCGGCGATGTTGCCCTGGCTCCGGGAGTTCGAGGCGAACGTGCTCGACGAGCTGAACGTCGAGGCGATGGACGCGGCGCCGACGGATCCGGCCGTCGCCGAGGCGCTGCGGGTACACGGCCGCGCCACCTGGGCTCCGACCGGACGATCGCCGGTCGCGCTCACCATCGGTGAAGGACCGCTCAGGGCTGGCACGGATGGCGACGTCACGGTTGCGCTCGACACGCGCCTGACCGACGCCCTTCAGCGCAAGGGATTCGTTCGGCAGCTCGCGCATCAGGTCCAGCTCTTGCGAAAGGCCGCGGGCCTGGCGGTCGACGACCGGATCCATCTGGCCATTGCGACCGACCCGCACGGTCTGGCCGCCATCGACGAGCACCGCGACTACCTCTGTGAGGAGACGCTGGCGCTCGACCTCGTGCTCGGAGAGCCCCCGACCGGCTTCGCCGTCCGGGCCGTGCGTCTGGACACGGGGACCGCGGTCGTCGGTCTCCGTCGGGCCGATCTGAAAGTCAGGTGACCCGGCTCGCGGGCCGTCGCTCGATGGTCGCCGCGATCTCTCGGGCGGTCGCGGCCCCCCGCTCGGCGAACTCGCGGCAGAGCCCGGTGTAGCGGGCGGGGTCGAGCAGGGCCTCGACCTGCGACGGCGTGAGCCCGGCGCTCACGTGCGGGTCCAGGGCCAGCATCTCGCGGAACGGGCGCGCCTGGGTGACCGAGGCCTGCGCCGCCTCGTAGACCGCGTCGTGGGCCCGTTGCCGGCCGATCTGTCGGCCCAGCTCGAGCATGAGCGCTTCGGCCATGATCAGGCCGCCCGAGAGATCGAGGTTCTCCCGCATGCGGTCCGGGAAAATCTGTAATCCGTCCATCAGCACGATCATCCGCTGCAGCATGTCCCCGGTGAGCTCGCAGGCCTGCACGATCGCCCGGCTCATCATGATGCTGGTGGTGCGGTCGGCCTCGTGCTCGGTCTGCATCGCCTCGAGCGCCAGCGGCACCAGGGCACGGACCTGCGCGGCCGCCGCGATGATGTCCTGCGAGAGCTTCGGATTACGCTTCTGCGGCATCGTGCTGCTGCCCACCGTGCCGGGCGGCACCGGCTCCTCGACCTCGCCGAACTCCTGCTTCATGAGCGTGTAGACCTCGCGCCCGACCTTGCTGCAGGTGGAGGCGAGCATGCCCAGTAGCAGCACGTACTCGGCCTGATGATCGCCGATGGTGCGCGCGGGCATGGGCATCGGGCGCATGCCGAGGTGGGCCGCCATCCGCTCCTGGGTGGCCAGCCCGGGCTCGCCGAGCGAGGCGAGGGTGCCCGCGCCGCCGCCCAGCATGGCCACGAACACGCGGGCCTCGCAGCCCTGCAGGCGCTCCACGTGGCGGCCGAGCTCGTCGATCCACACCGCGACCTTGAAGCCGAAGGTGGCGGGCACCGCGTGCTGGCCGTGCGTGCGGCCCGGCAGCAGCACGTCCTTGGTGCGCTCGGCCAGGTCGGCCAGCGTGGTCAGGATGGCCGCGAGCTGGCGCTGGAAGATGTCGTGGGCCCGGCGCACCTGGAGCAGCTGCCCGGTCTGCGTGACGTTCTGGGTCGTGGCTCCCCAGTGCGCGTAGCCGCCCGCGTCGCCTTCGCACGCCCGGTCCAGCTCCCAGACCAGCGGCACGAGCGGATGGCCGGTCCGGGCCAGTCCCTCCCGCACCGCCCCGAGATCCAGATATGACAGGTGGGCCTTGCGGACGATCTCGCGGGCGGCGGCCGCCGGGATGATGCCCAGCTCGCCCTGGGCCCGAGCCAGCGCCGCCTCGACGTCCAGCCAGGACTGGAAGCGCGCGGCTTCGGTGAAGAGGGCGCGAACGCCCGGGTCGTCGATGCGGAGCGAGGTCGGCTCCTCCAGCATGGGCGTTGTCTCGCACGGCCATCGCGCGTTGTCAACGCCGGGGTCAGGTCTTACATTCCGACATTTCTGGCGCTATGATCGGCGGCCATGGGAAAACTTGACGGCAAGGTCGCGCTGATCAGCGGTGGGGCGCGGGGGCAGGGAGCGGCCGAGGCGGAGACCTTCGTCCGCGAAGGCGCGAATGTCGTCTTCGGCGACGTCCGGGACGACGAGGGGAAGAAGGTCGAGGCCGCCATCCGCGCGGCCGGGGGCGAGGCCACCTATCTGCACCTGGACGTGACCAGCGAGGCGGACTGGCAGAAGGCGGTGCAGACCGCGGTCGACCGCTACGGCAAGCTCGATATCCTGATCAACAATGCGGCCATCACCATCGACCGAGTCCCGATCGAGGAACGCACCGTCGCGGAGTGGGACCAGGTGATGGCGGTGAACGCCCGCGGCGTGTTCCTCGGCACCAAGCACGCGATCCCGGCGATGCGCCGCGCGGGCGGCGGCTCGATCGTGAACATCTCCTCGGTGGCCGGGATCGGCCAGTCCCTGCACCAGGAGCCGGCCTACGCGGCGAGCAAGGGCGCGGTCCGGATCTTCACCAAGGTCACCGCGAGCCAGCACGCCAAGGACCGGATCCGCTGCAACTCGGTACACCCGGGCCCGGTGGACACCGAGATGTTCCACAAGGCGTTCCAGGATCCCCAGGCGATGGAGCGGCGGCTGCAGCGCATCCCGATGCAGCGCATGGGCACGGTCGCGGAGATCGTCAGCGCCGTGCTCTATCTCGCCTCCGACGACTCCTCCTACATGACCGGGAGCGAGCTGGTCATCGACGGGGGCGCGCTCGCCCAATGACTCCGTCCTGGGACCTGCTCGTCCGCGGCGGGACGCTCATCGATCCGGCTCAGTCCATCTCGGCGAAGCGCGACGTGGCCTTCAGCGGCGGCAAGGTTGCCGCGGTGTCGGAGATGCTCGCCGGCGAGGCCGCCGAGGTGATCGACGCGACGGGCACGCTGGTGACGCCCGGGCTGATCGACATCCACACCCACGTCTACCACGGGCTCTACATCGGCCGGCACGCCGACCAGACCTCGCTCGCCAACGGCGTCACCACGGTGGTGGACGCGGGCAGCGCGGGGTGGATGACGTTTCCCGGGCTCCGGGACTACGTGATCCCGACCTACCGCACGCGCGTCTACGCGTTCCTGCACCTCAGCGCGACCGGGCTCACCATCAACCGGATCATGCCCGAGCTGGCCGACATCAAGTTCGCCCAAGTGGACGAGGCGGCGCGGGCCGCCACCGAGAACCGCGCGTTCATCCTGGGCATCAAGGTGCGCATCGCCCACGGCGCAACCGGCCAGGGCAACCAGGCCAACGCCCGCGAGGCCCTTCGGCGCGGCCGCGAGGCGGCCGACCTGGCCGGCGTCCGCCTGATGGTGCACGTCTCCGACACGCCGATCCCGCTCGACGAGATCCTCGACACCCTCCGCGCGGGCGACATCGCCACCCACATCTTCAACGGCAACGCCGAGCAGGTGCTCGATGCGAACGGCCGGGTGCGCGGGGCGGTGCGGGCGGCGAAGGAGCGCGGGGTGGTGCTCGACGTGGGCCACGCCTCGATCCACTGCGATGCGAAGGTGGCCCAGCGGGCCATGGGCGAAGGCCTCCTCCCGACGACGCTGAGCACCGATCTGCACACGCCGCCGGCGGGGCGGATCGTCTACAACCTCCGGGGGCTGATGTCGAAGTTCCTCGCCCTCGGCATGACGCTCGACGACGTGGTGGCCTCGGTGACGAGCCGCCCCGCCGCCGCCATCGGCAAGTCGGCCGAGATCGGCTCGCTGGCGCTCGGGATGGCCGGCGATGCCGCGGTCCTCGACCTCGAGGACGGCCACTTCGCCTACGTCGACGGCGCCGGCAACAGAGTGCGGGCCACCCGCCGCTTTCGGACCCGCCACGTGATCCGCGCGGGCCGCCGCCTCCCGGCCGCTCACTCCGACACGCTGTAGCTCGGAGGGGGCTTCGCCCCCCTTCCGACGGTCGTCGCACGCCTCACAGGCGAGGGTCAGGTCTTGAATTACGACATTTTGATCGCGCGAGAAGTCACCTCGGCCCCAGCAAAATGTCGTAATTCAAGACCTGACCCCATCTACGTCGCGGGGCGGGTGCCGCCGTAGGCCTCGCTCGGGCCGACCTTGCTGTCCGCGAAGATGAGCTTGGCGCGCGCGTTGACCACGCCCGCCCAGTTCGCGAGCGCGGTCTTGGACCACTCGGCGTCGGGCCGGGGCTCGTCGTCGAAGTTGCCGTGGGTGTCCACGCCGCGCATGAGCATGGCCGCCTGGCGGACGCGCGGTGGCCTGGCCCAGGTCGGCAGCATCTCCACCAGCAGCAGGACGCGCCGGTCGGGGCCGAGGTTCGTGCCGGAGCCGTGGACCAGCGTGTTGTCGAACAGCACCATCTCGCCGGGCTGGAGCGCGAAGTCCACCGCCTTGCCCTCGTCGAAGGCGTCGGTGATGTACTGGCCCTTGGAGAGGATGCTGCGCGGGTCGTCGCTCTCCTCGTGCTTCAGGATGCCCCACCGGTGCGAGCCGGGGACGCCGCGCAGGCAGCCCTGCGACACGCCGCACTCCGAGAGCGCCAGCCCGCCGAGCACCACCGGGATCGCCGCCCCGTAGGCGGAATCCTGGTGCCAGCCCGCGAAGGTCTCCCCGTCCGCCTTCTTCACCCGCCAGGCCATGCTCCAGCAGCGGAGGTTCGGGCCGATCAGGTCCTCGAAGATGTCGAGGATGTGCGGATCCTCGGCGATCTCGAGCACCCACGGGCAGAGCAGGTGCGACTTCGTCTTCATCTTCTTGATGTCGGGGACGCGCGCCTCGAGCGCCTCGAAGCGCTCGCGGTAGTGCCGCGCCCGCTCCGCGCTCATCGCCCGGACCGGGGAGAGGCAGCCGTCTCGCTCGAAGGTCTGGACCTGGGCTTCCGTCAGCACCTTGGGCATCTCACGCCTCCGCGACCAGCTCCTCGCCCCAGGGTTCCAGCGCGGGGCGCAGCGGGGTGAACTCCCGCACGCGGCCCGCGGCGCCGGCCAGGATGGCGTCGATCGTGGCGCGCTCGGCCGAGGACAGCTCGAGCTCGGCCCCCGCGTCGTTGGCGTCCACCTCCCCGGGTGTGCGGGCGCCCACCAGGGCGGTGCTGATCACGGCATGCCCGAGCACCCAGGCGAGGGCGACCTGGCTCAGCGAGACGCCACGCGGCTCGGCGACCTCACGCCGGAGCCGCTCGGCCACCCGCACGTTGGTCTTGAGGTTGTCGCCGCGGAAGATGGGCTGGCCGAAGGCGACGCCGTGGCCGCGCCAGTCGCGAGCGGGGTCGAAGGTCGTCGCGGCGGTGAAGGCGCCGGTGAGGAGGCCGTGACCGAGGGAGCCGTAGCCCATCACGCCGATGTCCTCGGCGAGGGCAGTACGGAAAGGTCTCTTGCTCCTGGCGGCGGTCGAGCATGTGGTAGCCCACCTGCGAGACGTCGACTCGCCGGGTGCGCATGCACTCGGCCAGCATGGCGCCGGTGAAGTTCGAGACCCCGACGAAGCGGGCGCGGCCGGAGGCCACCACCTCCTCGAGGGCGCGCATGCTCTCCTCGAACGGCGTCGCCGCGTCGGGCCAGTGGACGAGGAGCACGTCCACCCAGTCGGTGCGCAGCCGCTTCAGGCTCGCATCGACTTCCCGGAGAATATTCGCGCGGCTCGCGTCGCGCAGGGGCCCGGGCTGACCGGGCGGCGGCACCTTCACCCCGCACTTGGTGACGAGGATGACGTCGCGCCGGCGCTTCTCCAGCGCGCGCGCCACGACCTCCTCGGAGTGGCCAGCGCCGTAGGCCGGCGCGGTGTCCACGCAGTTCACGCCGCGGTCGAGCGCGCGGTGGATGGCCTTCACCGCCTCGTCGTCCTCGATCGCGCCGTAGCGGTCGCCCGCCATCGGCCAGCAGCCGAAGCCCACCACGGAGACCTGCAAGCCAGTCTTGCCGAACGGGCGATAGCGCATGGTCAGCCTCGCGATGTGCCGGCGGAAACGTAGACCCGCGCGACGCGGGGTCCGACCGTCGTCGCCACGTGGTGAAGGCCGAGGCCGTGCCGCGCGGCGACCTCCGCCGGCGTGATCTCGAGATCGCCCTGGCGGCCGATGATCACGACCTCGTCACCCACGGACGCCGCGGGGACCGAGGTCAGGTCGATCCGCGTGTGCTCCAGCGCCGGCGAGCCGACGATGGGCACGGCCCGGCCGCGCACGAGGACGCGCCCCGCGTGGAGCCAGCGCAGACCATCGGCCGATCCCATCGGGACCACGCCGAGCCGCATGGGCGCTTTCACCGGGAAGGGCGCCAGCTCGGCGAAGCGCTCGCGCGGGGTCAGCTCCTTGAGCGCGATGACGCGCGTGGTGAGGGCGCGAAACGCCGGCCGGAGGGGCACCGGCGGGGTCTCGCCGGGAAAGATGATGCCGTAGAGCATCCGGCCGGGATCGACCGCGTTGAGATAGGTGTGGGGAAAGCGCAGCACGAAGGGGGTCGCGGCCAGGAGCCGAACCGGGACGCCCACGCCGCGCGCCTCCAGCTCGTCGACGACCCCGGTGAACCGGCCGAGCTGCCAGTCGGCGTACGCCGCATCGCCGGCCTCGCCGTGGGGATGGGCGCACAGGCCTCCGAGGAAGAGGTGAGGCAGCTCGAGCATCGCAACGATCAGTTTCACCGCTTGTTCGGCAGCCACCCCGAGACGCTCGAGTCCGACGTCGACCTTGACGAAGATCTCGCACGGGCCCGCCGCCGCCTGCGAGTACGCGCGAGCGGATTCCAGATCGACGAGGGTCGGGATGAGGCCGTGGGCGAGAGCATTTCCCGCGGCTGCGGGCAGCGAGTTCGGATAGACGAGGATGGGAATGGTGATCCCGCGCTGGCGCAGCCGGATCCCCTCGGACAGATCGGCCACCGCCAGGTAGTCGGCACCGTTCCGGGCGAACACCGCGCCCATCTCGGCGGCCCCGAAGCCGTAGCCATCGGCCTTGACCACGGCGAACAGCTTGCGCGCGGGGCCGACGAGCCGCCGGACCGCGCGCAGGTTGTCCGCCGCCGCGTCGAGATCGATCTCGAGCGTGGTCGGGCGCAGCGGGATCACGCGGTGGCGGCCTTCAGATCGTCGAGCTGCTTGCGGACACCCGCGACCATCGAGGCGAGGTCGGAGGTGAGCATGACCAGGTCGAAGCCGCGTTTCACCGCCCCCGCTGCGAAGGCGGCGCTCGCGCAGTGCATCGCCGCCTTGATTCCGTACTTGTGGGCCGCGTCGCGGATGCGGTCGCACGTCGCCATGTGCACCGGGTCCGGGTTGTCGGGGCGCGGGGTCATGCCGATCGCGAACGCGAGATCGGAGGGGCCGATGTACACGCAGTCGAGCCCGGGGGTCGCGCAGATCGCGTCCAGGTTGGCGAGGCCCTCCTTCGTCTCGACCATGCCCATCACGACGATCTCGTCGTTGGCCTTGGCCACGTAGTCGGCGCCGCCGTACTGCACCGCCCGCACCGGCCCCGACGAGCGCATGCCCACCGGCGGGTAGCGGCAGGCGGCCACCGCCTTCGCGGCGTCCTCGGCGGTGTTGATCAGCGGCACGAGGATGGCGTATGCGCCGAGGTCCAGCGCCTTCATGATCGCGGCGGGATCGTTCCACGCCACCCGCACGACCGGCACCGTGTCGGTCTGGGAGATCGCCTGGAGCATCGGCCAGAGGTTGGTCATGTCGGTGAGGCCGTGCTGCATGTCCACGACCAGGGCGTCGAAGCCCTGCCGCGCCATGACCTCCGCGGTGAACCCATTGGACACCGAGAGCCAGCCCATGGTCACGCACTTGTTGTCACGCCACATCTGCTTGATCTTGTTCGGTCGCACCGTCGCACCTCGTGGTCGGGGGGATAGCCGGTCTCGCCCGGCGGCAGCGGCCGAAGCGTATCACAGGCGCTTGGTGGTATAACACTGCCCCATGGATCTCGAGCTCACGGACAAGGTGGCGGTGGTCGGAGGCGCGAGCAAGGGACTCGGGCGGGCCTGCGCGGAGGTGCTGGCGCGGGAGGGCGTCAACGTCGCGATGTGCAGCCGGTCGCGGGACGACCTGGAGCGAGCGGCGAAGGAGATCCGCGGAGCGACCGGGCGCGAGGTACTGGTGTTCGCGGGCGATCTGGATCGGCCCGAGACGATCCGCGATCTGATCGCGGCCACCGTCGACCGCTTCGGCCGTCTCGACATCCTGGTCAACAACTCCGGCGGCCCGCCGCTGGCCGAAGCCCAGACCGCCACCGAGGAGCAGTGGGCGACCGCGGTGCAGCGCTCGCTGCTGTTCTTCGCTCGGATGAGTCGAGAGGCGCTCCCTCATCTGAAACGGGCGGGGGCCGGCCGCATCATCAATATCCTGGCGAGCACCGTGTATCAGCCCATCCCGAACCTCGTGCTCTCCGGCGCCACCCGCATGGGCGTGGTGGCGTTCGCCAAGAGCCTGGCCGACGAGGTTGGGCGCGACGGCGTCCTGGTCAACAACGTCTGTCCGGGCTCCATCATGAGCGAGCGCATGCTCGGGAACGTGACGGCCCGGGCCAAGCAGCTCGGCATCACCCTCGAGGAGGCGCTGGCCCAGCGCGCGGCCGAGACCGCGGTGAAGCGCCTGGGCGAGCCGAAGGAGCTGGCCTACCTGGTGGCGTTCCTCGCCTCCGGCAAGTCCAGCTACATCACCGGGACCACGATGCTCGTGGATGGTGGCCTGGTGCGCTCCGTGATGTAAGGCGAAAGAGTCTAGGCGACGACGGAGTCCGGGGGCACCGCGCGGCCGGTGCGCCCCGATGCGTAGATCGCCAGCGCCACCTGCAGCATGTGCTTCGCGGCGGCGACGTCCTGGGCCGGCTGGCGGCCCTCGATCACCCCGTCGATGAAGTCGGCGGCGGCCCCGTCGAAGCCGAGTCGCCAGTCCATCGGTACCTGATAGCTGACGGTCTCGGTGCCCCGGATGACCTGCACCGGCGGCAGGTCGAGCATCTCCCCACTGCAGCGGGTCACCCAGATGATGCCCCGGCTGCCGTGGATCTCGAAGAACTCGTCCACGCGGACGTAGCGGCCGCGCATGGTCATGTCGCTCGCGTACGTGTAGTCCACGACGCCCAGGCAGTCGCGATCCTTGAAGCGCCAGGTGGCCACGCTGGGCGTCTCCATGATGAAGTCCTGGCCGCGGGTGACGATGGCCGAGATCTCGCCGATCTCACCGATCCAGTAGGCGGCGGTGGCGTACTTGTGCACGCCGTCGTCGAAGAGAACCCCGCCCGGATTCCGCGCGGGGTCCCGCCGCCAGGCCATGGCGTCGGGCGGCAGCTCGAGGGTGAGCCCCTCGATGCGCTGGGCCCGCGTGGTGTGGATGCGCACCAGCGAGGGCTCGCCGATGGCCCCGGCGTCGAGCAGCGCCTTCGCCTTCACGATCGGCGGGTAGTAGAGGAAGTTCTCGGTGACCCGGAACGTACTGGGCGCCCGCGCCACCGCGGCCGCGATGCGGTCGGCCTCGGCGACCGTGACGCAGAGCGGCTTCTGACACGACACGTGCTTGCCCGCCTCGAGCGCGGCCACGATCTGGTCGGCGTGGAGCCAGGTGGGCGTGAGCAGCTCCACCGCGTCGACCGCGCCGTCGTTCAGGACCTGCGCCAGTTCGGAGTACAGCCGTGGCTCGATCCCCCACTCGCGGGCCCGCTGCTTCGCCCGCTCGGGCACGGTGTCGCACAGGGCCACCACGTCGCAGCGCGGGTGCTGCAGATAGCCGGGCACGTTGAGCTGCGAGATGTTGCCGCAGCCGACGATGGCCAGACGCACCCGGTCCATGGCCCGGCGATTCTAGTGTAAGCTCAGCGGATGCGCCAGCTCTTGTCCACGTAGCGGCGGCCGTCCACTTCCGAGAGCTGGAGGGCCGCGCCGTACCCGCCGGCCTCCACGATGTGCACGCGCGTGTCGACCGCGATCTGCTCGGGGTCGGGCCCGCCCTCGAAGGCCTCGCTGAGAGCACGGCCGTCGAGCCCGTCGGCCTCGGTGATGCCGAGCAGGGCGAGGATCGTCGGCGTCACGTCCACGTTGCCCGCGGGGACCCGGACGATCGTACCCTTCTTGAAATCGGCGCCCCAGGCCAGGAAGGTGCTCCGCACGTTCCACGGGCTCATGCCGCCGTGGTCGCTGACGTACGGCGCGGCGCCCCCGCTGACGTTCGCCCGGTCGCTCCCGGGCACCCCGAAGGTGTTGGGGTGCGAGGTCCACGGAAACGTGAAGATCAAGTCCGGGCTGCGCTCGCGGCTGGCCGCGTGGATCAGCTCGAGCGAGAAGGTGCCCTCGATCACGCCGCGGGGATCTCCGGAGGCTCGGCCCTCCGTGAAGACCACCCCGCCCCATTCCTGCGAGCGGACGAAGCCCGCCAGGCGTGCGATCCGCCCGCCGTCGTGGCCCTCCACGTAGAGCGCGACGGCCTGGCCGCTGCTGGCGAGGACCACGTCGCCCGAGTCGGCTGAGGCCTTGAGCCCGTCGTCCATCAGCGCACGCGCCACATCGATCCCCGCCGTGTTCGTGGTGAACCCGTGGTCCGACACCACGAGCACGTCGGTCGAGGCGGTCAGGTCGAGATCGTCGAGGGCCGCCAGCACCGCCGCGATCTCGCGATCGTCGTTCCGGAGCGCTTCGCGCGAGGCCGGCGAGCCCACTCCCACGTGGTGCTGGCTGTGATCCGGCTCGGTCAGCCAGTTGAGCACCACGGTGGGCTGAAGCTCTGGTAGCACGTACTCGCGCAGGACCCGCTGCGTCCAGGTCACCGAGGCGTCGAACCGCGTGGCGCCGGCTTGCTTCACCGGCGCCGGCCCGAACTTGGCGAGGATCGTCTCGCTCGCCTCGGGCGGATAGGCCACCGTCTTGCCCGGGTCGAGATAGCCGTTGACGAGCACCCCGACCCCCGACGGCGCCCTGGGATTCAGCAGGAACGCGCTGCCCGTCGAGCCCGAGCTGACGCCGGCCAGCCGGAGCCCGCGCGTATGGAGCCGCTCGGCGAGCGTGGGCGCGAGCAGGAGGCGCCCGCCGGTGGCCTGGTCGAGGCGGAGCAGGTTGCGGTAGTTGCCGGTGTCGAACGCGCGCGCCGGCTCGACCGCGGGGACGTACATCTGGTTGCCCACGATCCCGTGCGTGCCGGGCTGCGTCCCCGTCGAGAGCGTGGCCGCGTTCACCCGCGTCACGGTCGGAAACACCGCGTGACCGTTCGTCCAGTCCACGCCCTCGCGGCGCAGGCGGAAGAGGGTGGCCGTGTCCTCGAGGGTGATGGCGTCCGGCCGGAGGCCGTCGACCACGAAGACGATGATGAAGCGCTTCCCGGGCGGCATCCGTGTAATATAGCCGACGCGTGCTGCGTGCTGTCGGCATCTCAACGAGGAGACCCGACGTCCGGTGATCCTGGCCGTCTTCCGCGTCCGCAGCTTCCGCTTCCAGCTCCCCGCCGATCTCCTCACCTCGTGGGCGTTCGAGATGGAGACGCTCATCCTGGGCTGGTACGTGATGGTGCAGACCGACTCGGTGCTACTGCTCACCGCCTTCGCGTCGCTCCAGTTCCTCGGCACGCTCGCCGCGCCGATGTTCGGGGTGCTGGGCGACCGCCTCGGTGGCCGACTCATGCTGTGCGCGATGCGCACGACCTACGCGGTGGTCGCCGCGGTCATGATGCTCCTCGCCCTGACCGGGGCGCTGACGCCCGCGTGGGTGTTCGCGCTCGCCACGCTCGTCGGCATCGTGCGTCCTAACGACCTCGTGATGCGAAACACGCTGATCGGCGAGACCATCCCGTCCGGCCAGCTGATGGGCGCGCTCGGCATGTCCCGCGCCACCATGGACTCGGCCAGGGTCACCGGCGCGCTCGCGGGGGCCGGGCTTTCCACCCTGCTCGGGCTTGGCGTGTCGTACGTGGTCGTGATGAGCTTCTACCTGGTCAGCCTGGCGTTGACCTTCGGCGTGGCGCGAAGGCCGTTGCTGGCGGATCCGGGGGCGACTCCACACGACCGCCCCACCCCCTCACCCTACCCTCTCCCCCTCTCGGGGGAGAGGGGGAGATCAGGGTGGCGGGAGCTGAAGGACGGGCTCGCTTACGTGCTGAGGACGCCGGAGCTGCTCGCGTTCATGTGGCTGGCGTTCCTGATCAACCTGACCGCCTATCCGGTGTCGGGCGGCCTCCTCCCCTACGTGGCCAGGCAGGTGTACATGGTCGACGCGACGGGTCTGGGGTTCCTCGTCGCCAGCTTCTCGTTCGGCGGCCTCCTGGCCTCGCTCACCGTGGTCATGACCGGCGGGGCCCGGAGCCCGGAGCGCTCCACGCTCGTCCACACCATGATCTGGTACGCCCTGCTTCTCGGCTTCGGCCATCTGGGGAGCTTCGGGACCGGGCTGTTGACGCTCTTCGCGGCCGGCTTCGTCCAGAACGTGGCGATGATCGCGATGACCGGCGCCCTGCTCGCCGCCGCGGACGATCGATTCCGCGGGCGGGTGATGGGCGTACGAATGCTGGCGGTCTACGGCCTGCCGCTGGGGCTGATGGCGTCCGGCGCCCTTATCGAGTGGATCGGCTATCCGCTGACCATCAGCGCGCTGGCGGGGACCGGCCTGCTCTTCACGCTGCTGATCGGGATCCGTTGGCGGGCGAGCATCTGGCGGCGTCGTTCGAGCGCCGGCTTCGCCGGCGCAACCCGTTCCGGGGGAGGCTCGGAGGGGGCCGTCGAGGCCCCCTTCGACTAGCTAC
>Ga0187892_10001949_pt1 | contig 44331 bp, 41 predicted proteins | sample MA1701073metaG_FD_139345 | JGI IMG/M metagenome (GOLD analysis project Ga0187892, IMG submission 139345) | Bio-ooze microbial communities from a basaltic lava cave in the Kipuka Kanohina Cave System on the Island of Hawaii, USA - MA170107-3 metaG ... | reverse complement strand
CGCTTCGCGCCGAGTTGTTAGGCAGTCTCCAGCGCCGCTCTCTCCCTCAGAGCCTCCTCTTCCACGGCCCGCAGGGAATCGGCAAGCAACGCCTTGCGCTGTGGCTCGCGCAGTGTCTCGTCTGCGACGCCCTCAAGCCGGACGGCCCCTGCGGCAGTTGCCGCCAGTGCCGCATGACGCTCGAACTCACGCACCCCGACGTGCATTGGGTCTTTCCCCTGCCGCGGCCGAAGGGTTCCGACTACACGCCTAACGACGCCAAGAACGATTACATCGAGGCGCGGCTCGAGCGAGCCAAGGACGGCGGTGTGTATGCTCGTCCATCCGGCGCGGAAGGGATCTACATCGCGACGACGCGCATGCTGCTCCTCGCCGCCTCGGTAACGCCAGCGATCGCGCGACGCAAGGTGATCGTGATTGGCGACGCCGAACGCATGGTCTCGCAGGAAGGGAGCGACCAGGCGGCAAACGCATTTCTCAAGCTCCTGGAGGAGCCGCCTAACGACACATACATCGTGCTCACGTCGAGCGCCCCGGGCGACCTCCTCGCGACGATCCGCTCGCGCGTCGCCCCGATTCGCGTCAATTCATTGGCGACAGACGACGTCCAAGCCGTGATCACGCAGGAGGCCTTCCGCGACGCGCTGGGCAAAAAGGCGCCGAGCACCGAGGCCTTGGTTCAACGGGCCGCCGGTGCCCCGGGGTCACTTCTGGGCGCTGACAGCGATGCGGCGATCCGAGCCCGAGCCGCGGCAATCGTCGACGCGGCGGCGTCTGCCGATGCAGCCAAGGGTTATGGCGCCGCCGTGCTGCAGGGATCATGGGGCGCGCGAGGAGGGTTCAGCGACGTTCTGGACGCCGTCACTGTCCAACTCCATGAGAATGCCCGAAAGGCCACGCTAACGGGCGACCACGAGAGGGCCGTCCGTTTCGCCAAGGCTGTGGAGATCGTGGAGGATGCGAGGGAATCCACCCTCACCAACGTGAACCCGGCACTAGTCACCGCGGATTTGGTCGATCGGCTGGCGCGGTCGTTGCGCTACTAGCTCGCCTGGAGGCTTATGCCAGACCTCACGCACCTGGACGAAACGGGCGCTGCCCGGATGGTCGATGTCTCCAAGAAGCCCGCCACCGAGCGATTGGCTCGGGCGTCGGGTGCGATCACCATGGCGCCAGCGACCCTGCAGGCGATCCGTGAGAACACGCTCAAGAAAGGTGATGCCTTAGCGTTGGCCCGAGTCGCCGGCATCATGGCGGCCAAGCGAACGGCGGAGCTGATCCCACTCTGCCATCAGCTGCCGCTGGCGGACATCCAGATCGACCTGACGCTGGACGACTCGCTCCCGGGTGTCCGCGCCGAGTCCACGGTAGTGACAGTTGCTTCCACCGGCGTGGAAATGGAGGCAATTATTGCCGTAAGTGTGGCACTGATCACTATTTACGACATGGTGAAGGGGGTAGATAAGGGAACAGAAATCGGTGAGATTTGTCTCAACGAAAAGCGCGGCGGACGCTCGGGGCACTACACAAGGCCTTAGCCCCAGAGGTTCGCCGCTTTGACAAGGATCGGAGTGGCGCGGTACGACTGCGACGTCTGGTCCAAACGATAGGAGGACATGCATGCACGATCTTAGTCGGACCTATGCGCACTATGGCGATCGGCTACGTCGACGGAGCAAGATCCGGGCAGCGTTAATCCTGCTCGGCTTCGCGGTCGCGTCGGTGACCGCGGCGTGGGACTGGCCCGCCGATCCCGCCCAGGCAGCCGTCGTTTCTAATGACAGCATGGCGCCAACGTCTCGCCCGAGCGCTGATGATTCAGATGAGAGTCAGTGGTTTGCCGGCGAGCACCTCGAGCGCTGGAATCGGGTCTTCCGATATGCCAAGCAATACCGGATCACCGCGGACCTTGCAGCCGCCATCCACGACGAAGCCGTCGGTCAGAACATCGACCCCGATCTGGCCTTCCGCCTAGTCCGGCTGGAGAGCCGCTTCCACGAGGGTGCCAAAAGCTCGGTTGGGGCCATCGGGCTGACTCAGCTCATGCCGAAGACCGCGCGCATTTACGAGCCGGGCATCTCGATCGAGGACCTTCACGAGCGACACACCAACCTGCGTATTGGCTTCCGCTATTTGCACGACATGTTGAAGCAGTACGGCTCCGTGAGGACCGCCCTCCTGGTCTACAATCGCGGTGCTTTAGCAGTACTGATCGAGAAGGAAATGGGAATCGATCCGTCGAACGGGTACGATGCGATCGTGTTGCGTGGATATCGAGGCAACGGTTTCCTGCAATAGGCCTTAGTCCTTAGCCGTTAGTCCATAGGCGTTAGGTAAGCGAACGGGCGGCCCATTTAGGACCGCCCGGTCTTTTTCTAAGGACTAAGGACTAACGACTAGTTACTCACCCGCCGCCTTCCTCGCTGGGCGCCTAGCAGCGCTCGCTCGGACGATGATCGACTGCCCTGGGATGATCACTTGCTTCTTGAGTCCATTGAGTCGCATGAGCGTCGACACCGAGGTGCGATATCGCTTGGCGATGACGCCCAGGTTCTCCCCTCTGCGGACCACGTGCACGGTGCGCGATCCAACGCGCAACGAGCCGTAACGCTCGATTTCTGGATTCGGTACATCGAAGGCGCCTTCCGCCGCGTTAGGCGTTGGGACGAGCACAGTCTGCCCCGCCGTCAGTACGCCCTTCTTCGTCGCCTTGAGCTTTGGATTGTACCAGCGGATCTGATTCGCCTCGACCTCGTGGGTTGCGGCGATCCGCGTGAGCGTCATTCCCTTCTTCGTGACGACCTTCCTGTAGGCTAGCCGGTCATTCTCAGTCAGCGCGTTGAAGAGCGCGGGGAACGAATCGGCGCGTCCGACTGGAATGCGCACAAGGAACGAATCCTTGGGCGGCGTCATTCCACGAAGGACGTGCGGATTGAGATCGCGAATCACGGAGATGTGCGTGCGCGATGCCTTGGCAACGGCGCTCATCGGCGTCGCCGCTGGCACCCTCGCCGAGTCATATGCAAACGGCGCCGCGGAGTCGATGTCGAAGCCGAAACGCTTCGCATTCTTTGCCATGAGGGCGGCAGCGATGAGCTTCGGCACGTAGTCCTTCGTTTCGGCGCGCAGCAACCGCGTGCCGGCCAGCGCGAAGAATGCGTCATCGTCGCCCTGGAGGTCGTCGTCGATTCTCGTTAGGCCTCGCGCCACGCGTCCCGGCCCACCGTTGTACGCGGCCGCTGCCAGATACAACGAGCCGAACTGCTCACGCAGGCTGCGGAGAAAGCGCACGGCGGCGTCCGTCGATTCGATCGGATCGCGGCGCTCGTCCACCCACCAATCGATGCGTAGACCCATACCGCGTCCCGTGCGCGTCATGAACTGCCACATTCCAACAGCGGCAGAGCGCGAGTATGCGTGCGGGCTGTATCCGCTCTCGATGAGAGCGAGGTAGCTCATGTCTTCCGGAATACCGCGTGCGCGCAGGCGCTCGCGGATCATCGGCATGTAGCGCACACCCTGCTGCATCCAGCGTTCGAACGTTGGGCGTGCGGAGCCGCTGAAGATCGAGATGTACTTCTGCACACGTTCGTGTGTCTCGTACGAGCGCACGTCGATGTCCCACGTCGGTTCGGCGTCTTCGACGATTGCCGCGACGGTGGAGCTGTCGGCGGCCTCGATGATCATCGATTGTGCCGTTGCGTTCGCGGCGAGCGTGTCACCGAATATCGACAGCGCACCGCTCATAATATCGCGCAGCGAGACTGCGATACTGTCGCGCGCTGCCCGCGTGGGAACGAGCTCTCCGGCAGACGCGTGCACGACCACCGAGTCGCGTTTCGCGTTAGGCGCTGGCCGTCCTTCTGGGCTGACTGCGTCGCTCGGACCGCGCGCGACGTTTTGCGACGCGCACGCGGCGACGACGGTCGTCAGAGCCAGCAGGGCAAGTCGGCGTAACAAGGCCAAAGCGGACCTCCTAGACAGACAGCACGCCCCAGGCGCGCCGCAATGTTACACCTCTCCACGTTGGGCGGTACCTCCGCCCTCGTGGTACTACCGAGTCGCGATGGTGTTGCCTACTACGCGGTTCGTAGCCTGCAGTGTTGCGACCACGACGCCGCGCAGGAGATCATCACCCGCGAGGGCGCAGCCGAGGAGACGAGTCACTTCCCCGCCGCTGCGTAGTAAGACACTCACAATGACGACGGTGTCATCGAAGGCACGCATTGATTTGACACCGATAAGCTCTAGTTGCACCGCACCGCGTGCGAACGCTTCGATCGCGCGGAGCGTCGCGTCAGCCGGGAGCCGCAGGTCGCCGAGCGTGCTGGCGATGCCGTCGGCCTTACCGCTAATGCGTTCGCCTCCCAACCACTCGAATTCAACTTCAGCGTGACAACGGCCGTGAGGGGTACGGGTGAACGTGAACTGTACGAGACGGAGACGTTGGCGCCGTATGGCATCGATCGCCACCGCGCGTAGCTCCGGCTCAACCTCGCTCTCAAGTCTCGCCGTCGACCCGCTATCAGCGACCATGACGGGCATCCCTATGGGCTTTCTCCAACGATGTCGAGCCATCTATAGAATTCCGTGTCTGTACACGACTCGCGAGGCAGGGCGCAACAGAGCGTCACGCGCTGGTTCGCGACTGTTTCAGCATGGGTTTGCGGGGCTTGTTGGCGCGGGGAGCTGGGTCACCATGCCCTCGTGCGCCGGCGTCGGCCCTATGGCACACATGCGGCACGTTCTGCCGAAAACCAGGCGCTGGCGCTCGCGCCGGCGCGGCGCACGGTCCTCGTTAGGCAACGCCGATCCCCCCGCCTCCAGAGATACACATCGACGCTGACCGTGGCACTGGTCGCAGGGAGGTACGCCCAGTTTGGCGCCCAGGGTGCGTTGGCGGCCGGGTCCGCGTAAACGACGTAGTAGCCGCCGGGAAGACGCGGGTCCCGCGAATTGGACCTACGTGAGTTTCAGCGCAGCGTTGAAGGCGTTATCGTCGGCGTACGTCGCCGGTGGATGCCACGACGACCCGCGCGCAGCGTCCTGCAAAGCATCGATTCGCACCGGCCGCCGGAATAGGCGAGCGGCGACACGCTACTGGGGCCACCTATCGAGCGCCGCGCCTACTCCTTCTTGGCCGCCGTCGCGCTGAGAAAACCACGCACTCGGTCGTTGAAGACGTCGGGCTGCTCGATGTTGCTCAAATGCGCAGCTTCGGCGATAACGAGCAGCTGGCTCGCAGGGATCGCGGCGTGGAGCTGTTCCTGGAGCTGCGGTGGCGTGGCGATGTCCAGCTCACCGGCAACGATCAGCGTCGGGGTGCGAATCGACGACACAATTGCTCGAAGGTCGGCGTCTCGCAGCGCCTGACACGCTGCGATGTACCCCTCGGGATCCACGCACTCGAGAATGTCCGCTATTCGCTGGACGGCGCCCGCGTGATGTGAGCGAAAGTGCTCGCTAAAGAACTTGCCGAGGGTCAGCTCGCGCACGCCTGGCATTCCGCCCCGGCGCACCGCGGCGATTCGCGCGTCCCAGCCCTCTGTCGTGCCGATCTTCGCGCCGGAATTGGCCACCACGGCGCGATTGACTCGCGTTGGATGTTGCGCCGCGGCCCATAGCGTGAGCATTCCACCTAACGAGGATCCGCAGAGGTGCGCGCGCTGAATCGCGAGATGGTCCAGCAGCAGCACGAGGTCACGCCCGAGCACATCCAACGTGACGGAACCGCGTCGCGTGTCGGCCACACCGTGGCCGCAGGAGTCGTAGCGGACCACACGGAACCGTTCGGCGAACGCCGGCAGCTGCAGGTCCCACATCCGGTGGTCGGTGCCGAGCGAGTTGATGCACACAACCACGGGAGCGTCCGCCGGCCCGTCCACGCGATACGCAATCCCCGTATCGGCCACGGCACCGCGGATCATCGCGTCGCTTGAGCTCCGTATTCGCGCCACGCCTCGAGCGCGCGATCGATTGTCGCGTCGCTGGTGCCGAGATAAGCACTCGGATCGAGCGCTTTATCCAGAGCATCTGCTGAAAGCGCGGCGCTCACGCGCGCGTCGGCACGTGCCACCTGGGAGAGGCCCGTGCCGCTTGTTATTGCGGTCGCGCTCAGCTCTCCTGCGAGTCGCTGCGCCTCGGGTCGCGGCATCGTACGCGCGAGTGCGACAGCGAGCGACTCGGCCATGAGCGTTCCTTTACTTCGTTCGATGTTCGCACGCATCCGCGTCGGGTTCACTTCGAGCGCGCTGAGCGCCGCGCGCACGTGCTGCGCCGCGTGACTCGTGTGAAGGAAGATGTCCTGGATCGCGCGCGACTCCGTCTGCCATCCGCCGACACCACGCTCGTGCTCCTGCGACATCGCCGCGAGAACGACTGGGACGACGCCGATCGCGAGTCGTGACGCCGCGAGCGCTTCGATTGCGTCTACGGGATTGCGTTTCTGGGGCATGGCCGATGACACGCCTTTCCCTTCCGTGAACCCCTCGCTTACCTCGGCGATCTCGGTTTGCGAAAGCAGCACGACGTCCATCGCGATCTTGCCAAGAACTCCAGCCGTCACGCCTAACGTGGTTGCGACAGTCGCGGGCCGATCGCGTTCCGCGTGCCAGGGCATGTCAGGGAGCGGCAACTGCAATTCGTCAGAGAGATGCTGGGCCACTGCAGTTCCGTTAGGCGCCAGCGCTGCCAGCGTGCCGGCCGCGCCGCCGAACTGTAATACGAGCGCATCGCGAGTCAGCGCGTCCAGCGCGCGCAATTGTCGCGCGATAGCCGCCAGCCAGCGCGCCGCTTTGAGTCCGAACGTGATCGGCACTGCGTGCTGCAGGAACGTCCGCCCCGGCATCACGCTGCGACGATGCGCTTCGGCCAGGGCAGCAGCCGCGTCGCACAGGCCGCGGAGCTCCGCCGTCAGCGCATCGAGGCCGGCCCGCATCTGGAGCACGAGCGCAGTGTCACTGGCATCCTGGCTCGTGGCGCCCATGTGCACGTAGGGCTTCGCCACGTTAGGTAGCAGTGCCGCAAGCCGCTCCAGGAGTGGCAGGATGGGTGTGCCCCTGGTCGCCGCATCGCGCACGATCGCGGGGACGTCGAACAGAGCGACATCGCATTTTGACGCTATTGCGGCCGCTGCCTCTTGCAGAATCAAACCAGCGCTTGCCTCCGCACGTGCGAGCGCAGCCTCGAAGCGCAGCAAGCGCTCGACGTAGCCGGCGGGCGAGAAGATGCGCTCGATCTCGTTAGGTTCGGCCACTGGCAGCAGCGTTACTTGAAGTCGAAGAACACTGTCTCACCCGTTCCTTGCAGCACGATATCGAAGCGGTATGTTGGCTCGGACGCGTCCGGCCGCCCAGAGTCTCGCGTTGCGATCAATGTCGCTCGCCGATCGGCCGGAACACGAAGCAGAATTTTATCACTCAGGTTCAACGCCTCGTCGGGGAAATACACGCGAGTGTAGAGGTGATTGAGCAACCCACGCGCAAAGATCGCGAGCGAGATATGGGGGGCCCGCGTTAGGCTGCTGCCACGAACCGGACGGATCGTAATCAGAGTGTACACGCCAGCAGCATCGGTTCCAACGCGCGCGAAGCGACCGCCATGCCAGCATTCCAGCATCGCGTCGGGGACGCCAACGCCGTCGCCGTCGTATACGAAGCCGCGCAGGCAGACTCGCTCGCCTCCCTCTTCAGCATTTGCCGCGAGTCTGTCCCCCAATAGGCAGTCGTGGAAGAACGGCCCGACGGTCTGCGCTGGTGTTAGCGATGCATTCACGCCGGCCTTGGCTCCTCGAAAACCGTGGCGTTCGCGCCGTCGAGCACGATGTCCCAGCGCCATCCAAGGGCCCATTCAGGCTCCGTGACGTCGTGCGCGTAGGCAGCGATAAGGCGTGGGCGCGCTGCCTCGGGTACAGAGGTGAAGATTGGGTCCTGTGCGAGGAGCGGATCGTCGGCGAAGTACATCTGGGTGACGAGCCGGTTGGACCAGGACGGTCCAAGAACGGAGAAATGAATGTGCGCCGGTCGCCACGCGTTAGGGTGATTGCGCCACGGGTAAGCTCCCGGCCGCACCGTCAGGAATCGATAGGCACCCGCGCCGTTGGTCCGGCAGCGACCGATCCCAAGGAAGTTAGGATCCAAAGGCCCCGGCCACTGGTCGTTCTTGTGGATATAGCGGCCGGCCGCGTTAGCCTGCCACACCTCGATGAGCACGTCCGGCATCGCTGCACTGCGGCTGTCGAGCACGCGACCTGTCACAACGAGCCGCTGGCCGATCGCCTCGCCACCAGTACCTGCGTTCCGCGTCAGGTCGGCATCGCCAGGCGACACCAGGATGGCGTTAGGCAACGGGCCCTTCAGCTCTGCTAATTCGAGCGGCACCTCGACGAGCGGCATGCGCGGCGCTCGGCGGATTGTGGCGCGATACGCTTCATAGAGGTACGGCGGGAAGACATCGGCGTCCCCGCGAACGATCTCGCCGATGGACGTGATCACACCATTCTCTTGGTGACTGCGAGGAGCGCGTCAAGGTCGTCGGCATTGTTGAAGAGCGCGACCGATGCGCGCACGTGGCCCTCGCGCACGGTGACGTCAACTTTCGCTGTGTCGAAGATCGCGCGTACGTCGCTCGCTGGTTTCGTTGTGTAAAACGAGAGAATGGACGCTCGATTGCTCAGCGGCGTGAAGAGCTTATAGCCCTGAGCCAGAAGGCCCTGCTCCAGTCTCCGCGTCAATGCGAGCGTGTGTTCCTGGATGCGTGTCACGCCCACTTTGTCGAGATACGCTAGCGCGGCACCCAACTGGTAGATCTCCGCGAAGGGAAGCGTCGCGTAGTCATAACGCCGAGCCGTTGTGTAAAGCTGGAAGTGATGGTCAGGCGTCTGTGACGTGACTTGAAATGCGCCGAAGCGATCCAGCGGCACACGCGCGAGCAGCGACTGTCTGATATAAAACGGCGCGACGCCGAAGCCGCCTAACAACCATTTGTAAGTACCGCTGCTGAGAAAGTCCATGTCGTCTGCGCGCACATCGACTGGGAACATGCCGAGCGCCTGGATTGCATCGACGTGCAGCAAGGCACCGTGGGCATGCGCGATGTCGGCGATCGGGCGCACGTCGTGCCGCAAGCCATTGATGGAAGAGACGTATGACAGCGAAATGAGGCGCGTGCGGTTGTCCACGTGGCGTGCGAAGTCAGCCGGAGTTACGAGGCCGTCCCTGTGCTTCACGATGCGAAGTTCGATGCCGCGACGCGTCTCGAGCTGACGCTGCGCCACGAGCGCACCTTCGTAGTGCAAGTCATCCACGACCACGTTGTCGCCTGGAGCCATGGGGACGTTGTTTGCGACAGTGTTCTCGCCCTCGGATGTCGCGAAGACGAATCCGATTTCATTGGGCGTGGCGTTGATGAGCTTCGCGAATTGGGCCCGCACTTCATTCGTTTTGGCGAGCAACTCGGCGACGGTCATCGGGCGCGATGATTTGGCCTGAAGAAACGCGTTACCAGCCGCGAGGACGTCGCGCGGGCTCGGCGTGATGTACGCCGAGTTCAGGTAGGTCCGTCCGTTGGCCAGGATGGGGAAGTCAGGCCGCACGCCGAGCGGATCGTCGCCGCGGCTCGCGGCGTTAGGCGCGACTCCAAGCGCGCTGGATGGTGCGACGGCGGCAAGCGCAGCAAGGGATGCGGCTTTGGAAACGAAATCGCGACGGCCTAGCGACATTGTCGGTCCTCCGTCATCGTGATGCTTCTCCTGACTCTTTCGCGTTAGGTGGAGCCAGGTTCGACTTGGCCAGCGCCATCGCGCTGTTCGCGGCAGGCACTCCGGCATACACCGCCACGTGCAGGAGCGCCTCACGAATCTCGGCGGGCGAGGCACCGGTGTTGCGGCTGGCGCGCAAATGCACTTCCAGCTCCTCACGCCTGCCTAACGCGGCCAGGATAGCGACCGTGATGAGGCTCCGCGTTCGCCGATCGAGATCCGGGCGCGCCCATAGACTGCCCCACGCCGTCTCCGTGATGAAGCGCTGAAACGGTGCGTCGAATTCGCTCTGGTTGGCGAGGACGCGATCGACGTGCGCGTCGCCGAGCACCGAGCGGCGCACCCGCATTCCGCTCTCGAAGCGAGTATCGGCTTCAGACATGTTCGAGCCCTACGTAGTTCTCAGCCAAGCTCGTCGCTGCCGCTTCTGATGCGCAGACGTAGCGCAGCTGCGCGAGCTGCAGCTTGGCCTGGAAGTCATCGTCGTCCGGGAAGCGGTGCAGCATCGAGGTCATCCACCAGGAGAAGTGCTCCGCGCGCCACACGCGGCGCAGACATGTGGACGAGTATCGCTCCAGTGGCTGCGGGTCACCAGTGCGATACCACATCGCTAGCGCGTCTCCCAACACGCGAACGTCGGCGATCGCGAGGTTCATGCCTTTCGCACCCGTTGGGGGCACTACGTGGGCGGCGTCGCCAGCGAGATAGAGCCGCCCGTGCTGCATTGGCTCCATAACGAAGCTTCGCATCGCCGAGATGCTCTTTTCGAGTACCGCCCCTTCGTGCAGCGTCCAGCCATCGCGCGTGGCCAGGCGCACCTGTAACTCCTCCCACACGCGTGCATCTGGCCACGCTGTAAGGTTGTCGTCGGGAGGACATTGCACATAAAGGCGCGTGATCTCCGGCGTGCGCATACTGTGCAGCGCGAAGCCGCGCTCGTGCCATGCATAAATGATTTCGTCCAGCGATGGAGGTACCGCGGCGAGGATGCCGAGCCAGCTGCACGGATATTTCCGCTCCCACGTGGTGACCTTTTCTGCGGGAATCAGCGAACGACATGAACCGTGCGTGCCATCGCAGCCGGCGATGAAATCACACTGCAGCGCATAGTGCGTGTCGTTGCAGTGAAATCGCACGACGGGATGCTCGGTCGTGATGTCATCCAGCTGCACGTTTTTAGCTTCGAAGAAGATCTGTCCGTCGTACGCGAGTCGCGCAGCGATGAGGTCCTTGACCACTTCGTGCTGGCCGTAAACCATGATCGCTCGGCCGCCCGTGAGCTCGCTCAGCACGATGCGATGGCGCTCGCCTTCGAACTGCAAGTGCACGCCGCGATGCACCAGCCCTTCACGATCCATGCGCTGTCCGACGCCGATCGAGTGCAGCAGGTCGACAGTTCCCTGCTCCAACACACCAGCGCGAAGCCGTCGCTCCACGTACTCGCGATCGCGGCGCTCGATGACGATCGACTCGATGCCGTGCAGGTGCAGGATCTGAGCAAGCGTTAGGCCCGCTGGACCTGCTCCGACAATGGCCACTTGCGTGCGAAACACGCTCACGTCTCGATCGGCACTGGGCGATGCAGCAGCAAGAAGGCTGCGATTGCCGCGACGGCAACGACGGGCAACAGCGCGGTCAGCACGGAGGCGGCATTTCCGCCCGCGCCGAGCAGCGAGCCGGCGACGAGTGGTCCCGCTATGGAGCCTACCCGGCCAGCCGCAACGGCAGCACCCACGCCAGTGCCGCGGACGGCCGTGGCGTAGTAGTTAGGCGCTGTGCCGTAGAGCGCCAGTTGTGTCCCGATCACAAAGACACCAACGGCAAAAGCCGCAGCCGCGGCGCCAGCCAATGCACCGCCCGGCGAGCGGAAGGCGAGCAGCAATGCAAAGAGGGACGCTGCCATGCCAACGAAGCTCGCTAGCATCACGATGTGTTTGCGTCCACGATCCAGCATCACGCCTAACGAGATAGCTCCGAGACCGCCGCCGACATTGAACACGATCGTGGCGATGGCAGCGTCAGGGCGGCTATAGCCGGCGTTCACAAACAACAGCGGGAGCCAATTGACGAGGAGATAGAGGATCAACAGCGTGCAAAAGAAGGCAATCCAGAGCAGCAACGTGGTGCGCGCGACGCCGCGTCCGAAAAGCACGCTGACGAATCGTCTGCTCGGCTGAGGTTTTGTCGCCGCCGTTCGCGCGGATTTCGTGCGCTCATATAGTCGCGATTCGGGAAGGAGGAACGCGAGAGCAGCCGCGAGTACGAGCGGTGCCATTCCGCCGACGTAGAACAGGATGCGCCAGTTGTCGGCCGCGCCGCCCCACAACGTGATCGCCCCACCCACAGCGCCTCCCAGCGGAACACCGGAATACATCAGCGTGACGAGTGTGGTGCGCTTCTCCGGAGGTCCGGCTTCGGCGCTCAGCGCGATGAGATTGGGGAGAGCGCCGCCGAGTCCAAGCCCTGTGAGAAAGCGACCGGCGAACAGAACGGGCGTGGTCGCGGCCGCAGCCGTGACGAGAGACATGAGGCCGAACGTGATCATCGACGCGATGAGCACACGTTTGCGGCCGATCCGGTCCGCCAACCAGCCGCCGTACAACGCGCCGAGCAGCAGCCCCACCGTGCTTGCGCTGAAGAGCCGTCCCATCTGAACGGGGCTGAGGGTGAAGTCGGCGACGAGCAGCGGTGCGACGAGTCCGGGGGCAACGATGTCGAGGCCATCGAACAGCGCAGCGGCGAAGCACAGCGCGATCGTGGTGGACAGCGAGTGCTCCCTGTCGCTGACGGATGCGCCCGTGCTCAGGGCGTGCTCGCTGGCAAGCGGATCATATCGCGGGCTGGTTAAGACGGCGTGCACGAGTACGGGGTGCATGCCTAACGCTGAAACTGAATTCCTGCCAGGATCCGCCCTTGAGGAAGCCGCCGCCCCGCAAAGCGGGAGGCTGCGGGCGAGCGGAATGACCCGGGCGGGTCTCGAACCCGCGACCTACGGATTAAAAGTCCGTTGCTCTACCAGCTGAGCTACCGGGTCGGCGACCGGCTGGCCGGTCCGGCATAAAACTAGTCTCTCGGCGGCTCGTAGGGTACGAGGCATTGCGCCGCCGCCGGCCTGCCGACCGAGGTTCATATTCATGCGTGCCTAACGAGAGCAATACCCGATTCCCGCTGCCCGAATCCCGACTCCCGAGCCCTAGATGTTAGTTACCTCACATCCGCGTGGGGCGTTTAATGGTTGAACCTCGCGCTCCACGGAAGTAGCTTTCTGGACCCCGCGCCGGCATCCAGCAGCTTTCCCACTCCACCGCCCCTTGTCCCTCACTACTCGCCTAACGCCGTCGCTCACGGCTGACGCCGAACACGACGACATCATCTATCCGGACACGATTCCGTTCCTGCTCGTGCATCTCGCCTGCTTCGCGGCATTCTGGAGCGGCGTCACGCTCGAAGCAGTTGTGCTGTGCATCGCGCTATACGTCTCTCGCATGTTCGTCGTCACTGCCGGCTATCATCGCTATTTCTCACATCGCTCCTTCAAGACGAGCCGCGTCTTTCAGTTCATCCTCGGCTTCCTGGCGCAGACGTCAGCGCAGCGCGGAATCCTCTGGTGGGCGGCCAAGCATCGGCACCACCATCGCCATTCGGACACTGAGCTCGACGTCCATTCCCCACGCCATAAGGGATTCTGGTACTCGCATGTCGGCTGGATCTTCACGCCGCGGCACGACATGGCAGACTACAGCACGATTCCGGATCTGGTGAAATACCCGGAGCTCCGCTGGCTCGATCGCAACAAGTACACGCCGGCTGCACTCCTGGCGCTCGTCTGCTTCCTGTGGATGGGTTGGCCCGGACTCGTCGTGGGCTTCTTCTGGAGCACGGTGCTGCTCTACCACGGCTCCTTCATGATCAACTCGCTCGCCCACGTGTTCGGCAAGCAGCGCTACGTTACGGGCGACGACTCGCGCAACAACTGGTTCCTCGCGATCTTCACGTTAGGCGAAGGTTGGCACAACAACCATCACGCCTACCAGCGCTCCACGCGACAGGGGTTCCGCTGGTACGAATTCGACGGGACGTTCTATTGTCTAAAGCTGCTTTCCTGGTTCCACATCGTTTGGGACTTAGGTGAGCCGCCCAAGGAGTTGGTGCGCAACGAGCAGAAACTCGGCCAGGCGGTCATCGAAAAGGTCGCCCTGCAACTGGCGCACACCTTCCCGCTCGAACGCATCGCCGCGCAGGTGCGCGACGCGTGGGCGAACCGCCCCGCCTTCGCGGAGCTCAGGGAACGCGTCGCGGCGGGTCAGGCTCGCGCCGAGCACGCGCTGCATGAGCTGCATCTGCCGCACGTCCCGACGCTGGACGAGCTGCGTGAGCGATTCCGCGCGAGCTTCGGCGGCACAACGCCGTCGCGCGAGGAAATCATCACACGCGCGCGCGAACTCATCGTGCAAGCGATCGGACAGCAACTCTTCACGCAGCCGACGCTGCAAGCCGTATGACGAGGCAATTCCGAGTCCCGAATACCAAGGCCCGCGTTTGCGCGCGGGCCTTTTTTCTGGCCTACAGTCCCGGATTCCTGTTGCAGCGATCCATGACCATCGATTTCAGCTCGCGCTGATCGCGCAGCAGGTCGAAGAACTCGTTCAAGTAGTACTTCGCGTCCCGGACCACGTTGCGGTTCATCCCAGGCACGGAGTCGTAGACCGCCAGCACTGCTGCTTTCAGCGAGAGCATCTCCGCGGCGACCTTCGGCACGTGCTCGTTGAGCGAGCAGCCACCGCGATATAAGCGCGTGCGCACGTCGCGGAGATTCAGGCGCGGATCGGCGGTCGCGTAGTGCGCGTTCACGAGACCTGAGAAATCAAAGTCGTACGCGATCGGCGCATAGCGCGTCCCCTCAGCGGTCAGAATGCGCACGTTATGCAGCGCGTAGATCGAGAAATCGGTGTTGCCGATCATGTACTCGAGGAGCGCGAAGCGCGTCGCTTCTACTTGATCGAGATCATCCCACAGCGCCCCGCGCAGCTCCTGGATCTTGCCGCCATTGCGCCGGCCCACATCGCGCTCGTCCTCGATGAAGAATGCCGGGAACTTGCCTAACGACTTGCCCGTGGTGTCGCTGTAGGTGACGCTGCTGAGTCGCGAGCGAAAGCTCAAAGGTGTGACAAGGTTGTGCACGCGATAGACCATCTCCTCGGCGTACACGTACTGCTTGTAGCGGTCATCGTCGCGGCAATGCGTGACCAGCTTGAGGTCGCTCTGCCCCTCGAACGGTGTCTTCTTCACGCTGTCCTTCGCGAACTCGATGCGCAGCGGGATGAAGGGACAGTTGCGCTGCAAGAGGCGGAAATGACCGCGCGTGCGCAGTTGTACCGGGATGCGCAGCGTGTCCGTCCCGCCCGCCTCGCGCAGAACCTTGATCGTGCCGGGATAGCGCTTCGTCGAGAGCGTGTCGCGATCACGCGAGAGCGTGCGGAAGTCGGCCGCGAGTGTGAACTCGAACGGCGTGCGCGTGGCGAACAAAGGAAGCGCGGCAGCCTTTTCGAGGCGCTTGGCCGGGTCGGCGGGCTTTTTCTTGGAGCTCGAGTCGGCACTTTGCGCGGCGCCGAGGACCGGCGCGAGGGCGAACGTGCCTAACGCGACACAGATCAGACGAATCATTCGACGCTGACTCCCGCGGCGTAGGGCGCGGCTGCTTCGCGCACGGCCGTCGCGAGCAGTTCCGCCGGTATCCCTTTGCGCAATCGGATGGAATAGACCGCGTTCCACTGGCTCTCGCTGCCATTATGCAGGCCATCGAAGCGCCAGCGCTTGGTGTATGTCTCCAACGCCGCCTCGATCACCGGTCGCGCGGCTTCGCTATCGCTCAGGACGACGACGAGCTTCTTGTCGTAGCGCACTGCCGAGTCGCTGCTGCCCTCGACGTCACCGGCCGAGCGGCGGCGGCGCCTAACGCGTTCGGCGAGCGCGTCCAGCTGCGAGGGGGCCAGCGACTCCAGCACTTCGCGGTCGACGCGCGCTACGAACTGGCTCGTGCGATTGGCGATCGACATCGCGCGCTCGAGCTGCCGTTTCGCGCGCTCTCCCTCCAGGCCGGCCGGCTCGTGCGCGAAGTCCGTGGTCCAGAGCGCCAGCACCACGATGACGAAAACGATGGATAGCACGGAGCCGACAGCGGGCGACACGCCGCTGGCGAGTCCGATCGCCGTGGCCAGCAAGACGAAGACAGCGTCTTTGCTGTCTTCCAGCGTATTGCGAAAGCGCACAGCCGCGACAATGCCCGCGAGCGCAAAGGCGAGCGGCAACGATTCTTTGACGAGCACTGTGATCGCTGCGACGACGGTTGGAAGCAGAACCAGCGCGTGCGCTACTGATTGGCTGAAGCCCTGAGCCCGGCGCGTGAAGGTGTAGACCCGCGCCACCGGGAGAGCGAGCGCGCACGCGGCGAGCGAGGCGAAGAGCGCCTGCATCGGCGCGATGATGACGGGTACGGCCGCGGCGCCTAACGCGTCGGTCACCGTAGTCGCCGGCAAACCGGGCATCCAAAGCTGCGCGAGCCTCACGCGCAGTCCGGGCGTGGCCAGAAACCATACGATCGCACCTGTCGCGGCCAGCGCGCCGTAGTATGCGAGCAGTCGAACGACGATGCTTTCGCGGAGCGGCTTTACGCTCACTTACGGGTCAGAGGTCAGAGGCCAGAGTTCTAAGGCGCGGTCTAGACTACGGCAGATGAGCGCTGATGAGCAAGAAAGCCTAGCGGCTGGAGGCCAAAAAAAACACAGGCCCGGGCGATTAGCCCGGGCCCGCACGCAGAAGAGGAGGAGGATCCCTGCTGCGCGGTCCAGCTGATTGTTACTGCGAGGACGTCGTGATCGCGTCGCCCGCCTTCGTCTCGACGACGAAGACGACGCGGCGATTGGCCTGGGCGCCCGGCTCATCGCGCTCGGCCTTCGGGTTCACCTGACGGGACTCGCCGTATCCGATCGTCTTGATCGTGACACTGCTCATCCCAGCCGAGGACAGATAGGCGGCCACGGCATCGGCGCGACGCTTGGACAGGTCGAGGTTGTACGCCTGCGTTCCGGCTGGATCCGCAAAGCCCTCGATCGTGACCAATGTGCCGCCGTAGTACTTGTTTACGACCTGCGCGAACTTATCGAGCTGCGCCCGATCTTCATCGCGAACGGTCGCATCGTCATAGGCGAAGGTGACCGGGAAGGCGAACTTCATGCCGTTCTCCATGGCGGTGATCTTCGCACCGAACTCGTCGCGCAAAGCCGTCAGGTCACGGCGCAGCGAGGCGACGTCGGTCTTGACGCTCGCGACTTCCGAACGCACGGAGGCGATCTCACTCGTTAGGGTCGCGCTGTTGGCGCTGTCACCCGCGATGCGAGCCGTGCGCTCCGTAGCAATCCCCGTCTCTACTTGATTGCGGACATAACCCTTGGTTGCGCAGGCTCCCAGAATAAACGTGGAAAGAACCGCTCCTGCGATCAGCTTTGCGTTTCTCATTTTGTTGCCTCTCTCCGGATATATGGTCGAGCGCGCTGGTGACAATTGCGTCGCGTCGAGAAACGGCGCGCGCGCAGCAGCGGCATGATGGATGGAATATTATTCCGCCCGGCAGTTTCGCTTGTGACTTTTATCACACCCCACCGTACTTAATGCTTTTCTAATGTGCGGGCTGGGCCGCCAGAGCTTCCGGAGGCAAGTAAGGACCCTCGCCATGGTGGCCAAGGGGGTCGGGAGGACCGGCGACGTCCGGTAGGGGCATTTCCGCGGTGTCTTCGAACCCCAGCAAGAGCTGCTGCCTAACGCGAGTAAAGGAGCCGCGATGATGTCGCGTCGGCGCGCTCGATTCCAGCGCTGCGACGTGGTCCGGAGTGGCGTAGCCGGCGTTGTGCTCCCAGCCGTACGCCGGGTAGCGTCGCGCCAAGCGCGTCATCAGACGATCGCGCGTGACCTTCGCGATTATCGACGCGCACGCAACCGAGTAGCAGCGCGCGTCACCGCCGACCACAGCCGTGTGCGAATACGTGAAGTGTGCGATGCGATTTCCGTCGATAACCACGTGCTGCGGCCTCACGCGCAGCCGGCCGATCGCCCGATGCATAGCTAGAATGCTGGCGCGATAAATATTGAACCTGTCGATCTCACGAACCGAGGCGGCGCCTAACGAGACTGCGATGGCGCGGCTCAGAATCCGGCCCGCCAGGCGCTCGCGCACGGCCGCCGGCAGCGCTTTGGAGTCGTCCACGCCGGCGATCGCGCGGACGTTCGGCGGCATGATCACGGCGCATGCGACAACCGGGCCTGCGAGGGGGCCCCGGCCAACTTCATCGACGCCGGCGAGCAACTCACCGTACTTCTGCCGCAGCGCCTTTTCGATTTGCGTCCAGCGTTGTGGGGAGGCGACCCGCCGTGCCGGTATTACTACCTCGCGGTCGCTCTCACCTGCCATCGGCGTCGTCCGGCGTCTTAGCCTTCGCTGCCTTCGGTGACCGACTCAGTAGCCGGCACCATTACTCGCACCCGCTTCTCGCGGATACGTGTCGCCTTGCTGCCGACGAGATGGCGCAGGTAGTACAGCTTCGCGCGGCGGACGCGTCCGCGACGTACGACGCTGATTTCGGCGAACATCGGACTGTGCAGAGGGAAGATCCTCTCGACGCCGACGCCATTGGAGATTTTGCGAACTGTGAAGGTCTCGCTTACACCGCCTCCACGACGCGCGATACAGATGCCCTCGAAGGCCTGGAGGCGCTCTTTGTCGCCTTCCTTAACGCGCACGTTGACGCGGAGGGTATCGCCGGGCCGAAAAGCCGGGATGTCCGACCGCATCCACTCTTGTTGGGTTTCGATGAACGGATGCATAGAACCGCCAGGCCCTGGTCGGGCTCACGGGAAAACGAGGGGAAAGCGCCGCTGACGAAGCCCGAATTGTAAGCGGGCCGGACGAGCTAATCTAGCGCCTGTGTTAAGGGGTCGGATCTTGAAATACGACACCTAAGCAACGCAGGCCCATCATTCTTGCGTCCGGAGCAAACGAATGATGGGCCGCGCAGCGCTTAGGTGTCGTATTTCAAGATCCGACCCCTTACTGAAGATCTACTGGCGCAGCGTGCCGCAGGCCGCGACGCCGCCATTCAGTGCTGAAACTCGTACTTCGAATGAGGCGCGGCGCTCGCGCAAGGCGGCTGCAACCGACGTGGTCGTAATCGGGCGCGGGAGCGCAACGATCCCGCGCATGCGGACGCGTTCCTTGCTGATTGGCGGGCCGTTCCAAAGCACGGCCGTGTGCCCCTCGACGCGCGAAACCTCCTCGATCCCCTTCAGCACGACCACAGCGCCTATCAGAGAGCGCCGGCTCGGATTGTCGAGCGTCAGTTCGTATTCGAGCTCACTTCCCCCGCCCCCGCCACCCTCACTTCCGTCCGCGTCGGCGTCGCGCAGCTCCATCCGCGCCGAGCCGCGCAATCCACGGCGAGTAATTGCCCCGCATGATCGCGGATCGAGCTCCGCACCCATGTGGATCGGATCCGCCTCCGTCACGAGTAGCCCGCCGCCACGCGCGGTCTGCGACACAGACATGCGTAATGCCGCAGTCGGTGCGCACGCCGACCCCGCGACGACAATCGCTGCCAGGAGCGTTCTGGTTGAGTGCGACGTGGGCTGCATGACGGGTTTCTTATAACGGAAGAGCTCGGAATGAGTTACAACTCGGTACGTCCTTTCGCTATTGCCACATCCGTGCCGCTGTTCGGCGTCAGCGTTGCCGTCGTGGGCCAGCGCACAGATGTCGTGTATTTCAGGGCAGCGTTTCTTTGTCGCGCTCCTTTCGCTCGCTCGTTAGGCGTTCCCCCTCGCCGGCACGCCAGCGCGCGATCCGTGCGTGGTCGCCGGAGAGCAACACTTCCGGCACAGCGTGGCCGCGAAAGACCGGCGGTCGCGTGTAGCTCGGCGCCGAGATTCCGCGGCCGGGATCGAAGAACGAGTCACCCGCCGCGCTTGCCATGTCGGATATCCCACCAGGGAGCAGGCGAGCAATCGAATCTATGACAACGAGCGCCGCAGCTTCCCCGCCGCTCAGGACGTAATCGCCGAGGGAGATCTCTTCGGTTGCGAGGTGGTCGGCCACGCGCTGATCAACGTCTTTGTAGTGGCCACAGAGCAGCGTCAGCTCGTCCAGCGTCGCGTACCGCGCGGCCTCGGCCTGCGTAAAGACGCGGCCGCGCGGCGAGAGCAGAACGATGGGCGGCTTCACGCCTAACGATTCTACGGCCTCGAAGAAGGGCTCCGGCTTCATGACCATTCCGGCACCGCCGCCGTACGGATAGTCGTCCACTGTGCGGTGGCGATCATGCGTGTAGTCGCGTAGATCGACAACACGAAACGACACGGCGCCCGCCGCTGCCGCGCGCGCCGGAATGCTGAGGCTCAAAGGTCCGGCAAAGAACTCGGGGAAGATTGTGACGACCGTGAGTCGCAGCACCTAGTGCCGTTCCAACTCGTTTCGCGCAGGCGACGAAACGCGGATGCGGGTGGAAAGTTGGAACGGCACTAGTCAAAGAGTCCCGTTGGTGGATCGACAACGATGACGCCCTCAGCCGCATCGATGCGGGAGACGAATTCGCTGCGCAGCGGGAATAGCACGCTGTCTTCTGCGCGATCCACCTCGAGGACCGGGCCTTGGGGGAGGTCGAAGAAGTTCGTCACGGTGCCGATTACGGTGCCATCCGCGAGTCGCATGCTCAGGCCAACGAGATCACCGGCGAACGGAGTGTCGCCTGCCAACAGTGTCTGCTCGTCGTGCGCGGCCCAGAGGTCGGCGCCGCGCCAGCGTTCGGCGCCCGAGCGGTCGCATACGTCTTCGAGCTGTATCAGCCAACCGTCATTAGTCGTGCGCGCCCCGCGCAGCGCGATGGGCTGAGCGTCCGGATCGGCGCTGGCGTACAGGATCCGCCCGGGCGTGAAGACGTCTGCAGCCCGGGCGGTCAAGGAACGTATCAATAATTCTCCGCGCAAACCGTGCGCGCGCCTAACGTGCGCGACGCGCACTCTCGCGGGTGCGGACGGAGTATTAGCGGGCGTCGTCGCCGCCGGCCTCCACCGCGATAGCCGCCCCGCGCCGCTTCTTGGCAACGCGCGCCTCGTGTCGCGCCTTGAGAATGCCGGCGCGCCGAAGGAGCGAACGCACGGTGTCGGTCGGGAGCGCCCCGGCGTCGAGCCAGTGCGCCGCGCGATCCTGCTTCAGCGTGAGACCACCGTCTTTGGCACGCGGCTGGTATTGGCCGATGATCTCGATGAAGCGGCCGTCGCGTGGGCTGCGACTGTCGGCGACGACGATGCGGTAATGCGGAATTTTCTTGCGCCCTTCTCGGCGCAATCTGATACGAACAGCCATCGAACAATACCTCAATCGTTAGGTTCTTCACTATTTCACAGGCTCATCGCAATCTCCGGGATTTCCGGAGCGCACCTGTCTTAGAAGGTCTGAGGTCTGAGCCATGATCGCGCCGCGGCGACCCTCAGACCTCAGGCCTCAGACCTCAGACCTACTCTATCTTAACATCCCCGGCGGCAATCTCATCCCGCCGCCGGCTGCTTTTTTCATCATCTTCTGCATCTCGCGGAACTGCTCCAGCAGCCGATTGACTTCGCTGATCGGGCGGCCGGCGCCCTTGGCCACTCTTGCGCGTCGCGAGCCGTTGAGGATCCCAGGATTCCTGCGCTCGTCAGGCGTCATCGAAAGCACGATGGCCTCGACGTGTTTGAGCCGCTTGGGATCCATGTTAGCCTGACGCAGCATCTTTGCGTTCACGCCGGGGACGAGCTTGAGGAGCCCCTCCAGAGGGCCCAAGCGCTGCATCTGCTTCATCGCGACGAGGAAGTCGCCCAAGTCGAGGCCTTCCTTCTTGACCTTCTTCTCCAGTCGCTTCGCCTCATCGACGTCGAACGCTTCCTGGGCTTTTTCGACGAGCGTGACGATGTCGCCCATCTGCAGGATTCGCCCGGCCATTCGCTCGGGATGGAACTCCTCGAGGGCATCGGTCTTCTCGCCGACGCCGATGTATTTGATCGGCTTCTTGGTGACGCCGTAGATCGAGAGCGCCGCACCGCCGCGCGCGTCGCCGTCCATCTTCGTCAGAATCACGCCGGTCACGCCTAACGCGTCGTCGAAGCCCTGCGCGATGCGCACGGCGTCCTGGCCAGTCATGCCGTCGGCGACGAGCAGGATCTCGTCCGGATGCACGGCGTCTTTGACGCGGCCAAGCTCGGCCATCATGGCGTCGTCGATCTGGAGACGGCCCGCGGTATCGAGGATGACAGCTCGGTCGCGCTCGCGCCGCGCCTCCTCGATGCCGGCTTTGGCGATGCGCACGACGTCCTGCGTGCCTCGGTCGGCGTAGACCGGAATGCCGAGCTGTTTGCCGAGCGTTTCGAGCTGGTCGATAGCAGCCGGACGGTAGACATCGGCGGCTACCAGGCGCGTCGGCCGGCCGTCACTGGTTAGGCGCTTGGCGAGCTTGGCGGCCGTCGTCGTCTTGCCGGATCCCTGCAGACCAACCATTAACACGATTGTCGGCGGCACTGAGCTTAGGCGCAGCCCTTCGCGCCGTTCGCCGAGCATCGCGGTGAGCTCGTCGTGCACAATCTTGACTAGCTGCTGTGCTGGTTGAACGGATTTGAGAGCCGTCACGCCCACGGCTTTCTGCTCCACGCGCTCGAGGAATTCGCGCGTCAGCTGGAAGCTGACATCGGCCTCGAGCAGCACACGGCGCACCTCGCGCAGGCCGTCTTTGATGTCGCTCTCCGACAGGACACCCTTGCCGCGGAGGCGCTGGAACGTGGCGCCTAGTTTCTCGGACAGCTCGTCAAACATGAGCGCGGAAACGTAAGGGGGCCTGCTATACCGTGGTAGGCGATCGGAACATCCTGCGTGCGAGCGCGCCCTGGTCGCTAATCGCAGGAACTCCTCCGCGAACGCCAGACAGCTTCCTCATGGAGCGTCGCGCAGCAGACCAGGCGGGCTCGCCATTGCGAACGAGTGGAGCGAGTGCGAAGCTGTTGCCACTCGCGACCGGGCCCGTCGCATGGCAAGTCGTTCGTCAACCGACTCTAGCGCTTCGCGACACACGCTTGATCATCTCGGCCGACGCGAGCGGCAGATAATGAGCGTCGTCTACCGACTCGGTCGCGCGACCGTCGGCGATGTGCTGGCAAACCTGGATGATCCGCCGAGCTACTCGGCCGTCCGCACCATGCTGCGCTATCTCGAGTCCAAGGGCTTTCTGCGGCACGACGCCGAGGGGCGGAGTTTCGTCTACGTCCCTGTTGTCCGAACTGCCACCGCCCAGCGGTCCGCGTTGCGCGAACTCGTACGCACGTTTTTCGGCGGGTCTAAGGCACGCGCGGTGGCCGCGTTGCTCGACGTCCCTGACACTCGGCTGAGCGATCAGGATCTGGAGCGGCTGCGGAACGCGATCGCGCTGGCGAAACAGCACGGTCACTAGCCCTCTATAATCTCAGCGCTTGCCACTCGACGTTTTCATCAGCTACGCCGCTGGCGACAAGCCCGTCGGAGACGCCGCGTGCGCGGTGCTCGAGCGACGGGGCATCAGGTGTTGGATCGCGCCGCGCGATGCGACGCCGGGACTCGAGTGGGGCGGAGAGATCATCCGCGCGATCAACGAGTCGTCGATCCTCGTCTTGATCTATTCGGGAAACGCGAACAACTCGAAGCAGGTTCACCGCGAAATCGAGCGCGCCGTGGCGAAGGGGATCGCGATCGTCCCATTTCGGATCGAGGACGTCCCGGCGTCCGAGACGTTGGAGTATTTCATCAGCACGCCGCATTGGTGGACGCGCTCAGTCCGCCGCTCGAAAAGCATCTCGAGTACCTGGCAGATACGGTCGCTCTGCTCAAGAGCCGGCTGAGCGGACAACCCGTGCCAGAGCCCACGCCACTGCCAGCGCCTGGCGCGCGCGGTCGCGGGGCGAGTCGCTTGAGCGTCCGCCTAACGAGCATAATCGGAGCCGCCGTCGTGGCGGCGGTCGTCCTCGGATGGCTGTTGTTGAGCGGTGGCGGTGGCGAGGCGGGCTTCTGGCACGGCACCTGGACGGCCGACAATCAGGTCCCGGGCATCCCGGCACATTGGACCCTGGACATCGACGACAACAATCAGTACCGCTCATCGCTGGAAACGCGCGATGCCGGGAAGGATCCGCTTCGTACTGACGTCGTATCGCATGACGAGCGACTACGGTCCTCAAGCCGAGGGGTCTTTCAGCCTCTTTGGAACCGAGCAGAGCGCGGAGGTTTCCGGTCCGTTAGGCACGGCGACCTGGAGCTGTGAGCGCGTCGCGCCCGGGCATACGTACGTCGGTGTGTGGAGCATGACAGCGACGATCCAGCAAGTGCCCTGGAGCCTGCAATGGACGATCGATCCTAACGAGCGCTACCGGCTGACATCACGAACCACGGACTCCGGCACATTCAGCGTCAAGGATGGCACGTGGGTCATGCACTCGGCACGCGGTGTGCCCCAGAACGGAACGTTCACTCGCCTCGACGATCGGACGGTTACGATGGCGGGCCCGCTCGGTACCCGCTCGGTACGGCTACCTGGACCAAGCAGAGATAGCCTGGGGCGCCGGCGGCACTCGGACGTGTGTTGCAAAACGCTGCGCCCAACGTCCGTGATGTGACGCACCGCCTAGCGAGGTGGGCTAGCACACTTCGCCGGAGCGTCGCGCTAATTTATTGGCCGACCGGGTAAAGGACCTCCGCAGCCCAGAGCGATGGCCCGACTTCAGCGGAAAGATGAGATCCTCACGTCCGAGCTGCCGCCACGGATGCCTCTCATGGCGCTGCGCTCGACGATCGTCTACCCGCTCGGCACCATCGCTGTGCAGATGGGTGCGCCGGAAAACCTTGCGCTACTGCGCGATCACGAAGATCACGGGCTGATTGTCGCGCTCGTCGTCGCCAGCGGCGATCTCGATGAGCCAATCGACAACACGAAGTTCGTCGGACGCGTGGGTGTTGCCGCTCGGGTGCACGAGCGCATCAACCTTCCCGGCGACACCGTGCAGATCACGCTGCAGGGACTGCGGCGCATAACGATCGAGGGGATCGCGCAATCGGAGCCGTATGGCGTCGCGGTCATTCGCGCGGCGAGAGAGACGCCACCAGATCCGGCGGAGATCGACGATCTCATAACGAGGGTCGTGCAGGCGGCGGAGACGCTCTCGGACCTTGTCGAGCGTATTCCGGACGAAGTGCCGCAGATCCTGAAGATGAACGTGTCGGATCCGGGGCGCTTCGCTGATCTCGCCGCGACGAACATGAACTTCCGCATCTCGGACAAGGACGAGGTGCTGCAGCGCCTGGATGTCGGGCAACGGCTGCGCTTCATCCTGTCGCGACTCGAGCGCGAAGTTCAGCGCGCTCGCGTTATGGAAGACGTGAAGCGGCAGACCGAAGTGAAGATCGAGCAGCATCAGCGCGAGTTCTATCTCCGGCAACAGCTGCGCGCGATTCAGGCAGAGCTAGGCGAGACGGATCCGGGCGAGAAGGAAACGATCGAGACGCTCAAGAAGATCGACGAAGCGAAGCTTCCCGAGAAAGTCGCTCAGGAGGCACGACGCGAGACGGAGCGTCTCAAGATGCTCTCGCCGGCGTCGAGCGAATATCAGGTCATCCGTACCTATCTCGACTGGATCCTCTCGCTGCCGTGGCACAAGCGCTCGGGTGACGAGCAGATCGAGCTCAAGCGGGTCGAAGAGTTGCTCGACGAGCGTCATTACGGACTGCAAGAGGCGAAAGAGCGCATCACGGAATTCCTCGCCGTGCGCAAGCTGCGCGGGGGTGATCCGCACGGTCCGATCCTCTGTTTCGTCGGTCCGCCGGGCACAGGCAAGACCTCGTTAGGCGCGGCGATTTCGAAGGCGATCGGGCGCGCGTTTTATCGCATCGCGGTCGGCGGCGTGCGGGACGAAGCCGAGATCCGTGGGCATCGCCGGACATACGTTGGCGCAATGCCGGGGCTCTTGATCCAGGCGCTACGGCGCGTCGGCGTGCGCGATCCGGTGCTGATGATCGACGAAATCGACAAGATGTCCGGCGGCGGGTCCACGGGCGACCCGACGGCTGCGATGCTCGAAGTGCTGGATCCGTCGCAGAACCACGACTTCGTCGATCACTATTTGAATCTTCCGTTCGACTTGTCGTCGACGCTGTTCATCTGCACGGCGAACAATCTGTTCGACATTCCGCCGCCGCTGCGTGATCGCCTCGAAGTGATCCGTATCGCCGGCTACACGATCGAAGAGAAAGTGGAGATCGCGTGGCGCTATCTGCTCCCGCGCCTACTCGAAGAGCACGGTCTTGCTGACAAGGATCTGCAGTTCACCGACGAGGTACTCGGCTACATCTCGTCACGCTATTCGCGCGAGGCCGGGCTGCGCAACTTCGAGCGCAATATCGCGACGATCATGCGCAAGCGCGCGCGCAAGAAGGCCGACGGCGAGGACGGCGCGTGGGTGATCGATCTTGCGAAGGTCGAGGAGATACTCGGCGGTCCTCGTTATGCGATGGAGGAGGCCGAAAAGGAGCCGGAGATCGGGACCGTCACAGGCCTCGCGTGGACGGCGACCGGCGGCGATCTGATGACAATCGAGGCGCTGCGCATGCCGGGCACGGGCAAGCTCACTGTGACGGGCCAGCTCGGAGACGTGATGCGCGAGTCTGTCGACGCGGCATACTCGTACGTGCGTTCGCGCGCGGACGTGTTAGGCGTGAACGAGGCAGTGTTCGGGAATACGGACCTGCATATTCACTTCCCGGCGGGATCGATTCCCAAGGACGGCCCAAGCGCCGGCATCGCGGTGACACTCGCAATCGCGAGCGTTTTGAGCCGTCGTCCCGTTAGGCGCGACGTCGCGATGACCGGCGAGGTGACGCTGCGCGGGCGCGTCCTGGAAATCGGCGGCGTGAAGGAGAAGGTGCTCGCAGCGTATCGCGCCGGTCTGCGCGAGGTGATCCTGCCCGTATCGAATCAGAAGGATCTGCGCGAGGTGCCTGACGAGGTTCGCGCGAACATGGCCTTCACGTTCGCGAATACGCTCGACGAAGTGATGCGCCACGCGTTGCTGGCCCCGGCGAGCGCGGACGGGGTGGAACCGCCACCCAAGCCCACAGAAGTGCCGATCTCACCGACCCCGGTTGTCGACGCCCCGCGCATCGTCGCGCATTCCTCGTAGGTCATTGCCGTAGCCGTGCGCTGTGGTCGGCGGGCATTCCGCTCCGCAGCTAGCACCCGCAGAGCGCTCGCGACCCCCGCATGCTGTCGCATGCGCACGCTCGCTGCGGGTAACGCTGCTGCGGGAACGCCCGCCTCCAGGCACAAAGGCCGAGGCCGCTTGCCGGCGTGGGAGTCATTCAACGGTTAGGCAACGGCCGACGGTTTTTGTGGCGCGAATCGCACGGGACTTTTATGTTCGCGCGTCATGCTGCGCTCGGTTTTCGCGATCAGTCTTTGCGCCGGTGTTGCCGCGCGCACCCTGCCCTGCCAGACATCGACGCAGCGCTTACGAGTGGAAGAAGCCTCCAGCATCCCAGCTGGGGCAACGCGAGACAGCGAGTCACTCGATCGCGCTCGCTCGTTGATCGGCCGAGGCGAGTACGCGAGTGCGCGCAGGCTCGCTGAAGCCGCCCGCGGATTCCGGATCGTAATTTCTCTCGACGATCGCGCGCTGTGGGTGCTGCGCGACAACGACACGATTCGGACAGCCGATGTAGGCGTGGCTTCAGGCCTAACGCTCGACTATGCAGGTCGCAAGTGGACGTTCCGGACGCCGCGGGGCAAGCACACGGTCATCGGTAGTAAAGTGGCCCCTTTTTGGACTCCGCCGGACTGGGCGTACGCGGAGACAGCGCATCAAAACAAGCTGAAGCTCGCGTGGCTTTCGGCCGGTAATCCGGTCACGTTGAGCGATGGTCGTCGCCTAACGGTGCGGGATGGCGCCGTCGGCGTGCTCTTCCGCGACGGCGTGTTCGTGGCGCTACCGAGGGACGAACACATCGTCTTCGAGTGGACGCTGTATGTCCCGCCCTACGGGACAATCAACCGACAGCTCAAAGGTCAGCTGGGCCCGTACGCGCTGGACCTTGGCGGCGGCTATCTGCTACACGGCGGACCCGTTGGCGACAGCCTCGCGCCGACACACGGCTGCATTCGCCTCAGCGACGGCGACTTAGAATGGTTGTATACCAACGTCGAAAAAGGGACGCCGGTTTACATTTACTAGCAAAAGCATTTCGCAGGCAATTACCGGGTGATGGCATAGAGAATCAGCCCGACCAGTCCGCCGACGAGTGTCCCGTTGATCCTGATGAACTGCAGGTCGCGCCCGATCGCGAGCTCGATGCGACGCGACGTCGCCGTCGGATCCCAGCCGCGCACCGTGTAGGCGATCAGATCGCCGACTTCCGACTGGTAGCGCTCGACGAGCGCGAGCACACCGTTGCGCAGCCACTCCTCGACGCGCGCCAGCAACGCCGGATCCTCAAGAATCGCGCTGCCTAACCGTGCAAGGCCGTTCGCGATCGTATCCACGTCCGTCTCCTCCGCGCGCTCGGCGCGGCGCACCAAGGCCTGCTTGGTGTCTTTCCAGATCGAGGACGAGAAATGCTTAACGGCGTCCGCCCCTAGTAGCTCCTCCTTGAGTTGCTCCGCGCGCGCCATGACTTCGGGCGAATTGTGCAAGTCATCGATAAACCGCTTGAGCGCCGCATCGAAGCGTAAGCGCAACGGATGCTCCTTCTCATCGCGAATCTCCGTCAGCGTGTTCTCGATCCCGCGCACGACCTTCTCGAAGATCTTGTTGTCGACGGCCCCCGGGACCCACCAGGGCGTCTCGCGTTCGATGCGCTGGCGAATGACGTCTTCGTTCTCCGTCACGGCGCGCGCCGCGAGCCGGATCGCGTCGTCAAGCAGTTCCTGGTGGCGATTCCCTGCCGTGATGACGGACAGCGCCTTACCCACGATCGGCGCGACTCGTACGCTGCGAATGCGATCCGCGAGCGCCGAGTCGATCATCGCTTGCACGTCGTCGTCGCGCAGTGACTCGGCGGCTGTTACAAGCGCACGCGCCGCGTGCCCGGCCACCAGTCGACTGTTCGCTGGATTGCTGAGCCAGCGCGCGAGCCGCTCGCCCAGTCGAGCGTCCGTGAGGCGGACTTCGACGACGTGCCGATTGAGGAAGTTCCGCTGCACGAACGCGCCGAGTACCTGCCCCACGCGGTCTTTACGTGCAGGAATGATTGCCGTGTGCGGAATTGGGATGCCTAACGGGTGCTTGAACAGCGCGGTTACCGCGAACCAATCGGCCAAACCGCCGACGAGGGCAGCTTCGGCGAATGCCTGCACCCAGCCGAGCCAGGGATAGCTTCCCTTGAAGATCAGCGACAGAGCGAAGACGACAGCCGAAGCGACGAGCAATCCGGCCGCGCGGGCTTTCATTCCTGCGAGCTGCCGGCCGCGGTGCTGCTCGTCGAACGCTGTCAGCGGCTGCCCGAGCACGCCGGCGACGGGCTGGCTACCCGCCACGCTAGGCTGCTCGCGTTCCGGCGCCGTTAGGTGCGCGGGGTCTTCTGTCGCCGCGCCGCTCACTCTGCCAGCCGCACTCGCGAAACGTCGATGAGGTTGACCGGCGTTCCCCTAGGAGCATCGACGTAGATCACTGCAGGGCGTCCCTGCACTTCCACCGCGATTAGCGCGATCGTGCGACTCCCCGCGCTGTACGTGCGCGTCATGCCGTCAGATTTAGTTGGTTCAACGCCCTTGAATCGCCTCAGCACCGCAGTATCCAGCAAATCGCGAAACTCGGCGGCATCGACCGACGAGTCCCAGATTGAAAGCCAAGCCAGCGCCTCGCCACGACCGAGATCAATGAGCTGGTAGCGATCGCCGTCCCAGCCAGCGGCGCCGCGCAGCGCAGCCGACTGATCCTTTAAGAACTCGTACAGCAGGAGCCGCGTCTCGAATTCGCCGAGGTTGTTCTCATAAGCGACCTTGCCAATGCGCGGCGGCGGCAACGTGATGTCGGTCGGATCGTCACGACTCTCGAAGAAACGTTCGGGATGAAGCACCTGTTCCGTCGAAGCCGGAACGTCCTGCAGGAAATCGGCGTTAGGCCGCTTCTCCTTGGCGCGGCGGATGAATTCGGCGCCGCTCAAGTACGGAAAAAGAAGCGTCTCCTGTATCACGAAGGGCGCCCGCGAGAAGAGCGGCATTGACTCGTTATTCTGCCTGATGAGATCGCGCACGCGATCCCACGTGCCAGGGAGCGCCGTCGTCAGCGCTCGCTCGCCGATCGTCGCGGACATCTGCTCGAAGATCGCCTGTCCTTCTAAGAGCGCCTGTGCCGCAACCTGGCGATCGTTGTTCCCCCGCAGCTTCTGCAGCGAATCGAGGTTGAAGTATTGATCCTGCAGCGCGTGAACCAGTTCGTGACTGACCGTCATGTCGATCAGCGCCTGCTCGGCGCCGTCCACGACGTAAAGCACCTTGGCTGCCGGATCGTAGTAGCCCGCGATCTGCTCGGTGAGCAACCCAACCATGAACGTGCGGAGATTCAGCGTGTCAGGGATGAGGCCGAAGCGCTTGTAGGCCCGCTCCTGGCCAGTGAGCTCCTCAGCGGGCATCTCACTCGCGAGTTTGTCCTCGAGGAATTTGCGCACCTCGTCCTTGGTGCGCATTTCGATCTTCGGAGGCGACTTGAACTTGAGCCCCGTCGCCTCTTCGAGCTTCGGGATCGCCCGCGTCGCTTGGCGAGAATACGCGCCGTCGTCGTTCGCAGTTCCGTCACCGCGAGCGCACGCCGCGAGCGCGATCGCGACTACGTAGGTGGAGCGGGAGAAGGCGCCGGCTGTTCGGTTGTTACGGTGTCGGATGTCCATGACACAAATGTACCCGTTGCGAGCGCCACCACACGGGCGACGTCGACTCCTCGGACAACGATGCCTTCGGTGACAAGCCGCAGCCGCAGCGCCGCTTCTACGGTCTCCAGCGTCTCGGCGTTAGGCGGCGGTGGAGCTTCTGCAACTGGCGGCGCTGGAGCGGCCGCTCGAGGAGGCGGCACTTCGATCCCGACGTCGCCGCCGACGAACATCGCCTCGAGCTCGGCTCCAAAGCGCTGCAACGCCGAGATACCGTCGCGCGCGAAGTTCTCGAGCGCGTCGTCCGGCGGCGCATTCCCCGCGTCGCCACTCATCGCTTGTGTGCGCTGGCTTCGGCTGACGAGCTGCCGTCTGAGTATGATCAGCCGCTCCGATTCGGGCGAGTAGCGCGCCACGGCATGGGAGTGAGCACACGCTTCGTCCAACGCGTCGATAGCGCGGTCTGGGCGATGGCGATCGAGCTGATGCTTGTCGGTCAGCTGCACGGACGCGCGGACTGCTTCCTCCGTTATCACCACGTTGTGGTGTCGCTCGAGACGGTTGAGCCTTGCGTGGAGGACGTCGAGCGTCTCTTCGGCCGTCAGCTCGCGAACGATGATGCGCTGGAAGCGTCGCTCCAGCGCGGGGTCACCTCGGATCCAGCGCTCGTATTCGTCTTCAGTAGTCGCGCCGATGACGCGGAAGTCGCCGCGCACGAGCGACGGCTTGAGCATGTTGGCGGCGTCCATCGCCGCGCCTAACGCGGTGCCTTGGCCGATGAGGTTGTGCAGCTCATCGATGAACAGGATCACCGTGGGATCGGCGCGCGTCTCAGCCACAAGGCCGCGGATGCGCTCCTCGTACTGGCCGCGGTACTGAGTGCCTGCCAGCAGCGCGACGTGATCCACCGCGAGGATGCGTGTGTCGCGAAGGCCTAACGGAACTGCCCCCGCAACGAGTCGCTGGGCGAGTCCTTCGACGATCGCTGTCTTGCCGACGCCCGCCGGCCCAACCAACGCCGGGTTGTTCTTCCCGTGGCGCAGCAGGATGTCGATGACGCGCGCGATCTCCTCCGCGCGACTGCGGATCGGCTCGAGCCGGCCCTCACGCGCTTCGGCTGTGAGGTCGCGTGTGAATCGCTCAAGAACGCTCACTGCGGTCCACCTGCACCCATTCGGCCGAAGTACCAGGCGACGAGTCGGTCGCCGAGCAGGAGCATGAGCACAGCGGCGGGCGCCAGGAAGACGCCAAATGGCACGTTAGGCATGTCCGATCTGCCGCCAGCGCCGTCCGATGTGGCCTCGCCCTCCACCTCCACCGCCGGCGCAGCGACTGCGGTGCGTCGAAAGCGCGAGACGGGCATGACGACAAGCAGGAATGTCGCGGCGCCTAACGCCGCTCCCACAAAAATCACGAGCAACGCTCGCGTCGGACCGACCGCGCCGCCGACAACGGCCATGAGGGTGACGTCACCAAAGCCCATCGCTTCGCGCTTGAGCATCGCCTCACCCAGCCATCCAACGATTGCGATCGCGCCAGCACCCGTGCAGGCGCCGATCAAGGCGCCCCACGGATCGGCGAACGACGAAATGTCTCCGATCACGAACGCGAGAATCGACGTGGCGAGCACGAAGATGAAGCCGAAGACCGTGAAGCCGTCCGGAATGAGGTAGTGCTTGAGATCCGTCACGGCGATTCCAAGCATGACCGTGCCGAAGACCGCTACACGCAGCGCGGTGAATGTGGGACCGAACGCGAGCACGGTGGCGAGCCAGCCTAACGCGACGAGCAGCTCCACCGCCGGGTACTGCGCCGAAATCGAAATGCCGCAGGCGCGGCAACGAGCGCGCAGTAGCAGCCAGCTCACGATGGGAATGTTGTCGTACCAGGCGATCGGCGTCTCGCAGCCGGGGCAGCGCGAGCGCGGCTTGATCACCGACTGCTCCGCCGGCCAACGCGCGATGCACACGTTGAGGAAAGAGCCGATACTGGCTCCGACGACGAACGCGGCCGCCGCAAAGAAGATGTCGTTCATCGCTTCGGTGCGAGAGCGAACAGCAGGATGCCGGCCGCGACCGCGACGTTGAGAGAGTCCACGATGCCATCCATTGGAATGCTAACGATGCGTCGCGCCGCCTCGCGGAGGGCCGGCGTCATGCCGCTCCCTTCATTACCTACGGCGAGCGCCAGCTTTGGAGGGGGAGGCACACTCAACGGTAAACCCTCGCCCTCGCGGGCGGAGCCCCACAGTTCACACCCCTCGTTCGAGAGGAACGAGCGAAGTTCGTCCCATGTAGTATGAAAGCAGAGGTGATGAAAATGCGCGCCCATCGCGCTGCGGACGACTTTCGCGTTCCAGACGTCAACCGTTCCAGGCAGCGCAATCGTCCCGCTGGCTGCCAGAGCCGCGGCGGTGCGAATAATTGCGCCGACGTTGCCCGGATCCTGCACGGCGTCCAGAACCACCAGCCGCAGCCCCGATCGGCCCTCCAGGTCAGAGAGCCCACGCGTGGGCGCTCGAACGACCGCGAGAACCCCTTGCGGAGATTCGGTTTCGGCGGCGCTGGCAAACTCGCGCTCGCTCACCTCGCTGTGTTCCACCCCGCGCTGCATCACGGCGGTGCGGAGCTGACGCCCGCGCTCGGTGCCATCGAGTTGCGGCGCCGTCAGCACGCCGACGACGTCGAGCTGCGAGCGAAGCAGCTCTTCGTTGGCGCGGACACCTTCCACAACGAAGTAGCCCTCGCGCTCACGCGCGCGTCGACGACGAAGATCGCGCGCGAGAGTCAGCAGGCGCATGGAGTCATACAGTGAATCACACTTCCGTTTTTTCGCGGGGGCTCACGTCGGCGCGACTTGTGATCGGGGCTCTCTTCCTGACCAGTTGCGTGGTGTCTACCCAGCAGGAGGTCCAGCTCGGGACGCAGTACGCGCAGCAGATCAACGCGCAACTCCCGATTATGAACGACGCCAGCGTCAACTCGTACATCAACTCGCTCGGCAACTCGATAGCTCGCGTCGCCGACGCGCGGAATTTGCGTTGGCGGTTCTATGTCGTGGATAGCCGCGAGGTGAATGCGTTCGCCGTGCCCGGTGGCTTCGTGTACATCAACCGTGGCTTGATCGAGCGCGCACGCACGATGCATCAGCTCGCTGGAGCGATGGCTCATGAAATCGCGCACGTCACGCAGCGTCATTCAGTCGAGCAGATGGCGCAGGCGCAACGCGCGGATGCCGGACTCACGCTGGCGTGCATCCTAACGAGCGTGTGCCAGAGCGGCGCAGCGTCAGCGGCCATTCAGGTTGGTGGGAGCGCGCTCTTCGCGAAGTTCTCGCGCGACGACGAGGAGCAGGCGGACGAATATGGCGTGCAGTATCTCGTGCAAGCTGGGATCGATCCGCGCGGTATGGTCGACATGTTCCAGATACTGCTGAATGAGCGACGCTCGCGACCGACCGCCGTGGATGCGTGGTTCCGCACGCACCCACTGGAAGAGAACCGTATCGCGCATACTGAGGCGCAGATCGCGCGCTTCCCGGCGTCGCGCCTGCGCGGACTGCGAGTCGATACGCAGGCCTACCAGCAGTTCCGCTCGCGCCTGGTGTCGCTGCCCGTACAGGCGAGCCGGCGAACGCGCTAGCCCCGTTCCAACTTGCGTTGACGTTAGGCTTGTCCATAGCCCCAAGAGTTGGAACGGGGTTAGACATCCAGCCCGCGGACGAATTCTGTCACCAGACGCTCGAAGGCGCTCGCCGCGACAGCTGTCACGGCGAGCACGTCTTCGTGCGCGATGGGCTGCGGTGAAATCCCGGCAGCCTGGTTGGTAATGCAACTGATCGCGCAGCAGCGCATTCCCATTGCGCGCGCAACAATGACTTCGGGGACGGTGGACATTCCGACGGCGTCGACACCGAGCCGTTCCATCATGCGAACTTCGGCGGGCGTCTCGTACGTGGGGCCGAGGAGGCCGCCGTACACACCCTCTTGCAGCGTCATGCCCAACCGTGTGGCCGCGGCGTGTAGCTGGCTCCGAAGCTCTTCGTCATATGGTTGCGACATATCCGGAAAGCGTTCGTCGCCGGGAACAAGCGGCCCAACGAGCGGATTGCGCCAACTCAGATTGATGTGATCGCTGATGACCATGAGGTCACCAGATCTCAGATCACGGCGAATCGCGCCGGCGGCATTGGAGAGCAGCAGCACGTTGGCGCCTAACGCGTGGGCGACTCGAATGATGAGGCCGGCGGTTTCGGCTGGGTGGCCCTCGTACATATGGAAGCGACCTGCGAATGCGAGCACCCGGCGGCCGGCGAGCCGCCCGCTCAGCACGCGACCGCTGTGTCCCTCTACCGTAGGGATCGCAAAGCCGGGAACGTCTGCGTACTCCACGGCGACGACGTCCTCGATCTTGTCGGCGAGGCCGCCCAATCCCGAGCCGAGTACGATTGCCGCGGCCGGCGCGCGCGTCGCCCGCAGACGCTCGCGCACGACTTCAGCCGCTCGCGCTGCGCCTGTCGTCACGAGAGCGTCACTCCGAGCTCGGCGATCGCGCTCTTCGCACGCGTGATGAGCGCCGCCTTTTCGTTAGGCTCGAGGAAGGCGTGCTCGAATCCGTTGAGCGCGATGCGGCAAAGTTCTTCCGGGGTAAAGTCGAGGTGAGCAGCGGCGTGTTTGTATTCGTCCACCAGCGTCACGTCGCTCATGAGGCGGTTGTCGGTGTTCAGCACCACGGCGAGTCCAAGATCGAAATAGCGTCGCAGCGGATGCGCGGCGTACGATTCGGCGGCGTGCGTTTGCAGGTTACTGGTTAGGCAGATCTCCAGCGCCACGCCTCGGCGCCCCACGTCTTCCGTCAGGGCGGCGTCCTCGATGAGGCGCGTCGCGTGCCCGAGGCGTTTGGCGCCACAGTCATGCACGGCCTGCTTTACGGAGTCAGGGCCCCACCCTTCTCCCGCGTGGCAGGTGCAGGCGAGGCCGTGCGCGATAGCGTGCTGGAAGGCGCCTTCGTGATCGGCGGCTGGGTGACCACGCTCCGGACCGGCCAGATCGAAACCAACGACGCCGTGCGCGCGATACTCCGCCGCGAGGCGCGCCATCTGCATCGAGACGTCGGGTGCTAGCGTGCGCAGGGCGCATACGATAACGCGCGACACGATGCCGTGGTCGCGTTGCGCCCGTTGCAGCCCGCGAAGCGGCGCCTCGATGGCGGCACCTAACGTGAGCCCGTTGCGAACGTTGAGCAGCGGAGCGAAGCGCACTTCGAGATAATGCACGCCGTCCTTGCTCGCGTCCTCGGCCAGCTCGTATGCCGCTCGCTCCAGCGCCTCGCTCGTTTGCAGCACGGCGAGCGTCACCTCGAAGCGCAGCAGGTACTCCTCGAGGTTGTGCGCGTTGTCCACGCGCATGTACGCGCGCACGGCCTCGGGATCGTGATCCGGCAGCGGCACACCCTGTTCTCGCGCGAACTCGGCCAGCGTCGCGGGTCGTAGGGACCCGTCGAGATGGCAGTGCAGTTCCGCTTTCGGTATGCGCTTGAGGAACGATGCGTCGGTCGCGATCGGCATCGCGTTAGGCACCTGCCGCATTGCGATCGGCTCGCTTCGACACGACGCGCATGATCAAGCCGCTGAAGACAGGAGTCGCCGGATCCAATGGCAGCCCGCAACTGTCGGCAAGCGCGCGACGGCCGCCCGCGATCTCCGCCGCCACCTGCGCGTCCCACGCACGCACTGCATCGAGCGCGCGCCCTCCGGGCGCTGCGTCGACGCCGCGGCCGTTGATGTACACTCGGATCGTTGCGACCTCGCTCACGGCGCGACGAAGGCCACGCGCTCGTCGCGCGGCGCGCGAACCGGCGACGGGAGCGTCTTGAGATACGTGATCAGCGCGTCCAGATCGGGGATATCGAGGTCCTCACGACGCAGCGCGGAGCGCGCGAGCAGCACGCCGTCGCCGCCATCCGCGAGAAAGTCCGAGAGCACTACGCGATAGCGTTCCGCGTCGCGGACCGGGGTTCCATCAGTCCGCGTTAGGCTGATCACTCGGCTGCCTGCGGCCCGCGTCGTGTCGAACGCCGCGCGCACGCCACTCAGATGCAGATTGAACGTCGGCTGCGCGACTTGTCGCTCCAGTTCGGCGCGCAGCTCCTTCCCCGTTACGGTCAGGCGCACGAGGCGATTGTCGAATGGATGCACTTCGAATACCGTGCCGTACGTCGCCAGCCCCGGACGCAACGGCGCGCGGATGCCGCCGTTGTTCATGATGGCGACGTCGCCCTGCCCTACGCTCCGTTGGGCGTCCGCGATCAGCTTGCCTAACGTGCCGCGCAGCCCCTGGTTGATGTGCTCCCCGATTTCGACGACCGGCACGCTCATGCGCACGGCAACCTTGGCAGCAGCCTCGCGCACGACGGCCGCCACGGCCGAATCCTCGGGCACCTGATCGGCGCGCACGTCGCGCAACTCGATCACCGGCGTTGCCGTCGAGTCGCCTAACGGGACATCGATAATGCCGATCGCGGTGCCGCGCGATCGCGCCTGTACGATGGGAATTCCACGCACCAGGGCTCGGACGGGACTGTGCGTATGACCACTCACGATCGCATCGACATGTTCGGTCAAGCGACCCGCGAGATCGACGATGCCACCGCGGCACGACGTGAGGGAGCTTTGACAGAACGCGCCGATATGCGCGACGACGAGCACACGATCGGCTCCGCGCGCGCGCAGGGCTCGCGCGCGCGCGTCGATGATCGGCGCGGGATCGGCGAAACGCAGGTCCTTGACGACGGAGACTTTGGTCACCGTCGGCGTCTCCACGAGCGCCGCGCCGATGACAGCGACCTTGAGCGAGCCGAGCGTCACCAGGGTGTCGTCGCGAATCCAAGGGATATCACGCCCGGCCGTGTCGCGCACGTTCGCGCCCAGGATGGCGTAGCTGGCCCCGCGCATGTGCGCGCGCAGCGTGTCGAGCCCCCAGTCGAACTCGTGGTTGCCTAACGCAGCAGCCGTGAGCCCCAGCGAGTTGAAGATCGTCATCACCGGACGGCCGAAAGCGAGGTTCGAGGCGGGGGTTCCCTGGAACAGGTCGCCGCCGTCGAGCCACAGGCTTTCGCAGCGCGGTGAGACGCAAGCGCGACGCGCAGTACGAATCTCAGTCGCGAGATACGCCGCTCCACCGCGCACCGCACCGTTCGAATCGGCGCGCGGCTCCAACGCACCGTGAAAGTCGTTCGTGGCGATGATGCGCAGCCAACGCCCGTTCGTTAGGTGCGCGTCGCTGCGCGACGCACCGCCTGCGGCAGGTCGCGGCCGCGGGGGGGCGGCGAGCTCGGCGGCTGCCTGTGTGACGGCCGCCGGAGGCTCCAGCCACCAGTTGCGCGTGAAGTAGTCCGCGTGCCGCAGCGTCCCTCGCCGTGTCACTTCGTCGATCAGCAGCTCGCGGATGTCCTCCTTCGCATCGTACACGACGGGCGCGCCGCTCAGCATCGCGAAGCCGCCACCGCCAGCCTGCCGGTAGTTGTTGAGCGCCAGCGTGAAGCTGTCCGCATCTGCAACCGGACGGCCCCGTACAGCGAGCGACGTGACGCGTGCGCCTAACGGCCTGCTGAGATCCAGCGTGTACTCAGCTCCGGCGATCATGTCGAAGTTGTAGCCAGGTACAGTGGAGTCGATGAGCGGCGTCGTACCAAACGAGCGATAGTAGCGCGCGCTGTGCTCCAGATAGGCCCTGAGCTGTGCGCCGCTGATGCGCACCGCGCGCAACGTGTTCTCGTACGGATACAGCTGCGCGATTTCCGCGACGCTGATCGGCCCCGAGTCGATGCTCGCCAGCGTGAAGGCGGCGCTAGCTGACAAGTCCGCCCCGGCTTTACGGCGCTGGGTTTCGTTGATGAAATCGATGAGCGGTGTGTCCGCCACGCGCGCCGAGTCGCTGCCCCAAGCAACGCGCGTGTCGCCGATAGGGCGAGCGACGTAGCGGACAGTCGCGTCGTGCGCCGCGCGAACTGCGGCGACGACCGCCGAGTCCTCCGCGTGTCCGGCGGACTGCACCACCGCACCGCGACGCGCGACGACACCGCTCTCGCGCACGACTCGCAGCGTTGCGACGGCAACGCTGGTCGCCCAGTTGCGTGGCTGTACGAGGAGCGTCGTCCCAATCGTTAGGCCGGGCTGCTCACGATGCGAGTGTCCGTACACGACCAGATCGATGCCGGGAACCTCTCGCGCCACGCGCGCAGAAACGTTCTCACTCGGCGCGCCAGTTTTTGCGGAATCGTAGCTCGCGACTTCGTCGAACCCGGAATGCAAGACGGCGACGACGACGTCGGGCTTTGCCTTGCGGACTTCTTCAACAGCGCGTCGCACTTCGCTGACGATGTCGCGCACTTCCACGCGGCCGCGCACGTTCTCCCGATCCCAGATCATCACGCCCGGATTCGTCGCGCCAACGATGGCGATGCGCACGCCGGCCCGTTCAACGACTCTTGATGCCGGGAACGCGCGCTCGCCATTGGGGCGCCACGCATTCGCCGCTAAGAAAGGGAACGTCGCGCCGCCGGTTGCGCGCGCGAGCGTCGCAAGCCCGTAGTTGAACTCGTGATTGCCGACCGCCGCGGCATCGTACCGCATGGCGTTCATGGCTGCGACGACAGGGTGCGGTAGCGCGGTGTCGATCCGCACCGCGTAATGCGTCAGCGGGTTCCCTTGCAGCAGATCGCCCGCATCCACGAGAACTACGCGCCCGGCGTTGGCGCGCCGCACGGAGTCGACAATGGTCGCAGCTCGCGAAAGGCCCCGTGCGCTGTCCGGCCGCGCTGTATAGTAGTCCCAACCGCGCAGGCGACCGTGCACATCGGTCGTCGCTGCTATGACAATCTCGATGGTGTCCCGCGCTGCACCGCGTGTAACGGCGGACATCGCGCGCTCGCGGCTGCCAGCTGTCGAACAAGCCGCAACCCCGAGGAAGAGAATGGTCCTGCGCATTAGGGCCTAAAGCTATACCTCCCACAGCCCTTGCGCCCGTTGACCCACCCTGCCGCGCGGCGCGAGACTGAGCGTGGTTTTGCGCTACAGGTTTACCAGATCGTGACGCCCTTCTCGCTTTCGTTTCTCTCATCGCGCGGTCAACGTGCACCGCGCTTAGCAGTAATCCTTTGACAGCCGTGAAGCCGCTGATCATCGGCATCGCGGGAGGGACAGGTTCGGGCAAGTCGACGGTCGCTCGTAAGGTGGCGGAGGCGCTGCGGCAGGCTTCGGTCGCGTCCATCGACATGGATGGGTACTACCGAAACTTCTCGCATCTTCCGATGGAGGAACGCCGGAAGATCAACTGGGATCATCCAGATGCGTTCGACTGGGACCTTCTCGTCATGCAGCTCCGCGCGCTCGCGACGGGCGCAGCTATCGAGAAGCCGCTATACGATTTCGTCACCCACACGCGTCGCGCCGAAACGCAGCGCGTAGCACCGGTCGATGTGGTCGTCGTGGACGGTATCCTGCTCTTCGCGGATGCCAGGGTGCGGGAGTTGTGCGACGTCAAAGTGTTCGTAGATGCAGACTCCGACATCCGGCTCGTCCGCCGCATTCAGCGCGATATGCGCGCGCGCGGACGACCGCTGGAAGAGATCCTGCAGCAGTACCTAACGACGGTGCAGCCAATGCACCTCCAATTCGTGGAGCCGTCCAAACGTTACGCGGACATAATCGTGCCCCGTGGCGGGCACAACACGATCGCAATCGAGATGATCATCGCGAAGATCCGGCAGCGGCTCGGAACGGCGACCTCGTGATGCAGGCCGTGACCACGGTCGAGCGGGTCCTCGTCGTCGATGACGAACCGGATATCGTCGCCCTGGTTGCCTATCATCTCGTCAAGGCGGGCTATCGCGTCTCAACAGCGGGCAATGGTCAAGATGCCATCTCGCAAGCACGCAGCGAGCGTCCGTCGCTCATCGTGCTCGATCTCATGCTCCCTGGGATGTCCGGATTCGACGTCCTGGAACAGCTGCGCAGCGACGAGGGAACTCGCGACGTCGCGGTTCTCATGCTGACCGCACGTAGGGAAGAGCCCGATCGCATCCGCGGGCTCTCGCTCGGCGCCGATGACTACCTCACGAAGCCATTCTCCCCGCAGGAGCTCGTACTGCGAGTCGGCGCGATCCTCAGGCGGCTGCGCAGTACTCTCGAGCGCACGGACGAGGCTCTACGAATCGGCCCGCTGCTGATCGATCGCGCCGCACATAAAGTGTCGGTCGAGGGACGCGACATCGAACTGACGCCGACTGAATACCGGCTCTTGCTGACGCTCGCCGAACGACGCGGAAGAGTTCAGGCACGCGGCCTCTTGTTGGAAACTGTGTGGGAGGCGGCGCCTGACATTCAGACCCGCACCGTCGACATGCATGTGCAACGATTGCGCACGAAGCTCGGCCCGGCCGGAGACCTCATCGAAACCGTGCGTGGATTCGGGTATCGACTGAGCGCTGCGCAGCAGCGACGTTAGAGTTCTCGGCGTCAGACTCCACACCGGGGTCAGACTCCGCGGCGGTCAGACCCCGCCGCGTCATCTCCAATCGCCAAGCGCCGGACACCATGCTCACTCGAACACTCGCTCTCGTCTGCGCCCTCGCAACGTCGCCCGTAATCACGCTCGCTCAACAAGCACCACCGGCCGGGAGAGCCGCAGCACCCGCATCTCGCGATAGCGGTCGTGTAGCTGCTGACAGCGCCGGCGGCCGCCGCGCCGCGACTGCCACGCCGCGTGACATCGTCGCGATGACGGAGTTACCACCCATCGTGCAGCGAAAGTCGATCAGCGTACGCGGGCAGACGATCAACTATCTCTCGAGCGCGGGAATGCTGCCCATCCGAAACAGCGAGACCGGTGTCGTCGAAGGCGGGATGTTCTACATCGCGTACAACAAGGAAGGCACAAATCACGCGACGCGACCGGTCAGCTTCATCTTCAACGGCGGACCCGGGTCGTCGTCAGTGTGGCTGCATCTTGGAGCGTGGGGACCCAAGCGCGTACGGTTGCAGCCCGATGGTGACGCGCCGCCCCCGCCGTACACGTTCGAAGACAATCCGCACACACTGCTCGATCAGACCGACATGGTCTTCATCGATCCGATCGGGACCGGATACAGTCGCGCGGCCAGCGCGCAGTTAGGCACGCGATTCTTTGGACTCGAGGAAGATCTTCGATCCGTCGCGGAGTTCATTCGTCTGTATCTAACGCGATTCGACCGCATGGGGTCGCCCAAGTTCATCGGCGGCGAGAGCTACGGAACGACGCGCGCGGCGGGGCTCTCCGGTGTTCTCGCCAGCGCCGGCATCACGATGAACGGTGTCATGCTGATCTCGACCGTCCTCAACTTCGGCTACTCGTCGCAGACACGCGGCAATGACCTCGGCTTTGTGAACTTCCTGCCGCATTACACGGCGACGGCCTGGTTCCACAAGAAGCTTCCGCAGGACCTGCAGCAGCTCCCGCTCGAGCAGGTGCTGCTGCAGTCGGAAAAGTGGGCGACGACCGATTACGCCGCGGCCCTAACGAAAGGCAACAAGCTCATGCCTGCCGAGTTGAGTGCGGCTGCCGAGCAGATGGCGCGGTTCACTGGCCTAACGAAAAGTGTCGTTGAACAGAATGACCTGCGCGTCACCCTCGGGACCTTCGACAGCGAGCTGCTGAAGGACAGGCGGCAACAGGTCGGCCGCCTCGACAGCCGCTTCGCCGGATTTGCTCCGCTGCTCGCCGGTGGCGGTGGAGGACCGGGAGGTGGCGGCGGCGCGGGCGATCCGAGCATGTCGATCATTCGCAACACGTTCACGCCCGTCTTCACTGACTACGCGCGGCGCGAGCTCAATTACAAGAACGAGGAGACCTATTACATCCTCGGCGGCGGCATCGGCCCGTGGAATTATCCGCAGAACACATACGCGACAGTTGTCCCGCACCTCGAGCGCGCGTTCGCGATCAATCCGTATATGAAGCTCTTCATCGCCGAGGGATACTACGACGGCGCGACGCCGTACTACGCGGCGGAGTACACGCTGTCACACATGTCCGTGGACGCTACCGTCGCGAAGAACAACATCACAGTCGAGCGCTACACGGCAGGCCACATGATGTACATCGATGAGCCTTCCGCGAAGAAGCTGCGCAGCGATCTGGCAAAGTTCTATGAGAATGCGACGAGACAGCAGGCGATCCCGTAAGGCGCGCTCGCATTGAAACGGTGGGTGGATGCGCTCACCGATTGAGCGGCGCTGAGCCGCGGCGCGCGTGAGGGTCGCCGGGCGGCTCGTCGTCGGATCGTTGGTCATCATCGCGGTCTTTGCGCTGCTCGTTGTCTTCACGCTCGAGCGACGCTTGCGTGTGCGCCTCACCGATCAAACCACGAGCACCCTGCTGCGAGAAGCGCGTCTTATAAGTCAGCAGTGGGCCGCTGGAAGTGATGCCGATGCCGTCGCTGATGCCGCTGGGAGCGCGTTAGGTGTTCGCGTCACGCTTATAGACCCGACCGGTCGCGTCGTCGGCGACTCGGAGTTCGACGAGCCGGCGCTCTCACGCCTAGAGAACCACTCCGGTCGACCCGAGGTCGCCGCCGCGCGTCAGAACGGAACCGGAACTGCGCAACGTCGCAGTCCATCGGCAGGAGACGTCGAGCTGTACGCCGCCGTGCGCGCTCCACTCGGCGTCGCCCGCACATCGATCTCAACCAGGGCGCTGGAAGCGCTTCTAGCCGCGCAGCTGCACGACGTCGTTCCTGTCGCAGCGGTAGTAGCGCTGATCGCCGCGGCACTCGTGGCTCTGGCCGCGCGCGGCTTTGTGCGACCGATCATCGCCTTGCGAGATGAAACTCGCGCAATCGCGGCCGGAGATCTCTCGCGAAGACCCGCGCTCGATGCACCGGCGGAGATCGGCGATCTCGCGACGGCCATCCATCGCATGCGCGAACAACTCGGCGTGCGCTTAGCTGCGCTCGAAGCTGACGAAGCGCTGTTCGATGCCGTGAGCGCATCGCTCAACGAGGGACTCATTGCCGTGAGCGGACGCAGCGACGTCGTGCGCATCAACGCGCGCGCACGCGAGCTGCTGAGCCTTCGCGAACCAGTTCCCTTCTCTGCTGACCGATTGCCGCGTGATCGCATGTTCCGCGATGCACTCACCGCGGTGCGCTCGAACGAGCTCGTGGATGGTCTCGAGCTCGACATCGGCGAACGCACTGTCGAGCTCACGGGCCGGCCACTCGCCGATGGCGGCGCCGTGCTGGCACTCTTCGACGTCACGCAGCTGCGTCAGTTGGAACGGGTGCGGCGTGACTTCGTCGCCAATGTGTCGCACGAGCTCAAGACGCCGCTGACAGTGATCGGTGGCGTGGCGGAAACGTTGGTTGACGACGGCCTAACGCCTGACGAGCGGCGTCGATTCGCCGACATGATCGCCGGCAACACACGGCGCATGCAGCGCCTTGTGGACGATCTCCTGGACCTCTCTCGAATCGAATCCGGCGGCTGGCGCCCGGCCCCGGCCGCCGTGGACCTTCCCGCGGTCGTTGCCGACGTGTTCGCGGCCGTCCGCGCCCGAGTCGAGGCCCGGGGCGTCGCGCTGCTGTCCGATCTT
>Ga0187892_10001946_pt1 | contig 44374 bp, 36 predicted proteins | sample MA1701073metaG_FD_139345 | JGI IMG/M metagenome (GOLD analysis project Ga0187892, IMG submission 139345) | Bio-ooze microbial communities from a basaltic lava cave in the Kipuka Kanohina Cave System on the Island of Hawaii, USA - MA170107-3 metaG ... | reverse complement strand
GCGACGTCGCGTCCCGGGATCGGCGTCGTGTACTTGGGTACGCGGAAGGAGAGTTGAAAGTCGTGCAGCCATTTGACCGGCCACGTCCACAGCTCGAAGCGGCCGTCTTCGGTTCCCATCGCGATGCTGCGACGGCCGACGGCGGAGACGAACACGTTAGGCCGCGCATCGCCGTGCAGCGCGATAGCGTTTTCGCCGAGCGAGAACTCGGGAACGGTTCCGCGAGTTTGCCCATGAACTACGGACGCGCTGAGAAGCAACAGCGCGAGCAATCTCGAGCCGATCATGATTCTCAAGATGCAGCCGCCGTCGCGGTTCCGGGGAGTGGCGCGAAGCGTGTGACTATCTCGCGCAGATCATCGGCGTCGAACAGCTCGATCCCGCGCGACGTCAGGGCGTCGACATCGGCGGCTGTGGGTGTCGAGCGGTATGTGCCGCCGCCGGACTGCTGCGGCTGCCGCGGCACTGGTTCGCCACTCGTTAGGCGCCGCACCGCCTCGACAATGAGGGGGACACCCAGCGGATACAACGACATGATGTGCCAGAGCAGGGAGCGTCCCTGCTCGACGGGCCGCCGCGCAATCGCGATGATCGGCCCGCTGTCGATGCCAGAGTCGACGATCCAGTGCAACGTGCAGCCGACATCTGCTTCACCGTTCGCCACCGCGTAGAGCGTCGACAGGATTCCGCGATATTGCGGCAAAAGACCGGAGTGCAGGTTGATCACACCGTGCTCGGCATGGCCGACGGCCCGGTCGCGCAGGATGTGACCGTAGCGGATCGTCAGCACCAACTCGGGAGCGAAGTTGTCGAGCAGCGCGAGCCCGGCCGTTGCATTCAGATTGACAGCGATGAGCGGTGCGCCATCGCAGTATGTTTGCAGTTCATCGAAAGTCAGCGGTCGGCCATTCGGCGGCACACAGCGTTCGACGAGCGGAAAGAGCACGTCGTTGGGAATCAGCTGCTCGACGGCGCGCAGCGCGCGAATCGCAGCCGGTGCGCTTTGACTTCCGACGTGCTCCGACAACACAACGCGCGTCGTGTGCTTAGCGCGCGCTAGCTCGGGCAAGAGGAGGTTCAGCGCGTAGTTGCTCTCGATGTCGCGATTGACACAGCACAGAATTCGCACAGACCCTCACGGACTGCCGTGAAACTTTAGAAGTAGCGGCGATGTCGTATCGGCGACATTGTTGCGTCTCCTGTGCGCGCGCAACTGTGACCCTCAGTGGAGAATGGCAGCCATGAAGTCGCTTTACAGGCATCTGGCTCTCGTCGCCCTGGCCGCGTCCCCTCTCGCTGCGCAGATGCCGGCGAATGCCTCGGCGCGGATCGATTCAATCTTCGCGACTTACGCGACGAACTCATCGCCAGGGTGCATCGTCGGCGTGGGTCAGGCTGGAAAGCAGATATACGCCAAGGCGTACGGCATGGCCAACCTGGAGTACAACGTGCCGCTGACGCCGGAGTCCATCTCCGAAAGCGGTTCCGTCGCGAAGCAGTTCACGGCCGCCGCGCTGGCGTTGCTGCAACTCGAAGGGAAGCTCTCCATCGACGATGACATCAGCAAGTATCTCCCCGAGGTGCCCGATTTCGGACAGCGCATAACGATTCGCAACCTGCTCAATCACACGAGCGGCATTCGTGACCAGTGGGCGATGTGGGGCCTCGCCGACCGCGCGCCCGGCTCGGAAGTGCACACGATTCCGGAGGTCATGGATCTCGTCCATCGGCAGCGGGAACTCAATTTCCCGGTCGGTTCCGAATACCTCTATAGCAACGCGGGATACGTCCTGGCCAGTGTGATCGTCACGCGCGTTTCCGGCATGCCGTTCGCGCACTTCACGCAAGAGCGCCTGTTCAAGCCGTTAGGCATGAACCACACGCAGTGGCGCGACGACTACAGACGCATCGTGCCGAACCGGGCGACGGCGTACAGCCGTGAGGGCGGCAGCTGGCTGCAGAACATGCCCTTTACGATGGTGCACGGCAACGGAGGCTTACTCTCAACGGTCGGCGATTGGCTCACGTGGAATGACGCACTGGATCGCGGTCTGCTTGGAAAGTCTGAGCTTACGCGCATGCTCGAGACACGGGGGAAACTGGCCAATGGGCGCACGCTGGAGTATGCGCTGGGCCTAACGATTACGGAGGCGCGTCCTGGCATCCGCGAGATCGGCCACGGTGGCTCGACGGCGGGATATCGTACGTACCTCGCGCGCTACCCCGAGGCGAACAAGCTCTCGATCGCGCTGCTGTGCAATGCCGCCAACGCGAACGCGACCGCCTTGGCCCGCCGAGTGGCGGGAGTCTTCTTACCCGCCGCGGTTGCCAATGCGGATACGACGTCGTCGCGCGTGCCAGCTGACGAGCGCACTCGCGTGGCAGGCACCTATCGCAATCCAGTCTCGGACGACTGGTTCAGCATCACGCCTGTTGGAGAAGGACTGCAAGTCACAGGGCTGGGGACCGATCCGTTGATCTTCCAGTCTCCAGGCTCGTACCGCGCGCGTTCCGGACGGCAGCTGCGCTTCGAGCCGATGCAGGGGAGCGTTAGGCAAGTCGTCGTGTCCACACGCGAGGGCGACACGACCACGTTCGTGATCGCGAAGCGGCCAGAGCTCTCGCCCTCGCAGCTCGCCGAGTACGCCGGCGATTACTACAGTCCGGAGCTTGGGAGCACGATACGCGTGCGTGTGGATAGCACGCGGTTACTGCTGCGTACGTCCCCCGACGAGGAGGTGATCCTCGTTCCGATGTATCCGGACGGATTCCGTGTTGGACCATCCGGTGCAACCGGCCGTTTCGTGCGCGACGAGCGCGGCCGCATCAAAGAGCTGCGCGCCTTCGCTGGTCGTGCACGCAACGTGCTCTTCCAGCGCGTTGCGACGAACTAGCATAAACAACCGGGCCGGCGCTCTGCGGCGCCGGCCCGGATGGACACGGGTTCGGAGGCTCGTGTCTAGTTCGAGATCAAGAAGCTCGCGACGAGCGCGCCTAACGCGATGAGTCCCACGGCCGCGGCGATGACCACACCGGGCGAGAGTTTCGTGTCGCGCCGCCACCATGCAGCCGATGCGCGCGGTGCTTCCACCGTCGGCAGCGCCGCCATGATCTTGGCAGGCAGGTACGCAGGCGTCGCCATGCGTCGGCGGCGATCGGTCTCTTCTCCGACTCGGCGCCAGAATTCGACCGTGCGCGCGGCGTCACCGCGGAGCCCGGCCGGCTCAGTCGTTTCACCATCTAACCAGCGATTTATCACGTCGGTCGTTGCATGTGAGGTCAGCGGCACTTCACGGTCGCCCACTGAACCCGTAGCGTCCGACGGAAGATTGCCGCGCTCGCGGCCAACCTCGCGTTCGCTGTCGCGGTCCATGTTGTTGTCCAGCATTAGGCGTATTTCTCCTCTAAGAGAGACTGGAGCGCCTCACGAGCACGATGCACCCGCATCTTGAGCGCTCCGACCGTGGTGCCTAACAAGTCAGCCATTTCTTCGTACGAACGACCCTCGACGTGCTTCATGATGAACGCTTCGCGGAGCGATGAAGGCAAGCTCCCTAGCGCGGTGTCGAGGTCGCCGCGGAGCTCCGTGCGGTCCAGATCTTCTTCCGGATTCGCGTAGCCCGTTGGCTGGTCATCCTCGTCGTAGCTCAGGTGCGTGCGCCGAATGTTCTTCAGCCAGTCCTTGCACCCGTTGGCGACGATTCTGAAAACCCAGGCATCGAAGCGGCCGCGCACCTCTGAAAGGTGCTGATACGCCTTGATGAAGGACATCTGGAGGATGTCTTCTGCCACGTCGGGACTGCCTGTCATCCCGAGGGCATGCCGGTAGAGCGGATCGCTGTACCGTTGGATCAGGATCCCGAATGCGTCGCGATTTCCTGCGAGCACCCGCGATATAACCTCTTGATCCGCTTGCGACTGGTCGATTTGGGGAGCCGCGACAGCCGTTTGCACGGCGGAAGAGTAATTACCCTTCCGGCGCCGGGACAGACCATTAGAACCCGGCAGCATCACCCCGAGTGCGATTTGGGTCACGTGCACGGACGAGCTACTCGGAGGCGGGTAACAAGTTCGATTTCAGGGGCCGAGAAGCATCGGGATTTGGGGATTGGCGCCCATTCCGCTGCCCGATCCCCGATTCCCGATCACCGACCCTCGAAAACTGCCCAACCCATTCGGCGAATCTCCGCCCCGTGCTCATCCAACTTCGGCGGCGGAAACCGGACCGTTCCGGGCACCGACGGAGCTATTCCCGTGAGCGCCGAATGAGCCACGTCGCCCAACGCCTGACTCACAGGGCGCACCCGACCGGCAGGTACTCCCTGTTTGCTCAATCTGGCCCGCCACTCCTCCGCGTCGCGCTCAGCAACTCGCCGTGCGATTGTGCTCGTCACGCCTTCGCGATTCGCGAGGCGCCCAGTGTTTGTCGCGAGCCGACTGTCGCTGCCTAGGTCAGGGAGCTCCAGCGCGGAACAGCAACCGGCCCACTGGCGATCGTTGCCTACGGCGATCACGATGTAGCCATCGCGCGCCTTGAACGCTTGATACGGCACCAGATTCGGGTGCGCGTTGCCGAACCGACTCGCCTCGCGACCGGATACCAGGACGTTCTGCGCCACGTTTACTAGCGCTGCGATCGCGGAGTGCGCCAGGGAAACCTGCAGGCGTCTGGCGCTTACAGGCAGCGCTTCGCGAGACCTCTCACGCGCAACGAGTGCGGCCAAGATCGCGAGGGCTGCATCTTTCCCCGCGATGACGTCCGCCAGTGCAACTCCGACTTTCATCGGCTCGCCAGCCACATCGCCAGTGATCGACATCCACCCGCACTCGGCCTGCACCACGAGGTCGTAGCCGAGCCTGGGACTGCCGAGACCGAATCCGGTCAGAGTGAGCCAGATGAGACGAGGGTGTGCTTCGAGCAAGGCGTCGCGATCAAGCCCCGCTCGTACAAGCGTTTCCGCCTTGAAGTTCTCCAGCACGACGTCGGCGCCGGCGATAAGCTCCCGCAGCACGGCGACGTCATCAGGGACATCCAGATCCAGAGCGACGCCGAGCTTGTTGCGGTTTGTGCTTAGGTAGTACGCGCTTTCGCCGCGCTCGTCGAACGGCGGCCCCCATTGGCGGCTATCGTCCCCTAAACTAGGCCGCTCGACCTTGATCACGTGGGCGCCAAGGTCGCCCAGGGTCATCCCGCAGAGCGGTCCGGCGAGCACTCGCGACATATCGACAACTCGCACGCCTTCTATCATTCTGTCATGTTTATGTCGCCATTATGTTATGATACAGTCGTTATATGAGTAGCTTCGCGTTAGGCGAGCGGAGCGTAAAGCATCACGCGAATTGGCTTGCATGACGACTGAAAAATCATATACTTAGCGCCCGTCGCCACCCCCGCTTTGCGGCGCGGTATGGCAGACATTCAGGGCTCGCGCGTTCGCCCTGCCCTGCTTTGTCGCGCGCCGCCTTCGTGAGAACCGATACCATTTCGATGACCAATCCCGCGCCCAGTGGTGCGACGTCGGCTCCGGCCGACGCCGCTAAAACGACCGCGCCCACTCCTGCTGGTGGTTCCCCCGTGGTGCCTCCTCGCCGCGGGCCGGGTCATCGTGGTCAGGACGTTCGCGACGCCGTCGCCGAAATGGCCGCGCGAGCTCACGAGATCAGCCTCGAAGCTGGTAGCAAAATGGCGGCTGCGATGAAGGACGTCATCAACGCGGCGGCCGGCCTCACGTCTTTCGCGCTAGAGAGCGCACGTGAACTCGTGCAGTACATGGTCCGTCGCGGGCAAATGACGCAGGATGAAGCCGACAAATTGATGCGTGACGTGGAGCACGCGCACGGCGGCTCAAGGTCGAAAGCGAAATCTTCCGCAGCACCTGCGAAGCAAGAAAAAGCAGCCAAGCCTGTTGTTGTGAAAGCCGCAGCGGCCCCTGCCCCCGCGGCTACTGCGAAGCCGAAAGCGAAAGTCGCTCCAAAGGCCGCGGCGAAAGCGCCAGCAAAGAAGAGCGCGAAGAAGCGGTAGTCCCGTGCCGGCGCGACCAAGCGGCCAGCGCGCGAACATCCGTCATCAGTCAACCATCTTGTCTGTCTCGCGCGCGTTTGCGCACGTGTGTGCGCGCTATAGGTTTTCGCGCCAATGCGTCGATTTGGCGTGCGATTGCTTTCGATAAGGGCGCTCAATTCATGAGATCTCTGGTCGCCCGCGCACCAACACGCATCGATTTTGGTGGGGGATGGACGGACGTCCCCCCGTACAGCGAACGAGAAGGTGGGCGGGTGTGCAGCGTCGCAATCGGCGCGTACGCGACCGTTCGCCTGCGTCGAATCAACGATCATTCGCGAACCTCGCCTAACGTCAACTGCACGCGGCCGCCCGATCAGCGACTCGTCGAGGTCGCGCTCACACGCAGCGGCGTGCGCGACGTCGGCGTGGAGTTGCGGAGCGACTTTCCCATCGGCGCCGGACTCGGCGGTTCATCCGCGAGTGGCGTTGCGATCGCCGGTGCGCTGGCGGCGTGGCGCGGCGAAGCGTTGGACCGAACCGCGATCGCCGAGCGCAGCCGAGCCACGGAGGTGGATGGACTCCAGGTGCCGGGCGGGAGACAAGACCATTACGCGGCCGCGTATGGCGGTGCCCTCGCGCTCGAGTTCGGGACGGTAACACGAGTGCGGCAGCTTCCGCTCTCGATGGAAACGCGCCGAGAGCTCGAGCGCCGCTGCATCGTGGCCTACACGGGGCAGTCGCGCATAAGCGGCGAGACGGTAAGCGCAGTGCTTGACGCGTATCGCGTGCGCGATCCCGTTGTCGTCGAGTGCCTCGCGCACATGAAGTCGCTGGCCACGCAGATGGCCGACGCGCTTGCGCGTAACGATCTCGACGAGCTGGGGACGCTCGTTGGCGAGCATTGGACGCATCAACGCGCGCTGCATCCGTCGATCCCGACACCGCTCATCGACGAAATCCTCGCGCGCGCACGTATCGCCGGCGCGTTAGGCGGAAAAGCGCTCGGCGCGTCAGGCGGCGGCTGCGTGCTCATCATCGCCGGAAGCAACAACGCCGATTTCGTGCGCCGCACTGTCGGTGAGATGGCGGAATTGGTTCCTGTTGTCATCGACGAAAGCGGGTTCACGTGGATGGCGGAGGAGTGAGCGCGGTAGCGCCAGGCGACGCGAAGGCATTGCTCCGGGCACTCGTCGCGACAGACTCACGCAATCCAGATCTCGTTCCCGGCGCCCCGGGCGAAGGCGCCATCGCGCGACTGCTGTCCGACGTACTGCGGTCGTGGGGGATGCGCGTTGAGTTACGGGACGCCGCCCCCGGCCGGCCTAACGTGATCGCGCGCGTTGGCACACCCGGCGCTGGTCGCTCGCTCATGTTCAACGGCCATATCGATGTCGTCGCCGTCGACGGCATGGCGCACTCGCCGTTCGATGCGGAAGTGCGCGACGGCAAGCTCTATGGCCGTGGCGCTAGCGACATGAAGGCTGGCGTGGCAACAATGTGCGCCGCAGCGTTTCGCGCCGCAGCGAAAGGTCTCTCGGGCGAGCTTGTCGTCGCATGTGTCGTTGATGAGGAATTCAAGAGCGCAGGAACGAAAGCACTCGTCGAGTCAGGTGTGCGCGCAGACGCGGCAATTGTCACCGAACCGACGGGACTCACAATCATGCCGGCGCATCGCGGGTTCACATGGGTGACGATCGATTGCCGCGGACGCGCCGCGCACGGAAGCCGCTACGATCTCGGCGTCGACGCCATTCTGCACGCGTCGTATGTAATGACTGCGCTGGCCGATTTCGAACGCGAGGAGCTGACCACGCACACGCATCCGCTGCTCGGCCATGCGTCGATGCACGCGGGGACAATAACCGGTGGCGCCGGATGGTCCACATATCCGGAAGCATGCCGGCTCGAGATCGAGCGGCGCACGCTCCCAGGTGAGAGCACGCAGCAGGTGCTGGACGAGATTCAGGGAGTATGTAATCGCGTTAGGCAGCGCGAACCTTCGCTACGAGCGACCGTGCAGTATGTCTTTTCACAGCTGCCGAGTGACGTTGCCGTCGACGCACCTATCTGCAGGGCGCTGAGCGACGCGCTCACGATTAAAGGCGAGACTGTGCGCGTCGCGGGAATGAGCGCGTGGACCGACGCCGCGCTGCTCAACGCCGCCGGCATTCCGGCCATCTGCTTCGGTCCGGGCGACATGACGTTGGCGCACGCGAACAGTGAGTGGGTCGAGTTGGCTGAAGTCGATCGCGCTTGTGAAGTGCTGACGGACCTGGCACTCGCATGGTGCGGCGCCGGGGCGTGATGCCGAGCGCGCGCTGGTCGCCGGCGGATTATAACCGGCTCGAGGCAGCGATCACCGCGGGGGCCCGCGTCGCAGTGCTGCGACAGGGCGGCGAGTTGGTCGTCGTCCCGCGTCGCCTCGGCATGCGCGGAGGCCGCGAGATGATCGAGGCGCTGCACCCAGCCACCGGCGAAATCGTCACGTTCATGCTGGACGAGATCGACGGCGTGGAGGTCGTCGCGTGAGCCCGGCCGACGACGTGCCGGGGGGGGGCAAGCCGCTGCCGCTCGTTGTCGTCTACGCGGATGAATCCTGCCTCGGCAACGGACGCGAAGGGGAGAATCCTGGCGGCGCCGGCGTGCTAGTCGAGATCCTGCAGCGCGGCAAACTCGTTAGGCGTGATCTCTGGGTCTCCGAGCCGGCCACGACCAACAACCGCATGGCGTTGCGCTCAGTGATCGAGTGCTTCTCGGCGTTAGGCCGAAAGGGAAAGTCACTCCAAGTCGTCTTCACCACCGACTCGCGCTACATCGTCGACGGCATGAAGGAGTGGGTGCACTCCTGGGCAAAGCGCGGCTGGCGTCGCCGCACGGGAGAGCTCGAGAACCGCGAGCTCTGGCAAACGGCCGTGCGCGCCGTAGGAACCCAGTGGGTCCAGTGGTGCTGGGTGCGTGGCCATGCCGGACATCCTCAGAACGAATACGCGAACGACTTGGCGATGCGCGCCGCCCAATTGCAGGACAACTCCGGCGGTCTCGTCGAGTCCGGTTTCGACGCCTGGCTCGAGCGGCATGCGGCCGCCGGCAAACCGCTGACGCCGGAGCCGTTTCCGAAACCTGCTGCGTTCCGCGCCGCGGCACAGTTACCGCGAGTGTAGGGCAGCGTCATTGCTCCACCGGGGCACCTTCGGCCCAGCAGCCCCCCGTTCCACCCAAGTGCTAAGTTTCGAGCCAATGGACGATCTCGATCGCCTCTTCCGCCGTGTCGTGCATAACGTGCGCGCCGCCTACCCCGAACTGCTCACGCAGTCGTTCGAGGTATCGCAGCTGTATCAGCAGGTTGTGCCGTATCGCTTGAATCGCCGCGAGATCGGCGTCGACAGCGTAGAAGACTACGAGTTGGCGCTGATGCAGCTGCTGTCAGGTGCGCGCGGATACCTAACGGGCGACACGGACATGCAGAGCGCGCTGCAGGACGAGCTCGAGTCGCTGAATCCAGATCTGTCAGCGTATCGCGGCTTCGCGACATCGCGCATCGGTCTGGCGGCTGATGCGGTGCGCCACATCGAGCAGCAGCCGATCAGCCAGCCGACTGCCGCGGTTGTAGCCTCAGCGTCGGTCGCGAGCTCGTCGGCCGTCGCCGCGCGCGCGACCGAGCGCATTAGTACAGCGCGAGCAACGACTTCAGATATGCCCCGGGCAGCAAGCCCCGGCGGTGGCCGTGGCGGCGGCGGCGGCGGCGGAAGCAGAACCAGTCCCACACCGTCTCACCATCAGCCATCAGCAACCATGCCGTCTTCTAAGAGCGCAGGTTCGCCGGCTTCGACCGCGAGCCAGAGCCGAGCCGCCGAGGGGACCGCCGACGATCAGTCTCAATCAGCATGTCGCTATTGTGGCGGATCGCTGCCGGGCGGAAAGTGCATCGTGTTCTGTCCGTACTGCGGTCACGATCTCACGGTGCAGCATTGTCCCGCATGCAATACGGAGCTCGAGATCGGTTGGAGGTTCTGCATCACTTGCGGGCGGCAGGTGAGCTGAGCCGACCGTACAGCTGGGGCAATGGGGGCAATGCCTGACGACAAACCGGCGCGTTCATCTCCTCCCGCTGTTCCAACCCCGCTGGATCGCGGTGCACTGGAACGTGTCCTAACGCGCGCGGCGGAACTGCAAGCACACACGGTCGAACCCGCGGAGGGAATGACCGAGCAGGAGCTAGTCAACCTAGGCGGTGAGGTCGGAATCGGCGCGGACTTCATGCGGAGAGCACTGGCCGAAGAGCGCACGCGTGTCGGCAGCCCAAGCGAAGAAACCTCCGGGAGTACGACGCTGGTCGGCCTGTTCGGGCCGGAGCGCATCAGCGCGTCGCGCATCGTGAGCGGATCGCCCGTGGCTATACTCACCGCACTCGACGACTGGATGCAGCGGCAGGAGTCCATGCTCTCGATGCGGCGCATGAACGATCGCCTAACGTGGGAGCCTCGGCGCGATTTCCTTGGGAATCTGCAGCGCAGCTTCAATTTTCGCGGCAAGACGTACGAGCTCGTTGTGGCGAGCGAGGTTGCCGCGTCTGTCGCCGCGATTGACGCGCAACGAACACTCGTGCGCCTCGATGCTGACCTTGGCGCCGCGCGGCGACGGAGTACGATCGGAAGCGGGGTCGTAGCGGGCGCTGGAGTCGCGTCGGCTTCAGCCATTGTCGGCCTGGCGACGCTCTTCCCGGAAGGCTCGTTGCTAATCGGCGGAGTCGTCGGTGCGGTGTGGGCCGGTTCCGGTGTGCTGATCGCGACGGCCGTAGCGCGGCGACAGCGGCGCAAGGTCTCGCGCGTTCAGCTCGCACTGGAACAGATTCTCGATCGATTGGAGCGGGACGAGATCAAAACGTCGTCGCCTTCCTTGCTCGATTTGCTCGTTCCACGCCCGCGTTAGGCGGCGCCACGCCTGGAGACTCCATGATGCTCGAGCGACGCATCGCGCAGGAGCCTGTCGCCGCGTGAAGGTCGTCGTCGTCGGTGGCGGCCCGGCGGGGCTGTACTTCGCCTTGCTTCTGCGGCAGCGTGCGCCGCACGCGTCCGTCATTGTAATCGAGCGAAACGCAGCGGATGACACGTTCGGCTGGGGCGTTGTCTTTTCGGATCAGACGCTGGAGCATTTTCGCGCGGCCGATGAGCCGACCTACCGTGCGATCACCGAATCGTTCATTCACTGGGATGATATCGACGTGCACATCCGCGGTGACGTTGTGCGTTCTGGTGGTCACGGCTTCAGCGGGATTTCACGCAAGACGCTTCTGGCGATCTTGCAGCGGCGCGCCATTGCGTTAGGCGCGGACGTGCGTTTCCGCACTAGCGTCGCCGGAACGGATGCTCTGGCAGCGCTGGGACTCGGCGACGCCGACGTGGTCGTGGCGGCGGACGGCGTCAATTCGCTGCTTCGCGGCAAAGGCGCAGCGCACTTCGAGCCGGAGGTCGAACTGCGACCGAATCGCTTCATCTGGCTCGGGACACGTCGTCGCTTCGACGCGTTCACGTTCGCGTTCGTCAAGAATGAGCACGGCGTTTTTCAGGCGCACGGGTATCGTTTCGACAATGATTTGGCAACGTTCGTCGTCGAGTGCGACGAGAATTCGTGGTGTCGGGCCGGCTTCGATCGATTGGACGCCGGTGCGACGGTTGCCGCGTGTGAGCGCCTGTTCAGCCACATCCTCCAAGGCGCTCGGTTGCTGCATAACGCGACGCACCAGCGCGCCGCGCCGTGGCTGCGATTCCTGCGCGTGAGCAACCGTCGCTGGCACGACGGCCGCCTCGTGCTGCTTGGCGACGCGGCGCACACGGCGCACTGGTCGATCGGCTCTGGGACCAAGCTGGCGATGGAAGACGCAATTGTCTTGGCGCGCGAGGTCGCGCTGATTGGCGACGCTGCATCGAGCGACCAGCAAGCGGCGGCGCTGCAGCGCTATCAGGACGAGCGTTCGACAGAGGTCCTGCGCTTGCAGAACGCGGCGCGCAACTCGATGGAGTGGTTCGAGCACGTCGAGCGCTACTGGTCGCTCGAGCCCGAGCAGTTCGCGTACTCGCTGCTCACACGCAGCCAGCGCGTGAGTCATGAGAATTTGCGTCTGCGAGACGCCGAGTATTTAGGTGGCGTGGAAGAGTGGTTCGCCGAGCGCAGCGGCGTCGACGCGCGACCCGCTCCACCACCGCTTTTCACGCCCTATACGTTGCGCGGACTCACGCTGCCCAACCGTGTCGTCGTCTCGCCGATGGACATGTACAGCGCCGTTGACGGTGTCCCTAACGACTTCCACCTCGTGCACCTCGGGAGCCGCGCGTTAGGTGGTGCTGGACTGGTCGTTACGGAAATGACGTGTGTTTCTCCGGAGGGAAGGATCTCTCCGGGCTGTACGGGCATGTACGACGCGGCACACGAGGCGGCGTGGACGCGCATCGTGGCTTTCGTCCACGAATGGAGCCAGGCGAAGATCGCGTTGCAGCTCGGTCATTCCGGTCGCAAGGGATCCACGAAGCTCGGGCTCGAGGGCACCGACATTCCGTTGGACAGCGGGAATTGGGCGCTCTACGCACCCTCGGCGCTGGCGCACCGGCCTACGATGCAAACGCCGCGCGAAATGACGCGCGAAGACATGGAGAAAGTGCTGCGCGACTTCGTTGACGCGACTGTCGCCGCTGGACGCGCGAACTTCGACATGCTCGAGCTGCATTGCGCACACGGATACCTTCTGTCGAGCTTCATCACGCCGCTGGCCAATCGCCGCAGCGACGAATACGGCGGCTCACTCGAAAAGAGATTGCGCTTCCCGCTGGAAGTCTTTCGCGCCATGCGCGCCGTGTGGCCTAACGAGAAACCGATCTCCGTGCGAATCTCGGCAACCGATTGGGTGGACGCCGGCGTGACCGGCGACAACGCGGTTGAGATCGCGCGCGCGTTCGTCGCCGCTGGAGCGGATATCATTCACGTTTCGACTGGTCAAACATCGCCTGATGCGAAACCCGTGTATGGACGCATGTGGCAGACTCCGTTCAGCGATCGCATCCGCAACGAAGTCGGATGTCCGACGATCGCAGTGGGAAACATTACCGATGCCGACCAGGTGAACTCGATCATCGCTGCTGGACGCGCGGACCTCGTGGCGCTGGCGCGGCCGCACCTCGCGGACCCGAACTGGACGCAGCACGCAGCCGCGCAACTCGGCTGGTCCGAACAGCCGTGGCCCTGGCAATACAAATCAGGGAAGGATCAACTGGAACGGTTAATTGCACGAGAAAAGTCGCTTCGGCCGATCTAACGACATTCAAAACAAATAGCGGCGCATTCAACCGATGAGCGCAACACAGTGATCTTTGGTACTCATCGGAGGTGTTGAAGTGCAACAGGAACAGCAGCGACAGATGGAGCGAGGGTATAGCTTGTCGATGGCTGGGAAGGCAGAGATGTGGGCGCGGTGGAAGGCGGGCGAGTCGATGAGCGACATCGGCCGCGCCTTGGGCAAGCATCCAGCATGCATCTTCGCGTTCTTGGCCGTGCAAGGTGGGATCGCGCGGACGCCACGCCGTCGCGCGGTGCGCGCATTGCGGAGCGACGAGCGTGAGCAGATCAGTCGTGGGCTCGCGGCGCAAGCGTCCCTTCGAGCGCTGGCGCGCTCGTTAGGGCGGTCCCGGTGCAGCATCAGTCGTGAGGTCGCCCGGAATGGTGGCCGGAGGCACTATCGGGCCGTAGCCGCAGAGACCCGGGCATGGCGTCGCGCCAAGCGGCCCAAGCGGTGCCGCCTGGCCGGGGAGCCCAAACTCCGCGCGCTTGTCGCGGCGAAGTTGGCGCGGGACTGGTCGCCGGCGCAGATCGCGGGGTGGCTGAAGCGCACGTATCCTGAAGAGCCGCGCATGCACATCTCACATGAGACGATCTATCGCACGCTCTATGTCCAAGCGCGCGGAGCCCTCAGGAAGGAGCTGTTGGCGCATCTTCGGCGCCAGCATGCGCTGCGGCGCAGTCGGCGCTACTCGAAGGCGGGCCAGCCGCGCGGGCAGATCGTCGAGGCGGTGCCGATCGCCGCGCGGCCAGCGAGCGTCGCGGATCGGTTGAACCGGCAGCTTCGAGTGTTCAGGTCCGAGTTGTAAGTGTTGAGTTCTTAAATTTAGTCACTACATGATATGCAGAGCCTAACGAATGACTGGCAGTTCCTAGTATCATTCTCGAGACTCCGCACTCGCGACTGGTCACTCACAGCTATTTGTTTTGCCCTATGACGGCCCCCACTATTCCTGTCTCCGCGATCAACCCCCGGCATTTCGCTTGGTCCTTCGATGACGGGGTCGGCACAGTCACTCTTAATCGCCCCGAACGCAAAAACCCGCTCACCTTCGAATCGTACGCCGAGCTCACCGACACATTTCGGGCGCTGCAACGTGTTCCGGACGTCAAAGTCGTCGTCATCACCGGCGCGGGCGAGAACTTCTGCAGCGGCGGTGATGTGCACGAGATCATCGGCCCTCTGGTCACTGCGCAAGAAAACGGGCGGCCGGACGAGCTGCTCGCGTTCACGAAAATGACAGGTGGTCTCGTGAAAGCGATGCGCGCCTGTCCGCAGCCGATCGTCGCGGCGATCGACGGCGTCTGCGCTGGCGCTGGAGCGATTCTGGCGATGGCGAGTGACTTGCGCATCGGCACTGATCGCAGCCGCGTCGCGTTCCTTTTCGTTAGGGTTGGCTTAAGCGGCGCCGACATGGGTGCGTGCGCCATTCTGCCGCGACTCATTGGCCACGGTCGCGCGAGTGAATTGCTATACACTGGTCGGTTCATGGCCGCCGACGAAGCTGAGCGTTGGGGCTTCTACAATAAAGTTGTTATGCCGGGCGATCTTTCTTCCGAAGCAACGGCACTCGCGCGGTCGCTCGCTGATGGGCCGACGTTCGCCCACGCCGTCACCAAGCAATGCCTCCATAACGAGTGGGGAATGTCCATCGATGACGCGCTCGATCATGAAGCGCAGGCTCAGGCGTTATGCATGGAGACGAAGGACTTCGCACGTGCTTACAAAGCATTTGCAACAAAGGGCAGTCCCAAGTTCGAGGGGAACTAGTGCCGTTCCAACTTGCACCCGCCCGCGGCGAACGTCTCCACCGTCAACAGTTGGAACGGTATTAGGCGCGATGGCGACCGTCGATCGTTCCTTTCTCAGCTGGCCATTCTTCGAGGAGCGGCATCGCGCCCTCGCCGACGAAATCGACAAGGTCGGTCACGCTGAAGCGGCAGCGTGGAACGATTTCGACGAAGATGATCAAGACGCCGTCGACGCCGCGAGCCGGCGGATCGTGCAGCGACTTGGCGCGCTCGGCATCCTGCGGCACGCCTGTGCCGGGACGGACGGAAGTAAGGCCGCGAAGTTGGACGTCCGCTCGTTATGCATCGTACGCGAGACGCTCGCCCGCCACGTCCCGCTCGGCGACTTCGCCTTCGCCATGCAGGGACTCGGCAGCGGGCCGATTTCTCTTTTCGGCAGCGCCGAGCAGAAGACGCGCTATCTCCCGCGTGTCTCGCAAGGCAGCGCGATCGCCGCCTTCGCGCTATCGGAGCCCAGTGCCGGCAGCGACGTCACCGCGATGCAAACAGTCGCGCGCAAGGATGCTTCTCACTATGTGCTCGACGGCGAGAAGACGTGGATCTCGAATGGTGGCATCGCCGACTTCTACGTTGTCTTCGCGCGCACGCCTGACGACGGGGAGCGCGCGTTTGGCGCGTTCGTTGTCGATGCGGGCACCGCCGGATTGAGCGTCGCTGAACGTTTGCGTGCGATCGCGGCGCACCCCTTGGGACGACTCGAGTTTCGCGGCTGCCGCGTGCCGGCGTCAGCGCGAGTTGGCGAGCCCGGAAAAGGACTGCGCGTCGCGTTAGGCACGCTTGACGTCTTTCGATCCACGGTGGGCGCTGCTGCGCTCGGCTTTGCGCGCCGGGCGCTACAGGAGGCCGTGCAGCACGCCCGAGCGCGGAGGCTGTTCGATCAGCCGCTGGCGCAGTTCCAGCTCACGCAGGCGCGCCTGGCAGAAATGGCGCTGGATATCGACGCCAGCGCACTTCTGGTTTATCGCGCGGCGTGGGTGCGCGATACGATCGCCGATCGCGTGACGCGTGAGGCAGCGATGGCGAAGCTGTACGCGACCGAGGCAGGCCAGCGCACGATCGACGGCGCGGTGCAGCTGCTAGGCGCGTTGGGTGTGCGGCACGGCAGCCCCGTGGAGCGGCTGTACCGCGAGATCCGCTCGCTGCGCATCTACGAAGGGACGAGCGAAGTGCAGCGGCTCGTCATCGCGCGTGAGCTGCTATCCGACGATCAGGAGCCGGCGCGTGCCTAACGAAGTGCGAACGGCGCCCTGGGCGCCCGGTGACGCGCGCTCCGCGCATCGCGACGCGTTCGGCCGCGAGGCCTTGCCGCCGCGCGAACGGTGGCCCAGGCTCGATTTCACCGGCATTCCCGAGCTGCGCTATCCAAACCGCGTGAATTGCGCCGTGGAACTCCTGGATCGCATAGTCGAGCGCGGCGGCGGCGATCGCGTGGTCATTCATTATCCCGGCGGCCGTTGGATTTACCGCGATCTACTCACCACGGCGAACCGCATCGCGCACGTGCTCGTCGATGACCTCGGGCTCGTCCCAGGCAATCGTGTGCTCCTGCGCGGTCCCAACAACCCGATGATGGCCGCGTGCTGGTTCGCTGTGCTCAAAGCCGGCGGTGTCGTGGTGTGCACGATGCCGCTCCTGCGCACGCGTGAGCTCGTATTCACGGCCGACAAGGCTCGCATAACGCTCGCGCTGACTGACACGCGTCTTGCGGCCGAGTGCGAGCAAGCATTCGCGCGCCGCGGCGACGGAACCCCGCGGACAGGATGGCGCGTCGTACACTTCGGCGCTCCGGACGATGCGCCTAACGAGACATCCCTCGAGCAGTTGATGCGCGATAAGCCGGCCGAGTTCACGAATGTGGATACGGCGGCGGACGACCTCGCGCTCATCGCCTTCACCTCTGGGACGACTGGCGAAGGCAAAGGGACGATGCACTTCCATCGCGACGTCCTGGCGATCTGCGACTGTTTTCCGCCGTACGTCCTCAAGGCAACGCCGCAGGACGTGTTTATCGGATCGCCGCCGTTCGCTTTCACGTTCGGACTCGGTGGCCTGCTGCTTTTTCCGATGCGCATAGGCGCTTCCACCGTGCTGCTGGAGCAGGCGGCTCCACCGCATCTCATCAAAGGAATTCAGGACTATCGCGCAACGGTTGTGTTCACAGCACCAACCGCCTATCGAGCGATGTTAGGCATGCTCGCCCAGCACGATGTGTCGAGCCTGCGCCGCTGCGTGTCGGCCGGTGAAGCACTGCCATTGGCAACGTACGAGGCATGGCAAGCCGCGACGGGCCTCAAAATCATCGACGGCATCGGTGCGACTGAAATGCTGCACATCTTCATTAGCGCGAGCGACGACGACATACGCCCTGGAGCGACCGGCACGGTAGTGCCGGGCTACGACGCGCGCGTCGTCGACGAAGAGATGCGCGACGTGCCTGACGGCGAGATTGGGCGGCTCGCGGTGCGCGGCCCCACTGGTTGCCGGTATCTGCATAACGAGGAGCGGCAGCGCGCGTACGTGTCTGATGGATGGAACCTGACGGGCGATTCGTACAAGCGAGACGCGGACGGCTACTTCTGGTATCAGGCGCGCACCGATGACATGATCATCTCGTCGGGCTACAACATCTCCGGTCCTGAAGTCGAAAGCGTTTTGCTCGAGCATCCGGCCGTGCTCGAGTGCGGAGTCGTGGGCGTGCCTGACCCGGAACGCGGGCAGATCGTGAAGGCGTACGTCGTGCTCCGGCCAGATGCGCGCGCGTGGGCGGCCAAGGACATGGTGAAACTGCTGCAAGACTATGTGAAGTCGCAGATCGCGCCGTACAAGTATCCGCGCGCGATCGAATTCCTCGACGCGCTGCCTCGCACGGCCACGGGAAAGTTGCAGCGCTACCGCTTGCGCGAGCTTACAACGTGAGCGACAAAGACTGTGCGTGACCTCCCCGAGCCTGTTGCTGTCGACGGCTGGCCGCGGCCGCATGGCTACTCGGACGCGATGTCTGGCCGCGGCCGCGTCATCGTAACAGCCGGCCAGATCGGCTGGGAGCCGAGCACGCAGCAGTTCGCCAGCGACGACTTTGTCGAACAAGTGCGCCAAACGCTGCAGAATGTCGTAACGGCAGTGCGCGCCGCCGGTGGCGAGCCGACGCACGTCGTTAGGCTCACCTGGTACATCATCGATCGAGACGCGTATGTGACTCGGCGTCGGGAGATTGGGGCTGTGTATCGCGAGATCATGGGGAAACACTACCCGGCGATGGCTGTGGTGATCGTCGCCGGACTCGTCGAAAAACGGGCGCACGTCGAGATCGAGGCGACGGCGATCGTACCGTAGGCTGCGGGGGTCGTACCGCACGCTGCGGGCTTGGCCAGGTCTCGCGCAACCGAGTAAGTTGCGCACCCCTTAACGCTGCCCGCTCACACCAAGCTCGCTCGTGGACAAGCCTAACGAGCCTTCCGTCGCACTCCTCTCGCCGGGGGAGTCCGCCGCAGCGCCCGACAGCCAGCGTCTGAGCGCTTGGGACGTGGTGCGCGAGGCAATACGCGGCTCGCGCCGCGACTACACGACCGGCCCGATCAGCCGGGCAGTCATTTTCCTGGCGATTCCGATGGTGCTCGAGATGTCGATGGAGAGCATCTTCGTCGTCGTCGACATGTTTTTCGTGGGGCGGCTCGGGCCCTACGCGCAGGCCACGGTCGCGCTCACGGAATCGCTCATCACGATCGTCTACGCGATCGCGATCGGCCTCTCGATCGGGGTCACGGCGATGGTGGCCCGGCGCATTGGCGAGCGCGATCCAGCGGGCGCAGCCAAGGCCGCCGCTCAGGCGATCTGGCTCGGTTTCGGCTTCGCCGCCCTGCTGGGTGTGTTAGGCGCCGTCCTCGCCCCACGCTTGCTCGCTGCGATGGGCGCAGACGCGGACGTGTTGCAACGCGGGGTCGGCTACACGCGCGTGTTGTTAGGCGGAAACGCTTCCGTCATGCTGTTGTTTCTCATCAACGCGATCTTCCGTGGCGCCGGCGACGCCGCGATCGCGATGCGCGCGCTGTGGCTCGGCAACGCATTCAACATCCTGCTGGGCCCGTGCTTCATCTTCGGGCTCGGCCCATTCCCCGAGCTGGGCGTGATGGGGGCCGCGGTCGCTACGACGACGGGGCGCGCGATCGGCGCGCTGTACGCGTTTAGTCGCTTGCTCAAGCCGGGCGCTCGGGTGCGGCTCGATCGGTCACATGCGCGACCAGACGCGAGAGTGATGTGGCGCCTGATTCGTCTGTCCGCGTCTGGCACGCTGCAGATCTTCATCGGCGTCGCGAGCTGGATCGGACTCATTCGCATCCTTTCAACGTTCGGGAGTCAGGCGCTGGCAGGATACGCGATCGGACTTCGCGTCATTCTCTTCGCGCTGCTGCCGTCGTGGGGATTGAGCAACGCCGCGGCAACGATGGTCGGCCAGTCGTTAGGTGCGCGCAGCCCAGAGCGTGGCGAAAAGGCGGTATGGATAGCCGCGCGCTACAACTTGTATTTTCTGACCGCCATCGGCCTTGTGTTCCTCGTGCTGGCGCCGCAGATCGCAGGCCTCTTCTCGAAAGATCTCGAGGTGCAGCGCTATGCCGTGGCGTGTCTCCGTATTGTGGCGCTCGGATTCCCGGCGTATGCGTACGGTATGGTGATCACGCAGTCGTTCAACGGCGCGGGCGACACCTGGACACCCACGATGCTCAACCTGTTCATCTTCTGGTTGTGGGAAATCCCGTTAGGCTGGTTCCTGGCCAAGCCTGCGGGCTTCGGCCCTACGGGGATCTTCATCTCGATCGCCATCGCCTACGTCTCGTTGGCCGGTGTAAGCGCGCTGCTCTTCAAGCGAGGTAGATGGAAGAGGACTGTGGTTTAGCCTCGAAACTGCGTCGCTTGAGACTTAGAGAGTTCGGTCTCTTAGAGCACGGGACCTTGCTCTGCTTCCCGCGATCTTGGTTCCGTCGCGAAGCTCGACCTGCATGCGCCCGCCTTCCAGCGGCACGAGCTGACTCACGAAGTCGATGTTCACCATGTGCGCGCGGTGAATCCGCAGAAACCGATCGGCATCCAGCCGCCGCTCGAAGTCGTTGAGCGTGAGATACACGAGATAACTGCGCTCGCGCGTGAATACGCGCACGTAGTCGTCGTCCGCCTCGAGCCTAACGATGTCGTGTGCCGCGACCGGGATCAGCCGGCCGCGATCGCGCACGAAGAATCGGGCTAACGGTTCGGAAGCCGCCGTGGTTTGATCGCCCGCGGACAGGGCGCGCTCAGCCCGCTCGCGCACAGGCTCTTCATCGCGCCCCTCCAGCGCGCGCTTCGCGCGGCCCAGCGCGACGAGCAGCCGATCTTCGCCGAACGGTTTGAGTACATAATCCAGCGCCTCGAGCTCGAACGCGCTCACAGCATACCGATCGTATGCCGTTGTAAAGATGACAGCGGGCTGGTGGCGCACTCTGCGAAGCACGTCGAGCCCCGACAGACCAGGAAGCTGGATGTCGAGAAAGATGAGATCGGGGCGCAGTGTATCGATCAGCATGACGGCGCGCTCGCCACTCTCCGCAGCGCCAAGACATTCCACCCATTCAACGCGGCGCAGTAAGTCTACCAACCTTCGCCGCGCGGGCGCCTCGTCCTCGACGACGAGCGCACGAACGCGCTCGCTCATCGAACGGCGGGCTGCATAACGGTAGTGGCGGATCGCCGCGGTACTGCCGGCACGCTCACGGGAAGTACAATCGTAGCTCGGAACCCTTGTCCAAGTGCGGTGTCGATGCGTAACGTCGCGGCGCTTCCATACCTCGCACTCAAGCGCTGACTCACGGCGCGCAGTCCAACCCCGCGCTCGTCACCATGTTCACGCACCAGCGCCGCGTGCGCGCCGGCCCCGTCATCGCCGACTTCGATGTGGAGTCGTGCGTCGTCGACTGAAGCACTGATGCGCACCGTGCCGCCCTTCGCGCTCGCGGCGATGCCGTGTCGCACGGCGTTTTCAACGAGTGGCTGCAGCGTGAACGCGAGGACGGCGCACTCGAGTGCCTCGGGATCGATGTTCTCTTCAACTCGCAGGCGATCGCCTAACCGCAGCTGTTCGATGGCGAGATACGCTCGTACGAAATCCAGCTCTTCGGCGAGCGTGACTTCCTCGCGATCGTCGCGCTGCACGCCGAGCGCGTAGCGCAGCATAGAGCCTAACTGCTCGAGCGCGTGTTCAGCGCCTCGCGGATCGGAGCGGAGCACCGCGGAGATCGAGTGCAACGCATTGAAGAGAAAGTGTGGCTGTAGCTGGGCCCTGAGTGCCGCCAGTTCGGCGCGGGCGCGAAGCGCTTCTGCCTTGGCTGCGCGCGCCTGCTCCTCGCGCAGCTGTGCAATGTTGTGCACGAGCGCGCGGGCCCCAACGACCGCCACGCCGAGCAGCAGCCCCGTGACGAACTGCCACCACATCCCGAACTTCATGTACATCGCGGCCGACTCGCGTGGCGCGTATCGGATCACGCTGAGACTCACGAGCGTCGTCCACGCCGCCGCGTAAAGAACGACCGCGACAGCCAACGCACTCGTTAGGTGCAGGCGAGACCACCCGCGACGCAGCCCGCGCCGTGTCGCGAGCAGGAGCGGAACTCCCAGGAGCGCGGCGAAGGTCGAGTTCGTGAGTCCGCCGAGTGCCGCGTCTGCCGCGGAGATCGGCCGCCCGCTCAGATACAGAATGAGCGAATAGCACGCCGCGAACGGCAGCCAGCACGCGAAATAGACGAGCGCTCCGCGCATTTACGAGCTCAGCGTGCCTTCTTCTCGAGCGCGGGGAGCAACACGTACGTCACCCAGCCATTTCCCGGATCGATCTCCAGCGTTTTCTGATACGCAGCGCGCGCTTCGGCGAATTTGTTCTGCGCGACATACGCCTGGCCTAACCAGGCATATGACTCGGCGTGGCCCCATTTAGGAGCTGGGGACACAGCCCGATCGTTGGCGAATAACTCGATGGCCTTGAGCAGTTCCTTCTCCGCCTTGTGGGCGCCACCGCCGAACATCTTCGGCTTGAACATGTTGCCAACGCCCTTCAGCATCCAGACGCGCGGATTGTTAGGCCCCAACTCCACAGCCTTCTCGATGTGGTTCTCGGCGCGCGGCCCCAGGATCATGCCGCTCATCGGATTGCCAACGGCGATCATCTGTCCGGTGACTGACGCGCGCAGCGCGTGCGTCTCCGGCCACTGCAGCGTCTTGGCGGAGCTCTCCAGCGCATCATCGGCTGCTTCGAGCAGTGCCTTCACTTCGGACTTCTTGGTATCGTCCTCCATCATCGGATTCGCCTTGCGATACAGCGCGTATCCTTTGTAGTGGAGCATGATCGCGTCGTTAGGAGTGACTGTGAGGACGCGATCGAGCAGCGCGATCGCCTGATCCAGGCCAGACGGCTGTCCCGTGCTCATTCCCGCGTCTATGAGCTTGGTGACGGAGTCCACCCATTTGGTCGTGGCGGGTGACGGCTGCGCGCTACCGACGTGCGCGATGACGACAGTCAGTGCTGAAACGAAAGCAGTTGTTAGGCGACGAGACACGGGAAAGCTCCTACTGCCAGATGAGTGTGGCGCCGAAATACACGGCACGATTGAAGATCGACTTGTTGCCTTCGCGCTTCGTGTAGTCGCGCGAATACTTCCATGACTGCACGTTGGCTCGGTCGAAGACGTTGCTGACCGAGGCGTACATCACGCTCGCGAGGGACGGCGTTATCGCACGAAAGCGGCTCACGGAGATGTCCATGCGCCTGAGCGACGGGAAGCGCTCGCTCATCGGCACGCCGTACGTCGGCACGTAGAGATCTCGCGCGGCGTCGTACGTGGCACCGACGATCGGCGTATAGGGCTTGCCGGTCGCCGATCGATATGAAAGCCCGAGCCTAACGCCGCTAGCCAAGCCGCGCTCGGCGATGATCGCGTGTGTCGACGATACATCGAAGGGCGCGCGCACGATCGCGCCGCTCTCCGGATCGCTGCGTCGAGCGACGAGATAGCTCGAGATCGTGCGCAGCTCGATGCCGCCGACGGGAAGCCGCCCCTTGTAGAAGACGTCGATGCCGCGCGAAGTCCCGCGAGCGTTCGGCCTAACGCGATAGTCGCGAGTTTGCAGCGCCAGATCGTCGTAGCGTTTGCTGTACGCCTCGATGCGCAGCGTGAGCGGACCCTCGCCGGCCTGCAGGCCGACGACTGCCTGACGGGAACGCATAGGCTCCAAGCCAGGTGTGCCCACGCTGTCGTCGAAGAGCATCGGATCGGGGACCTGGTGGTACCAACCCAGCGCTCCCGTGAGCGTCACGACGCCAGCGAGACGCCACGCCGCGCTGAATCTCGGATCGATGGTGCGTTTGTCGGTCAGGGTCGATCGATCCGAGCGGATGCCGGGGGTCAGTCGCAGCGCGCCTCCGACATGCCAATCCGCTTCCACGAATAGTCCGCTTCGCGTCCCAGGCTGATCGATGCTGAAGAGTGTCGTGCGTGCGCCGCTGGATTGATCGTATGCAGACTTTGGCAACGAACCCGCGAGATCAGAGGCCAGGCGCTCGACTTCGCCGCCGCCGCGCAAGCGAAGCGTGGGGCTCGCTTCCAGCGACAATTGTGCGTGCAGTTGACGCTGCCGCTGGGCCGCGTCCAGCGCGAAGGCGCCATAGTGTTCGTGCCGCGTTAGGCGGGCTTCCGACACGCTCAGCAGCGGCGCAAGGCGCCCAAACACATCGCGCCATGTGGCGACGAGCAAGCGCGACGCCACATCGCTGTCGAATGTCCCGGAAAACGACGGCTCATCCAGGTCGACGCCGACGATGTTCGTCTGATCGATGCCGAAGAACTTGATCTCCGCGCTGGGTCGGTACGTCAGCGTCGCGCTCGCGCTGACTTCGCGTCCGTGCGGCGGCGGTGCAAACGAGCGTGAGGCCTCGTTCACGCGAAGGAACGGTTCCAGATCGAAACGGTTGCCGGCAACTCGCAGCGTCAGGGAGGGCGACACGCGCGCGGCGCCGTCCGCCGAGATCGCAGCGAGGCCGGCGCCTAACGTGGCCGTCGAGCGCGTCGCCGCACCGCGCGTACGCAGGCCGATGACGCCGGATAGCGCGTCACCATAACGCGCACCGAAGCCGCCTGACGAGAAGAAGATCCCGTCCAGCTGAAATGGATCGACGGTGCCAACGAACGTGCCGGATGGCGTGAGCAGCTGCACGGGATTCAGCAGCGGCGCTTCGTTCAAGAAGGCCTTGGTTTCAGTGAAGTCGCCACCGCGAACGAAGAGCGCCGTGCCGTCATCCACAGCCTGCACGCCGGGAAGCAGCTGAATCGCGCGATTCACGTCGGCCGACGTGCCCGGCGTCGTAACCACTTCCAGTGGAGTGAGTGTAGCACCGCGCTCTTCACCCGCTGTGTACGCACCCGCGTGCACCGTGATCGGCTGCAGCACTGCTGCCGATCGCTCGAGCGTGACGGTCACGGATGCCGCATCGGTTAGCACGCGCTGAAATGGGACGAAGCCGATGCGTTTGACGTATAGCGTCAGCGGCAGTGGCGCCGACGCTTGAATCGCGAAGCTTCCACTCGAATCGGTGAGAACGCCGTCCAGTGTCTCGAGGACGAAGACATTCGCGCCGGCGACAGGTCCGGCCAGAGACCTAACGACGCCTCGGATTGTTGTCCGTGCGGTCTGCGCAACGAGTGATTCTGCGGAGACAACGATGACAAACGCTGCCGCGCGAATCCGCGTCGCCGCGCGAATGAGATGCCTGAGTCGCATGCTGCAGCATACGCGACTGTTTCTCTTCGGTGCCGACGATTCGGTGGACGGTCGTCTAGCACCGGTAAACGGTAACTAGCCCTTAGGTCATAGGCCTTAGTCCTTAGGTGATGCAGCGAATCCAATGACCTAAGGCCTATGGCCTAAGGCCTATCTCCGTGATGCCCGCCCCGAAAATCGTATCGACTATCTCACAGGCAGGCTGCGTCGCTTCGACTCATGTTGCGGGTCCGGCGCCCAAGGTGTTTGGGGTGTATATGAGGGCGGAGACTCAGAACGAGCCGTCTGTGTGCCTCGTAAGTTGCGGAGGCACGCGTTTTGACAACGTTGACTTCTACAACGAACAAAGACCCCGTGGCTCTATACGCCCCAATCGACTGCACCGACCTCGCCCTCGTGCTGGGCGGCGGGGGAGCACGGGGTGCGTACCAGGTTGGCGTGCTACGGGCGATCGCGCGCCGCTACCCAGAGGTCGCCTTCCCGATCCTGACGGGCGTTTCGGCGGGTGCGGTGAATACGGCGCATATCGCGTCGGGCCGCGGCCCCATGCTGACTACCCTCGATGATCTCGTTAGGCTCTGGCTATCCCTCACCCCAGATCAGGTGTTTCGTGTCGATCCCTGGACGCTGAGCCGCAACGCCGCGCGCTGGGGCTGGCGCCTCTTCGGTGGTGGATTGGGAAGGGCCGAGCGCGTCCGCGCACTGGTGGATACGGCACCGCTACGGGAGTTCCTCACTCGCGCACTCGTCACTGACGCCGACGGCACGATGCCGGGTATCGAGGCCAACATCGCGAGCGGCAAGCTGACGGCCGTCGCCTTGAGCGCCACGGACTACACGACCGCGCAGTCGGTGACGTGGGTGCAGGGTGAATCGATCGAGATGTGGGAGCGCCCACAGCGCAAGAGCGTGCGCACGCGCCTAACGCTGGACCATGTGATGGCCTCCACGGCGCTGCCGCTGCTCTTCCCAGCGATACGGGTCGGCCGCGACTGGTACGGCGACGGCGGTATCCGGTTGACCGCGCCGCTTTCGCCCGCCGTTCACCTGGGCGCATCGCGAATCCTGACGATCTCCACGCGCTACGACCGCTCGCGTCTGGAGGCGGATCAGCCGCAGGTCCCCGGCTACCCACCACCTGCCCAAGTGCTCGGCGTTCTGTACAATGCGATCTTCCTCGACCTCATCGACCAAGACGTCGCGCGACTGGAGCGCATGAACCGACTGCTCGAGCGCCTGAATGAAGCGCAGCGCGGATCGATGCGCGTCGTAGATATCCTCGTGATTCGACCGTCTCGTGACTTAGGCCGCTTGGCATACGAGTACGAGCCGCGACTCCCGAAGGGATTTCGGTTCCTAACGCGAGGCCTCGGCACGCGACGCACCGCCAGCCCGGACATCCTGAGCCTGGTGATGTTCCAGGAGGATTATCTGAGACGCCTGATCGAGCTCGGTGAGGCAGACGCGGAAGCCGAGTGGGAACGCATCGACAAATTCATCGCGAGTCGCCGCGAAAGAACGGCCGCATAACGACGAAACGCTCGCGTCGCGCATGGTGATGCGCTGCCGTGACTTAGGTGATGCGGATTCGTCAAACTGCCGTTAAGTGTGAACCGATGATTTGCACGACAATTCGGTGGCTACGGTCGCGCGGAAAGACCTGACGGTTCGGAACGCGTGCTGGAACCACCGATCGACCGGGCGCGGCAATGCTTTCGCAGAGCCGCGCCATTTGTTTACCCGCGCTGCGTGCTCCGCCAAGTGCTGCTCTGTCGGTGATCTGCAACACACATCGACCGCACGCCTCAGCAGCCGGAAATTGCTCCCAGCAAATGTTGCGGAAGTAACCCTGCGCTCGTTGGCGACTCCCGGTTGGTAACTGATTGCGTCATAATCTGTTATGCGACTGTCACTGATGTAGACCCAACCGTCATCGTCAGTGGCACAACTGCTGCTCAGGTTGTCGTCCGCAGAGTCGCCGAGTAGGTCGGAAAGTGATCCGGGGATCATGGGGCCCGACCAGCTCGGCGACTAGCACTATTTACAATCACCGAGATCTATAATGCGAGTTCTGCGTACGATCAGCCTGGCGGTGGCACTAACGGTGACGGCGACTGCCGCGGCCGCGCAGCCGATCGGCCTGAAGTTCCAGTCAGGGCGGCCGTCGCCTGCGGTGACGGGGTACGGCTACTACGTGGGACCATTCTCGGGAACCGTGACGTCCAATCCGACGCTTCCGACGATCAATCTGTTCTGCGTCGACATACTGAACTCGATCACGTGGGGGTTCCAGTGGACGGCGAACGTCACGAGCCTCGCGCTGACCAGCATCCCCAACACGCGCCAAGGTACTGCGGCGCTCAACAGCTATCGCCAGGCGGCGTGGCTGACGACAAAGTACGCCACTACCAACATAAACCAGTGGGCCGGCATTCAGGCCGCCGTGTGGAATCTGCTCAATCCGGGCAGCCCGAACGGTGGCGCTGCTGAGGCTTACTGGCTCAATCAGGCCAACACATTCCAGTCGTCGTCTGGTTGGAATTCATACAATTGGGGTCAGTTCTACGTGCTGACACCTGTGAATGCGGCTGGCCTCGTTAAGGGTGGCGGAACGCAGGAATTCATCACGACATCGCCGTTCGTCACGCCGGAACCAGGGACTTTGATTCTTCTGGCGACTGGCCTCGTTGGCGTCATCGGCATCGTCGCGGTGCGGAGTATCCGAGCGTAACGGGCCGCAGTTCCCCTTTTCTGCGACTCGTAAGGCGGGCCGGGATGGCACTCCCGGCCCGTTGCATTTTCAGCCGTTGCGAGCGACGGTTCACGGCAGTCGATGCAGGCAGACTTCCCTATTCATCTAGATGCCTGAGTCCCATTCGAACGCGCTGAGCGAGCGGATCGCGAGTCTTGCCGGTCCCGCCTACTGCGTGGCTGCGCTGCTCGTAATCACGCCTCTCGGCGACTTTCTGACTGGCGTATGGCCGTGGCGCTTGGGTGCAGTTGACTGGCGCTTCGCATCGTCCGGGCTTTTGTCAGGCTTCTTGCTCACACCGCTCCTCGGTGCATTGATCGCGATCGCCGTTGCCTCGGCAAGTGGGCACGAACGCGCGCTGCGCATATTCGGCATCGCGACGCTCTCGATTTCAGCGGTTTCTTTTCTAGTATCGCTCCTGTTCATCCTCGATGCCGTGCAGATGAGCAGCGTTGTACCCGCGCAGCAGAAACGGCCTTTCTATGACGCATCGATAAAGGCCCTTCTCAAATACGGTATGGCGTGCGCAGCGAGCTTCTGGTTAGGCATGCGTGCCTATCGCCTGGGGAGCTTCAGGGCGCCGCACCGGAATAGCGAACAGCGCGGGACTATTGTGATCGGTATGGAAGGATCCGGAGAGCCGGCGAGGCATGGACGGACCGGGACCTGAGGCCATACGAAGGTCGTTTTGTTAAGCGTGTGTCCGGGTTGTACCTAGGAGGGTTGCCGCGGGTATAACAGTCGCACATACTGCGAAGAGCCGATTTCTCCCCCCAACTGTCGGGGAATCGGGGCTGGATCGTCACGATGTTATTCCACCGCCTCATCGAGGACCAACAGAAGCACTTTTCCTGGGCTCTTTTTACTGAGGGGCCGGTGGCGAGCACATTCGTGCACGCCCTTATCATAGGAAGTGCGCTGTTCGCGACGCGCCACGAAATCGGTCTCATCAAACTCGCCGAGAACTTCTCGGCGCCGGTTTTTCTGATCCCGAAGGACAAGACACCTGGCGATAGGGTTCAGCGCGAGCGCATCGACTATCTGCAACCCATCGATGCGTTGAACGGGCGAGGGTTTGAGCGAGATGGGGAGCCTAACGACGCACCTCTCAAGCTCAGTAAGAAGCAGGGCGAGGAAGATCAGCTCGAGTTGGGTGAGCCGGTCGCAGCGCCACAGCGCCCATCGCTTATCTCAATCGACTCGGTGTACACGGAGCTCGAGGTCGATACGGCCGCAGCCCGCTACGATGGGAGTGCCGCCCCGCCGTATCCGCCGAGCATGCTCGAACAGAAGAGGGAAGGTCAGGTTGTTATCCAGTATGTGATCGACAGCACTGGGAAGGCTGATCTGTCTTCCATAACGATCATGCAGTCGACGCACGATGAATTCTCCAATTCCGTGAAGTCGACGCTACCGTTCATGCGCTTCCGGCCAGCCAAAATGGGTCCGCGTAAGGTGCGCCAGCTGGTGCAGCAGCTATTCTCGTTCAAGATCCGCGAGGACACGGCACGCGTCGCGAAGGTTCAGGAGCCGCGTAAGCCGTAGTTGCCGTCCGGCTTGGCGCGGACTACACTAGCGCCCAAGTCCTTCATGAGAGCTTGTCATGCGTGGCCATTCGCCCGTCGCCCGCGCGGGGATGCTCGTCTTGCTGACTTCAGTCGCGTCCGTATGCGGCGGCGGCGAGCAGAGTAACCAGGTGAAAAGCGACGATACGCAGGTGGCGCGCGGCCCCGACACGCAGCCGGGGTGGACAGTGCTCTTTGATGGGACCGCGACGAGCGCTTGGCGTGGTTTCAAGCGCCAGGACCTGCCGAGTGGCTGGCAGATAGTCGACGGCGCGCTGACGCGAGTGGGGCCCGGCGGCGACATCATCACGCGCGATCAATTCGGTGATTTCGAGCTGGAGCTGGAGTGGAGGGTCGAGCCCAAAGGGAACAGCGGAATCATGTACCGCGTGACGGAAGAGGATGCCAATACGTACCGCACCGGTCCGGAGATGCAGGTGTTGGACGACGCGGGCCATGCCGATGGGAAGAACCGCCTAACGTCGGCTGGTTCGAACTACGGGTTGCACGCTGCGCCTGAAGGAGCCGTAAAGCCGGCGGGCGAATGGAATCATGCGAGGATCGTGGCGCGCGGCGCTCACATCGAGCACTGGCTCAACGGGCAGAAGGTTGTCGAGTACGAGCTGTGGAGTCCCGACTGGGAGGCGAAGGTCAAGGCCAGCAAGTTTTCTGCGTGGTCCGGATACGGTCGTGCAAAGCGCGGGCACGTCGCTTTACAAGATCACGGTGACAGAGTCGCGTTTCGCAACATCCGAATTAGAGAACTGAAGTAGTCCTTAGTCCATAGGCCTTGGTCCATATGAGTTTGGTAAGGACTAAGGCCTAACGACTATGGCCTTAACCTCTGACCTTGAGAACCATGGTAACCACCCGACTGTCGGTGATGATGTTCCTGCAGTACTTCATCTGGGGAAGCTGGGCGGTGACGATGGGGACGTTCCTGGGTGCAACGCTCAAGTTCAGCGATCCACAAATCGGCCTGGCGTACGGCAGCACGGCGATTGCCGCGATGGTTTCGCCGTTCTTCGTCGGCATGATCGCCGACCGCTTCTTTTCGACTGAGCGCGTGCTCGCGGCGCTGCATCTCATCGGCGCAGCGATACTCTGGTTCGCGTCGCAGCAAACGAGCTTCGGCGTGTTCTATCCGTTGATGATCGTGTACTCGCTGTGCTACATGCCGACGCTGGCGCTCACGAATTCGATCTCTTTCGATCACGTGCGCAGCCCGCAGGCCGACTTCCCGCGTATTCGCGTGTTAGGCACGGTCGGATGGATCGTCGCCGGACTCGTTGTCGGACGGCTCGCGCTCGAAGCGACAGCAACTCCGTTCAAGCTGGCTGCCGGCGCATCGCTGATTCTGGGGCTCTACTGCCTCACGCTACCGCACACGCCGCCGCATAACGCGGGGAAGTCGGTGAGTGCTCGTGATGTGCTGGGGCTCGATGCGCTGTCGCTCATGCGCGATCGCTCGTTCATGATGTTCGTGGTGGGGTCATTTCTGCTCTGCATCCCGCTGCAGTTCTACTACACGTTTACGAACCCTTTCCTAAACGAGATCGGCTTCCCGGAACCGGCGAGCAAGATGACGTTCGGTCAGATGTCCGAGGTCTTCTTCATGCTGCTCATGCCGTGGTTCCTTGCGCGACTCGGCATCAAGCGCGTCATGCTCATGGGGATGTTGGCATGGGCAGTGCGCTACTTCCTCTTTTCGCAGGGGAATGCGGGGTCGCTTGCGTGGATGTTGTACTTGGGCATCCTGCTGCATGGTGTGTGTTACGACTTCTTCTTCGTGAGCGGACAGATCTACGTCGACACGCAGGCGGACGTGAAGATCAGAGCGGCGGCACAAGGTTTCCTCGCCTTCGTCACGTTGGGCGTGGGCAACTTCATCGGTTCGTTCGTGAGCGGACGTGTCGTCGGCGCGTATGTGAGTGGCACGACGCACAACTGGTCCGCGATCTGGCTCATACCAGCGAGCATGGCACTCGTCGTTCTGGTTCTGTTCCTCTTCCTCTTCCGGCCGCAGCAGCGACCGGCACTGCAACCGGCCACCTAACGCGCGAAAGCGCGAGAGGACTTCATGCATCGACGCTCATTCGTTTCCGACATCGCTCGGGCCGGCGTAGCTGCTGCCGTTCTGCCAAAGGTCGGGTTTGCGGCCACACGCTTCCCGAGGAGCGCCGCGTTGAACGTGGCGTGCATCGGCGTTGGCGGGATGGGCGCGCAAGACGTTAGGGGAATCTCGGCGGTCCCGGGCATCAACGTCTACGCGCTCTGCGACGTGGATCAAAAAGCGGCCGCCGACATGTTCGCGATGCATCCCAAGGCAAAGCGCTACCGCGACTATCGCGAGATGCTCGCGAAGGAGCCGAGCATCGACCTCGTGATGGTTTCCACGCCGGACCATTCGCATGCGGCTGCGTCGATCATGGCGTTGCGAGCCGGCAAGCACGTGTACTGCCAGAAGCCGCTTGCGCGCACGTTAGGCGAAGTGCGCGCGATGATTGCGGCGGCGAAGAACGCGAAGGGCTCCACGCAGATGGGGAATCAGGGGCATGCGGGCGAGGGAGTGCGGCTCATCCGGGAGTGGGTCGAGAGCGGCGCGATCGGAACAGTGCGCGAAGTGCATTTCTGGACCGACCGCCCGATCTGGCCGCAGGCTATCGAGCGTCCCACCGAGGCGCACATTCCGCCGGCGACTCTTGACTGGGATCTCTGGTTAGGCCCGGCGCCGGAGCGTCCGTATCATCCGGCGTACGCGCCATTCCGCTGGCGCGGTTGGTGGGACTTTGGGACCGGCGCGATGGGCGACATGGCGTGTCACGCGATGGACGCTTCGTTCTGGGTGCTCGGTTTGCGCTATCCGACGCGCGTGGAGGTTGAGACCTCGACGCAGTTCGTGGAGACCGCGCCGCGCTCATCGCGCGTGACATATTATTTCCCGGCGAACGGGAGCCGTCCGGAGGTGAAGCTCGTGTGGCGCGACGGCGGTTTGTGGCCCGGCAGGCCTAACGAGGTGAGCAGCGAAGCCAAGTGGCCGCCGTCCAACGATGGCGGTCAGTTGTGGATCGGTGATGGTGGTAAACTCGTGGCTGGCGTGTACGCTGAGAACTCGCGTTTACTCAATGCCGAGCAGGACGCTGCTATCAAGGCAAAGCCGCTGCCGGTCAAGTATCCGCGCGTGAAGAGTGTGCACGCCGAGTGGGTGGACGCGTGCCGAGCGGGTACCCAACCGGGGTCGAACTTTGCGGGGCACTCGGGGCCGCTCACGGAGATGATCGTGTTAGGCAACCTCGCCGTGCGCAGCGGGCGGACGATAGAGGTCGATCCCGCGACCGGCGCCGTCAAGAGTCCCCTGGTTCCTAGCGAGTGGTTGATGCCGACGTATCGCTCGGGGTGGTCGATTACGGTATCGGATTAGCGGAGTCGCTTGCGAGGCGGCGGTGCAGAGGGGTTCGTCGGAAACAGCATATTCCCTCCGAGGCAAACGAGCAGGCTAATGATCTCGTCGTTAGGCCTCGTGTTGGGCTTATGAAGCAATGGCCGCAGACGTGGAATTTCATGCCGTTAGACAGAACGGAGGTCATCCTGGCCGCCTTTCCCACGGTGCCAACAAATACCCTCGGTTGACCGCCGGGTGCGTCCTTCGCGCTGTTGTGTCGCTGGCATGCATGCGCATGCCTCCAGCTAGAATCAGCACGTGAACCGTGATACGCATTTGTCGGAGCCCTGTAATGCCTAACGTGAGCAGGCAAGAAACAAAGGACCAGGAAGAACAAAACATCGTGAGGAAGGGCGAGTCTCGGCAAGGCAAGTCTCCATCTCGGATGATAGATGCGAGGATCAAGGAGCTGGGCGACCGGCGCGGCAAGATGCTCTCACAGCTCCGCACATTGATCAAGCAAGCTGACCCCGAGGTCGTCGAGGAATGGAAATGGGGCGGGCCGGTGTGGTCTCACGACGGAATGAGATTCTCTGGGCCGGCTTCGCGATATTCTGGGAGCGTAGCGCCATTCGAGACGGGGACCCGTTTCATCTTGTGGGTGTGCCCTTCGTCGTGGTAGGGCTCTACATCGTCATGGGCCGCTTCCTAGTGGATGCCTGGCGTCGGCCGGTCCCTGCCGCACCGGCCGCGTCCCGCTGCGCGCAATCGTGATCGTCTGCGAGCTCGCCGCGGCGCGTTGCGGTTGCGCATCAACCGACGCGGCCGCGAACCAGAGCAGCACGATGAAAGCTCGTGATCTTCAGCTTCATATAAACCTCGGCGGCTTTGCTCACGGCTTCCATTTTCCTTGCGCCACCTTCGGAACGAACTTGTCGATCCCCTTCGGTGGAAAGTCGAGAGTCTTGCCTTCCTCGGCGCTCTGATACGCCGTCATCAACATGCGAACCACATCAACGCCATCTGCAAACGTTAGGCGTGGCTCTTCGTGCCCGAGGAATGAGCGCACGAAGTGACGATCCTCCCCTGTATAGCCATACATCAGGGCCTCCTCGGGAACGACAGGCATCACCCCGGTTTCTGCATTCTGCTTCTCGAGCAGGTCCTCCCCCACCCCGCCCTTCACTTCACGGCTGAAGAAGAGCTGCAGGCCGCTGTCCAGCGAATTCCAGCGCAGCGAGTACTCGGGCCCCAGTAGCTCCGCGGAAAGTCGCAGACCCGCACCGACGAAGCTCCATGACGTCGTCGCCTCGCCGATCACGCGCTGCTTGTCGTCGGTTTCGAACTCGATCATGACGCTCGCGAAATCCTCGGACGGAGTCTTCGAGTAGTCCACGGCGCTCCCCATCGTTTTCTTGAGACGCGCCACGTATTCCGGACGCGACCACTTCAGCGACGCGATGTGCCCGGTCACGCGTTTCGGCTTGACGGTGCGCAGCGGCTGCCCAGGCTGTGTCAAGAGATGCCTAACGACAAGCGCCGAATGGCACATCATGTCGTTGAGTACACCGCCACCCTGGAGGTTGCCCTGCCAGAACCATGGTGAGTGCGGCCCGCTATGCTCTTCGGCGGCGCGCGCGAGGTACGGCCTTCCTGTCGTCGACGCGCCACGCGCCCAGAGCAGTGCCTTCCCTGCCTCGATATGTGGAGCGAAGAGCTGATTCTCGAGATACGCCGTCTTGAGCTCGACCGAGTTCGCGAGCTTCTGAACCTTGAGCGCCTCGGCGACATTGCGCGCGAGTGGTTTCTCCGATGCGATGCCGCGCAACTCGCCGCGGCCGCGCGAAATCGTATCCACGATCTCTTCGATGTTCGCGATGCGCGCGTGATTCGCGCCACAGAGCCAGATCGCGCCAATCGATTTGTCTGCGACCATCTGCGCGATCGTCTTGTACGGTTTGCACTCGCCGACGTCGAGCTCGCGAGCCGCGCTTGCTGCCTTTGCCGCGTTCTTCGCGTTAGGCGACCAAACACCAAGCACGTCAGCGTCGCGCACACCGCGCCAGCCGGCCATATGGAAGAGCGTGTTGAAACCGGATCCAATGAAGCCCACACCGAGGCGGCCACGCGACATACTGACAATTCCTCCAATGAGAAGCGGGGAAGGTGCCGCGTGCCGAGGCACCCGTGAAGGGCCCCGGATCACTTACATGAGGTGCGGAGGGCGTTTAGCATACCGGCGCGCAAATCCCCCAATAACTGAGGACTAGTTCATGAAGGCCAGATACATCTTATTAGCCCCTATTCTCGCGCTCGCTGCTGCGTGTTCGCAGGGTGACAAGCAGGCGAGCGACTCAGCGGCAGCGCCAGAGACGGCAGCTCCCGCCGCGATCAACCTGAGAGCAACCGACTACGCGTTTGAAGCACCTGACACGGTGAGCGCCGGGCCGACCTGGGTCCGCATGACCAACGATGGGAATGAGTTCCACCACGTCATCATCGTGCATATGGATTCCGGGCACACTGTCGATGAGCTCCTCAAATCGATGGGCTCGGGCAAGCCGCCGGAGTGGGCCCATGTGATCGGCGGCCCGATCGCGCCGAGTCCCGGCGGTGCGACGACAAGCACCGCTGTGCCTTTGAGGCCCGGCTCGTACGCGCTCATTTGCCTGGTTCCGAGCCCCGATGGCGTGCTGCACGTCGCCAAGGGAATGGTGCGACAGATGACAGTCACGCCGCGTGCGGCCGCAGCCGCAACTCCACCGATCGTGAGCACGACCACTATGACGCTGGCCGACTATTCGTTCACACTCACGACACCGTTAACAGCCGGCAAGAACACGATCCGTGTAGTGAATGGCGGCGGTCAGCCGCATGAAGTGGTCATCGTGCGCATCTTCCCGGGCAAGACTGTCCAGGATGTTGCCGCGTTCGCGGAGAAGCCTGCTGGTCCGCCGCCGGGCGAAGTTGTCGGTGGCTCGAGCCACATCGAAGGCGATTTGGCGAACTTTATCGAAGTGGACCTAACGCCAGGCGACTACGGGTTCATTTGTTTCCTGCCTGACGCGAAGGACGGCAAGGCGCACGTCGCGCACGGGATGATACAGGCGTTTAAAATCGGCTGATGGAATCGGGAGTCGGGAGTGATAGACTGGGGCGCCTAACGGCGCTCCTTTTTTCTACGTGGCTACTTTCGGGTGCATCGTTTTTCCGCCGACGACAGTTCGCGCGACCTTGATATCCTTGATCGCGTTCGGATCCACATCGTGCGGATCTTGCTCGAGAATCACGAAGTCGGCGAACTTCCCCTCCGTTAGGCTCCCCTTGGAGTTCTCCTCGTACGATGCGTATGCGCCGTTGACAGTCGCGATGCGCAGCGCTTCGTCGACGCTCACCTTCTGGTTAGGCCCCCACTCGCGGCCGCGATAGTCGCGTCGCGTCACCATGCTTTGGATTGCCATGAGCGGTTCAAAGGGGCCCGGACCGTAGTCCGACGCACCAACCACGCGGATGCCGCTGTCGACGAAGGACCGGTGCGCGAACATCCAGCGCATCTTCTCGTCGCCGTACTGCGACCACTTCTCACCGTGATAGTAGACGTATGTCCAGAATGGCGTAGGGATCGTGCCGGTCGCCTTGATGCGCGCGAGCAAATCCGGGTTCACGAGCGAGCAGTGCTCGATGCGATGGCGACGATCAGGATACGGCCACTGCTTGAGCACGCGCTCATACGCCTTGAGCACCATCTCGATCGTGACGTCGCCGTTGGCGTGAATGCCGATCTGCCAGTTATTGCGGTGCGCATCATCGACGGCATCGTCGATTTCTTTCTGCGTCATCGTGAGGATGCCGTAGTCGTTTGTCCCTACGTACGGAGTGCTCATGCGCATCGTGCGCTCGGAGGCGGAGCCGTCCGCCGCGTACTTCACGCCTCCCACGCGAACCCACTCGTCACCGAATCCCGAGTACACGCCCGCATTGCGCAACTGTTGATACGCGCCGCGGATCATCATGTACGCGCGATGGCGTAATTCCCCTGCGCGGTACGCGTCTTCGTAAGCCCGGATCCTGTCGGGGCCGGCACCGGCGTCGTGCACTGTCGTTAGGCCCGTCGCGGTAAGGAGCTCCGAGATGTGGCGCATGCCGGCGCGGTTGCGCTCGCGCTGCTGCTCCGGCGTGAAGCTCTCGCGCGTCCCCACGCGAATGAAAACCGAGCGCGCTGCCTCGGCCGCTCGGCCGGTGAGATCCTTGTTCTCATCGCGGAAGAAGCGCCCGTGCTCCGGATCCGGTGTATCTTTCGTGACCCCCGCCAGCTCCAGCGCCTTGGTGTTGTACCAGCTCGTGTGACCGCCGCGATGGTTCACCGAGATCGGATGCGTGGTGCTCACGGCATCGAGGTCGCGGCGATTCAACGTCTTGTCGAACTTGGTATCGTCGAACATGTAGCCGTCGACCCACTGTCCCGGCGGCGACTGCGCGACTTTCTTGCGCAAATTCGCCTGCAGCTCGCCGAGCGTACGCACGTTGGCGTTAGGCTCGTATAGCTCGTTGACGCCGCTGGGATGGCAGTGGCAGTCGATGAAGCCGGGAAGGACTGTCATGCGCGCGGCGTCGATCACACGTGTTCGCGGCGAGGCAAGGTTGCGGATGTCCGCGTTGCTCCCGACTGCGAGGATGCGGCCGTTCTTGACTGCCAGCGCATCCGCGTTAGGCTGCGCCGAATCCATCGTGACAATGCGGCCGTTGACGACGATGAGATCGGCTTCGATGCCCACGCCGCGGTTGGGCTGCGCCGCTTGCGCGTTGCGACGGCCGAAGGGAAGCTTGGATACGGTCGCGGCGCCGGCGAGGATGGCGCTGAGCGAAATGAATTCTTTGCGAGTCAGGCTAGGCATGTCTAGACCTCTTGCTCTAGAAGAGCGTCGACCGCGGCACCGGTCAAGAACTGCAAAAGCGTAAAACGGGACGCCACGCGCGAGCGTTAAGGACGTCCACTTCGTTAACGCGTTTGACGCGTTAACGACGGCGCGTTAGGCACTGTTTTACGGTGTTGTCGCTTGACCCGTGCCGCCGTCGACGCTTTAGCGATCGATGTTACCGCCTCGGCGCAAGGGCGGCTAGTAGCCACACAGCGCTCGCCGTCCCATCCATGGTCGGTTCGTTCGTGGAGTAGTCGCCCAAATCGTCGTGATAGACGATGAAGCCGGTGTTGAATGTGGCGTATTCGTCCGCGTTGCGCAGCCTAACGCCGAGCAGGTTGCCAAAGATCGATCGGTAGACCGGGCCATCGACCAAACCTCCGGTCAGCAGGCGCACGCCGAGCTGATCGGCGACTACCGAATGCGGATCGCGTGGAGAGTTCGTGCCCAGTCCGATGAACATCGATACGCCCCAGGGATTCACACCGAAGAGCCAATCGATGGCCGCCTGCTCGTATTCGCGATAGCGCTGATCGCCGCCGGACATGGCGCGGTAGAGCATCGCCTGCGTCGCGAACGCGACGACAAGATTGTTCGAGCACCAGATGAAGGGGACGCCGATGCGGAAGCCGTTCTTCGCTCGGCGAACAGTGGCCGCGATACCCTCGCGGTAGTAGCGCGTTAGGGTGTCGCGCTGAACCTTCGTCACGAGATCGCTGAGTACGGCGTGGCCGAAGTTCATGAACGGATACCATTGATAGTGACTCGCGGTGTCAGCGCCCATCCATGGCGTGATCTTCTCTCGCGCCGCATAGTCGAGGCCCGCGCGAATGAAGCGCAACGAGTCCGCCGTGCCAACGGCGAGCTCGGCGGCCGCCAGCTCCATGTCATCGACCCAGTTGTCTTCCTCGTAGAAGTACGGCGCGCCGGCGGGTGCTGTCTGGCAGACGCCCGGGTGACCCAGGCCTAACGCGTAAGCTTTCTCGGCGCGTTCGCGCAGAAGCCTCGCTAGGGTCGGATTTCGGTCGCGCTGAACGCGCGCAGCGAGCGCGAACGCCGACGCGTACTTGCCCGCCGTCGAAGCCCATCCAGTCGATCTGTTCTTGTATTTCAGCAAGCCCTGTGACTTCCCCGTGCACGGGTACACCGGCCGGGCGCGTCCTTTTCCCCATCCGTAATCGACCGAGTCGGTAGCGGGGAGGTCGAAGTATGCGTGATCGCGATCGTCCGCGATCTGGTTGAAAAGCGTGTTGCCGCCAGGATACATGCGCAGGAGCCAATCGAGTCCGTGATTCGCCTCGTCCAACACGTCGGGTATGTTGTTCGATCCCTCGGAGCCGTTGGTTGTGTGGCGGTCAGCAAACGCATTCGGAAAGTCGCGCAGCGCGGCGAGCATGGCATATGTGGCCGTCGCGCTGGTTGTCACGTACTGCAGGTAGTCCGAGGCGTCGGCCCAGCCGCCGCTGACCTTAACCGTGGTGCCGCCTAACGCAGGATGATCGACGATGACGCCGTCATAGCGGTGCACGCTGTCCTTGAAGACCGGGTTCCAGCCCGATCGCTGCTGCCGCATGTACGCGAGCAGCGAGTCCGCCGCACCGACGTACACGCTATCGCCGACGCGAAAGGTCGCCGGCTCGGCACCGGCCACCTGGATGCGGTATGTGCCGGAGCGCGTGACTTCCGTGAAGTTGAGTCTGTACGTCGATCGGCACGCCGCGAAGGAGCCTAACGAGCTTGCGAAGCGACGCACCATGATGCGTCCGGTCGCATCGCGGACCGTGAATGTCACTCTGGGAACGGAGTCGAGGGTGCAGAGCACGGCGACCTTGGGCGCGCCCGTGAGATAACCGAGTTGGTTGACTCGAATGAACCGCCGTGACTCGGCGCGCTGCTGCACCGCGGATACGTTCAGCGTTAGGCAGCCCGCGAGCAGTACGGTTGAACGGAGCAGCGGAGACTTCACCCTTTGCGCTGCCGCAGTTGCGCGACACGCGTGCGCACTTCACGCACTTTCGGCTGCAACTCTGGATCCGCGTCTTTCCACAGATCCAGGAAGAACTGATAATGCGCCTCGGCGCGACCGGTGTCGGCGCGAGCGTCGTACAACTCGCCGAGCCGCTTGTGAGTGCCTGCGAGGAAGTGAGCGTTGAATAGCGGAAATGGATCCGGCGTGCGCACGAACTTTTCGTAGTAGACAATGGCGGAGTCACTCTGTCCGCGGAGGTCAAACGCCTCGGCGATCGCGACGCTCGCGCGACGCTCGGAGATCATCATGGCACGATCCGCCTCGTGCATCTCTCGAATCGCGGCCGCGTAATCTCCACTCGCTATTGCAAGCCAAGCGCGCATGCGCGCGCGCTCGCCATCAGGAGACCTGGAACCGCGCAGTGGCAAGTCCTTTTCGAACCCATCGAGCGCTTCGCGCGCCAGCGACGCATCACGGATCATCGCGGCGACTTCTCCGAGATAGAACCACGGACGGTCGGCGGCCGACACCTGGGTCATCGGAGTGCGAGCGAGCGCTCGCCTAACGATTGCTCGTGCCTGTTGAGGCTGCTCAAGAAAGAAGCCGCTGACTTGAGCTGAGTCCAACGCGGCGATAAGAAGGCGGTCGGGCGCATGGCTCGCGCGATAGACGACGAGGTGCGACTCCGTCTTCCAGCGCACGGCTTCGCGCAGCTTGCCGTGCATGTGCGCCGTGCCGCCGAGCGCATAAGCAGCGGCCATGCGCTCGCCAACTTGCGCGGAGTGGTCGGACGTTGCCCGAGCGATCGAGTCTGCGGCGGCCAGCTCTCCGCGTGCCCACCGCACGTACCATTCACCCTCCCAAAGTCCCTCATAGTCCGGAGCGCGAGCGCGGTAGAGCACCAGTGTCGACTCGAGCACTGCCGCGGGCTGGCCAAGGGCACTCTGCGCCTGCAAGAGGTTCGTGAACGATCCGCCGAAGGGGCGCTTGTCGTCGAGACTGCGCCGCAATCGATCCGCGGCTTTTGCGTACTGGCGAGTCTCCATATAGCCGACGCCGACGTTGTTAAGCGCCGTTGTGTTCTTTGGATCCGCCTCGATGAGCGATTCGTACGCAGCGATGGCACGCTCTCGGCTCGGCTCCGGCCCGTTGTCGTAATAGTACGCCTCGGTGAGAAGGCGCTCGGTCTCGCTGAGACGTTCTCGGTGCCGGAACGCACGGGTGGCGGCGTCGATTGTGCGCGCGCGGTCGGTGCGCATGTTGCCAACGAGCGTGGCGATCTTGCGCCAGGCCATGGCGAACGCGGTGTCGAGCGCCACCGCTTCGTTGAGCAGCGTTAGGCCACGATCTACATCACCCATTTCATCCGACAGGCGCACGGCTTCGACGTACTTGCGCAAGGCAAGCAAGGAAGGCGTCGTCACGCGTTCGAGCGGTTTGGCTTCGCGGATGTCTTTGAGCGACTCCCCGATGCGCGACCGGATGGCTCGAGAGAGCTTACCTAACGAGCGGATCAAATCATTTTCGCTGCGCGCTGTCTCACTGAAGTTCGCCAGCTCCGTGCCGTCCAAAGCGGACACGAGACGTGCCGAGACGACGTAGCTCTCGCCCAATCTGACGACGGCGCCGTCGAGCACGGCGCGGGCCCCTTCACGTGTCGCGATTTCGCGCGCGATGTTGAAGTCGACTGGCGTTTCAGGCGTGCGCTTCATGAAGGTGAGCACCTCGCTCACTGATGCACGCGTCATCACGTCGAGTGTGCTCGATTGTCTCAAGTCGGTGCGTAGCGCTTCGGCCACGGTGGACCCCAGCGTCGAGTCTCCGGGCGGGCCCTTGAAGTCGGCAACGATGAGCGTTTCCTGCTGACCGAGCTTCCCCGCCGCCATGAGCGAGCCGGCCGGTCCAATGCCTAACGCGCGAAAAACCATGAATCCGATGACAAGCGCGGCGAAGGTGCCGAGCGCGATGCCGCCTCCGATCCACGTGCGCCGCCAGCTGAAGTGCGGACTCGCCTTCACCGCGAGCGACGCAAATGTCCCCTGCCCCGAGGGTGAGCCGCCGGGCGTGAACGCGGGAGTCGTCGTGTAGGCGCGTTGCGTCGCGCGCTGCACGTATGATGTGAAGAGAATCACCGGAAGGCCGGCGAGCATCACACCTAACGAGCCAGGGAACACCCAGTCCGGGAGGCCGATGACGCTCGTCGCTGCCCACGCCGTCAACGCGACGAGTGCCGCGGCACCGGCCCATAGCGCCAGCGCGCGCCCGAGCCGGATGTGGCTGCCGAAAAGGATTGCGGGGGCTGCATCCGTGGCGCCGCTGGAGGTCACGGTCTCCAGCACGCGCACGACATCACTAGCGCTCTGCGGCCGGTTGTCAGGCTCCTTTTCGAGGCAGCGCATAACGAGCGCGGCCAGGATAGGCGGCGTATCCGCGCGCAGCTGCGATACAGGGCGCGGTATTTCGCTGAAGTGCGCGCTGACGATTTTGGCGGGCGACGTACCCATGAATGGCGGTCTCCCGCTCAGCAGCTCATACGCCATCGCGCCGAAGGAGTAGATGTCGGAGCGATGATCGAGCAGCGGATCACCGGCGGCCTGCTCCGGCGGCATGTACGCCGGAGTGCCCAGCGTGGTGCCCGCCATCGTTAGGGTGCCGCCTCCACCCGTTCGCGCCGCCGTGATCGCCTTGGCGATGCCGAAATCGGTGACTGTCGCGCTGCTCCCCGCGAGGAGTACGTTGTCCGGTTTGATGTCGCGGTGGACGACGCCGTGGTCGTGCGCGAACTCCAGCGCGCGCGCGACGTCTCTCAGGATCCCGGTGATCTCACCGATGCGCAGCGCACCGCGCCCGAGGCGAGTTCGTAGCGACTCGCCTTCGACGTACGGCATCGTGAACCAGGGGAGCCCGTCGGCGTCTCCCGAGGCGAGCACCGGAACGACGTGCGGATGCTGCAGCTGCGCCGCGAGCAGCACCTCGCGCTTGAAACGGTCCACCGAAATGCCGGCGAGCAGCTCAGGCGCCAGAATCTTTACGACCACGCGCCGCGACAGCGCGGTTTCAGTCGCGAGATACGTGCGCGACATACCGCCGCCGCCGAGCTCGCGCTCGATTGTGTAGGCGGAGCCTAACGCGGACTGCAGTTGGCTGCGGAGGTCCGTCATTCGGCTACCAGCGCGTCACCCTTGCCGCCGCCGTGATCTCGCCAACCGCTCGCGGATCTCGCGCACCTTGGGTTGCAGCTCGGGATCGGCGTCCTTCCAGAGCTCGATGAACTTCACGTAGTTCGATTCTGCCTTTGCAGTGTCACCACGCGCCTGATAGAGCTCGCCCAGGCGCGAGTACGTAGCCGCACGGAAATAGCCGTTGGCATCGGCTAACGGTTCTGGCATCGCGAGAAACTTCTCGTAGTACGCGACGGCGGAGTCGGGTTTCCCGGCGAGATCGAACGCGTCAGCTGTGGCGAAGGTGACGAGAAAGTCAAGAGACCCTGGCACTCCTCGAGCGGCCTCCTGGAACGCCTGTGCAGCGTCATCGTATCGCGCGGTTGCGATCGCCACCCACGCACGCTGATACGCGCGGTGCGCGTCGTTGTTCAGCAGGCCCAATTGTGGAATGTCCGCCTCGAGACCGCTGAGTGCCTCACGCGCCAGCTGGCCATCGCGAGTGAACGCTGCCACTTGGGCGAGTTCGTGCCACGGGCGCGAGGCCGGGAGCATCTGGCTCATCGGGTTCCGCGCCAGTGCACGATGCAATATCTCGTGCGCGCGGTCGGTGTTCCGGTAGAACAGCGCCACGCCTAACGCAGAATCGATGGCGATGAGCAGCGATCTGTCGGGGGCCTTCGAGCCGCGATAGATGGCCTGGTGCCCCTCTGTACGCCACCGCATTGCCTCACGAAGCCTGCCGTGCATCATCGCCGACGCCGACAGGCTCCACGCCGAACGCGAGCCTTGGCGTGCGTTGCGGGCGGCGCGATTCATAGCGCGTGCCGTCGAGTCGGCGCCGCGCACATCACCGCGGGCCCACTGCACCATCCACTCGCTCTCCCACTTGTCCTCGTGGTTGGGGAAGCGGCGCAGTAACGCTTCCTGTGTGCTTTCAGCCGCCGCGATCTTCCCCTGACGCAGCTGTGCCATCACGAGATTGGAGAAGGTGCTTCCAAATGGTCGCTTGATCTGCGCTGCGGCCCGGTATCGCTCCTCAGCTTTTGTCCAGTCCTTTTTCTGCACGTACGTGACGCCGGAGTTATTGAGCGCGGTCATGTTGTCCGGCTCGCGCTCGAGGATCGCGTCGTACGCGGCGAGTGCTTTATCGAGGTTGGGTTCAGGTCCTTGCCCGTAGTAGTACGCTTCGGTAAGGAGCCGTTCGTTCTCGCTGAGCCGATTGCGATGATTGAAGGCTCGGGTTGCGGCGCCCATTTGGCGCGGGCGATCGGTGCGCAGATTGCCTACGACAGCGGCGATCTTGCGCCAGGCCATCGCGAAGGCGGTGTCGAGGGTGACCGCCTCTTCCAGCAACGCAAGACCGCGATCCGCGTTGCCCAGCTCGTCGGTGAAGCGGATCCCTTCGACGTATTTGCGCAGCGCGGGAAGTGACGGCGTGCTAACGCGCTCCAGCGATTGTGCGTCGCGGATGTCTTTCAGTGACTCGCCGACTTTCCCGCGGATCTCGCGCGAGAGCTTGCCTAACGCTTTGACTAGTTCGTTCTCACCGGAGGCCGTTTGTCTGAAGGTCGCCAGCTCAGTACCATCGAGCGTTGCGACAAGCCGGCTGGACACCACGTAGCTTTCGCCCAGTTTGACGACCTCGCCATCGATGACCGCCTTGGCGCCTTCGCGGGTCGCGATCTC
>Ga0187892_10001945_pt1 | contig 44398 bp, 57 predicted proteins | sample MA1701073metaG_FD_139345 | JGI IMG/M metagenome (GOLD analysis project Ga0187892, IMG submission 139345) | Bio-ooze microbial communities from a basaltic lava cave in the Kipuka Kanohina Cave System on the Island of Hawaii, USA - MA170107-3 metaG ... | reverse complement strand
TTCGGTTAGCCGTATGGTTGCTGGCCGCCGCCAAGAATTGGCCTATCCCGTCCGTTGGTACAGTATTCCCAACCTGTGGCGCTACGAGCGCCCGCAAGCTGGACGCCTGCGTGAGCACTGGCAGTTAAATGTCGATTTGTTTGGCATTCCGGGGTTGGAAGCCGACCATGAAGTTATCTTGGTAGCAGATCGCATTCTTCAATCATTCGGCGCCAAGCGCGACGCTTACCAGATCAAGCTCAGCAGCCGTTTGCTCATAAACTGGCTGATGCTGGAGTATCTACGCCTAGATCATGCCCAAGCCGCGGTCTTAATGAGGCTATTAGATCGCCGCGATAAAATCAGCGACAAGGAATTTAAGGAACTGGCAGAAGCAGCCCTGTCCGAACCTCAGCGTGAAACCGACACTTTGCAGCGCTTGCTTGCCCTACTTAAAGTCAAGAGGTTGGTTGAGCTGCCGCTAGCGACTCAGCAGCATCCAGCAGTAGCCGAAATGGCCAAGCTCATGGGAATGCTGGAAGAAGCCGGTGTTGCAAATATCGAGTTTGACCTGGGCTTGATGCGGGGCTTTGATTATTACACCAATATCGTGTTTGAAGTCTATGACACCCACCCACACAATAACCGCTCAATGTTCGGCGGCGGCCGGTACGACGGCCTGGTAGCGGAGTTCGGGGTGGATCCGGTGCCGACCGTTGGTTTTGGCATGGGCGACGTAACACTTTTGAATTTTCTAAGCGCCCACAAGCTCTTGCCCGATCTGGCCCCGGAAACCGATGCGATAGTTATATTAGTTGGCGATGTCTATGAACAGGCCCAAAAAACACTGGCTAAGTTTCGCGAGGAAGGGCTACGTATAGCCGTAGACAGCGGTGAACGGCGACTGGATTCTCGTATTAAAAGTGCCGCCAAATCGGGCGTTCCGTACGTGATTTTTATCGGGCAAGACGAGTTAGCTAGCCGCCGGTTTAAACTTAAAGACCTGGCTAGCGGTAATGAGCAAGAGTTAAGCTTGGAACGCATAGTCGGAAAAGTGGCGCCACGCCACCGGCCTAAAGAGGAAGCTATTTAGTGGGCACGGGCGGATTTGAAAGCCACGGACGAAGGCCGGCCTCCCTCTACCTCGAAGATCTACAGGAAATACGGGAAAGTAATTTTTGGAAAGCGCATCAGATCACTTTCGATCAGTTAGCAACTATTACAGAAGTTGACGGAGCTGAGGGAATCGAGACTAGTGATAGCAGCAACCATGGCAACGGTAATTCAGGAGAAACTTCACGGAATGCAGATTTCGAAGACCCAAGCTAGCCCAACCGAAGTAAAGTTGGTCATTTCAGCATCTTCTCCAGAGCTGGAGTCAGTGAAGAAGCATGTACTTGGGCACTTCGCACGTTCTGTAAAAGTGCCTGGTTTCAGGCCCGGCAAAGCGCCAGCCGACCTCATTGAAAAGAATGTAGACCAGCGAGCTTTCTTGGATGAGTTCTTAGAGCATGCCATGAATGGGCTTTATCGAAAGGCCATGGAGTCAGAAGGGCTTCGGCCAACTGCTCAGCCCAAAGTCCAGGTTAAAAAATTCGTACCTTTTACAGATCTGGAGTTCGAGGTAGAAACCGAAGTAATTGGTAAAGTCAGCCTGCCCAGCTACAAAACCACAAAGGTTCCCAAGCCAAAGATAATGGTCGGGGCTAAGGACGTTAATGAAGTGCTAAAAAATTTGCAAACCCGCATGGCAGACCGCGAAGAAGTCCAACGAGCTGCCAAAGACGGAGACGAGGTCACCATTGATTTTTCCAGCCGGGACGAGAAGGGCCGGCCGGTTACTGGGGCTGAGGGTAAAGATCACCCGATAATCTTGGGCAGCAAGCAGTTTATACCCGGCTTTGAAGAAAATTTGATCGGTTTAACAGCTAATCAAAAAAAGCAGTTCGTAATCACATTTCCCAAGGACTACACCGTTAAGGCGCTTCAAGGGAAGCTGGTAACATTCGAGGTTGAGGCCAAGAAAGTCAGCAAGCTGGAGAGGCCAAAACTTGATGACGGGCTGGCCGCAAAAGCTGGTCCATTCAAAACTCTGGTTGAGCTGAAAGCTGATGTTAAAAAACAGCTGAAGCTGGAGCGGGAACAAAACGCCAAGCAAGCCTATGAGAATGAAATAATTAGCCGTATCGCCAACAACTCGACCGTAGATATCCCCAAATCCATGATTGATGAACAGGTCATGTCCATGGAGGAGGAAGAGAAGCGCAACTTGGCTTATCGGGGCCAGACCTGGCAGGAGCATCTGGCTGAAGAAGGAATTACTGAAGAGCAGCATCGTGAACGCCATAGGCCTCAGGCTGAAGCACGGGTTAAGGCGGGGCTGGTATTATCAGAAATAGCTGAAAAAGAAGGCATAAAAGTAACTCCGGAAGAGCTGGAAATCCGCTTGCAACTTTTAAAAGGCCAGTATAAAGATCCCACCATGCAGGCAGAACTCGATAAACCGGAAGCTAAAAACGACATCGCTTCGCGCTTGCTTACCGAGAAAACCATCGAGAAGCTTGTCGGCTACGCTGCCAAGTAGCGTTATAGCGTTGGAGCGTTAGAGTATAGAAAATACTTAACAAGTTAAGTATCAAATAAATTATGCGATCGCATAATTTATTTGATACTTATTATTTTGCTCATGCTTGCAAAACATAGCATCCAACTTAAAATCGTATTAGGAGCAATGAATGAAACCTGAGTTAGTAAGCAATCCCAGTGGTGGATTCGATCTATTGTTGCTACCTAGCCATGAGGAGGGTTTTTTCCTACTAGAGGAACCGCGCGGCATGAGAATAATAGAACATATTGGGCAGTCGGCTGTATTAAAAGAGGTTGCACCAGAGGACGCTGTAGCAATAACTAACTACAAAAATGATGCGCTAGGCAAGTATGTGAAAACCTCCGACTCCGAAGAAGGTGTTTATTATTCTCCGAGGTTAGGTCATGAGTTCCAACTATTTCAAAATAGAGACGGAAGCGGATTCGTAATGGGGGGAGATGGAAGAGTATTAAGAGAATTCGCTCCATATCCACCAAAGTATAATCCACTACTGGGGCCAATGGGGTCAGACCATCTGGACCTATAGGCACAATAGTTAGCACTCTTGACTTGCGAGTGCTAATTTTTTATCATTGAATCACATGAGTAAAGCTAAGGGCCAGATTCTAGTCCCAACAGTTATTGAGCAAGAAGGCCGCTACGAGCGAGCTTACGACATTTATAGCCGTTTGCTCAAAGACCGGGTTATTTTCTTGGGTGACGACGTCAACGAGCATACCGCCAACCTGGTGGTGGCTCAAATGCTTTTTCTAGAGAATCAGGACGCCAATAAGGATATTATCTTTTATATCAATAGCCCCGGCGGCAGCGTCTATAACGCCTTTGCTATCTTTGACACCATGCAGTACGTGAAGTGCGACATCCAGACTGTCGGCATTGGTGTAAATGCCAGCGCCGCGGCCTTTCTGCTAAGCTCTGGCACTAAGGGAAAGCGATTGCTGCTGCCTAACGCCACGGTTATGATCCACCAACCCAGTTCGGCTTCGGAAAGAGCCAAAATAACAGATTTGGAGATTGACCTGCGTGAAGGTATCAGAATTAAAAAGCTGCTTAATTCGATACTGGCTAAAAACACCGGCCAGCCGGTTAGCAAAATCGAGAAAGATGTTGATCGGGATTACTGGATGACAGCTGATGAAGCCAAAAAGTATGGCCTAGTAGATAAGGTGATAGCTCATCGCTAACACACCTCATTGCGAATTCCACAACATTTATTTGCCCATATTCTTGACATTCGAACACTAGCTCTTCAAACTATAACCAAGAAGTAGTGTACTTTGGTGCTTGCTATATTTACTTATAATTTGCACGCCGCCGAACGTAGTGGGCTTCGCATAGCAACTAGCGAAACAGCATTATTCTAATAACTTGATAAAGCAGGGGAGCGTGGTTTTTTGACGGCCAAAAAAACGGATTATCCAGCCAAGCGCGTTTATTTTACCAAGTCCGACGACGTAATCGATCCACCTAATCTGGTAGACCACCAGAACACCTCTTTCCAGTGGTTCGTTGGCGAAGGGCTGGGCGAGCTATTATCCGAAATCAGCCCGATTGATGACTATACGGGCACCAAACTCAGTATCCGCTTCAAACAGTACCGTTTCGAAGATCCAAAGATGACCGAAGCCGAGGCCCGGGAAAATAATGTCAGCTATGAAGCTCCACTAAAAGCCACAGCTGAACTAACCAACAAAGTCACCGGTCAAATTAAAGAGCAGGAAATTTATCTAGGCGATTATCCTTGGATGACCACCCGCGGTACGTTTGTGATAAATGGGGCGGAGCGTGTTGTGGTCAGCCAGTTAATTCGCAGTAGTGGGGTGTTTTTTACGGCTGAAGCCCGCGGCGCGACTAGCCTCTACGGCGCTAAGGTCATACCGGTGCGCGGCGCCTGGCTAGAGTTCGAAACCGCTGCCAATGGGGCGCTATATGTAAAGATTGATCGTAAGCGCAAAATTGCCGTCACCACTCTTCTTAAGGCTTTGGGTCTTTCTGAAGAGCAGATCAAAAAGAGCTTTGCCCATGTCGACCAAGGTGAAGCCAGCTATATTGAGGCAACCCTGGAGAAGGACCCGACTAACTCATCCAGCGAAGCGTTAATTGAGGTTTACCGCCGTCTGCGGCCGGGTGATTTGGCTACCGTTGATAACGCTCGCTCACTTTTGGAAAACATGTTTTATAACTTCAAGCGCTTTGATTTTGGCCGAGTCGGACGTTACAAAATCAACAAGCGCCTGAACCTAAAGACGGCCAATAACTCGGAAAATCGGGTGATGCGAATCGAGGACTTGCTAGCCATCATCTCCGAGGTAATTCGCCTCAACGTTACGCAGGATCCGCCGGATGAGATCGATAGCTTGGCTAACCGTCGCGTCAAACTGGTCGGTGAGCTAGTCCAGCGCCAGTTTAGAATAGGCTTGCTTCGGATGGAGCGTAACGCCAAAGACCGGATGAGTATGAGCGAGATTGAAACGGTAACGCCGGCTCAGCTTATAAACGCCCGCCCTGTTGTAGCAGCAGTCCGTGAGTTCTTTGCCAGCTCCCAGCTTTCGCAATTCATGGATCAGACCAATCCACTATCTGAACTAGCCCATAAGCGACGGCTCAGTTCGATGGGGCCTGGGGGCTTAAGCCGTGAACGGGCTGGTTTTGAGGTTAGAGACGCCCACGCTACCCACTACGGCCGGATTTGTCCGGTAGAAACACCCGAGGGTGCCAACATCGGCCTGGTGCTAAATCTAGCTAGCTATGCCCGTATCAACGATTATGGATTTGTGGAGACCCCTTACAGAAAAGTTATCAACGCTGTTACGGCTAAAGAGGCTCCCGGCCACATTGCTGCTCACAATCTAGAGAATGAGCGTGGCACCGTTATCGTTAAGAAGGGTCAAGCCATAACCCCCGCAGCTGCTAAAAGGCTAGCCGCTTCCAAGAACCGAGCTACTTGGCCGGTTAAAGCCAAAGTCACCGATAAGATTATCTATCTTGACGCCGCAGAAGAGGAATCAGCGGTTATCGCTGGTGCCGGTAATGAGGTAGATGCCAAAGGTCACTACAAAGACGCCCGTGTTACGGCCCGTATACACCTAGCCGCTGGCGAAGTTGATGCCAACGAAGTGACCCACATGGATGCCAGCCGAGCGCAAACTATCGGCAGTAGCGCCGGACTTGTGCCCTTCATTGAGAAGAACTATGTGCTTCGCTCATTGATGGGTTCTAACCAGCAACGCCAGGCCGTACCCCTTATTAAGCCCGAATCTCCAATCATCGGTACTGGCTTTGAGTCAGTAATTGCTCAAAACACCGGCCAGTTGATACTGGCTAAGGCTGATGGCGTAGTAACTGCTGCTAGTGCTGATGAGGTGTCTATGAAACATAAGAACGGCAAGTCCACCACTTACCACCCGGTTCACTTTGCTCGCAGCAACGACGGCAGTTCTATAAATCAGGTCGTTAAAGTCAATACCGGAGACAAGGTTAAAGCCGGGCAGCTGCTTATTGAGGGCATGAGCCTAGCCGACGGCGAGTTGGCGCTGGGCAAAGATCTGCTAACGGCCTTTATGCCCTGGGCGGGTTATAACTTTGAAGACGCCATTATCATTGGCCAGCAACTCGTAGAAGATGACACCTTCACATCGATACACATAGTTGATTACATGACCGAAGTCCGAGAGACCAAGCTGGGCCCGGAAATCGTTACCCGTGACATCCCTAATGTCAGTGAAGAGTCCCTGCGGCATCTGGATGAAGATGGCATTGTCCGAATCGGCGCTGAAGTCCATCCCGGCGATATCCTGGTGGGCAAGATTACACCTAAGGGTGAGCAGGAATTGTCTAGTGAAGAGCGGCTGCTTCGAGCCATCTTCGGTGAAAAAGCTAAAGAAGTCCGCGATACTTCGCAGCGGATGAGTACCGGCCGGCACGGCAAAGTAGTCGGCGTTAAAGTCTTCTCTAGAGCTAGCGGGCATGAGCTAAAAGCTGGCGTTATTATGCAGATCCAGGTCTTCGTAGCACAGATGCGAAAAATTGAGGTCGGTGATAAACTCGGTGGCCGGCACGGTAACAAGGGTGTTATTGCCCGGATACTGCCGACTGAAGACATGCCATTCACCGAGGACGGCACACCAGTCGATATTATCCTTAACCCGCTGGGCGTACCATCTCGTATGAATATCGGCCAGCTCTTTGAAACTCACCTTGGCATGGCTGCCCGGGCGCTAGGCTTCAAGGTTGCCAGCCCGGCCTTCAACGGTGTACCGACCGAGAAAATTCGCGAGCTTCTCAAAGAAGCGAAGCTGCCCGAAGACGGCAAGCAGCAACTTTACGATGGCCGAACCGGTGATGCATTTACGGAACGCACCACCGTCGGCAGTATGTATATCATCAAGCTGGACCACATGGTCAGCGACAAGATACATGCCCGCTCTACCGGCCCTTATACTATGGTCACTCAACAGCCACTGGGTGGCAAAGCTCAGAACGGCGGCCAGCGCTTCGGCGAAATGGAGGTCTGGGCACTGGAAGCCTATGGCGCCTCCCACACACTCCAAGAAATGTTGACCATCAAGTCCGATGATGTATATGGCCGTGCTAAAGCCTATGAGTCGATCATAAAGGGCGTGGAAATCCAAGGCCCCAAGGTCCCCGAAAGCTTCAACGTTCTAGTTAAAGAGCTGCAAGGACTGGGACTCAAGGTGGACTTGCTAGCCGACAACAAAGTGATCGACGCTGAGACAGTACTGGCCCAAAATATCAAAGACGAGGCCAAGCACGCACCGACCATAGAACCGCCCAAGACCGCGGTTGATGGAACCGACGTGACCGAAGCCGCTGTGGCCGATGATTTTTCAGCCATGGAAGTTGAAGACCCGGGCGAGGTAGCCATTAATCAAGAAGGCTTGGCCACCGAAGCCAAGCGGGAGAAAACTTAAGTGAGACACTACAGCCGAGGAACTTCTATTGCCGACTTTGATGCCGTAAGGCTGGCTATTGCCAGCCCTAGTGACATTTTGGAGTGGAGCCACGGTGAGGTTACCAAGCCGGAGACCATCAACTACCGCACCCAAAAGCCAGAGAGGGATGGTTTGTTTTGCGAGCGTATCTTCGGGCCGGTAAAGGACATCAACCCCCACGATGCTAAATATAAGGGGGTTCGCTCCCGTGAGGCGGCCGTCGATAAAAACGGTGAGCTAGTCACCCGGTCTATCGTCCGCCGCGAACGAATGGCGCACATCAGCCTGGCCACCCCTGTTGCACACATCTGGTTTCTACGTGGCACCCCTAGTGCTATTGGCTTACTGCTTGGCATGACCGTTAAGAACCTAGAGCGCGTCGCCTACTTTGCTAACTACGTGGTCAAGACCGTAGATGAGAAAGAGCTAGCGAAAATTACGGCTGATCATGACGCTAAATATACTGCTGCTGAAGCGGCTACTACTGCCCGCTATGAAAAGGAAGCCAAAGCTAAAGACGCCGATGTTAAAGTGTTGGCTGAAGCCCGCACAAAAGAGCTGGAAGAGCTGGCTCAGGAACGTGAAGTAGCAGGTGCTCAAATTGATAGCATCGAGAAGCTTCGCTTGCTGTCGGAAACCGAATACCGCAGCCTGCCGGACGAACTTCGCAAAATCATTACTGTCGGCATGGGCGGCGCGGCCCTTAAAGAACTCTTGGATGAGATTGAATTACCCAAGCTGATTAAAAGCCTTACCAAGGAAGCCGAAGAAGCTAAGGGCCAGCGCAAGAAGAAACTTATGAAGCGCTTGCGCCTGCTCGAGAGCATGCAAAGAGCCGGGATTAACCCCGACAGTATGACGCTGAGTGTTTTGCCGGTCATTCCACCTGATCTACGGCCTATGGTCCAACTCACTGGTGGGCGCTTTGCCACCTCGGATCTGAACGACCTGTACCGCCGGGTCATTAATCGAAATAATCGCTTAAAGAAGTTGATGGAGCTTAACGCCCCGGAAGTAATCCGCCGTAACGAACAGCGGATGCTTCAAGAAGCCGTCGACGCCCTAATTGACAATAACAATGCCCGCTCCGGCCGAGCCGTAGCTGCTACCGGCCAGCGCCGGCGCCTAAAGAGTTTGAGCGATATGCTCAAAGGTAAGCAGGGACGCTTCCGCCAGAATTTGCTAGGCAAGAGGGTGGATTATTCAGGCCGCTCGGTTATCGTTTCCGGTCCTGATCTTAAGATGCACCAGTGCGGGCTGCCTAAAACTATGGCACTTGAACTCTTTAAGCCGTTCGTAATCGGCTGCCTAATTGACCAAGAACTGGCTCACAATATCCGTTCGGCCACCCGCATGATTGAGATGAGTGAGACGGCTGTATGGGACGCCCTTGACGAAGTAATTAAAGGAAAATACGTGCTTTTGAACCGAGCGCCGAGCCTTCACCGCTTAAGCATCCAAGCCTTCCAGCCAGTATTGATCGAAGGTAAAGCTATCCAGCTCCACCCCCTGGTTTGTAAAGGCTTCGGAGCTGACTTTGACGGCGACCAAATGGCGGTCCACCTGCCGCTATCGGAAGCGGCTCAAGAGGAAGCAACGTCTATAATGGCGGCCAACAAAAACTTGTTAAAACCGGCTGACGGTTCGCCGATACTGCACTTCGAACAAGACATAGTCTTGGGTTGTTACTACCTCACTTACGAGCGCAACGGCGAGCCTGGCAATAAAACAGTGGCTTTTAAGGGAGTGGAGGAGGTCGTTATGGCCCTAGACGAACGGGCTATAACCCTCCAATCCAATGTCTCCGTACCGTTCCGCGGTGAGCTTCGTGAAACCACGGCCGGCCGCCTGCTTTTCAACGAAATCTTTCCGGAAGATTTTCCTTTCCAGGACGAGATTATGACCAAGAAAAAACTGGCCGCCGTTCTGGCGTTGGCGCACAAACGTTACGGCCAGGAAGCTACCGCAATCCTGGCTGATGATCTCAAGGACTTGGGCTTCCACCACGCCACTGTTTCAGGCCTATCTATCGGAATGTCTGACTTTGCTGATCTTAATGAGCTGCCGCGCCTTGTTGACACAGGCGAGGAGCGAGCCACTGAAATCAGCGAACAGTACGATTCGGGCTTCATAACCGATGACGAGCGCTACCGGTTAACCGTGGAAACGTGGACAGACATCGATTCGCAGGTCCAGACTATGTTGGCCGAACAATTCGAAAAAGAAGATAACACCATGTCCATAATGATTAAATCCGGTGCCCGCGGCAACATTAGCTTGATGAAAGACCTGATAGGTATGATTGGAACTAGGGCTGACGCCTCAGGTCACGCTATTGAGCTTCCTATCAGAACTAACTATAAAACTGGCCTGACTCCTCTAGAGTACTTCACTGACTCGCGTGGCACTAGGAAATCGTTGATCGATATTGCTCTTAGGACAGCCGACTCAGGGTATCTGACTCGAAGATTGGTAGATGTAGCCCAAGATGTCTTCACGGTGGGTGTAAAAACCGATGACCCCGGTTTCCCCTTGCATCGTGCCGATTCAGAATTTGTCGATGCCGGATTTGGCGATCGCCTGGAGGGCCGTTTCGCTGCCGAGACGGTTGGCAAGCACGTGAAGGCTAAGCAACTAATCACCCGCGAGGCTGCTCGGGCAATCGAAGAAGATGCAACTGTTGAGAGCGTGAAAATCATGAGCGCCCTAAGCTGCACTTCGGTCCGGGGGGTTGGCCGCGAGTCTTATGGCATCGATCTGGCGACTGGTGAGCTGGTGGCTTCCGATTATCCTATCGGTGTTATCGCTGCCCAAAGTATTGGTGAACCGGGCACTCAGCTAAGCCTGGACTCTAAGCACCGTGCTGGTGCCGTCACGGCCAGTGACGATGTAACCCAAGGCCTGACACGCGTCGAAGAGTTGTTGGAGGTCCGCACACCAAAAGGCCAGGCTTACTTGACCGATATCAGCGGAAAAGTAAATGTCTGGGAAGAGGGCGATCACTACATTGTTCAAGTAACCGCTGTAGATCAAAAGACCATACGCCTGCCACTAAGCGGGCGACAGGCCCAGGTAGCCGAAGACGAAGATGTAGCTATCGGCGACGTTATCGCTGCCCACGAAGATGGCAGTGACCCAATAACCGCTCCGATGGCCGGCCAAGCCCATGTAACCGAAACCGCTGTAACCATCAAACCTCATGACACATCTATCGTTCGATATGAGATTCCGGGCTTTAGGCAGCTGCTAGTGCGTGACGGCGACGAAGTAATCGCTGGCCAGCGGCTGACTAACGGTTCAATCAACTTGCACGAGCTGATGCGGCTGCAGGGCATTGAGGCCACCCAGCGTTACATCATGAACGAAATCTTGCACATCTTTGCCAGCCAAGGCCAGACTATATCGGATAAACACCTGGAGGTAATAATCCGCCAGATGTTTAGCCGGGTGCAGATTGAGGACGCCGGCGACAGCGAATTCATCACCGGCGATATCGTCAGCAAGCTGGCGGTGGTTGAAGCCAATGAGCAGCTAAAGGGAGCCAGCAAGAAGCCGGCTAAGTACAATCAGCTACTTCTTGGCATTACTAAGGCTTCACTATCTACCGACTCGTTCCTGTCGGCTGCTTCCTTCCAGGACACTACCCGGGTACTGATCAATGCGGCTACCAGCGGTAAAGTAGATAAGCTCTATGGCCTCAAGGAAAATGTTATCTTAGGCCGACGTATCCCGGTCGGTACTGGTGCTCGCAAAAACGAAGGCGAGAAGTTGCCCTAAGAGTTGCCCATGTGTGTTAAAACTGTTAAAATCAGCCACCGTATCTAAGGAGTCAGATGCCTACCATTAACCAATTGGTCCGAAAGCCTCGAAAGACCGGGACTAGCAAAACAAAGTCGCCGGCTTTGCAGCGCGTGACCAATAATTTAAAGACCAGGAGCTATGAAAAGCCCTCGCCCTTCAAACGAGGCGTCTGTATTCGAGTGACTACCAAGACCCCCAAGAAACCTAACTCTGCGCTACGAAAAGTTGCCCGAGTACGCTTAACAAATGGGCATGAAGTTTGGGCTTATATTGGCGGTGAGGGGCACAATCTGCAGGAGCACGCTGTAGTTTTGGTGCGTGGTGGACGGGTCAAAGATTTACCGGGTGTGCGCTACCATATCGTCCGAGGCAGCCTGGATCTCCAGGGCGTTCAGAACCGAAAGCGCGGCCGCTCAAAATACGGAGCCAAAAAGGGTAAATAATGATTGAATCTCTGCAAACACCCTGTCAAAGAGGGGGATGCAATTACTTCGGACTTGAAAGGCTAGATGAACCGACGAAGGAATACATTTTTGAGAATTGCCGAAGCACACGCGAAGCATTCATGCGCAATAATCCAGACTTCGGTCCCGATCAATGTCCATTTGGGACCGTTACGGCCTCTGTGATTATGAAGGTTGAGGGGGAGGATGAGATGAACTCATGGGAGACAGAGCTCTAATGCCGCGTAAAGTTACCAAGTCGCTGGTTAGGGAAGTAGCCCCCGATCGGGTTTATAACAACACTCAAGTGGCTAAACTCATTAACAGAGTAATGCTGAACGGCAAGAAGCAATTAGCTGAACGGCTGGTGTATGGTGGCATGGAAAAAGCCGCCAAGAAGGTTAAAATAGAGAATCCGCTGGAGGTTTTTGAGCAAGCTATGAAGAACATCCAGCCCTATCTGGAAACTCGCTCCAGGCGAGTTGGCGGCGCCAACTACCAGATCCCCTTTGAAGTTAAGGGCCAGCGCCAGCAGCACCTAACAATTATGTGGTTTGTCGAAGCTGCCCGCGACCGCTCGGGGATGAGCATGGAGGATCGTGTCGCGGCAGAGCTAGCGGATGCCTACAACAACACCGGTGCGGCCGTCAAAAAGAAGGAAGACACCCACCGCACAGCCGAGGCCAACCGGGCCTTCGCCCACTTCGCTAGAACCTAAAATTTATCACCCCTTGACAACCTCTCCGGATAGGCGTATAGGTATGCTTGTAAGGAGAAAACTAAAATGCAAAGTAGGAATGGTCTCATCTCGCCTGGTGATGGCTTTGAGTCTGGAGACGCTAGACTCGGTGCCCTAATATCACAACACGAGCTAATGGATGACAGCTTCGATGGCGGTATAGCATCACAAGAACTGCCGCTCACTACCGCGAGTCCGGAAAGTGTCGCAAGAGCTATGGCTGTAGCTTTAAATCAAGAAGAAGTACCACTGCTGTCCTTACGAGAGAGAGCAACTGGGGGGCTTGGCAAAGTCGTTATCGGCGGCTTGGTTAGCGTTACCGCAGTGATTACAGCTGCTAGTGCCTATCGCAAACTGCGCCACTCGCACTGATCTAACAGATGTGGTCATCTGTTTGTTTTAGTGTATAATAATCATTAGCTGTTAATTAATTATTAAGCATAAAGAGTGAGGAGTTCCTGCGAGGAGCTTTTTGTATGGCCGAGAAGAAGTATGATTTGAAAGACCTACGCAATATAGGAATTATTGCTCATATTGACGCCGGAAAAACCACTACAACAGAGGCCATTCTTTATCGAACGGGGCTAAAGCACAAGATCGGCGCGGTCCACGAAGGCGAAACTACCACCGACTGGATGGCCCAGGAAAAAGAGCGCGGCATCACTATTACAGCCGCGGCCGTTACCTGCTTCTGGAAAGATCACAAGATAAATATTATCGATACACCAGGACACATCGACTTTACCGTCGAGGTAGAGCGCTCTCTGCGGGTCCTAGACGGCGCTGTAACGGTTTTTGACGGCAAGATGGGCGTAGAGTCGCAATCTGAGACGGTGTGGCGCCAGGCCGACAAGTATAATGTTCCCCGGATCTGCTTTATCAACAAAATAAACCAAACCGGCGGCGACTTTTATAAGAGCCTAGAGAGCATCCATAACCGCCTAAGCAAGCGCGCCTTTGCCTTGCATCTGCCCATTGGCTTTGAGCAGTCCGTCAATGGCATCATCGACCTTATCGGCATGAAGAGCTATAGCTACAAGGACTTTACGGATAAAGAGCTGGTGGTTGGCGATGTACCAGCCGACATGCTGGACCAAGCCAAAAAGCACCGTTCGCTACTGGTTGAAAACGCTGTAGCAGAAGACGAACAAATGCTAGAGAAGTACTTCGAGGTCGGCGAAGAAGGCTTAAGCGAAGAGGACATCAAAAAAGCTGTCCGTAGCGCCGTTCTAACCGGTAAATTCTTCATTGTCAGCGGCGGCGACGGCCGGGGCGTCATAGTCGAAAAACTTCTAGATGCAGTAAACGATTTCCTTCCGAGCCCGCTAGATAAAGGAAGCGTTTGGGGGATCAATCCTAAAAATGGTGACGAAATTGAACGGAAGCCCGAAGCCAACGAGCCTTTCGGGGCGCTGGCATTTAAAATCGCCACTGACCCGTTCGTCGGCAAGCTGGCATTCTTTAGAGCTTATTCTGGCAAAGTTACCACAGGCAGCTACATTCTAAATAGTTCTACAGGCGAAAAGGAACGAGTTGGCCGCATCGTTCGGATGCACGCCGATAAGCGCGAAGATATAGACGAGGTCGAAGCTGGCGACATCGCTGCTATCGTAGGCCTAAAAGGCACGAGCACCGGCCACACTCTCTCAGATTCAGCAAACCCGATTGTGCTGGAAAGTATTACCTTCCCCGAGCCGCCAGTCAGTATCGCCATCGAACCAAAAACCAAAGCCGACCAGGAAAAAATGAGCATAGCACTCCAGCGATTAGCCGAAGAGGACCCTACTTTCAGGATTAAAGTAGACCACGAGACCGGACAAACTATTATCTCAGGCATGGGCGAACTCCATCTGGAAATCATCGTTGACCGCATGAAACGGGAGTTTGCTGTAGAGGCTGCCGTCGGTCAGCCACAGGTCGCTTACCGCGAGACCATCCGTAAAGACAACGTTGAGGCCGAGGGCAAGTACATCAAACAAACCGGCGGCCGTGGCCAATATGGCCATGTTTGGCTACGTATTGCCCAAGCTGAGCCAGGTAAGGGCTTTGAGTTTAAAAACAGCATTAAGGGCGCAGCAATTCCAAGTGAGTACATTCCAGCAGTTAAAGCAGGGGTCGAGGAAGCAATGGCTAACGGCGTGATTGCTGGATACCCGGTGGTTGATGTCAATGTGGAGCTTTACGACGGCAGTTTTCACGAGGTGGATTCTTCTGAGGTTGCCTTCAAGATCGCCGGCTCGATGGCGCTTCAAGATGCAGTCAAGAAAGCTAGCCCGGTTCTGCTCGAGCCAATCATGAAAGTGGTGGTTGTTACTCCTGAAGATTACATGGGCGATGTCATTGGTGACCTAAACTCGAAGCGTGGGCGTGTGGAGAGCTTGGAAGATCTCAACGCAGGTATCAAGCAGGTAACGGCCTTCGCACCCTTAGGTGAGATGTTTGGTTACACCACAAACCTTCGCAGTATGACCCAGGGCCGCGCCAGCAGCTCTATGGAATTAGAGCGATACGAAGATGTACCCGGCAATGTCGCCGAAACCATCATTGCCAAATCCGGCAAGTAGTTTTATAAATAGCTAGATGGAATACACCCCACAGGAGCTGGAGAAGTTTCGTTCCGTTGCACTCAAGGGTCTTGGTCTGGTAGCAATAGGCTCGGGGGTCTACTATGCATACCGCAACGAAAGGGTACGAGCCCATGTTTGGCATTTACGCAACGGTGTTGGCTCATTTTGCATTAGTCTATTTCATGAGGCTCAGGATAAGATGTCTCAGTTCAGCGGAAGCGCGCCAATGCTTGATGATGGCACTATCTCAGAAGTTGCGCCTGACCCGTCGGGCGAGTTTGACCCCAGAGACCTCGAAGAGTTAGACGAACTGCTTGAATCTGATGAAGTTCATTCCTAATATGCTTTACAAAATAAGCAGTTTTACCCTATAATGTCCCTGATATCGCATGGGGGTGTCTTGCTTCCCGTGCTCTAGTTATCAACGATTAAGCCACGATAAAGGAGTTTTTGATGGCAGATTTCGACCGCAGCAAACCGCACGTAAACATTGGCACAATGGGCCATGTTGACCATGGTAAGACTACGCTGACAGCAGCTATAACATCCGTATTGGCGAAGAAACTGCCAAGCGAGATCAATAAGCCCGTATCTTATGATCAGATTGACAACGCACCCGAAGAAAAGGCGCGTGGTATTACCATTGCCACCTCTCACCAGGAATATGAGAGCGAGAAGCGGCACTACGCCCACGTAGATATGCCGGGTCACGCTGACTACATCAAGAACATGATTACCGGTGCCGCCCAGATTGATGGCGCTATTTTAGTTGTTTCTGCAGCTGACGGCCCCATGCCCCAGACCCGCGAGCACGTTTTGCTAGCCAAACAGGTCGGAGTTCCTTCCATCCTGGTCTTCCTGAACAAGATGGACCTGGCCGACCCTGAACTGGTCGAGCTGGTTGAAGCTGATGTCCGGGATTTGCTTAAGAAGTACGAGTTCGATGAAAAAGCGCCGATAATCAAGGGTTCGGCTACTAAAGCCCTGGAAGGCGATGCAGCTAATGAAGATGCAATTATGGAGCTGGTGAAGGCCCTAGATGACTATATTCCTGAGCCTAAGCGCGACCTAGACAAGCCATTCATGATGGCCATTGAGGACGTTTTCTCTATCAAGGGCCGTGGAACGGTTGCAACCGGCCGAGTAGAAACCGGTGTTGTTAAAGTCAATGAAGAAGTTGAAATCGTTGGCATTAAGCCAACCACCAAGAGTGTTGTTACCGGTGTTGAGATGTTCAAGAAGAACCTCGACCAGGGACAAGCCGGCGACAATGTCGGCATCTTACTGCGCGGGGTGGAGCGGGATGATATCGAACGCGGCCAAGTTTTGGCAAAGCCCGGCACCATTACCCCGCACACCGAGTTTGCAAGTGAAGTTTACATCCTAACCAAGGAAGAGGGCGGCCGCCATACCCCGTTCTTCAAGGGCTACAAGCCGCAGTTCTACTTCCGAACCACCGATGTTACGGGCGAAGTCGAGCTTCCTGCTGACAAGGAAATGGTTATGCCCGGTGACACGGTCACCTTCAATGTCAAACTACAAGCACCGATAGCCATGGAGCAAGGCCTCCGTTTCGCTATCCGCGAGGGCGGCAAGACCGTCGGCGCCGGCGTAGTCACTAAGATTACCAAGTAATGAGCGAGGGTCTAGATATACGCGAACTCGCTACGGAGCAGGGCGGGCACACGCCAGAGCAATTACGCGAAATGAAACTTGGTAGAGCTGAGATATGGCTTGCTAACGCTAAGGCTGTCCAAGACGGAAAATTATTCGAGATAGGTATGGCACATCAAAATATTACAGTCACACCAAAAAATGCCACCAGAGTTATTGCGGACATCCTGGCGGATCACCCCGAATTAGCTGATGAAGCAAAATAATGGCGGAACCTAAAAAAAGCACAAAAACAGAAGCGCCGACAGACGGCAAGCAGCGGATTCGCATCCGCTTAAAGGCCTATGACCACAAAGTCATAGACCAATCCGCCAAACAGATAGTGGAGACCGCTCTGCGGACAGGCGCAACTATTTCAGGACCCATCCCGCTTCCGACCAAGAAAAGTACCTTCACCGTGGTGAAAAGCCCGCATGTATATAAAAAAGGCCGCGAGCAGTTTGAGATGCGCGTGCATAAGCGCCTAATTGACATAAGCGACCCAACACCGAAAACTGTAGATTCATTGATGAATCTCTCGCTCCCGGCCGGCTGCGACGCTGAAATCAAGATGTAGATTGCCGGCTGGCGAGGCGTAGAATAGAGCTGAAACCTAGCTATGCCCAAAGTCACAAACCCTAGCCAGCAGAGTGAAGCTTCAGCGCGCCTTGCAAGCGTGAGGCAGAGGATCGTTGGTATTGATGTAGAGGTGCCTCTGCTAGACGGTGCAAAGCGTACTTATATCTTCTTCGATAACGCCGCCAGCACCCCAATCCTTCGCGAAGTATTGGATACCGTCAATAAGTTTATGCCCTGGTACTCATCCGTACACAGAGGCAGCGGCTTTAAGAGCCAGATAGCTACTCAGGCCTACGAGGATGCTCGCCGTGTTGTTGGTGAGTTTTTTGGAGCCAGCAAAAATGATCATGTGGTTATCTTTGGCAAAAATACTACTGAGGCTATCAATAAGCTATCCTATCGTCTAAGCCTTTCTAAAAAAGACGTGGTCTTGATTAGCCTACTAGAGCATCACAGCAACGACTTGCCGTGGCGCCAAACTGCCGAAGTCCACCACATCAAGGTGGACTCGACCGGCAATCTGGTCGAGAAAGACCTAGACAGGCTTCTGGCTAAGTTTCAGGGCCGAGTCAAGTTGGTCGCCATAAGTGGTGGCTCAAACGTTACTGGTAACATGCCTGACATTCACGCTATCGCCGCTAAAGCACATGCAGCTGGTGCCCAGATAGCGGTAGACTGTGCCCAATTAGCCCCTCATCGGCAAGTCAAAATGGGCGACTTGAATGATCCGGAGCACCTGGATTACATCACTGTTTCAGCCCACAAACTTTATGCCCCGTTTGGCACCGGGGCATTAATTGGTCGCCGGGATACGTTTGAGCGCGGTGTGCCGGAACTTTGTGGCGGTGGAACGATTGACGTCGTTACGACCGACCGCGTTGAATGGACCGCTCCTCCGGACCGCGATGAAGCTGGCAGCCCGAACGTGGTTGGAGCCATCGCTATGGCCAAATCCTTGAAAATTCTGGCTGGTATTTCTATGTCTGAAATTTCGGCTCATGAAACCGAACTCACGAGGTACACGCTTCGAAAACTAAGCAGTGTAAAAGGCGTAACAATTCTGGGTGATGCCGATCCAAGGCAAGCGGCTAGTCGGTTAGGTGTGATTCCTTTCAGGGTACGGGGGATGCACAATGGCCTGGTAGCGGCGATTTTAAGCACTGAGTGGGGTATTGGCGTCCGTAATGGCTGTTTTTGCGCCCATCCATATGTTACCCATCTCCTGGAAGTATCTGAGGCCGGCTTAGAAAAATTCAGAGAAGAGGTACTAGCCGGGGACCGACGGCATATGCCGGGTGTAGTCAGGGTTAGCTTCGGTATGTACAACACCAAAGAAGAAGTCGATGTATTAGCAGAAGCACTTAGCTGTATTGCTAGCGGTAATTATCAAGGAGCGTATCGCCAAGAAAAAACGACCGGTGATTATGCTGCTGTTGGCTGGGAACCAAATCTAGAAAAATATTTTACGCTGTAGAATTTACAGCAGATTGACAGAAGTTAACTTCGCGTGCTAATCTGTTGGTTGATAACGGACGAATCGTTCTGGTGTCGGGTCAAGTCTGCTCATGTAACAGATCAGAAACTGAACCGAGCCAGGTGGTTTTAGATTGACTGTCTAAAAACTCGGTGCGTTATTTTGAATGCGTTAAAGCCAAAAGAAAGGCTATGTGAAAGCACTAGTTACCAGAAAAATCGGTATGACCAGCGCCATAGATGATCAGGGCGCGGCTATTGCCATTACTTTGCTTTCGGCTAAGCCTAACGTGATTACCCAGATAAAAAACATGGAGGTAGACGGTTACCAAGCGATTCAGGTTGGTTTTGAAGACGCTAAAAACCCAGCTAAGGCCCAAACCGGCCACACCAAAGAGATTAAGGCGACCCCTAAGATTACACGCGAGTTTCGCCTTAGCGAACTGCCAGAAGATCTAAAGATCGGCGACAGTTTGCGCGCCGATCTTTTTAGTGTCGGCGACAAAGTTGATGTAACCGGTTTGAGTAAGGGCAAAGGCTTTGCCGGAGTTATAAAGCGGCACAATTTCCATCGCGGCCGAAAAACACACGGTGGGCGCAGTTACCGACGTCCCGGCTCCATCGGCTCGATGTACCCCCAGCGGATATTTCCAGGCAAGAAAATGGCTGGCCAAATGGGGCACGAGAAGGTCACCACTAAGCGCCTGACGGTGGCGCTGATTGATACCGAGCTTAACGTGTTGGGTATCAAAGGCTCAGTGCCTGGCCCTAAAAAAGGCGTTGTGCTAGTGAGGGGTGCTTAAAAGTGGCGGTGGCGACCTATACAAAATCGGGGACCAAGGCCAGCACTCCAGCTAAGCTTGATAAAAAAGTCTTTGGAATCGAGGTTAAAAACCACGAGCTACTTAAGTCGGCATACCTTAGTTACTTGGCAGAGAATCGCCCAAATTCAGCCCGCGCTAAAAGCCGAGGCGAAGTCCGGGGCGGCGGCGCCAAGCCATGGCGCCAAAAAGGTACCGGCCGGGCCCGTTTTGGAAGCTCCCGTAATCCCGTGTGGGTTGGTGGTGGTGTGGCTTTTGGCCCAACCGGCAACGAAAACTACCGACTTAAGATGAATTCTGCCGCTACACAAGTAGCTCTCCGGCAAGCTCTAAGTTTGGCAGCCCACGAGGGCCGAATCAAAGTTATTGAAAACTTTGTTAGTACTGAGGGTAAAACCAAGCCAGCCGCCGAGCTTCTGAAGAAACTGGGGGCTGATAAAGGCTGGAGCGTGGTAGTGGTCGATTCTAAGGAGCCCATGCAGGCTCGATCCATTGCCAACTTGCCAAACGCTAAGCTCACCTCTGCAGCTTATTTGAATATCTTTGACACTGTTAACGCCGACACACTAATTATCACTAAAACTGCGCTAGCCAAACTTGAAGAAAGGCTGGGTAGCTAAGAGATGAGTAAATCGCTATTTCTAAAGCCGAGGATGAGTGAAAAGGCCTACGCCCTAAGCGAAGAACGGCGAACTTTTGTTTTTGATGTGCCATCAAACGCTACCAAGCAAGCTATCGCCGGCGCGGTGGCCTCTCAGTACCGAGTCTCGGTTACATCAGTCCGAATCGCTTCAACCGCATCAAAAAGCCACCGGATCGTAAAGCGCCGAGGCCAAAATAGCTACAGCGGCCAAAGCGCCGGTGTACGTAAAGCTTACGTTCGGGTGGCTGAGGGCGAAAGCATCCCCATATTCGCAGCTGTTAAAGAGGAAGAAGAAAAGGAAGCCAAACTAGCTGAAAAAGCTGCTAAGAAGGCTGAGAAAGCCGAGAAATCGCCGGCCACCGAAGTGAAGGAGACTAAGACTACCGACAGCAAAGCGCCTGCCAAGCCCGCCAAACCTGAAAGTAGAGGTCGTCGCTTCGGCTTCATGCACCGAGGTAACCGATAATGCCCGTTAAAGCCTACAACCCGACCACTCCAGCCCGTCGGCAGATGACTAGCCAGGACTTTTCGGCAGTTACAGCTCGTAAACCTCTCAAGAGCTTGGTCATGATTAAAAAGGGCGGTGTTGGCCGCAATAATCAGGGACGGATAACTACCCGCCACCGTGGCGCAGGAGCTCGCCGCTATTACCGAATTGTCAATTTCAAACTAGCTGCCGGTACAACCGCAACGGTTGAGGAGATCGAGTACGACCCAAACCGCAGCGCCCGGATTGCCCGCATAAAAGACCAAGACGGTCGCTATCACTACATTCTGGCACCTCAAGGTGTTAAAGTCGGCAGTAAACTTACATCTGATGAAGAGACGGCTATTAAAAAGGGTAATCGCCTGCCACTGAAAAATATCCCGCTTGGAACAACCATCCACGCCGTGGAACTCCAGCCTAGCCGTGGCGCCCAGCTGGCGCGAACCGCCGGCTCACGCGCACAACTGGTTGCCAAGGAAGATGAATATGCCCAAGTTCGCTTGCCCAGCGGGGAGGTCCGCATAGTCAGTATCAACTGCATGGCTTCGATTGGCCCGGTTGGTAACGAGCAACATCAGAACGTAGTTGTCGGCAAGGCTGGACGAAACCGTCGCAAGGGCATCCGCCCCACTGTTCGAGGGGTTGTGATGGCGGCTGTAGACCACCCTCACGGTGGTGGCGATGGCGGGCGGCACCGAATGGCTCGGCCACCGACTACACCGTGGGGCCAAAAAACCCTAGGCTATAAAACTCGCCGCCGAAAGAGTACATCTAAATTCATCGTCAAATCCCGTCATCAAGGAAAGAGGAAAAAATGAGCCGCTCACTAAAAAAGGGACCATACGTGGACTTCAAATTAGCTAAAAAAGTAGCAGCGCTGGGCTCTGAAGACCGCACGGTAATCCGTACCTGGGCCCGGGCTAGCACCATACCGCCGGAATTCGTTGGCCGGACTATTGCAGTTCACAACGGCAAGGTCCATGTGCCTGTATTCATCACCGAAAACATGGTTGGCCATAAGCTGGGTGAATTTTCGCCAACCCGTAAGTTCCGCGTTCACGGCGGCAAGCTGGCCAAGAGCCAGGAGGGAGAGAGATAGGCCATGCCAGCTGTCAGAGCTATAGCTAAAAATGTGCTGGTTAGCCCAAGAAAAGCCGGTGTAGTAGCTGGTCTGGTGCGCGGCCGAAGTGTTGAGGATGCCCTAGTCATCTTAGAACATACCCCTCGCCGATCGGCCAAGACTGTCTCGGAAGTTATTAAGAGCGCTAGAGCCAACGCCGAGCACGACCATAATCTCAAACCGGGGACGCTCAACATCACCCATATCAGCGTAATGGCCGGGCCGAGGTATAAGCGGTTCCGACCAGCTGCTCGCGGTCGAGCCTTGCGCTTTACTCGCCAAACTAGTCACATTCGAGTGGAAGTAGACGGCGAAGCCCGAGCTGCTAAGAAGCCAGCCACAGCCAAGGAATCCGAAGGGAAAGAATAATGGGGCCTAGGATTTTAAGGGAAAAGAGCAGCCAGAGTTTGGATTCATTCCAAACCCTGCGCGATGAGAAAAACCGTTTGGTTTGTCTCATAAGCCGGAGGCGCAAGTAATGGGCCAAAAAGTTAACCCAATTAGCATGCGCTTGCAGGTCAATAAAGACTGGCGTAGCAAATGGTTCGCTGGCAAGCGAGAGTACGCAGCCTATCTTAAGCAGGATCTGGCCGCACGAAAGCTAATCATCGACAAATTAGGGTCCCGGGCGGCCATCAATAAAGTTGATATCGAGCGCTCACCCAACCTGGTAACCGTCAATATCCAGACGGCCAAAGCCGGAGTAGTCATTGGCCGCGGCGGAACCGGGGCACAGGAGCTAAAAGCGGCTATCGAGAAACTTTACGGCGTTCCAGTTAGAGTTAACATCGAGGAAATCAAGCGTCCGGAGCTCCACGCCAAACTGGTTGCTGAAAATATCGCTCACCAGCTAGAACGCCGGATTGCTTTTAGGCGGGCCATTAAGTCAACGGCCGCATCTAGCATGAGGGCTGGTGCTAAAGGCGTGAGAATTGAAGTCTCAGGGCGCCTAGGGGGCATGGAAATGAGTCGACGTGAAAAAGAGGTCCAAGGCAGTGTTCCGCTGCATACCCTTCGAGCTGATATCGATTACGCCGCAGCGCGGGCGCTTTATCCGGGCGCTGGCATCATTGGTATTAAAGTCTGGATCTATAAGGGCGAGGTACAGGCTTAAAGGTTGCTGCTATGTTGATGCCATCAAGAACCAAGTTTAGAAAAGTCAGAAAAGGCCGCATAAATGGCGGTACGGCTACGGCGCTCAATGAGCTGGCACACGGCCGCTATGGCCTGGCTAGCCTGCAGTCGGAGAGAATCTCGTCCAGGCAAATCGAAGCCGCTCGTCAGGCTATGACCCGCTATATAAAAAGAGGTGGCCAAGTCTGGATACGGATTTTCCCCCACACTCCCGTGACCAGAAAACCCCAAGATGTAAAAATGGGCAGCGGCAAGGGTAACCCAGAGTTTTTTGTAGCCAAGGTTAAGCCAGGAACCATCATGTTTGAGATGGACGGCGTGGCCGAGCCGGTAGCCCGGGAAGCTATGCGACTAGCCGGCCATAAACTACCAGTTAAAACGGTTTTTGTAGCTAAGGAGGAGTTTTAGCTATGAAAATCACCGAGGTCCGCAAATTGAGCACGGCTGAGCTCGCTACCCAAACCACCACTCTGCGCGAGGAGATCACCGAACTCCGCCGCCGCACCGTTAGCGGTGAGGTGACCAACGTCCGCCAACTCCGGTCTAAGCGCAAAGACTTGGCTCGGATGTTGACAGTGCTGTCCGAGCAGTTGATCAAGGAGAAAATCTAATGGGCCGAAGCATAACTGGCGTAGTGGTAAGTAATGTCGCCGATAAGACGATTGTCATATCAGTAACTGAGAAAAAGACTCACCCGGTCTACAAAAAACAATACACTCGTAAAAAGCGCTTCATGGCCCATGACCGGGCCAATGCGGCCAACCTGGGTGATCTGGTTCAAATTACCGAAATCCGGCCGATGAGCGCCAAGAAACGCTTCAAACTGCTAAAGATAGTGGAGCGCGCTGGCACCAAGTTTGAAGAAGCTGACGCTACAGCCGATGTTGAGGAGCTGGCGCCTGAAGCTGTCGAGGCTAAGAAAGAAACTAAGAAAGATACGAAATGATAGCCCAAGAAACCAATCTGGTGGTGGCCGATAACAGCGGGGCACGCTCCATCCGCTGTATCCGGGTATTAGGCGGCAGCCGCCGGCGCTATGCCCGGGTGGGTGACATCATTGTGGCTAGTGTTAAAACCGCCAATCCCACCGGTGGCGTGAAGCGCAAGAGCGTGGTTAGGGCGGTAGTGGTTCGAACAACCAGTCCAATCCGCCGACGAGACGGCACAACGGTGCGCTTTGATGACAATGCGGCCGTAATTTTAGCCGAAGACGACAAAAACCCCCGCGGTACCCGTATTTTTGGCCCGGTCCCCAGAGAGCTCCGAGAGCGCGGCTACAGCCGGATCATTTCTCAAGCACCGGAGGTTCTATAATGGCCGAATCTATCTACAAAATCAGGATAAAAAAGGGCGACACAGTGATGGTCCGTTCGGGTAAGTACAAGGGCCGAACTGGTAAGGTATTGGCTGTTCATGCTAAAGAAAACAAAGTGACTGTTGAAGGCGTAAACGTCGTGAAACGGCACCGTAAGCCCTCACGGGCCCACCCGCAAGGCGCGATATTAGAGCTTACCAAGCCGCTTTGGGTCAGTAAGGTCGGCCTGCTCGATTCAACCGCCAAAAAAGCTAGCAGAGTCGGCTATAAGTTATCTAAAACCACCGGCAAAGTGCGGTTTCTTAAGTCCTCTGGTAAGGAGATCAAATAATGAACCGCGCGATTTCCAGGGGAAAAGAACAGGACCGCTTCGCAAAGCGAATCCGGATTCATTCCGAAAGGGACGATAGGAAAAACCGTAGGTTTGTCCTATGGCTCGATAAGGAGATCAAGTAATGGTAGATGTAGCTAAAGCCAAGTACCAACCGCGCCTTAAGCAGGACTACCTGAGCAGTTTTAGAGGTGAGTTGAAAGACGAGCTGGGACTTGCTAATTTGCACCAGGTACCCCAGCTCCAAAAGATCGTTATTAACATTGGCTTGGGACGTGCTCAAGGCGATAAGAAAACTATCGAGGCGGCAACCAATACTCTGCGAAAGATTACCGGCCAACAGCCGATTGCCACATATGCTAAGAAATCCATCGCTAGCTTTAAGCTGCGAGAGGGGAGTCAAATAGGCTTGCAAGTGACCCTGCGTGGGGCTCGTATGTACGAATTCGCTGATCGCCTGATCAATGTGGTCTTGCCGCGGCTTCGGGACTTCCGGGGAGTCAAAAGCTCAGCCTTTGACGGACAAGGCAACTACAGCCTAGGGTTAATCGACCAGTCAGTCTTTGCTGAGCTCAGCTTTGAGGAGACTACCACCACCCACGGTATTCAAATTACGTTTGTGGCGAGCGGAGGCAGCTCAGCGCAAACCAGGGCGTTACTAGAAAAACTAGGCATGCCGTTTGAGAAAGTCGAACCAGGTAGGAATGAAAAGGAGAAAAAGTAATGGCTAAGAAATCTGTACTAGCTCGAGACGCCAAACGGGCCAAAATGATTACCAAATTCTCCGCCAAGCGGGCGGAGCTTAAAAGTGCTGGTGACCTAGAAGGGTTGGCTAAACTACCTCGCAACTCCAGCCCAACCAGGGCTAAGAATCGCTGCTCTGAAACCGGCCGCGGGCGGGGCTACATGCGCCAGTTTGGCTTGAGCCGGCTAGCCTTCCGTGAACACGCCGCCAAGGGCGAAATACCGGGCGTTAATAAAAGCAGTTGGTAAAGGAGAGAATTTTATGGTTAGTACCGACCCCATCGCTGACATGCTAAGTCGCATAAGAAATGCCATCTCGGTTAATAAAGTCGAGGTGAACCTTCCACATTCTAAGACCAAGCAGCAAGTGGCAGAGGTTCTGGCCGGCAATGGTTTTATCAACAGCGCCGTTGCCGATCGTAAAGGTGGCTATCCATCACTTAAGCTGGTTATCAGGGATGAAAACAGCCCGGCCCGAATAACCGAGATCGAGCGTTTAAGCCGCCCGGGCCGTCGTCTATATGTCGGCGCTAAAGACATACCCGTCGTTAAGCGTGGCCGCGGGCTAGTAGTTATTTCTACCAACCAAGGAATTATGACCGGCGACCAGGCCAAGACTAAGAAACTGGGCGGCGAACTAATCTGTAAGGTGTACTAAGCATGAGCAGAGTCGGCAAGCAGCCAATTATCGTGCCAGCGAGCGTCACTGTAACCATTGATAAAAGCATCGTCACAGTAGCTGGGCCTAAAGGTACGTTGTCCAGGCAAGCCCTGCCTGGCATAAAACTGACGCACAAAGACCAGAACCTGATAGTTGAGCGAGCCAATGACGAAGCGGTTAACCGCGCTCGGCACGGTTTGATGCGGGCGCTGCTGGCAAATATGGTTACCGGCGTTAGCGAGGGCTACGAGCGAAAGCTGGAAATCAACGGCGTTGGCTATCGGGTGCAGGCTCAGGCTGACGGTTTGAAGTTCAATCTTGGCTACTCTCACGATGTAGTGTATAAAGTACCAACTGGAATATCTGTTAGCGCTGACCAGAACATTATTACGGTTAGCGGCGCCGACAAGCAGCAGGTTGGACAGGTGGCAGCTGAGATTCGTGCCCTTCGCAAGCCCGAGCCTTATAAGGGAAAGGGCATCCGTTATGTGGACGAACGAATACTGCGCAAATCAGGTAAAAGTACCAAGGAATAGTTAGTAAGAATCTGATGAACCAATTAAAAGATAAATCGCTAGATGCAGGCAGGAGAGCTCACCGAGTCCGGGCCAGTGTCCGCAAATCCGGCCAATACCCTCGCTTATCGATCTTTATTAGCCAGCGGCATGTAACGGCCCAAATCATTGATGACGCGAGCGGAAAGACTTTGGCTTATGCCACAACAGTGGGCGCTAAAGAACTGCCCTCAAATCTGACTGCCCGAGCAGAATTTGTCGGTGCCCAGGTAGCAGCCAAGGCTAAAAAGGCTAAGGTCGCCAAGGCTGCTTTTGACCGTGGACAGCGCCGATATCATGGCCGAGTTAAAGCGCTGGCGGAAGCCGCTCGGGCCGGGGGACTGGAGATCTAACATGGCTATGAGAAGAGATAACCGGAGGGGTGGCCCGCCACCGGGAGTAGAGGAAAAGCAGTTTGATGAGCGGGTTGTTAATATCAACCGCGTCGCCCGGGTGGTAAAGGGCGGTCGTCGTTTCCGGTTCCAAGCTCTAGTGGTAGCCGGTGATCATAAGGGCCAAGTTGGCGTCGGTGTGAGCAAGGGTGCTGACGTTAGCGCTGCTGTTAATAAAGCTACCGATGTTGCTAAAAGGAATATGAGCAAGGTCAACCTGTATAAGGGCACTCTGGCGCATGAGGTGGAGGCTAAGGTCGGCGGCTCCCGAATCCTGATCATGCCAGCCGCACCCGGCACCGGCCTGATCGCCGGCGGAGTGGTTCGGGCCATACTGGAGGTAGCTGGAGTGGAAAACGCCCTATCTAAGTCACTAGGATCATCCAATAAGATCAACAGTGCCTATGCGACTATCGGTGCCTTGTCCGGTATAGTACCGGCTAAAGAATGGGTCACCGCTAAACCAGCCGATAAATCGAAAAAGATAAAAAATGAAGTATAACGAGCTAAGCAAGACAACTACCAGGCAATCACGGCGTCGCGGTGGACGGGGGATCGCTTCAGGCCGCGGCAAGACCGTGGGACGGGGCACCAAAGGGCAGGGCTCGCGAAAAAGCGGCGGGGTACGCCCCGGCTTTGAAGGTGGCCAGATGCCCCTTTATATGCGCCTACCCAAGCTTAGGGGCTTCAAAAGTAAGCGAACACCTCCCCAAACCGTTAATATCGGCCAGCTGGAGCTAGTTAAGAAGCCTACCGTCGATAATCAGGCACTATTTGAGATTGGTTTACTTACCAACCCCTATGGAAGCGTAAAGCTGCTGGCTGGTGGTGAGCTAAAAACCAAGAAGACTGTCAGGCTCCAATCCGCCAGCAAAACGGCTGTAACCATACTAGAAAAAGCCGGCGGCAGTTTCGAGGCCATTCCCAGAGCTGCTAGGCCGCCCGCTAGCGCCGCCAAGGAGTAGCGTTTGCTATACTAAACGACAAGTGTCGCGTGTGAAAAAGAGAGGGTAAGCTGTAGCGAGCTGTGAACTGGAAAATAATCGCCAAATCGTTGACTCACCAGGAGATGCGAAAACGCATCCTGGCGGTACTGGGCATTATCCTAGTTTTCCGAATTCTGGCCCACATCCCAGTACCCCTAAGCGACCCCGAGACTCTAAAACAGGTACTAGAGAACATCTACAACCAGACCAACAGCCAGCAGCTGCTAGGGTTCTTGAACGTTCTATCCGGCGGGGCGCTAGCTAACTTCTCAATCATGCTGGTGGGCTTAGGTCCGTACATTAACGCCTCTATCATCATGCAGCTGCTTACCAAAGCTGTCCCTAAGCTAGAAGCCATGAACAAAGAAGGGGAGTATGGGCGGCGCAAAATCAACCAATATACCCGCATATTGACCTTTCCGCTGGCTATTATCCAATCAATTGGTACTATTTATCTTATCAAGGGGGCCGCCTCCAGCATCGGCGGTCTAGGTGACATCACAGCCAACACCACCGCTGCCCAGTGGATCCTAATGGTGGCGGCGTTAACCGGAGGGGCGATGATATTGATGTGGATGGGTGAGCTTATTACCGAACGCTCTATTGGTAACGGCATATCGTTACTAATTGCTATCGGTATCGTGGCCAGCCTACCCTCTATGATTACTAGCCTAGGCGGTACATTGTCGGCTGCTGGCAATATCGCAGGCGATAAATTTGTTCTTCTTGGCAAAGAGATCAGCCAACGGGGCATGGTTGTCGTTGGTTCGGTAGCTGCCGCCACTGTTTTCGTAACGTGGGCGGTAGTTAAACTCAACGAAGCCTCAAGGCGTTTAACGGTGCATTACGCCAAGCGAGTGCAGGGTAATCGCACCTACGGTGGGGTCACCACCACACTACCGGTGAAGCTAATCACGGCCGGCGTCATCCCTATCATATTCGCCCTGGCTTTTCTTAGCGTACCAGGCTTTGTCGGCCAGCTCCTAACCAATGGCCAGGGGGTAAACATGGTACCGACTACTAGAGCCGAGGAAATCGGCGTACGGCTTTCTGAACTCTTCCAGACGCCCACGGCGCAGAGCTTCGCTACCGGTGGGTGGGAGGCCTGGGTCTATCCTCTAACTTACTTCTTTTTGGTATTCATTTTCACCTACTTCTATACCAGCGTGGCTTTCAATTCCAAGGAAATCGCCGAAAACTTGCAAAAACAGGGCGGGTTTATCACCGGTGTTCGTTCAGGCCAGCAAACCGAGAAATACCTCGGTAAGATTGTTAACCGACTAACACTTTTTGGAGCTTCTGCCCTTGGGGCGCTGGCCATTATGCCAATCATTGCCCAAGCTTACGTGGGTCAGGAGGTGGCCAATCTAGCTATCGGTGGTACCAGCATCCTGATCTTGGTATCGGTATCACTTGAAACTCTTCGCCAGGTAGAGTCCAGGGCGCTGATGATCACCTATGACCAATATGAGCAGCCTGAGTACTTCCACGGTGAGCGGGCCGAGGAAACACCCAAGAAACGCCGGCGCTTACCTCGAATTAGACAAAGGTCTAAAAACAGATAAAAAACACTTTACAGAAGGTGTACTAATTTGGTACAATCATCAGGTTATATTTTATGGCGAAGGACAAGGAAGTCATTGAGCTGGAGGGCGTTGTCGTTGAGGCGCTACCCGGAACTCAGTTTAAAGTCGAACTTGAAAACGGCCATCGAATAATAGCTCACGTTGCCGGTAAGATGCGAAAGAACTACATCCGTTTAGTTCCCGGTGACAGCGTGACGGTTGAATTGACACCTTACGATCTTACGAAGGGTCGGATAACCTACCGCAAGAATTAACAAGATAAGCAGTGAGCCCAGCCCATTTGAATTGAGCTGGGTCCGCATGAATCCCGTTAGAAATTCCAGCCTATGTGAGATAAGCGAGGAGTGTGCACGGGGTACCCGCTGAAAGGATTTCTAACGGGATGAAAGTGCGTGCCAGTGTCAAGAAAATTAGCCCCAGTGACAAGATAGTCCGCCGAAAAGGCCGGGTTTATGTCATTAATAAAACTAGACCTCGCCATAAGCAGAGGCAGGGGTAGTATATGGCGCGAATTTCCGGGGTTACTTTGCCCAACGAAAAGCAAGTTCACATCGCCCTGACTTATATCTACGGCATCGGGCCGAAGTTCAGCGGAAATATCTTGCTGGCTGCCAAGGTTGAACCCACCGTCAGAGTTAAGAATCTAACCGATGGGGAAATTTCCCGCATCCAGGACACCATCAACTCCAACTACACGGTAGAAGGCGAGTTACAAAGAGTGGTCAGTGGCAATATCAAGAGGCTAACTGACATCGGAGCTTACCGCGGCCTTCGCCATAAAGCCAGTCTTCCCAGCCGCGGCCAACGGACCCGGACTAATGCTCGAACTCGAAGAGGTAAAAAGATGACAGTCGCTGGTACAGCGAAGAAAGCACCAGCTAAAACCTAGGATATCTGGCATGGCAAAAGAAGAAGTTAAAGAAGAAATGGCTAAAGAAATCGTAGCATCTCAAGAGGCTGCGGATGAGCCGTCTAGCGCACCGGCGCCCGAAGAGGCTAAAAAGCCAAAAGCCAAGAAGAAGGCCCGTAGAGCGGTGGCCAGCGGCCAGGTGCATGTACTGGCCACCTTTAATAACACTATAATCACCGTAACTGATGATAAAGGCAATGTATTGGTGGCCAGCAGCGCTGGTGGTTCGGGTTTTCGTGGATCCAAGAAAGGTACCGCATATGCCGCTCAAGTGGCGGCTGAAAAAGCCATTAGTACCGCCAAAGCCAACTACGGTTTCGAAAAGGCCAATGTGTCAGTCAGAGGCATCGGACTCGGACGAGAAGCGGCAATCAGGACGTTAATTAATCAGAAAATCCAGGTTGAATCTATAAAAGACGTGACTGGCATGCCTCACGGCGGCGTTCGCCCCCGAAAGGCTAAGAGGAATTAGTCGCGTGGCCAGGAATATGAATTCTATAGTCAAGCAGTCTCGCCGGGAAGGTTATGCCTTGCATCCTAAGGCCCATAAGGCACTAGTTAAACGAACTGCACCTCCCGGGGGAATGAGCAGCGGGCGTCGGCCTAAGCCCAGCCAGTACTCTCTGCAGCTGCGCGAAAAACAAAAGGTTAAACGGCTTTACGGCCTGCTTGAACGGCAATTCTCCAAATTGATGAATGATGCCTCTCGGACCCCTGGCCAGTCAGGGGCTACCTTGCTGGAATACCTGGAACGCCGGCTTGATAATGTTGTTTACCGCTCAGGCTTTGCCATGAGCCGCCAGTCGGCTCGCCAGCTAGTCAGCCACGGCCACTTCATGCTAAATGGCCGTCGCGTGGACATACCGTCGCTCAGAGTCAGTCCTGGTGACAAAATTGAGCTTAAAGAGCCCAGCAAGTCAACAGATTACTTCAAGCGCCTGGACGAAGTCAGCCCGCCAGCAGCCAATCTACCGGGCTGGTTGAAGGTGGATCGTAAGAAGATCGCAGTTTCCGTTAGCGGCACACCCAGCCGTGATGACGCGGAGCCCGATATTAAGGAACAACTAATCGTAGAATACTACTCACGCTAATAGTTAAGGAGAAGATATGAGCAAAGTAATTCACACCCCAACACTAGCTAACATCACCGACCACGGTCCCAATAGCAGCACGTTTACCATTGAGCCGCTGCACACCGGATACGGCATGACACTGGGCAACAGTCTGCGCCGGGTGTTGTTATCTAGCATCGGCGGAGCGGCTGTAACTGGTTTTAGAATCGACGGGGTAAGCCACGAATTTACCACCGTCAAAGGTGTTAAGGAAGACGTGGTAGCAATAATGCTCAATCTAAAGGGTGTTCGGTTCAAAGTCTTCTCTGATGAGCCTCAGACTCTGCGTCTGAGCAAAAAAGGCAAAGGCGCAGTAAAGGCTAAGGATATAACGGTTAATGCCGATGTGGAGGTTGTTAACCCCGACCAAGTCATTGCTACTGTTGATAGCGACAAGACCAGCTTAAATATTGAGCTTAGAGTTGAGACTGGCCGAGGTTATCAGCCGCTTGAAGAGCAAGTCGGTGCCAAGAAGGCCAGTGACATGGTTCTGCTTGATGCTGTCTTTTCGCCTGTTCTTAGGGTTCGCTACCGAGTCGAAAATACTCGGGTAGGCCAAATTACCAACCTGGACAAACTGCTCGTAACCGTTGATACCGACGGTTCGATTACACCTCGCGAGGCCTTCGAAGAGGCTGCGGCCCTGCTCATAAATCAGTACACTGCTTTAGCTGGCCAAACGAGAGTGGAGGCCGCCTCACCTTTAGGTGGCGACAGTCTAGGAGTTGATGGTAGCGGTGAAGGCGATGAGCCAGCTGAGTTGATGACCTCGATAGAGGATCTTAACCTGAGTGCTCGCACCACCAACGCGCTGGTCAATAACGACATTCACACCATAAAGGACCTATTATCTCTCAGTGAAGCGGAGCTTAGAGACTTAAAAGGCTTTGGCAACAAGGCGCTTGATGAAGTAAAGGATAAAATCGCTGAGCTGGAACTTTAGCAGATAGCGAGCAAAGACCATGCACCGCCACGGATACCAAGGTAAGAAGTTCGGACGAGAGGCTGACCAGCGCAGTGCGCTAATCGCGGGGTTGGCTGATTCCCTGGTGCTATCCGAGTCTATTGAGACTACTTTGCCAAAAGCCAAAGAAACTGCCCGCTACACCGAAAAGCTAATCACCAAAGCCAAGGCAGGCGGTTTAGCTAACCGGCGTCTGCTTATTAAGCGGCTGTCGACTGTTGAGGCCGCGCACAAACTTATGGATAACCTAGCACCCAAGCTATCAGCGCGTAACAGTGGTTATTTGCGTATTGAGCGAACATCCGTCCGGCGAGGTGATGGTGCGCAGCTGGCTCGTATCAGCTTTGTAGATGACCTAAGCGTTAAGCCCGTGCCAAAACCAAAGCCGAAACCTGTTGCCAAGGCTACCGCTAAACCTGTTGCTAAAAAAGCTGCTACGCCTAAAAAAACACCCAGAAAGGCACCGGCCAAGAAGGCGGTTAAGAAATGAGAACTTACTCACCCAAGCCCGCTGACATAACCCGCCAATGGTACGTTCTGGACGCATCACAACTGCCCCTGGGCCGTCTATCTACTACCGTGGCTAGCTTGCTGCTAGGCAAAGGAAAAACTAGCTTCAGCCCGCACATGGACGGCGGGGATTTCGTGGTGGTTATTAACGCTAGCAAACTTAAAGTAACCGGCAATAAGTTGGCTGATAAGAGGTATTATCGCCACAGTGGCTACCCCAGTGGTTTAACCGAGCAATCGCTTTCAGAAGTTTTAGTAAGCAATCCTGAAAAGGTTATCCATCATGCCGTGCGGGGGATGCTGCCAGCCAATAAGCTTCGGCCAGCTAGGCTCGCCCGGCTTAAAGTTTACCCTGGCGAAGAGCATAACCATACCGCCCAAAAACCAGTAAATTTCGAACTCGGAAAGAAGAAATAACAGATGCCAGATAATCACTTTTTTGGCCTAGGCCGCAGGAAGAGCTCCACAGCTCGAGTTCGACTCAACTCTGGAAAGGGACAGTTTACGGTTAACGATAAACCGCTATCCGATTATCTAAGCGGCAGCCAACGTCTAATCACTGAGCTAGAACGGCCTTTTAGTGCCTTAGACCTAAGCTCAACTAAATACGATATCAGTGTCAAGGTGAACGGTGGCGGTCACGCCAGCCAAGTGGATGCGATATCACTAGGCATTGCCAAGGCTCTATCGGATATGAATGCTGATTTTAAGCCCACTCTGCGCCGAGCTGAGCTTTTAGGGCGGGATCCCCGTGAACGAGAGCGAAAAAAAGCTGGTTTTCGAAGCGCTCGCAAAAAACGCCAGTTCACAAAGAGGTAACAGCTTCGCTTTATGAGGGGGGGCAATCCCCTCTCATCGACACTTTCGAAATGAATTCGAATTCGCCCCTGGCGAGCCGTGCCTGCTCACCCCAAATCAGGTATACTTTTTGTAATGGATAAAGAGGTCATTTTAACCGGCCTGCGCTCCAATAGTGAGTTTCATCTCGGTAACTACCTAGGGGCTATACAGCCAATGGTGGAGCTTCAAAAAAAGCACGCTGGTGAGTATCAACTCAACATGTTCATCCCGGACCTCCATAGCTTCACCACCCCTATTGACCACGGCAGGCTCTACGAGCAAAGTATCGAGAATCTTAAAGTTTTTGTGGCGGCTGGGCTAGATATCGAGCAGCCAAACACCTTTATTTATCGCCAAAGCCACCTTCCTGCTCATTCTGAGCTCACCTGGATCCTAAGCTGCTTTGCATATTTCGGCGAGCTCTCCCGGATGACCGAATTTAAGGATAAAGGTGGCAATGAGCCTAATGTCACCGCCGGGCTGTTTGGCTACCCGGTCTTAATGGCTGCTGACATTCTGCTTTACGGTGCTAAGTGGATTCCGGTAGGCGATGACCAACGCCAGCACGTAGAGTTTACCCGAGATCTGGCCTTGCGGATGAATAATAAGTTTGGAGAACTGTTCGTAGTACCTGAAGATAACGCCAGACAGGCCGAGTTTTCAGGCCGTACGAAACCGATACGTATTCGTAGCTTGCGCAATCCAGAAAAAAAGATGAGTAAATCAGTCGACGATCCGGCTGGAACGATTATGCTGACCGATAATCCTGAGGAAGCTGCCCAAAAAGTGCTGGGTGCTACTACGGATTCCACCGGTGCCATCAAATATGATTGGGAAGCGCAGCCAGGAATTGCGAATTTGTTGCAAATTCTTGCACTCCTATCTGGGAAAGCTCAAGATGAAGTAAATGAGACGTGGCAGGGTAAGCCAAGTTACAACGAACTGAAAGATGAAACTGCTCAGGCCGTAAAAGCCTTTTTAGGTGATTTTCAGGAGAAGTTAGCTGACGTTAATGAAGCTGACTTGATGCGAAAGCTGGAAGCTGATGAATCAGCAATGAGCAAAGTTGCTGATTCCACGCTTCTGAAGGTTCAAAAGGTAGTCGGGCTCAGACCTCAGTCAGGCAAAACAGGCTAGCTGATGCGCAGATTCAAGGTCGGAGACGCGTCAGAAGGGGTGCGGATCGATACTTTCTTGGCTGATAAATATCCCCAGTTTAGCCGTTCGTCGCTTGTAGCCTTGTTTACGCAGCGAATGGTGAAGGTAAACGGTAAAATCACTAAACCGGGATGGAGACTAAAGCCAACCGACAATGTCAGTGTTGACGATTCACTGCTCAAGGCTGGGCACGCGCCGCTTGAACTACCCGTAATTTATGAGGATGGGGACGTCATAGTGATCAGCAAACCCTCCGGGGCCTTAACTCATTCCAAGGGTGCGCTAAATCAAGAAGCAACGGTGGCCAGCTCTCTCAGAGACAAAGTTAGCCTTGAGTTAACCGGTAATAGAGCGGGTATTGTCCACCGGCTGGATAGGGGTACCAGCGGAGTGATGATCGTTGCCAAAACCTCCAATGCCCTAGCGTACCTACAGAAGCAATTTGCTAGCCGTAAAACCGACAAAACTTACATGGCGGTAGTAGAGGGAGTGCCCGAGCCTGCCGAAGCCTTAATAGATGCCCCGATCGCTAGAAATCCTCGCAAACCCCAGGCATTTCAGGTAGATAGCCTAGGTAAGCCGGCTCAAACACGCTATAGGCTAAAAAAGGCCTTTAAAAAAGACGAGAGAGAGTACGCCGTCTTGGAGTTGGAGCCAGTAACCGGTCGAACCCATCAGATAAGAGTTCATCTAAAACACATTGGCCATCCAGTAGTCGGCGATCCAGCTTATGGGCGTGGTGGCGACAACCTACTGCTTCATGCCGCTAAGTTAGTACTGGTGCTACCTAAGGGCATTAAGTCCGAATTCAAGGCGCCTGTACCAGCTCATTTCAAGGAGTTCATTGATGGCTAAGGCAGCCAAAAGCACCCTCCTTCTACATCCACGAACGTCGCGGCTCGTAGACTTATATATCTCAAACCCCAGCCAGCCACTATTGATAACTGGCCCACCCGGGGCTGGCAAGGGCTCACTGGGCAGGACCATATCAGCCTTAGTGCTTGATATACCAACGGACAAGCTAGACGGCTACCCGTCCTTCAGTCTGGAGCAACTTCCGGAATCCCAAGCGGAAATTTCTATTGATGCGATACGCCAAATCCGTAGGTCTTTATCTCTGAAGTCCCCGACATTAGCACCTCGACGAGTCGTCATGGTGGATGGTGCTCACCAAATGAGCCATGAAGCTCAGAACGCTCTGCTGAAAATCCTTGAAGAACCACCTGCCGGGGCACACTTCGTGTTAACGGCCACGTCAGCATCCGATCTGTTGCCAACGGTTACATCACGAGCCCAGGAACTGCCGGTTTACCCTGTCAGCAAGCCGCTAGCCACCAGGCATTATTCGCCCCCATACGACGTATCAGACGTTGAGCGAGCCTGGAACCTAAGCGCTGGCTCAGCCGGACTGCTTAGTGCCATATTAGCCGGTGACCAGACCCACCCATTAAAGCTGGCAGTTGAGGAAGCCAAGCAATTTCTAACCTCCAATACCTACGAGCGGTTACTGATGGCTGACGAACTCGCAGGCAACAAAGAACGTTTTGCCCTTTTTCTAGATGCGCTTTCCAGAACTCTTAGGTACTTGAGTGAGAACGCGGTAAGAGAAAAAAGCAAAAGGCTTCCGCTTCTCCTAAAATCTCGTAAGCTGGTGAAGAGGCTCTCCCAGCAGTTGGCCCACCGAACCAATGCCCGCTTGCTTGGCCTAGAGCTAGCTCTCAAGCTAAGAGCCTAGACACTTTGTTATAATAACCGGGTATGTACGCACTAGCGTTGCTGTTAATTTTTGCTTTTTTAGTTTATAGACATGCCAGATTCTCGGCACATGAGGTAGCTTTGGTCCCCCGCCGTATCGGGGATAGGCTCACCAAGCTCTGGGAGGTCGCCTACCACGGTATGCGGGAAAATCGCTTCCTCCGAGCTGAAAAGGCCTTGCTAACCATCCTAAAAATTGACGAAAAAAATGCTGCTGCTTATAACCGACTGGGCATACTCTATGCCAAGCAACGCGAATATAAAGATGCAATTGATTGCTTTGAAATCGCCAGCAGTATTGAGCCCAGCGCCTCCAGCCTGCACAACCTAGGGCTGATCTATTATGAGACCGAAAATTATCCTAAAGCAGCAACGGCTTTCGAGCAAGCTCTTAAGATGGAGGATACTCTGGCTGCCCGCCACATTGCCTACGCCAAAGTCCAGGAGAAACTAGGAAATGACAAGCTAATGCTAGCTGAGCTGGAGCGAGCAGCTGAGCTGGAGCCTAACCCGGAGACCTATAAGCTGTTGGCTAACGCATTTGAGTCCCGCGGCATGATGGAAGAATCAGCGGAGATCAACAGAAAACTTGGCAAACTGATTATGCCGGCCGGCCGGCCGCGGCGAATCTTGCGCCCTCGACGGGTTGTACTGTAACCATAATTGCTAATCTACCTCTGTTTTGTTAAACTTTTGATGTTCTTTTGATTATCCAATTTTGCAAAAAACTCAGCAGTGCAGGTTGTTGCAAAATTGAGAGGAGCAACCTAGCACTAAATCGAAGCTTTTGGCTCGAGCAGACAAAACGAGATCTGTGCGTGAGTTGCGACGAGCCACCTTAGCTCAGTTGGTTAGAGCATCTGTTTTGTAAACAGAGGGTCGTCGGTTCGAATCCGACAGGTGGCTCCAGTGATGCGCAGGGATGACGGAGTGGTCAATCGTACCTGACTGTAAATCAGGCGGCATATGCCTACGGGGGTTCAAATCCCTCTCCCTGCACCATCCTCCACCGCTCCGCTTTTTGCGGAGCTATGGAGGATAATGTAGGGTAGGATTCGAAGACCCGCAGGAACCTACGGGGTGAGAACAGCCTGTGGCTGTTCGCAAGGAAACCTTCCGATGAAAACTTGTTTTCAATCGTGAAGTTTCGGGGTCGCGGAACGTGACTCAAATCCCTCTCCCTGCACCACAATCTTTATGGAAAAACAGTTTCTCGACTTTCTCGATAAATCTCAGAAAATCCTTGTAACATCTCATATCTCACCCGATCCAGATGCAGTTTGTTCGACACTCCTTCTGGGAGAGACGCTAGCGCATAACTTTCCAGACAAAGAAGTGAAGATGGTATTGGAAGAGAAACCGGCCAGGAGGCTGGATTTTTTAGATGGCTATCAGGGTATTGAATTTCAGCCAATATTCGGTGTGTTCAAAGGCTTCGAACCCGACCTATTCGTCCTGTTAGATGCTCCGAATTATGAACGCTGCTCGAGAAATGACGGAGATTTGCTGCGCCGGCTTATAGACGACCAAAAAACGTCCACGACCATCATCGACCACCACGAAGAGTACGATCGTGACGAAGTTGATGTGTATATCAACAATCGCCGGCCTGCTACAGCCCAGGAGGTTTATGAACTAGTGTTCGAGAAGCTTGAACTAAAAAAACCAGACGGCTACGCCCCAACTACGCTACTCGGCATTATTAGCGATACCGCTAGGCATAAATTTGATAACCCTGTTCACCGGGAAACATATCGGATTGTTAGCGATCTTTTGGACGCAGGTGCCAGTATTGAAGAGCTGGAAACTAAAATGGATCGCTACGACAGCTATCAGCTGGAAGTGCTCAATAACTTGATAGGTCACACAACCGATAGCGGGCAAGGCTATACTTATAGCTACATTGATGACGATTTTACTGAGAACTGGCTCAAGGACGGGAAGCCAGTAGATAGTTTTAAGCTCGGCTTTGAAGAATTCACTAATAACTATCTGCGGAATTTCAAACAAAACCTCTGGGGCTTCGCCGTCTATAAAGAGATGGTGGCCGGTGCTGATGGGCTATACGGGGTTTCTTTCAGATCAGTTTCTGGGGCACAAGATGTTTCTAAAATCGCTTACCGGCTTGGTGGAGGCGGGCATAAACCGGCCGCTGGCGCCAAAGTAGAGGCTGCTAGCGTTGAAGAAGCTGTTGAGCTTACGAAAAAAGCTATAGCCGACATCGCATCGTAGAAAATTATCGCCGGGTGTACAATGTATCTGTTATTTTGCCGTGATAGCTCAGTTGGTACCCCGCACATTTTACAGGTGCTTTCGCAATCTGGTTACAGACTGCTTTCGCCCTGAAAAACTGCGGGGCAAGGAGCACTTCACAATTTCACAGATGCCGACATAGCTCAGGGGTAGAGCACAATCATGGTAAGATTGGGGTCTCGGGTTCAAATCCCGATGTCGGCTCCAAATATTGATGGTCACGGGCCTGCCCCGCACCAAAACCTGAGCGGAGTAGTCGGTAATCGGATTATGGAGCCTCAAGTTTTTGGTGCTGAGGTTCAAATCCCGATGTCGGCTCCAAACAACCCTTGCTTAAGCAGTTCACATCTGTTATTCTTTTGTGAACAACCTGAGAAGGTTATTTTTTATGGCTAAGAAGAGCGAGAAGCGTAAAATTGTCGGGTTGGTATGTGAAGCCTGCAAACAGAGGCATTACTATACGACCAAAAATACAATGAACTCCCCTGATAAGGTGGAGCTAACTAAGTATTGCCCGGTAAAACGGGTCAGTGCTAAACAACTAGAAACAAAGAAGAACCTAGGCCGCAACGAAGTCAAGCCTCGCCGCTAAGGCGCTTAGGGTATAATCCTCTTGGAACATAGGAGTGTAGCTCAGGTGGCTAGAGCGTCGGTCTCCAAAACCGAAGGCCGGGGGTTCAAATCCCTCCACTCCTGCCACGGCAAAAAGGTGATAATATCAGTACAATGGCTAAAATTACCCTCTCAAAACCCACGTTAATTTATATGTACGGCTTTCCGGGCTCCGGAAAAAGCTATTTAGCAAGACAGATGACAGACGTGGTCCAGATGGCCAATGTCAGCGCCGATAAGCTCAGAAGCGAGCTCTTTGAGCACCCCAGATTCGATGCCCAAGAGAACGCCATCATCAACCACCTCATGAATTACATTACGGAGGAGTTCTTAAGCGCTGGTGTAAGTGTAGTATTTGATGTAAACGCTCTACGGGCTGCCCAGCGGCGAAGACTTCGGGATGTAGCCAGAAAACATAAAGCTGAGCATCTTCTGGTGTGGCTGCAGGTTGACACGGAGAGTTCTTACGCTAGGACACAAGACCGTGATCGCCGAACCTCAGAAGGTAAATACGCTGAGCAGATGACCCGCTTAGCATTTGATAAGCATATTCTGGGCATGCAAAACCCTAAGGGCGAGGACTACCTGGTAGTAAGCGGCAAGCACGCCTTCGTTACCCAAAAGGGGGCAATTTTGAACCGACTTTATCAAATGGGACTAATACCTAGCGAAACGGTCCAAGGGAATGTCGCTAAGCCGGGGCTAATTAACTTAGTACCTAATCCAAACGCTGGCCGGGTAGACCTGTCCCGCCGCAATATCACTGTATCGTAAACCAATGCCTCAAAAAGCTTTGCACGTCGCCGGCCTGGGCGAGATAAGCGTGTATAAGCGCAAAAATAGCCGTAACTTACGGCTTACAATCACCCCCCATGGCCAGGTCAAAGTGAGTATCCCATATTGGACGCCGTACGCCGTCGGCGCAGCTTTTGCGAAAAGCCGAGCTGACTGGATAAAGCAGCGCCAGCAAACCCATAAAATCCCGCGGCTAAACCCAGGAGCTCTAATTGGTAAAACGCACCACCTCTACTTTAGGCGCGTGCCAGGGCTAGCCAACACCCGCACCCGCGTGGCGGACTCGGTCGTATCCGTTATCTCGCCATTACCTTTTGAGGACCCCTCAGTCCAAGCCATCGCCTACAGCGCCTGTGAGCGAGCCCTTAAGCTAGAAGCTGAAGCAATTTTGCCCAAACGATTGTCTGTTTTGGCAGAACAACATGGTTACCGCTACCGGAAAGTCCGCGTCCGCAAACTTACCTCGAGGTGGGGTAGCTGCTCGTCCAAGAACGACATATCACTTAGCTACTTCTTAATTCAGCTCCCCTGGGAGTTGATCGATTACGTAATCATTCACGAGCTGGTACACACTAAACACCTAAATCATGGCAGCGATTTCTGGCAGGCTTTTGAGAAAGCTCTGCCGGCTACACGAACCCGCCGAAAACAGCTAAAGAACCACCAGCCGACCCTCATCTTAGCGTAAGCGCAATCTGTGGCATAATAGGTCTTGAATGCCAGAGACCACAGATTCGCTGTTGCCAGCCAACAAGCTGGACAGAGAAAGACTATACGCCGTCATCAACAATATGACTGACGGTGTGTTAGCACTGGACTCGTCTCTAAAAGTGGTTATGGGTAACGGCCTGGCTTTGGATATACTGGATGTCAACTCAGTGGCTAGCAAGAAGATAGACGACCTCCTTAAATTGAGTGATAAAACCGGCCGTGAGGTGCTTATCTCTTCGGAGATCAAGTCTCACCAGATAGGCAGTGAACGTCAAGTTTTTTCTAGCCGCGACTGGCGGCTGAAGTACTCGGACGGCACCTTTCTTCACCTTTACGTAAGCGTGGCGCCTGTCCGCCATGGCTTCGGGAAGGGTGAAGATGGTGGTTATGTAGTGATCTTGCGTGACATCACCGATGAGAAGTCATTGGAAGAAGAAAGGAGCGAATTTATCAGTGTGGCTTCTCATGAATTAAGGACCCCTGTAGCGGTGGCTGAAGGGCATATTAGCAACACCCTGCTGGTAGCTGACAAAGAACAGGTACCGGAAAACATAAAAGCTGCACTAAAGAGCGCCCACGAGCAGATTCTGTTTCTCAGTAATCTGCTTAACGATTTATCTACACTGTCCAGAGCCGAGCAAGGCAAGCTGGCAGCTACCCACGAAGAATTTGACGCAGACGAGCTGATAGACTCACTGCTACAGGATTTTCGGCCGCAGGCATTGGCCAAAAGCCTGACATTTGAATACCTGGGAGAGAAAAACCTAGGCCAAATCTCCAACAGCCGCCTTTACACACGAGAAATTTTGCAAAACTTCATTACCAACGCCATAAAGTACACCGAGAGGGGCGGTATTACTCTAAGTGCTAAGCGGAACTCTGGTGGCCTAGAGCTGGCAGTTACTGACACAGGCATAGGTGTTGGTCGCAACGAGCAGTCAAATCTTGGCCAAAAGTTCTTCAGAAGCAGCGACTACCGGGTCAAAAGTGTTAATGGGACCGGGCTGGGGCTTTATGTGGCCAGCAAACTAGCTAAGCTTGTAGGCGGGAAAGTGAGTTTTGAAAGCGAGATTAACCACGGTAGCACTTTCAAGATATGGGTTCCAAATTCTGATGGGCAAGCTGCTCCCAAAAATACCGGCAAAGCACTTGGCGAGTGACGGCGGAACTGATACAATGTTGACATGAAGGCCTACTGTTAACGTAGGCTTTTTTAGTTTTGGAAGATGGCCAACGAAAATACAAGCCGCAAGAAACCGCGCGTTAGAAAGTCCGTACCAACGGTCCGGGAGCTGACCCAGTCGGGCTCAGAGTCTCCCAAACCCAAGAAGCGGAGCTGGCTTAGGGTTTTTTTCAGGACCATAGCCTGGCCTTTTGTTAAGGTATTTGGAGCTAACACAAGGCTAGGGAGGCTTCTACGAAGGATTCTCCGCCCTCTCAGTTGGCTGCTGAGAAAACTGGTGCCGCGCTACTTCGTCAACTCTTGGCGCGAACTGAAGCTTGTGACCTGGCCGGGGCGGCGGGAAACTTGGCGGCTTACCGCCGCGGTATTTGTTTTTGCCATCGTTTTCGGGTCTATGATTTACGCCGTTGACCTGGCGCTAGACAAACTTTTCAGGGAAACGGTATTAAAATAGGAAAATTATGACCAAACGCTACGACTCAACTAAGCACTGGTACGCCATCCACACTTATAGCGGCTATGAGGAGAAGGTGGCCGAAAGTATCCGCCAGCGGGCGGAAAGCTTGGACATGGGCGACAAGATCTTTCAGGTACTGGTGCCAAAAGAGAAGATGATAGAAATCAAGAATGGCAAGCGCAAGGTTGTTGAAAAGCGTATATTCCAAGGCTATGTCCTGGTAGAGATGAAGTTATCGGAGGACGCTTGGTACATTGTTCGCAACACCCCGAACGTAACCGGCTTTGTGGGAACCGGGACTGAACCAACACCTGTTGAAGAAGAGGAAATCAACAAAATTATGAAACGAATGGGCCGTGAAGAACCCAAGCATAAATTTGATTACCGGGTCGGTGAGGTAGTAAACATCGTTGATGGGCCTTTCAAGGGTTTTGACGGGGCCATCAACGAGATCGATACCCAGAAGGGCAAACTGAAGGTTCTTGTAAACATGTTCGGCCGTGAAACCCCGGTTGAGCTGGATGGCCTACAGGTGAAGAGAGTATAGTATGGAGACTGAAAAAGGACAAAGACCCCTGAGAGGAGTAAGCGACGAAGAACTGATGCAGATGTTCTCCCTGGCCATGCTTGGTGAAAGCGTTGACGATCTCGCCATTGTGAGAGAAGAGGCCCGAGTGCGAGATCACTGGGATGATACCGATCCTAAGTGGGCACATATGGTTGAGGATTGCACGGAAGCCATGCGTGGACTTGATACTGCGGCCGGAGAGGGTGCCTAAGTGGCTAAGCAAGTTACAGCGTCATTGAAGATGAAAATACGAGGCGGGCAGGCCAGCGCGGCGCCACCGGTTGGCTCAACCTTAGGCCAATACGGCGTGAATATGATGGATTTTATAAACCCATTCAATGAAGAGACTAAGGACCGCATGGGCCAAATGGTAACCGTGCATATAAGTATTTACGACGACCGCACCATGAGCTGGCGTGTAGTCGGAACTCCCACTGATGAGCTGATCCTGGCTGCCCTAAAGGTTGATAAAGGCTCAGGCGAACCTAACAAGGAAAAGCTCGAGAAAAAACTCAACCAGTCACAACTAAGCGAAATTGCTGAAGCTAAGGCCGCAGATATGAACACCGATGATATCGAGGCTGTCAAAAAGATGATAGCCGGCACAGCTCGCAGCATGGGGGTAGAGGTAGAGTAGTTATGGCCAAAGAAGCAGAAAAGAAAGTCGATAAAGAGCCTAAGGCCAAGAAAGCAGCAGCTGCCGTTGAAGAACCAACAGTGGAGGTAGTCAAAGAACCCAAAGCGACCGCCAAAGCTGGTAAGCGCAGCGCCAAAGCCGTAGCTGAAACTGAAGCAAAGGCTGAAAAAGAGGAGCGTAAAGCCAAAAAGGTCGAAGCTACCCCGGAAAAACCCAAGAAGACTGCCCAACCTGCCCGAAGCAAGCTGGAGCGAGCTGGTAAGAAGTATCGTGAGGCTGCCAAGCTTATTGAAACTGGCAAAGTCTATAATTTGGCTGATGCGGTTGAGATAATCACCAAGGCCAGTCCTACAAAATTTGACGGT
>Ga0187892_10001943_pt1 | contig 44420 bp, 33 predicted proteins | sample MA1701073metaG_FD_139345 | JGI IMG/M metagenome (GOLD analysis project Ga0187892, IMG submission 139345) | Bio-ooze microbial communities from a basaltic lava cave in the Kipuka Kanohina Cave System on the Island of Hawaii, USA - MA170107-3 metaG ... | reverse complement strand
CCATCGTGGCCGTCATGCGTAAGCTGCTTCACGCCCTTCATGGCATGCTGCATACAGACTCCGACTTCGTGGGAGAAAAATTCTATGTCATCCCCTCTTGACTTTCGAGGGAGTATCTAACGCGTAGTCGATTTCGCGCTCGCCCTTGAGCCGAGCCCGCGTCTGAAGCTGGCTGACCAATTCGCGCCCGCCCACCTCTCGAAGTTTTCGTTCCATGTGAGCAGGTCGCCCCCGGTCGTGAGCAGGCCGCCCGCACCGTGCAGGTTGCCGAAGGGCATGTTCATGCGGAAGCCGCCCTTGCCGTCCGGCTCGTATTTAGGATGGACATGGAAACTCGTGACACTCCATGTAACCGATCAAGCTTCGCCCTTTGGATAGTAGAGTGGCCATGGCTGGCAACGTCACCATAGCTGTCATCACTCACGATCAAGACGGCATTGGGAGAGACTGTTCGCTCCTAATTCCGCTGAGGCAACCAGTGCAAGAATGAACAAGGAATAAGAAAAATCCACACGAGAGAAACGAATATTTTCTTTTTCGCTCGCATCACTTGGTCGAGAGAAGACGCCACGATTGCTAACCGAAAGCAGTGGTCGGATCAGAAAAGAAACTTCAACGCCAGCTGTATCTGCCGAGCTTGGTTGGCACGGTATCTGTAACTTTCCCAAAATTCACACTGGTGATGTTTCCATTGGGGGTGCCGTACACGGGTGTGTTGAAGGCGTTAAACATCTCAGCGTGAAACTCGAGCCTTTTGTTCTCTGTAACTGGAAACTGGCGGAAGATGGAGAAATCGTAGTTCTGAACCCCATCGGCCCTCAGGACGTGGCGGCCGAGTGTGCCAAAAGTAAAAGCCGGAGGGATCGCAAACGCACTTGTATTAAACCATCTGGCAGGAGTGGGGCTTGAAAGGACAACATCGCCACCGATGTAGTTCGGACGCATGTAGCCAGTGTTCCCGGTGTTCGCAATATCGCCCGGCACGCTGAGATTGAACGGGATGCCCGATCGATAGAAGGCGATGCTGTTCAACTGTCAGTTGCCTACAAGATGGCCAAGCAACTTGTTGCTTGGATTAAACGTTTTCCCCGGTCCGATGGGAAGCTGATAGATCCAACTGATAGTCAGAACATGAGGCAAGTCAAATCCTGCCACGCTTCTGTCGCTATTAAAATTATAGGGATCTTGTGAGGAGTGGCCTTCGACACCGTACCAACCGGAGGTGGCAATATCGATTGCTTTCGACCACGTGCAGGAAACCATGTACGCCAAACCCGCCTTGAACTTCTTGTCTACAAGAAGCTGGAGGGCATGGTAGTTGCTTCGCCCCCAGCTTCGGTCATAGTAGGTTGGTGCGATATGAGGGAAAGGAGCCCTCGCGCGTGGATTGCCAGGTCCAGGAGTCAGAGCAACATTGTAGTAACCTCCGATGAATAGACGCCGGCTTCCTGAGCCCACATAGTTGGCAGAGAGCGTAGAACTCTTTGTGAGTTGATGTTGGATGCCTAGATTCCATTGCATGGAGTAAGGGTTTCGAGCGTTCGGATCCATGAACCAGGTGACCTGGTTAAACGGCGTGGGCGCAGGGAAAGGGCCTTCTGGGAAGGGATTCGTGCCGGTTCTATTCGGCAGCGTCGATTGGCTCAATTGGTTATTCAGGTTATTGGCAATCTGCCCTGCCACATCGGGCCAACTTCCTTGATAGTTCTGGGCTGTCTGGGTTACCCCGGCCCAATTATCAAAGAACATTCCGAAGGAAGCCCTTGCTGCAGTGTTTTGACCCAAGCGATAAGCCAGACCGACTCTAGGTTGCCAATTATCTGTGGAATCATGATAGATCTTGCCTCGGGGTTCCACTTCGACAAATTGAGGAAGGCTGCCGTCAGCTGTAGGGATGCAAGGTGCGCGTCCTCGCTGGTTGCAAGAGGGTGGCAGGTTTTGCACAAGATAGACACCTCGCTGCAAATCATAGGAACCCGTTTCGATTCCGCCATTCTCGCCAATGGAATCTTTCGCCCCGTAAGGTGGCATGAAGGTACGATCATAACGAAGTCCCAAGTTGACGGTCAGCTTCGATGTAGCCTTCCATTGGTCTTGAAAATAAAAGCCAACGACGCCACCCCAGCGCACAGTCTCATGAGCGTTGCGGCGCACAGCTGCATCGAAAACATTCAGGAGGAATGAGGCCAGCTCGCAAAGACTGCTCCTCTACTTTCTGCTTCGTGTCGTGGTGCCTTTGTGGTGAGAAATCCAGGTTAGAAGCCAGGCTGGGTGATCGACTTTCTCTCCACGACAGGGGCATATCGGGCAGCCTCTTTGGCAATGACTTCGGCTTTGCCAACGAGGACGAAATTGAGGCTCTCGAGTGGAAAATGCTGTTGGATGACACGCCGGGCATCGGCCAGGGTCATGGCATCAATCCTGGAATACATGCGATCAACCTCACCTGCGTCCAGCCCGTAGAACTCCAACTCCCCCAGCAGGGCAGCCAGTTGGTCGGAGGTCTCGATGGTTGGAGGGAACTGGCCCTTGATGTAGTTCTTCGCCGAATTGAGTGCCTCCTGGGTGATTCCCTGCTTATGCAACCGGCTCAATACCTCCAAAGTCAGGTCCAGGGCCTTGCTGGTTGTCTCGTTCCGAGTGAATGAGGTCACAACAAACGGGCCAGGAAGTTTTCGCAGGTCAAACCGGGAGTAAGCTCCGTAGCTGAGGCCAGAATTGATGCGCAGTTCTGAATTCAACATAGAGGTGAACCTGCCCCCGAGCAACGTATTGACCACCTGAACGTAGAGGCGGTCTGGACTGGAGCGCGCAATTCCCACATTGCCAATTTGAAAGTAGGTTTGAGTGGAATCGGGCTTGTCAACCAGCAGGAGGTGCTTTCCGTGAACTGGCTCTGCCGCCGGTAGTTCTGCGACTGGCACCGGCGCCTTGGGCCAGGATTCGAGCTGGCCGCGCAAGACCTCTTTGATTTCCTGGGAAGCAAAGTCACCAACGACAGTCAGAAAGCAGTTGCCCGGAACATAGTGCCGGGCATGAAACTTTACGGCGTCGTCTCGCTTGAGCTTTGCCAGCGAGATCTCGTTGCCTTTCATTGGGCGTCCGTAAGGATGATTGCCGTAAAGAAACGCATTGAAGTAGTCGCCAATCACGCCGCGAGCTTCGTCTTTGGCGGAGCGGATGTTATCGATCTGCTGAGCTGACAGCTTCGATACTTCATCCGCCGGGAATCCGGCATTGAGGAGGCAATCGGCCAGGAGCGCCAAGCCCGCCTGCAGGTCCTTTCGCAGGAACTCGGCAGAAATTCGCGTCATATCGGACCGTGTCTCCGTTTGCAGCCGGCCACCCATGAAATCGAGTTCGGCTGCAATCTGATCCGCAGTGCGCTGGGCAGTTCCTTTGCGGAGCAACTCCGCGGTTAGCCAAGCCAGACCTTCCTTTTCTTCGGGGTCTGAGGTAGAGCCAGACTTGACCAGGACCTGAAAGCTCACGATCGGAACCTCGCGCTGTTCCATCAGCAAGAGTGTCAGCTCATTGTTGAGCTTCACCTTCTGGAAAGCAGGCAGCTTGAGGTCACCAGTCGCTGCCATGCAAATTGGTGTGCTGGCACAAATCCAGTTCAACAGCGATCCCAGGACCGCAATAAGAAATAAGCGCCGTTGCAGAATGCTCATTGGCTTGAACTGCTCGTCACTTTCTTTCCGATGCTCCGGATGGGGGTTGAGCGGGCTCGGCCTCGGGTAGCAATGTCGCCACAGTGCAGTTGCCCGGAGAGAAGTACTTTTGGGCGACTCGCCTGACGTCCTCAGGAGTTACTTTGTTGTAGTCTGCCTCTGCGCTGAAGAGCTTGCGGTAATCGCCAAAGTAGATTTCATAGCGTCCGAGTTCGTCAGCCTTTCCATTGATGGTTTTCATGCGGCGGTAGAAGCTGGCTACGAGCAGGTTGCGTGCTTTGGCGAGTTCGTGTTCTGAAGGCAGCTCGGACTGCAACTTTAGCAGTTCCGCAACGAGGGATTTCTCCACTGCCTCTGGAGTAATGTTCTGCCGAGGTTGTGCCTTGACAATGAAGAGTGTGGGATCGAGGTTTAGGTCTATTCCTCCCGAGACGGAAAGAGCCAGCTGGTCCTTGTCGATCAGTCGCTGATAGAGCCGGGAACTCTGTCCGGAAAAAAGGATCGTTTCCAAAACCTTCAGAGGATAAAAATCAGCGTGAGCGGACTCTGTAACGTGATAAGCCAGCATGACGATGGGCAGCTGGGCAAGCTTCCGAACAGTCACACGTCTTTCTCCCAGCTGCTCAGGCTCACGAGTCGTGACTTTGGGTGGGGGCTCATGAGCGGGGATGATCTCGAGCTTCTTCCGTGCCAGGCGTAGGATCTCTTCCGCGGTCACATCGCCTGCCACCACCATCGTTGTGTTGCTGGGAGAATAGCCCATTTGAAAGTGTCGCTTAAGATCTTCCAGTTTCCAGTTTTCAATGTCCACCATCCACCCCACCACGGGCCATTGGTATGGATGAGCCGTGAAAGCAGCAGCCCAGAGCTGTTCCTCCAGTAATCCTGAGTTGTCACCGTCTACCGAGGTCCTTCTTTCGCTAGCCACCACACCGCGCTCTGATTCGATCATCTGGGAATCAAAGCTAAGATGCTCGATGCGGTCCGCTTCCAGATCGAAAATCAGTTCTAGTGCAGTGCGCGGGAACCAGTCTTGATAAACAGTCAGATCCTGGTTGGTGTAAGCGTTGTTCGAGCCCCCGGCAGCTTCCATCACGACGTCAAACTGCTTTGGACCATACCTCTGAGCGCCGTTGAACATCATGTGCTCGAAGAAGTGCGACAGTCCTGTAGTGCCGGGTCGCTCGTTGCGCGAGCCGATTCTGTAAAAGAAATAGAGGGCGACGTTTGGGATGGAATGATCTTCGTGGATCAAAATCTTCAAACCATTTCTAAGCGCCTCTACCTTAACGTCAAGGTCTTGGGAGATCGCGCCGCTGCAAGTCAAAACCCAGCACAGCAAGAGACAAGGAACGCTGCGCGAAAGAGCGCTCATCCGATAATCCGTTCTTCTTAGCCGGCCAGATTTGCCGCAGGCCAATTCAGTTAGCGGGCCGCCAAGATGTGTGTGCGTCGGACTCATTGCCACTCACTCCTCCTGCTGCCTCTGCGAGTCTGACTCCAGCACAGTCGGCAAGAGAAGCTTGCCGGCTAGAACGAGGCAAAGCTAAGCCAGTAGGTTCCACCCCCGCTAAACCCGACTCGCCAACTATTCTGCTTCACTTCTGTCTTCGCCCGGGCCGCTGTCCAGCGGCAGCCGGATGGAAAAGCGGCTGCCTTGGCCCAGCTTGCTCCTGACGGCCACTTCTCCCCCGTGTGCGGCGACGATGCGTTTGACAATGGCAAGCCCGAGTCCGCTGCCAATGCCGGAGTTTCTGGTATTGGCCTGGTAATACGGGTCAAAAATGAACGGCAGATCGTGCGGGGGAATGCCGTCGCCAGAGTCTACTACCTCAATCAGAATCCCAGGCTGCGCTTCCTCGGTTCCAACGCTTTCAGGCACCGAAACCTTCAGCAAAATATTGCCTCCTTTCGGCGTAAACTTCACGGCATTCGTCAAGAGATTGGTTACGGCACGTTGAAGTTTGTAGACATCCACACGCAGTTCCGGTGATGTCTCAGGAAGTTCAATCTTCAGCGTGATGTCCTTCCTGCGTGCAAGCACCTTGACTTGGCCGAAGGGTTCCTCAACGAGACGATGCAAGCTGATTCTGCTTTTGGAAAGCGCTACTGTTGTTGAATCGGAGCGGAAGATCTCCATGAGATCGCTGGTCAATTCGAACAGCTCGTTGCAGCTGGCGAGAGACTCGCGAATCAATGACTGATACTCCGATTGAAGCACCAGAGCATCACTCTCGAGCATCTGCAAGGTGACTTGAACAACCGACAGCGGCGAACGCAGGTCGTGCACCAGCATCGCGGTAAACCCAGCCTTGATCCTGTCCAGTTCCTTGAGCCTCTCATTGGCCTCCTCCAACTTGCGCGAGTGTTCCTGGAGATTGCGGTTGGCTTCATGAAGCTCGTCTTGCGCCTGTTTCAGCCGCAGTGTGGCCGTGACGCGGGCCCGAAGTTCGGAGTTAACGAAGGGCTTGACAATATAATCGTCAGCCCGACTGTCGAACCCTTCAATGATCTCGTTGGTCTGCCCCTTGGCCGAGACGATAATTACCGGAATATGACTGGTCGAGGGATCGGTCTTGATGTGCTGGCAAACCTGGTAACCGTTTAAGCCAGGCATCATGACATCCAGCAGCACGACATCGGGCTGGCTTTCACGAATCAGGCTGAGCGCTGTGGTGCCGTCTTCGGCCTGGATCAGATCAAAGTCATCCTGAAAGATCTCTTCGCAGATAGCGCGGTTCTTGGGATTGTCGTCCACAATCAGAATCTTTTGGCGTTTCAACTTGGATGTCCTCTGGAGCCCTCTAGAGAGTCAGAAGCTGCTCGTTCCCCATCGATGTCTGCGGCTCGTCCCACGGCTGCAGGGTGGGATGCTGTGACTGCTCTGGGGAGCCGCTGCTTGCAGCTCGCTGTTTTCCCAACCTGTCGAACCGCAGCTGCACGTCCCTAATTCATGTGTTCGACACCGGCTTGGATACCGATTCAGCCTGGTAGCAGGGTAGAGTGAAATAGAAGGTACTGCCCTGGTTCGGGCCGGGGCTTTCGGCCCAGATCTGGCCCTGGTGGGCTTCGATGATCCCCCGGCAGATTGAGAGTCCCAGTCCGGAGCCGCTGGCCACTTTCTGCACGTGCTGACTGCTCTGTACAAACTTGTCGAAGATCACACGGATTTCTTCAGGATAGATCCCCTGGCCGGAGTCACGCACTGCAAAGCGATAGCATCCATTTTCCTGCTCTCCCAGGACTTCAACGCGGCCGCCCTGCGGCGTAAACTTGATCGCGTTGCCCAGCAGGTTGATGAACACACGCAACAGCATCTCATAGTCGCCATACACCAGCCAGTCTTTGGGAATCGATTGCGAGTGCAGTGAAATTTGTTTGGCCTCTGCCAGTTGAGTGACACGATAACAGGCATCATCTATGACGACCCCCACTGTCAGGGCCGACCGCCGGTACAACATCTTGCCAGCTTCAATCCTTGAGAGATCCAGCAGATCATTGATCAGCGTCAGCAGCAAGGCCCCGCTGTCCTGGATTTCGAAAAAATATCTCTTCAGGCGCTCACGTTCGGCATGATCGGACCGCTCAAGACCAAAGTCGGCATAGCTCAGGATGGCGTGCAGAGGGGTGCGCAGTTCGTGCGAAATGCTGGCGAGAAACTCCGATTTGAGGCGGCTGGCTTCTTCAGCCCGATCCCGTTGCTTGGCCAGGTCCTCCTCCAGCCGCTTCCGCACGGTGCTATCCCGAACAATGGATTGATACAGCCCGGCGCCAAGGTTTACGGTGTTGATTTCAACCGGCACCTCACTTCCGTCTTTGTGCAACAACCTGACGGACTCCAGCAAACTGCCCTGCCGAGCGAAGGATTGGAATTTCTCCTCCAGCCTGCCATGGTCCGCAGGGATCACCAGCTCAAGGAAGCGGATGCGACGGTATTCGTCCGCGGAGTATCCCAGCAACCTCACTGCCATGGGGTTTACTGAGTCCACCATTCCATTCTCTTGAATGACGAAGATCGCATCGCCGGCCTGCTCCACGAGAGTACGGTACTTGGATTCTGAAGCCCGCACGTCCTGATAGAGCTCAGCATTGCGAATGGCCATGGCGGCCTGGTTGGCGAACGTGGTGAGCAGGGAGAGATCGCGTTCATTGAAGTCTGGGCTGGTGGGTTCCCGGCCCAACGCCAGAATGCCCACAACACGGTCACTCGACACCATCGGAACCATCATGAGCTGGCACGGAATCAAGATCTCCTTCAGCACAGGATGAGTCACTTTTTCCCGAATCTCCTCCCAAGCCAGGATACGGCTTTCGCGGCTCTCAATCACATGCTGGCTCAGGGTGTCCTTCAGCGGAAGCGTCAGCCCTTGCAGCTTGGCGGCTAGCCCGAGGGCTTGGCTGACATGAACGGACTGGGGGGCCCATTGGTAATCAATCAAAAACCCACCAGGGCAATTCAGCAACGACATCGAAGACTGCAGTATCAGCCGTCCCAGCTCTTCCCTATCCAGCGTGCTGCTAATGGCTGTACTGGTATTTTGCAGGGACTGAAGTTCCACATTTGTCTGCGCCAGGAGTTCCTTCTGCTCGGTAACCTCGCGCGTGCGAATGCGGACATTGGCCTCCAATTCCTGGTTCAGGCGGCGGATTCTCAGGACGCGCCATTTGAAGACTCCAGACACGAGACCCACAACCGCCACGAGTCCGAGAAATTGGAATACAGGCTTCTGATAAAAGAACGGAAGAATGTGCAGCGCGACGCTGGCCGTCTCGCTGCTCCAAACACCATCGCTGTTGGCCGCCTTGACGCTGAAGCGATACGTTCCCGGAGAAAGGTTCGTATACTTGGCAAATCGCAGATCTGTAGCCGGCTGCCAGCCTGGATCGAACCCTTCCAGGAAGTATTGGTAGCGAACCCGGCTTTCGTCGTGGAACGACAGGCCGAGAAACGAGAACGTTACCTGGTTTTGGTCCGGCCTGAGCTGTGTGAGATCCTCCGCCGCCACGGGTTGATCGAAAACTTTGATGCCGTCCAAATACACCAGCGGCGCCGCAATGACATCGCGGCGATAGCTGGGATCGCAGCGCGAAACTCCCGCGCTCGTCCCAAACCAAAGCTTGCCATCCCGTGACAAGAGGCATGCGCCAAGCAGCATTTCGTTGGAGACCAGACCATCCCGCGTGGTGTAGTTTCGGAAGCGCTCTGTAGCGACAGTAAAGCACGAGACGCCTCGGTTCGTCCCAATCCAGAGATCGCCGGCACGATCAAACTGGAGAAAGTGAATGACAGGATCTGGAAGCCCATTCGATGGGCCATAGTTCTTGAAAGAGGTGCCGTTAAAGCGGCTCAATCCGGAGTCAGTTCCAAACCAGAGCACTCCTTGGGAGTCTTCCGCAATGGCCGAAACCTTGCCTGGGCCGAGCCCCTCTTTCCGGGTGAAGTTGCGAAATACTCCATTCTCCAAAACGGTGACGCCTTCGTCAGTTCCAAACCACATTCGGCGCGAGCGGTCTTCAAAAAGGCTGTTGATCCTGTCGTTGACTAACCCGTCATCCGCTGAAAATCTCGTGAAGTGCTTGCCATCAAAGCGAGCCGCTCCTCCCCCGTAAGTGCCGATCCAGATTTTTCCCAGATGATCGCGGCGCAGGACTTTGAGGATATTGTTGGGAAGCCCATCACTGGTTGTGTAGTTTCGAAATCGTCCGGACTCCACGACGCTCAGGCCGCCATCGGTCGCGGCGAGAACTCGGCCGTCGGGTTCCACCAGGATGTCCTGCACGAGGTTGTTAGCCAGTCCCTGTTCTGTCTTGAAGTGGGTAAACTGCTTTCCGTCAAACCGGCAGAGTCCGCTATTGAAGCTGCCAAACCAAAAGTTTCCCTGAGGATCTTGCGCTATGGCGTGCACCGGTCCTCGGCAGAGACCCTGGGCGGAAGTGAAATTGACGAAGCGTTCTCCAGTCAGCTTGGAGACTCCTCCACCTTGTGTTCCAGCCCACAGATTGCCTTCTCGGTCTTCGAGCAGTGAAATGACGTAGTCGTCTGTAAGGCCGTTCTCCGTTCTATAGAGAGTTGTCTTGCTCTCCTCGATCTTGACGAGCCCCTGGCCATACAGTCCAAGCCACAAGGCCTTGCGATGGTCAATGAGGAGCGCGGCTACGTTGCCCCAATTATTGCCTTTCGGTGCGGCGACTGCGTGAAATCGTTGTCCATCAAACCAGCACGGCCCCTTGCGTGTTCCCACCCACAGCTTGCCTGCTTGGTCACGAATGAGTGGTACGACTCTTTCGTCCGGCAAACCAGCCGCAACGGAGTAGGATTGGAATTCTTTTCCGTCGTAGCGATGCAAACCACCCTCGATGGCGCCCATCCATAAGACACCGTCGTCATCAAGCACAAGATTCCAGATCTCGCGGGCTGCCAGCCCTTCAGCCTCTCCGTAGTTGGTGAAACGGCGGCCATCAAAGTAACTCAGTCCTCCACCACGGGTGCCGATCCAGAAATTCCCTTTCTTGTCCTCAACGATGGACAGCACAAAATCGTGCGGCAACCCATCTTTCCTGGTGTAACTCTTGAACTGCCCATTCTCAAGACAACTCAACCCTCCGGCGGTGGCAAACCACAATCGCCCTTGATGGTCCTCGTAGATTCCTCGGACCGAATTGTTGGCGAGGCCTTCATTGATGCTGAACTTTTTGAATTCAACTCCGTTGTAGCTGCAAACCCCTGTCGAAGTGGCAAACCAGAGGAGCCCCTTACGGTCCTGGTGGATCCTGAAAACGAAGTTGTCCGCGAGCCCGTCTGAAGCTGTGTAATTTCGAAACTGGTAGATCTGTGCCCATGACTCAGCCGTCAAGATGCAGGACAGAAAGGCCACGGTCGTGGCGTGTCCGAACACGAGTGCCACGGCCCGCCTGAGCAACGTCGCGAGGCAGCAGCCAGTCAGGATCGCGCGACTAATTTCCCCGTTGGAGCAGCAGCCGGAAGTCATGAAGTTGGCACGAAGTTGAGCAAAGGTTCAAGACCAAGTATTCGGGACCAGAGCACAAGGGCTCAAACGCGGCCGATAGCTGGGGAAAAGCAGAACGGCACGAGAACGCAGGTTAAGTGGAGTTGCAGGGGCTGGAATCGCTTGAAGCACAGTCAGAGGGATCAGTATCGCCGATTGCTCAGCCGGTTGATGTCGAACTTGGCCGTGTCGGCGATGGCCATAACTGCCATGACCCCAGCCTGGACAGGGTCGCTCACTACCAGGTCCGCCATTTCGGGAACACTACCTGCCATGTTTAGGGACAGAACGAGAATACCCCGGTCTTTCACCTCAACCACGGCTTTTGAGATTTCGCCACCCATCAGTGCGCCAGCCATGACCAAGGCCTTGGCTCTAGGTAGCCGGGCGACAGCCCGAACCGCCCCGGCCAGATTCGCTTCTCCAACCAAGGGGATCGTGTCGACCGAGATCCTCTCACCGCGAATATTGTGCCGGTCGGCTTCGCTGATGGCACCCAGAGCCACCTGTCCCACCTGAGCACCGCCACCAATGATGATGACGCGCTTGCCGTAGATCTCCTGGAACGTCTCCGGCTGCTGAATTGTTCTGACAACCGGTAGCGCTTCCAAATCACGGATCAACTGTTCCCGGTTCAGAACATCCTGCAGCTCCAGGTAGACGCTGGCATGGTCGCGAAGCCGGCTGACAATATCAATTGTGCTGATATTCGCTTTGTGCGAGGCAATCACCCGAGTCAGCTGAAACAACACGCCGGGTTGATCCTCGGCTTGGATCAATAGAGTAAGATCTGCGGAATTCACGTTAACCACCCCGTGGGTGGGAAGTCTGTTGGGTCGGCAGCATCCGACAGAACCGAAGCCTAAAGCATAGGGTGAGTCTAGTCAAGACAGCCGGGAATACGCAGAGACACAGGACAGTCGTTAGACCAGCGCAGGGAAGTTGAAGTTTCGAGTTGCAAAAGCTGAGGCAGGAACGGTCGGTAGCGCAGGAGGCGGACAACCAGAATCCCAAGGACCTTCGCGGACTGCTTGCCGGACTTCGGTCTGCACTTTTGCGGAACGGTCTCCGTCGAACCGGCAGGGGCTAATGCAGCGAACTGTCCAGCTTTCTGCCATCCATGGTATAGAAATTCGCGTCGGCTGGCTTCAGCTGAACCTGTGGACCGAAGGTTCTGCCCAGCGCGCTGTTAATTGCCTTCAGGACCTCTTCAAGTTGATCTGAGTTTTCCACCGTGCCGCGATAGACCTCTCCCCTCCGGCCATCGGACTTCTGAATGAAGTGGGCCCATTCGCAAGTCCCATCGAGCTTCTGCTTGGCAAGAAGCTTGTAAATTCCAACATTGCGGACCTCGGGCGCGATCCAAATGCCGGCAACCGTTTCGCCGCGCTCCACACTCATGACCGCAAATTGCCTGGCTTGTTGCAGGTTCATAGGGACTCCTTCGGAATCAAGCTTCCACAAGCGGCTTCGAAGGAATGGCGATTCGAATGAAAATGAGCTCTTCAAGCAGGGTATCACAGGGGGAAAGGACTTCAAGATTTTTGTCAGAGCAACAGCAGCAAAGGCTATTCCCAACGCCGTCTTACCACCAGCGATGGAAATGGTGTACGGGACTTTTCCCGGCGCCAACAGGAAAAGCGGTTCGCAGGGCCTGGGTCAGAAACTCGCGGGCTTGCCTGGCGGCAGCGTATGGGGAGAGGCCGCGAGCCAGTCCAGCCGCCAGCGCGGAGGCGAGAGTGCAACCCGTACCATGCGTATGTGGCGTGTCAATCCAGGGACCGGAGATGCGGTGCACTTCTTTCCCGTCGTCATAAAGATCTGCCACTTCGGCAGCCCTGGAGTCCTCAGAACGGTCGATTGCCAAGTGGCCTCCCTTGATAAGCACTGCCTTGGCGCCCATGCCACGAATGGCTGCGGCAGCTTTGCGAATGGATTCATCTCCTGCCAGCCGCATCCCTGTTAATGTTTCCGCCTCAGGGATGTTTGGCGTGACCATGTCGGCCAGTGGAATGAGCTGCTCGCACAGGGTTCTGACCGCTTCTGTGGCTAGCAGGGCATCACCGCTCTTGGCGATCATGACGGGATCCAGAACCAGCGGAACCCGGGGAAATCGCCGCAGCGTAGCGGCCACTGCTTCGATAATGGCGCTGTTCGCGAGCATGCCTGTCTTTATTGCGTTTGGGTGAATGTCAGAAAGCGCGGCTTCAAGCTGCTTGCGAACCATATCTGGCGAGATGGCTTCAATACCCGAGACCTGAAGGGTGTTCTGGGCTGTTACGGCAGTAATGACAGAGCATCCGTAGACACCCAGAGCGGCAAAGGTCTTCAGGTCAGCCTGAATGCCTGCGCCTCCTCCGGAGTCGGAGCCGGCAATGGTGAGGGCCTTGGAGATAGGCATAGGGTCGAGTCACCGCTAGCAAAGAGGCCGTCAAAAAATCGCCGTAGCGGCGGTCTGCGACTGCCAAAGTTCTTCGTCTGCAGTGTGCGGTTCGGCGCTCATAGAGCGCTGCTACAGGTTTTTCACAGCTCCAGAGTTGAAGGGAAGATAGGAGAGAATCGAAGCTAAGTCAAACTTGGACTGCCGCAACGTGCCGGCGCTTTAACGCGGTGAACCGGGATCTGCGGCTTGAAGCAGCGTAAGCGCACTAGGCATTGATCGAAGCTTCCGATGTGAACTGTGAGCGGCGTCAGGTTGAGGCACCTCAGGCTATTCCACGACTCTGGCGGTGACTACCAGAATCAGGGCGTTATTAGTTCCATCAACGATCGCTTTGCCGACAACTACCTTCTGACCTTCGCGGATATCCAAATCGGTAGCGAAACCCGTGTCAACAACTGTATACCCCGACGAGCCATTCGGCCTCACAGGAACCTGGGCGGTCAGCCGGAGGTTATCAACTCGTATGATCCGACCTTTCTCATCAGGCAAAAGGGATACGGAAGAGTATTGGAATGCGTACTGAGCCGGGCTCTCGTCCTGATTTAACCGAACAACACCCTTCACAGAACCGAGTGTCTTGTCCCGGCTGCGCACGATCAACGTGTCGAGCGTTTGGAACCCCTTGTAGGCAAAGGTGGCCTTAAGCTGCCTGATGACGCCTTCTAATTCGGCAGGAGCCGTGTTTACCGTACTCTCCTGATCCGACGCCATCAACAGATGGGCTGTCAGCTCAATGTTCTTGGGTGGTACATCGAGCCGTCTGATCGTTTCTTCGACGACTGGCAGCAATGCCGCGCGCGTGTTCACGCTAATCACACGCAAGTCCCGGTTGGGTGTGGCTAAGCCGAAAACACTCAGAGCCTGTGCCAAACTGTTAACGTTGACATGCTTGATTTCGAAGACCTTCAAGGCAGGCTGCACAGGTGGTTCTTTGGGGGTCGGGGACGCAGCCTGCGCCTTCGTCACCGGGGGCTTTGACGACGGCTTTTCGCTGGTCTGCGCCTGCGCCAGAACCCAGGACGCTCCACAGAAGAAGATGCAAAGCGAGTAGAGTCCAACTCGACTGAGCTTCTCCGATAGCTGTCTCATTTCACACTCTCCATTTCAATTGATTCCGAGTTTCTGATCCACCAGCCAAACGATGACAATGTTCGGATCATCGGTGACGAGTTTGATGACCAGCGGTTCCGGCTCTTGGGGAGCCAGCTCCACTGGGGGTTGATCGGGTTCCAGGATGCTTCCTTGTTCTAAGGGCTCGTCGGGTTCAGGTGCCACCACAGGAGCCAGCTCTGAGGGTGTCTGCACCCCAGCAACGTGCCATTCACGCCCGCCTGGCTGATGCTGCTCCTTCTTCGGAGGCGGCGCCTCGACGCGGGCTGGCGAAGCGAGTGACGGACCCGTTCCGGCACCGCCCAGGGGCTGTTCCACACTTGAGCTAACACCGCCCATCTCGACCTTCGGCTGGTCAACTCTTAACCGCTGCCAGACAAACACTAATCCCAGCACCAGTACACAGGCGGCAGCACCCAGGGGGCGCCACGCCGATGGGGCTGCCAGATGCAGCCGCCACCAAGGCCGGCGCCCTGCAGCTGGCCGCGAGATCTGCTGCATCACTCGGTGGCGTACCACCTCAAAGCTTGCAGGATCAGGCAGCTCATGAGCCAATTCTTTAACCATGCTCTGACTGGCTTGCAGCTCTCTTTGGAAGCGCTGGCAGGCCGGGCACTGCCCCAAATGCGCTTCGAGTTCCCGGACATGTGAAGGTTGAAGGTCTCCTTCAATGTGTAACGCAATCTGTGCTTGATAAGTGGTGCAGTTCATGACCGCCTCGAACGCCGTTCGATGAACTTCTTGATCTTCATGCGTGCGCTACTGACCTGAGAACGGACCGTCACCTCAGAAGAACCCAGAATGCCGGCTACCTCCCGCGTCGAAAGGCCCTCGATATCCCGAAGGACCACTGCTGCCCGCTCTTTTTCGGGAAGACGCTTCAGAGCATCGGACACCAGCCGGCGCTTTTCGGTGAGAGTCAGCTCTGCCTCCAGATCAGTTGCACTTGCAGGTTCCGGGATCTCACCACTCGCGCGAAGCTCGTCGAGTGACAAGGTGCCTGCTCGCATCCGCTTTCGTTGAATGTCCCGGCAAGCGTTAACTGTCATGCGGTAAAGCCAGGGAGGGAAGTCGCGGCTCTCCTCGAACCGATGCAGATATTTGAAGAGTCGCAGAAAGACCTCCTGGGAAGCATCCTGGGCATCCTTCAGGTCGCCCAGAATCCGCAGCGAGGTCATCAACACCAGCCGCTGGTGGAGAACGACAATCTTTTCGAAGGCGGCTGAGTTGCCTGCCTTAGCCTGTCGCAACCAGGTGGCAGTCTGTTCGTTGTCGGCTCGGGAACCGGAGTCCTGACTCGCATCCGCCGTCATGAGCAGGCATTCTCCAGACACTGGTTCCACCGCTGTGTCTCCGCCGCGAACGTGCTCTTCATAAAGGCAATACTCTATCTGTCAGGGGAGCGTTGAAAAGTATTTTGTGGGGGGGAGACTTTTGAGGCTCAAGCCATCCAGCCATCTTTCAACTGAATGATCCGGTTGCCATAGCTGGCATTGACGTCGGAGTGGGTGACTTGGACAATCGTGGTCCCTTCGTGGTTCAGCTTCCTGAACAGATCCATGATCTCCTTGCCTTGGCTGGAGTGCAGGTTGCCGGTGGGCTCATCGGCGAGGATGATTTTGGGACTCGAAATGACGGCGCGGGCAACGGCGACCAGCTGTTGCTGGCCGCCCGAGAGTTGATTGGGATAGAGGTCCTTTTTCCCGACAATCTGGAACCGGTCGAGCACATCGCACACCAGGCTCTCGCGTTCCGAGCGCTTGATGTTCCGGTAGGACAGCGGGACATCGAGGTTCTCGAAGACGGTCAAGTCGTCGAGCAGATGGTAGCTCTGAAAGACAAAACCCATGTACTTCTTATGCAACTCGAAACGATCTTTCTTTCCGAGTGTGTGTACGGCATGATCCAGGAAGAAATAGTCTCCGCTCCAGGCGGCGTCGTGCATTCCGATGAGGTGCAGCAGGGTCGATTTGCCCGCGCCTGAAGGGCCCATGATGGAGATGAATTCTCCCTCTTTGATGTCCAAGCTGATGCGGCGCAACACATAGGTGCGACTAGGGCCCTGCTCGTAGAATTTGTCGATGTTTTTGAGCTGGATCATTATTCTAACACTCCATGAGAGGAGGCTCGCCTGTAGAGCCTAGCCCAAGCAAGCTGCGGGCCAGTTCGACAGACGCCCAACAGAGGTGTTTCTATGGCTTTCCAACCTCGGTCGCATGCCTCAGGGCGCGATCATGCGCGGATTCGGGACCGAAGCGTTCCAGAATCGAACAGTCAGGCTGCCGGTCAGAGAAACGCAACCGTCTGAAGTGAAGTGATTTCGAAGCGTCTGCGGCAACGTGGATTGCTGCAATGGATCGTATCGTCAACCCGCACCAGATAAGACCGTGCTTTGGCGAACTTCATCCGATCTTCCTGTGTCGCGTGTGACGGAAGAGAAGCTTTCCTGGTGCGGCGGCGCCAGCGAACTTCATAGCTGGCGGCCTGCCGGCAGAATGGGCAGTGAAGATTGGCGGGCTTGAGTTCGTCTTTCTCGGTAAAGAAATCGCGCTCTTCCATGAAAGTTTTAGTCTGAAATTTCCACGCCAGTCGCTTCCAAAGTAACGACACGCTGCGGACCCTGGATCGTGGAAAGATTCGCTTTGGCCGACTGTTCTTCGGCGTAGTGCCGGGCCATCTCTTCTGAGATCGTTTGCTGAATGAGCCGGCCCTCAACTCGAGCTTTCTTTCCACGCGAGTCTTTGGGCACGAAGAATGAATAGCCTTCAAACTTGATGCGAATGGCCTGATCTCCCTCAGACAGCATTAGCCAGCAGCCCTTCATCTGGCAGACGTCGCTGATTCTGCCTTCCAGCAAAACTCTTTGAGTCTTGTGCTTCTCGGGGTTCTTCAAGGCTTCACCAAGGCTCACACTCTTCTTCAGCAGGATGGCCTTGCCAAAGGTGCGCGCGGCCGCCTGGAGCCCTAACGGAACGCAGGCTGTCGCCAGCCATGCAACCATGATGGCCCGGGCGATTCGGCAAAAGCCTGGCATGGAATTCATCCTCATGTTCGCGTAAGATGGAGCTGCCGCGACCGGAACGAAACTATAACAAGCCACTACCGAAGTCAATCCGCGGAGCCTCAATGAAGATTAGATTGGCGTACGGACAGAGCGGCCTCGACGTCGACTTTCCCGACTCCAATGTAGATGTCATCGAGCCTCGCTTCATTGGAGGGCTGCCAAACGAGCCGGAAGCCATCCGCAACGCGTTGCGGCAGCCCATCGCGGCCAGACCCCTCCGGGAGATCGCTGCAAGTGACAACACTGTCGCGATTGTTTTCTCCGACCGCACACGCCCCATGCCAAGCGATCGTGTGCTGCCCGTCATCTTGTCGGAACTGGAGAACATCCGGCGCGAAAATATCACGCTGATTAACGCGGTCGGCACGCATCGTCACAATACGCCGGAAGAGCTCGAGTCCATGCTGGGGCGGCGCATTGTAGAGAATTTCCGGATTGTCCAGCACCGCCCGAAAGACCGGGAGAGCATGGTGCGACTCGGTGTCAGCCGGTTTGGAAACGAAGTCTGGGTAAATCGCGAATTCATGCAGGCCCGGATCAAGATTCTGACCGGATTCATCGAACCTCACTTTTTTGCCGGCTTCTCCGGCGGGCCCAAGGCCGTCCTGTTGGGCGTCGGCGCTTTTGAGAGCATTCTGCGAAACCACTCGGCGCCGATGATTGACCATCCGGAAGCCATCTGGGGTGTCACCGAAGGCAATCCGATTCACCAGGAAATGTCGGAGATTGCAGAACTCGTGAAGCCGGACTTCATCGTCAATGTCACGTTGAACAAGAAGCGCGAGATTACCGGAGTGTTTGCGGGAGACTGGCGGCAAGCTCATGTACGCGGCTGTGCCTTTGCCAGGGAATGTGTGATGCGACCCGTGGAGCGCGCATACGACCTGGTGGTTACAACGAATTCTGGATTTCCACTGGACATGAATCTGTATCAAGCAGTGAAAGGGATGTCCGCCGCAGCCAGAATTGTCAGAGAAGGAGGAACAATCCTGGTTGCTGCCGAATGCTCGGACGGTGTTCCAACTCACGGGAATTTTCGAGACTTGCTGACCCGTGGTCAGACGCCGCAGCAGTGGCTCGATGTGATCTACACGGCGCCAGAAGTGATTCCCGACCAGTGGCAAGTGCAAATTCTGGCTAAAATCCTTCAAAGGGCTGACATCTGTCTGTACTCCAGCCTTCCCGAATCCGAAGTCCGGCTGGCACAGCTTAAGCCTGTCAGCGACATCGCGGCCTGGGTGCAGGACCTTCGCACAAATCACTGGGGCGCTAAGCCGCATCGCATCGCTGTGCTGCCTGAAGGCCCGCAAACCGTGCCGTATCTCGTCTAACAAACGGGTGTTAGGCGCCGAGCCCTTCGTCACTGGTTTCGCCAGAGCACCCATTTCTGATTTGTTCTCGACTGCGTCGCGGCTCGAAGGCCATTTGGTGAAGCCATCGGCGCGAATTCACGCGAATAAGTGCTTGCAGCTGGCACTGGCAGGACTATAATGACAGCACTCAATCACATCGCCTGAAATTCAGGCGCATTCAGCGTTGTCAGGCCTATGGAACGGGATCACCCATGAGAAGGAGGGTAATTGTATGGCGTACCATCTATTGATCCAGCCTTGGCGAACTTGGGTAGCACTGGGGATTCTGGCGGGCCTGACTGCATTGTGCAATTCTCCGTTACTGGGAAATCAGGCGAAGAAGGGCGAAAAGGAACCGGCGGCCCAGGCTCAGCCGCAGGAGGAGAGGAAGGACACAGAGGTTCCCAAGGCCCCCAAGGATGATTTCATGGTCCAGATTTATCAGACCCTGGACGAGAAGAAGGCGACGAAATTGACCGTCAAGGACAAGTACAAACACGACAAGACGGAAGAAGACGTCGAGCTGGTTCTGTCCTACTTCAATTGGGCCGTTTCCGATGACGACTACTGGAACCGTCAGATCACTTTGGAAGTCAAGACCACCGACGGATTCGTTGTCGAGAAAATCGTCAAGAGCGGTTTTGGCGATCTGGGCTATGTCAAAGAGGGCGACACGAAGACTCAGGATCTGTATCGCAAAGAGAAGATCACTGTGACCGGCGACCAGGCTACGGCCACCATGGCTGATGCCGCGATTGGCGACGCCGAGAAAGCACGATTGCGCAAGCTGCTGGAGAGGATCGTTCTGAAGAAATAGCTGCTGAGAATCCTTCATGCCGACTACTGATGTTTTGCGGCGACTGTTGGTCTTGTTTCTTGGACTGACAACTTTGCTGGTTCTTTTGCTGTGTGGACAGGCCACCGAACCGCAGGGCACGCCCGATATCAGCCGCTACGTTGTGAACAGGACATTGGGACCGATCAGCGTCGATGGTGTCCTCGACGAGCCTTCTTGGAAAGCGGCCGCCGGGACAGGGCCTTTTCGATTGAACGATGCCTCGGGCTTTCCGCAAAGCCGGACCGAAGCCCGAATGCTTTGGGACGACCAGAATCTCTACTTTGCGTTTGATTGTGAGGATGCGGATTTGTTCGCAACCATGAAAAACCGGGATGAGCACTTGTGGGAAGAAGAGGTAGTGGAGATTTTCATCGATCCTGATGGCGATGAGCGCAATTACATTGAACTGGAGGTCAACCCGCTGGGCACATTCATTGACCTATTCGTTCTGAAACCTGTTGTGGCCATCCCATATCAGAGTTACAACATTCCAGCGAAGTGGGCGGTCAAAGTGGATGGGACTGTTCACAATTCCTCGGACAAAGACAAGGGATGGACGGTAGAGCTGTCGCTGCCCCTGAAAGAGGCGGTTACGGCTCCGAACCTTCCACCCAAAGACGGAGACAAATGGCGGCTGAACCTCTACCGCATCGAACGGAAGCCTGCAGCGCAGTATGCAGCCTGGTCGCCCACTCTCAAGCCTTCGTTCCACACGCCGGCACGGTTTGGAGAAGTAACGTTTTCGCTCAAGAAGGCCGGCCTGTGACTGTTAGGCGGTGCGGCGCGCGCTCGCTGATCCCTCCGACCGGGTCAATGCCTTAGACTTTGCCTTATGGGCAGGAATGATCTATAGTTTTCGGGCGATTTTCAGAAGAGATCAAAGGGTTTTAGTTCAGACTACACTTCACCAAAAAGAGGGGGGCAAAACCCATGGCAGTTTCTTTTCAATCCAAGATTTCGGGCGAAGTTTGCGTATTGAGTCCGGAAGGAAAAATCGTCATCGGCGACGAAGTGGCTGCGCTACGCGAGAAGATCAAGGAGTTGCTGGAGTCAGGACACAAGAACATCCTGATCAACCTGGCCAACGTGTCTTATATCGATAGCACAGGCGTCGGGGCTCTGGTGGGCTCTTTTACGACCATCCGCAATCAGGGCGGCCAGATGAAGCTTTCCAACTTGAGCCAAAGGGTACGAGACATTCTTTTGGTGACGAAGCTGCTGACCGTGTTTGATGTGTACGAAAACGAAGCGGATGGAACCAAGAGTTTTGCGGCAAAGAAGTAGCCTCGACCTGTCTCGGACTCCAATCTATTATCAAAAGCCTGGTGAAACACATGCCAGGCTTTTTTGTTATGGGGTGTTGGATACTAGCCTCTCCTGCCACGTTTCTTTGGGTGAGCCTCCACAGCGCCTCTGCGATGTATAGTTGGGCTGGCCGACGCGGCAATCGAATGTTACGCGTTGCTTTCGATTCACGCACGAACCGTTACTAGCTGTCCTGTGTCGAGCGGCCGGCTGTAATCTCTATGAAGATGATTTATCGGACATCCGTGTGGCCGCGTTCCGGCTGGTCTCGAGCTGGCTGTACCCTTGGGCTTGCATTCTTGGCGCTGCCTCTTCTTTCTGCCCAGAAAAGGGACGCAGCCCGCGTGTCAGGCCTGGTCGAGCTTTATGGCCTGACTGCTTCCGTCATGCACGGTGAGGGAGACGAGTTTGCAGCCAATTTGCTGCTGGACTTCCTAAAGCCGAACATCCGAGCGATCAAGACTCTCCCGGCTAAGGGAAGCAAACCTCGAAACGACGATCTGGTGATTTATGTTGGAAGCTTCGAATCGAACCCTGCCGGGGCACAAGCGTTTAAGTCTCTTGGCTACACCCTGAACTGGGAGAGTCTTTCGGAAGGAAGCTTTGTGCTGAAGACATTCCGGAAGGAAGGCAAAACGACCATCTTTGTTACTGGCAAGGACCGGCTGGGAACACTTTACGCTGCTCAGGATCTGAAGAACTGCTATTTACGAATCGACATGGGCCGGGTGCTCTTGAATGAGCTCAATCTTGTGGAACGTGCCCAATTGAAGTACCGCTGGCTTTACAACTGGGACGATCGAACTAACTGGGAGCCGACGATTGGTGAAACCCAGCCAGCCGCAGACACGGCCGAGCGCGGCCGCAATCAGACCTACCCCAAGACTCAGGAAGCCTATTTGCGCGACGGGAAAAGGGTCTTGGACTTCATGAGCGAAAACCGCCTGAACGGCTTGATCCTGTGGGGCTTCCTACGGGACACCCACGGAGGACAGGCGGCAGCGCAGGAGCTTTGCCGCTACGCGCAGGAGCGCGGTGTTCGCATTCTGCCGGGTGTCGGGTTGACCGGGCACGGCGGGTTCTTCCACGAAGGTAATCACCAGTTCAACGCCAGCAGTTGGACCAAAGCCCACCCGGAATTGCGTGCAATGGATGAAAGAGGCAACTATCGTGACGGCGTGATCTGTCCTGAAAAGCCCGAGAATCGCACGTGGCTCCGTGAAGGCTTGCAATGGCTGTATCAGAACTTCCGTATTGGAGGTGTTAGCCTGGACGCCGGTGAGTTCTTTGTTTGCTACTCCGAGGATTGCAGGAAGGCTCGCCAGGCAATGGGGGGTAGTGATCCGGACTTTTTCAAGGATTTGAGCCGCGCTGTGAGCTTCATGGCTGTAGAGGCGCAAAAACTCGACGCCCAAACCTGGATTGCCTATCCGGCGTATGTCGGATTTGATATCGAATCGATTCAGAACGCAAGGGCCGGAACCTCATCCGGCGGCCCGGCCAGCAGCCGACCCTTCCCTCCGGAGTTTGTACGTCGCGTGCCCGATTTTGCGATTTGTCAGTGGGATCTGACTCAGATGCTGCAGGAGCGCTCCTGGCCATCTCCATTCAGGGCACCGTCCAAACATGGCGTGGGCCTGCTGCGCCGTGGTGGTGCCGGCTCAAAATCTAGCGGGGAACTCTATTGGAAGCGAATGGAGGAAGTCACTCATCACGCACTTTCGAGCAAGCTGGAAGGTCTGGCCACTATCGGTGAGATGTCGCCCGAGAATCCCAACGTCGAGTTGAACTACCTCACGTTTGCCGCACTCGCTTTCAACCCGGCTGCGGATCTAAACGAGCTGTTTCGTTTTCGGATCGCCAGGCTCTACGGGGGAGAAGAGCCTGCAAAAAAACTGATGAGGATTCTCGATCTGCTGGAGGATGAGACGGGCATGCTGCCGGGAAATATGGATGAGGCCTTGAAACTCGTGGGCCAGGCACAGGAGCTTTCAGACCGAAGCGGCAAGGAAAAGTGGGCGCGGCTCACTTCGTATATCGAGGGCTTGAAAAGGCAGTGATCCCAAAGGAACGTGAGGCCCGCTCGCCGTTGGCCCGACAGGGAGGCCGGTTCATGCATCGGGTCGCAACGAGTTACTCCCGAGTGTGCGCTATGAGTGGATTCAGTCTGAAGAAAAGTCTGAGCGCGGCCGCGGTGATGCTACTAGGTTGTCTCTTCTTCACACGGCTCGTTTTCCCCGCCAAGATTTTTGATAAGGCTGCCAAGAAGCAGCTTACGACCTACCTCTATGACATTTGCGAATGGATCATGGCCAGAGAGCAGGCTTCCCACGACGGCCAGATTCGGTCTGTCGCGGGAGATCCTTTCTCCCTTCAAGGGAACCTGGCGCGTGTGTTGATCGCAGGGTCGGAGTTGACGAAGAACGGATCGCGGTTTCTGGAGGAGGCGTTGCGCTGGTGCGACAGATTTGCCAGTCAGCAGCAGCGCGTCGTCACATCGCAGGGAAAAGAGGGAGGGTACTGGCCTTCAGCTCAAGCCGGAACGGTTGCCCTTGCTGAGAACAGCTTTGCAGCCGCTGCCCTCGCCCGGGCCTGCGAGTATGCGGACGCGGGTCGAAGAAAGAATTACCGGCAGGTGCTGGAGCGATACGCCTTGTTTCTTCTTGAAGGAACACAACTCCCTGGCCATTCGAGCCAAACCGGTTGGATCATCACCCAGGGAGATGACGCCGGGGCTCTGGGAACAGGCACTGAGAAAGCTGCCGCTCTCGCCAAGCCGTCGACGGCATCCACTGCTGGCGGCGCATCATTCTTCGCCCAACTCTACGCCGTGTCGCGTAACCGGCAGCACCGAGACCAGGCACTAAAGTCGCTCGAATGGCTCTTAAAGAATCGCCGGCCAAACGGCGAAGTGATCAACTTCACGGATGGAAAGGAGTCTGACGCCGCTGCGTTTACAGCCGTCACGCTTTTTGCTGAGGCGGTCCAGTCTGCGAGTTACCTTCTCGAAGATGCCAGTTTCAATGAGCGGCTGGGAACGGACCTGGAGAATACGGTGCGTCAGATGATGCGCATCCAGGCAGAGAACGGGCTCTGGGGCGAAGGTCCCGACCGTCGAGGATCTTCTGGAGTTGCAACTTTGCTGGCCTGGTACTATCTGAGCTTCAAAGCGGACGAGACTATTCCACAGTCGCTCGACAAGTTCTGGCAAAACCTGTCCAATCCGGTTCATGCGCAGTCCTTCGGTGTCCTGCTGCATCCCATTTCCACAGCGTGGATGGGGCTGACCACCGCGGAAATGATCAAACCAGGGATCACCTTCAAGAAGCAGTAGAGGGTGTTCTGCCCAAGGGTGCCAGTGGGAAGCAACAAGGCAAAGAAGTGAAATCGAGGCGCCGCAGGAGCCTGAGTCTTCCGCGAGCTGCACTCCTATGTCTTGGAAGCCGCGGACGGTAGCGAGCTGCCTTCGTGTCGAACGCAAAGATCGAAAGCGGCAGGAAGCTACCGCAGTCCACGAAGGTCATGATTCGGTCATCGTGGACTCTCATTATTTCCGCTTCAGAGTCTCCTCAAATAATTTGAAAATTCGTTTGTATTCGTCAGCCCAACTGCTGGATTCCTTGAAGGCGTGGTCTTCTACCGGATAGAGCATCACTTCGAAATTTGGCTTGCGCAATTCGATGAGGCGCTGGGCGAGGCGGATCGTGTCCTGAGCATGGACGTTGACATCCACAATTCCGTGGCAGATGAGGAGTGGATCTTCGAGCCCGTCCGCGAAATAGATCGGCGAACTGCGCCGATAGGACTCCTCATCGTTTTGAGGCAAGTTCAAGATATCGGAGGTATAGCCTTGATTGTAGTGTGCCCAGTCTGTCACGGGCCGCAACGCAGCGCCCGCTCCGAAGCTCTTTGGCGCCGTAAACAGCGCCATTAAGGTGATGAATCCGCCGTAGCTCCCGCCATAGATGCCGACACGCTCCGGCGTGGCGCCGTGCTGCCTGACAAGGTAGTCCACAGCATCCACATGGTCTTCCAAATCCTTGCCGCCCATGTGCCGGTAGATCGCCGTTCTCCAATTCCGCCCGTAACCCGCGCTGCCTCGGTAGTCGAGATCAAGAACGGTGTAACCCTGCTCCATCAGAAAGTGATGGAACAGGTACGGGCGGTCGTAATACGACCACCATCGATGGACGTTCTGCAGGTAGCCGGCCCCGTGAACGAAGATCACTGCCGGCTTCATAGGGTGCGGTTTTGGGGGAACGTAGAGCCTGGCTGGAACGTCAACGCCATCGCGGGCCCGCACTTTGATGATTTTGGGGTCAATCCAAGGGTAAGACTTGAAGGCAACTGTCGGGCTCTCGGTCAAAGCAAGCCGATCCTTCGGGTTGTCGCGCGGCTGGACAAAGAGTTCCCAAGGCTTGTTACTGAACGAGTACACATCGGCCAGAAAGCGTCCATCGGGGGAGACAGTCACCTGATGGTTGCCCGGCTCAGTTGTCAGTTTTTGCATCACGCCGCCTTCGATGGCCAGCGTGTAGAATTGCTTCACTTCCGGGCCGTCCCGGTTTGCGCGAAGGAAGAACGTGCCCTGATCCGGAGGAACCATGACATCCGATACTTCAAACGCGCCTTCCGTAAGGGCTTTGGGATCACCGCCGCTCCAGGGAACGGTATACAGATGAAGGAATCCGGTCTGCTCCGAGCGAAACCAGACTTTCTGGTCTTCGGCGATGAATCCGCAGTCCGACTGACGCAACACCCATGCTTCATCGCTTTGATGATCCAGTGAGCGACTCTGATGTCTTTCGACATCAATGGCCAGAAGCCATTGTTCCTTGTTGTCTTCGCGACGAGCCGTAACCACCAGCCTGTGGCCTTCTCTGGACCAGACAGGGTCGAGAAAACGAAGCTCCAGCTTTTTGGAGGCGCTCTCTTTTCCGTCGGGCTGAGCACCGGCTGGCGCGGTCACTTCGAACCATTCTCCGGTTTCGCTATTCAAGATTCGCAGAAAGGTTTTCTGGGCTAGGTCTCCCACTTTACTGCGACTCTTCAACGCCTCGGTATATCCTGAAAGAGTGACATAGTCGGAAACCTGAGCCGTGGCTTGGTCTTTGGGCGTTTCGGAAAGGACTACGGCCACGTATTTTTCATCGGCAGACAGAGAGAGACTTTCAACCTTTCTTTCTTCCAGAAACAAGGGCTGCGGACGTCGCGACTTCTTTCTCTCCTCGTCTTCTTTCTTTTTCTCTCCTTTGGTTTGCTGAGTGAACAGCAGCTCTGTCTGCTGATCCTTCAGAAACTTCCGCTGCCCTTCTTTCTCCAGCTTTTCCTTTTCGGCTTCCGGGTCTTTTCCAGAGCGCAGGTCGGTCAACTGGCGCAGCAATGACGGTCCTTCAAGAGGGAGCAGATACAGATTGTCCCCGCGCCGGAAGGTCACTTTCTTTGAGTCTGCGAGAAACCGGGGATCGCTCTCTGTTTCTGGCGAATCGGTGATTTTGAGTAGTTTGCGGGAATGCGTGTCAAGCAGATGGATGTCGCCCTCGAATTCGTACAGTGCCCAGCGTCCCGAACGGTCTCGGTCGGCTGTTGCCGGCGGCGCCGCCCCTTCCTCATCCTTCGTGAGCCGCCGGGGAGGGCCGCCTTTTCGAGACACTTCAAAAATGCCCGGGTCCCTTTCGCCCGGGCGCTTCCAGCGAAACCAGAGCCGCGAGTTGTCGCCGGCCCAGCTCACTTCACTCGGTGCTGTGCCTGCGAAATCGGGGCCGAGCATGATCAAATCGAGATCGAGAGACTTGATGGCGTGCTCGGTTCGATCGAACAAGTCCTGTTCAATCTTCTTCACGGCCGCAAATCCGCGATTCGCGTTGTTGCTGGGTTTGGCCTGCTCGGCGGGAATCTGAGAGAGAGAGACGCCGCTCGAACACAAGAGCAGGGCGACGACACAGAGTTTCAGCTTCGTCATTACTGGACTCTCGCGTTCGGTTATCGCTTGGGCAATGACACGATGTTGAGATTCCGGAAGTCGAGATCCGTCGTGGAGTCGTGCGCCTGAAGACTCAGCGTTCCTCCAGCCAGGCGGGCTTCCTTCCGGGCGTCGGTTCCTTCTGGGCGCGCGTCGGTAAAGTCGCTGACCTGAACACCATTGATCCAGATCGCGATGTGCCGGCCCTGCAACGCGATCGTCTTAGTAAAAAACTCATTATCGCTGGGGATCACTCGGCGTGCAGGTTGATAGTGGTAAACACCGCCTGTTCCGAAATCGACCGGTTGCGTCCGGTCCGCTCCCTTGAACTCGTTGCGGATCTGAGATTCGTAACCAGTCCAGTAGCCTCCCTTGTCTCCGCGAAAGAACACCCCGCTGTTAGGATGATGATTGGCATCTCGAGAGTTGGTGCGGATATCGAGTTGGAAAATGAAATCCTGGTATGTGCTAACCGTTTCAAGCTGGCCGGGACCGCGCTCGACATGGAGGACTCCCTGGCGCACAGACCATTCCGGTGTTCCATGGCTAAGGTCTGGGCTGTTCACCTTGTTCCAGCCACTAAGATCCTTGCCGTTGAATATGGGGCGAGGGCCGAGCGGCTTCAGCTTGAGATTTCGGAATTCAATCTTCTTGTCCTTGTTGTACTGAAGTCCGATGTGGCCGGTTGCGTGGGTTCTGTCCTTGCCTTTGAGAAGGGTCTTGCCGTCGAGCTTGACGATAAAGAGCTCTCCTTCGGCGCGTATTTCATAGCTGTGCCACTGGTTCGGCTTGGTTTTGACTTTTTTCGCCTTGAGATGATTTACCAAGCTGCCCGTTGTGAATTCTTTGTGCGCGTCGAAGATTTGAAGCTCGTAACCTGTTTGGTGAGGCTGGCCCTCCTTGGTTGATCGCAGAAACAAGCCGCTATTGCCATCGACGCCCGTCCGGTAGTCAGCTTTCAAAATGAAATCGGCAAACTGCGTATTGCTGGCCAGCCAGCCGTTTTCGGCGGACGAGGCCGAGAGGATGCCATCGGTGATTTTCCATTCTGCCTTTCCTAGAGATTCCCATCCAAACGTTGTTTCGCCGTCCCAGAGCAGAATCCAACCCTCCGCAACCTCCTTCGGGGTCAGGCTATTGGGTCTTTGCTGGGCAAAGAGTCCCGATGTAGTGAGCAACACCAGCAGCGAAAATATCCACTTCATGATCTGAGCTCCTCCTTTGATGTAAGCACATGGATGACGACGCGGGTCCTTCGAAAGTGCCGGCTCTTCATCCCGGGTTTTCCCTGAGAGGGTAGGCTCAGCGAGAGATGAAGCGCAAGCTTGAAACGCGCTCGAGCCTAAACAAGAGATTTCGAGTGATGATGTCGTAATTATAGTAGGGCAGGGAATAACTCGCCGAATGATGAAAACAGTTTCTTCGCTGCGATGTTAGACACTGGAAAGGAACGGTCGCGCCCATCCCGTAACAGGGACTTTTACCTCCTGGTTTCATCCGGCCAGTGCGCGGGAGATGGCTTCAAGCAACTGCGCCCTTGAGAAGGGCTTGTAAAGAAAGTGGGCCTTCGTTCCCTCAAGGAGGCGCTGGGACCGCTCACTAGCTGAGTCTCCGGTGATGAGAATCATGCGGCGGGCAAGGCCGGGATTCTCTGTGGACAGCTGTCGATAAAGTTCGGTGCCGCTCATTCCAGGCATCTGAACATCGCTGACAACCAGCTCGAAATCTCCCGCGCGGATGAGCCGCAGGGCTTCGGCCCCGTCCGAGGCATGCACAACACGCGCCTGCAAGGGCGTCAGGAGATTGGTCAAGAGCTGGGCGAGCGCCGGCTCATCTTCGACAACCAGAACGCTCCTTCCACTCAGATTCGCCGTCGCAGACGTTGAGGATGCCGCCGCTGGGGCAGGCTCCGTGCGCTGGCGAAGATGCAGGCGGACGCGGGTTCCTTGTCCCAAAGTCGAGAGGATATCGATGCTGCCACTGTGTTCTTTCAGAATCGAGTGGCAAAGCGTCAGGCCCAGACCAGCCTTTTTCTCTTTGCTAGTCGTAAAGAACGGTTCGAACACATGAGCAAGAGTATCCTCCGGGATTCCGGGACCGTTGTCTTCCAGCTCGATGACAATCTCGCCGCCTGCCACTTTCGTGCGGACAGACACCGTGCGTTTGTCCCCCCGATTCTCAAGGGCGGCACGAGCATTCTCCAACAGCTCCAGCAGGACTTGGCGCAGCCCCTGAGCGTCACCGGTGACGGCCAGCACTCCCGGGTGCAAATAAGAAAGCACTTCAACGCCACTTCCAGCGAGCTCAGCAGCCTTGCTTTCCAGTGTTTCGCGGACCAGAACATTGATGTCGACTGGATAGAGGCCCTGTGAAGGTCTGCGCACAAGGCCGTTCAACGTGTGCAACAACTGCTTGCAGCGCTCGGCCTGACGGTGGATGTGCCCGATCATCTCTTTGGTCTCAGCATCGAGATCACGGCGCATCACTAACTCCGCGTACCCCAAAATGGCCGCCAGAGGATTGTTGAGCTGGTGGGTCAATCCGGATACCAGTTGGGCAAAGGAAGGCATGACTTCAACTGACTTGTCGGGAGGCTTCGTCATAAGCGTTCCTGCGAACCAAAAGCCGAGCAGCTTGCAGACTTGGGTCTAGATGCGGAAAACTCCTCTCCCTTGGCTTCAGTCATGTTTTGTCGCGTGTCTGGCGACAAGGAGATTTCGCGCTGTTGCGGCAGACTGGCCCGTGTCTCGGGTGAATTCTTGACCATCACTGGATCATAATGATACAAGAAGAATCAATTTTTTGGGCGAGTAGCTCAGTTGGGAGAGCGCGGCGTTCGCAACGCCGAGGTCGAGGGTTCGATCCCCTTCTCGTCCACCAACGCCTCAGTCTTGTGATCCCAATCCTCTGAACGATGTTGCTTAACAACCCATCCAGGGTTAGTTGAGCAGCAGCTTCTCCAATGCTTCAGCCGTCGTTGCAGGCGCCTGGCAAGTATAGTTCCGGCAAACGTACGCGGCTGGCTTGCCTTTAATCAAAGTCTTGCCCGCAAGCAGTGGAATCTCAGATTCGTGTGAGCCCTCCTGCACATACACGGGTGCTACGATTTTGTTTGGAAGGTATCGGCCGTGAATGGTCCGATGAAGCTGGCTGGTCCTTGGGTGATTGTTCGAACCGGCCACGACGATCTCCTGCACTGGGCCGATAAAAAAATCTGCTGCTTCCAGCAAATATCCAAAGCCTCCTGGGTGGCGTTCCATGGCAGCTTTCATGCAGCTGAGGTTTGCCTCCGCTTTCTCACGCAGACTGCTCCGGCCCGTCAGGATCGACAATCGCATCAGATTCAACACTGCCACCGAGCTTCCGGCCGGAGTGGCGTTGTCATAGAAATCACGGACCCGGGCGATGAGCTGTTCGTGGTCTCGTCCAGTAAGGTAAAAGCTCGAGCTGGCTTCATCCCAAAACTGATCGAGCAAGGTTTCGTTGAAAGCCACGGCTTGCCGCAGCCAGTCGATCTTGCCTGTGGACTCGAAAAGAGCGATCAAGCCTTCGATGAAAAACGCATAGTCCTCCAGGTAGCCATTCAATTTGGCCTGGCCGTCCTTCCAGGAACGCAGCAGCCTGCCGTCGCGGGCCAGGTGGTCGGCAACAAACCGAGCATTTTCTTCAGCCACCCGAAGGTAATCCTCGCGAGCTAACACGGCAGCTGCGCGGGCAAAACTCACGAGCATGAGGCCGTTCCAGCTCGTCAGAACTTTTTCGTCGCGATGCGGCTTCACGCGCGTCTCGCGCGCGGCGAAGAGATGTTTGCGACAGCGCTGCAGCAGCCGCTCGAGCTCCTCGGGGGGCATCTTCTCCTCTTCAGCTAAGCGATGTAGTGGTCGCGGCAGGTTCAGGATGTTCTTCCCCTCGAAGTTGCCGCTGCGAGTCACATCAAAGGCACGGCAAAACACCTGGGCGTCAGGTGTTCCCAACGCAGCCTCGATTTCGGCGGGTTCCCAGACAAAGAATTTTCCTTCCTCGCCTTCGCTGTCGGCATCCTGCGTTGAATAGAACCCCCCTGCCGGATGAGTCATTTCCCGAATCACATAGTCCAGTGTCTCTTCCACGACCCGACGGTAGAGCGGATTCCCGGTGAGCTGGAAAGCATCGAGATAAACCCGGGTCAGAAGCGCGTTGTCGTAAAGCATCTTCTCAAAATGCGGCACCAGCCAGCGGCCATCTACCGAGTATCGGTGAAACCCGCCCCCGAGCTGGTCATAGATGCCGCCACTGGCCATTTTGTCCAAACTCAATTCCACAAAATCAAGTGCAGGTTGCAACTGAGTGCGATGGTAGTAGCGCAAGCAGAAGGACAGATTCATCGACCCTGGAAACTTGGGAGGTCCTCCGAAGCCGCCGTGAACCAGATCGAATCGCTGGGCGAGATTACGGAAGGCTGCCTCCAGAGTTCCCATGGCAGGCACTCCTTGAGGATCGGGCAGATAGTTCATTCCCTCCAGGCTTTTGACGATGTTCGGTCCGGATTCTTCGATCTCTTTCCTGCGGCTGCGGTAAGCGCTGGAAACGGCTTCACACAGCTGCGGAAATCCGGGCCGGCCGTAGCGGTCGTCGGGCGGAAAGTAGGTGCCTCCGAAGAACGGCACCTGGTCAGGGGTAAGAAACACGGTCATCGGCCAGCCGCCACTGCCCGTGGTCATCTGGACGTAGCTCATGTAGATCGCATCCAGATCCGGTCGTTCCTCTCGATCCACCTTGATGTTGACGAAATGCCGGTTCATGATCGCCGCGATCTGCTCGTTCTCAAACGACTCGCGCTCCATCACATGACACCAGTGGCACGCCGAATAGCCGATGCTCAGCAGGATGGGTTTGTCTTCAGTTTTTGCCAGTTGCAGAGCTTCTGCATCCCAGGCATGCCAATCGACGGGGTTGTGCGCGTGCTGCTTCAGGTAGGGACTGGTCTCATGAATCAGCCGATTAGTGAACCGGGCAATCTTTGTTTCTGCTGGCAAAGTCATGGAAGTGACCTTCAGGTGCGGGTGCGCAAAGATAGACACTATCGTGGTAAGCAAAGCCAGGTCAAGGCGTGCGTGCACATTTCGACCGACTGATCCGAATGGCCAGCCCCTCCGTTCCAAGTCCAATCGAGCAGTTAGTTGTGTTCCGCTGATGCCGATGCGGGTGTCAAACTCGACGCTGCCAGGGGCTGCCCAGGATCAGGAGAGATGGTGAAGGCAGGGCTGATGGCGAGACTATGCAACCCCCTTGCACCTCATTGGCATGATCGGCCAGGCGAGGTTGTCACCCTCCAGCCTGAGCTGATCCACGATTGCTACCAGGCTTTTCACTCAACTATCTCGGGCTTGCGGGCCAAATCCGGATCACGTGCCCACCTCCGGAAGCGAGCCTGGCAGAGATTTGCGTGGATCTGGTCACGTGCATTCCACGGACCTGAACGTTGTTGGGCTCGGCGCCGTCAGAATGGATTTCGGCCTGGTATTCACCGGGCGGCAGAAAACTCAGAGCGATGGTCAAGGTGCGGGCATTCCAATCGCTCATACTCCCGACGTACCAATCTCTGCCGTTGCGCCGGGCCACGACGATGTACTCTCCGACCTCACCCTGCAAGACGCGACTTTCATCCCAGACGGTTGGCACCCGCTGGAGAAATTCGAATCCAGTTTGGCCGCGGTAGGCTTCGGGGTAGTCGACCAGCATTTGCAACGGGCTTTCGTAGACCACATACATTGCGAGTTGACGGGCACGAGTGCCTTGAGCCATCGGTTCAGCCTGTCGAGCAGCAAACTGTTCGCGGCCCGCGTTGTGAAATGCGCCCGGAGTAAAATCCATGGGTCCAGCGAGCATGCGCGTGAACGGCAGAGTCACTTCATGCGTTGGATCACACCTTCGGCCGGTGCGGCTCCATTCAAGTCCCAGCACGGCTTCGCGTGTAATGAGATTCGGCCAAGTCCGCTGGCTGCCATCGGGCTTGAAGGCTCCATGGAAATTTACGAGAAGCTGATGCTGGGCAGCTTGCTCGACGACCTTCTGGTAAAAATTCACCATCAGTTGATCGTCACGGTCCATGAAATCGACTTTCACACCCGCGATGCCCCAGCTCCGGTACAACGGGAATGCGCTATCGATCTGCGAATCCAAATGCTTCCAGTTCAGCCAAAGCAGCAGTCGAACGTTTCGCGTGGCGGCATAGCGACTCAAGCTGTCAATGTCGACACCCGAAGTGCATCGAGTAATATCAACCTGATTCTTCTGATTGAAATACCAGCCTTCATCGATCTGCAGATACTCCAGATGATTTGCTGAAGCAAAATCCACGTAGTGCCGAAGTGTTGCGTCGTTCATGCCAGCCTTGAACGACACCCCCTTTGCAATCGTCCCGTTCCACCAATGCCAGGCAGCCTTGCCGGGCTTGATCCAGGAGGTGTCAGACAGCGCACAGGGCTCGTTGAGGTTCGTGAGCAACCAGTTGTTTTCGATAAGCTGGCCGGGAGTGTCAGCCACAAGCAGCACGCGCCAGGGTGTTGTAAAGGGAACCTGCAGTCTGGCCACGTGCCTGGAATCATCAGGAAGCGGCGATAGCCTGCTAATCAGAGCCTCAGGGACGGCTGCAATACCTGAGAGATACATGCCGGGATAGTTGCGGATGGCAGCTTCCATCAGCCCGATCCAGACTCCAGTCGCACTCTTGATGAGCATCGGCAACCCGAGGATTGAATCTGGCTGCACTTCCCACAACTGCATGGGGAAGTACTCCTTTTCGTAGTTGCTCGTGAACGTGCCCAACGACTGGCCCCAGGCCCTGCTGCCGGTTGGAAAGTGGAAAGTGGTGTCTTCGCTGGCAAGGGTGATTCCTGAAATCCCGGACTGCTCGGGCACTTGGTAACGAAAGGCGAGGCCTTCGTCATAGGCCCGAAACACCAGGTCCAGTCTGCGCCTGAGGCCGCTGGTCTCCTTCAACTCGATAGTCAGCTGCTGGCAGTGATTTCGAACGGGTCGTCTCGGGCCGTGGACTGGCAGGTAGCTCTCGTCGAAGGAAACCGTGCGGGTTGCGGCAATCTCCAGGTTTGCCGCCAGTGCTCCACTGTCTTGGAAGCGGAGACCCAGGCTAGAGTCCGGCAATAGCCGCCTTCCATCAAAGGAGACCGAATAGTAGGGACGCAGTCCCTTTGGGTAGGGAAGGGGATTGGACTTCAGCGAAAAATGCACGCTGAGGCGGCGATGCGGCGAGGTCGCAGTGACCTCGTTGGGCGGCGGAGAACCGAGACCGTGGATTCTCATTGCAAGGACAAGGGCCGGCAAAAATGCCTTGCCGAAGGCCTTGCCGACAAATCTGGCATCTCCGGGATCCGCCTGAAGGTTCCTCCAAGATCCCGGTATTTTCGTTTCATCCTCGTTTCGACTTTCGACTAGAATTGGAGCGGCATTCATTTAGCAAACGAGGGCTCGCATGAACAACGACACATTGAGAATTGCAGATCGGGAGTTTTCTTCCCGGCTGTTGGTGGGCTCAGGCAAGTATGCCTCTTACCAACAGATGGTACAGGCCTGGGAAAGCTCCGGCGCAGAAATCGTAACGGTGGCCGTCCGGCGCGTCAACCTTTCCGACAAAAGCAAGGAATCGCTGCTGGATTGGGTCGACACCAAAAAGTATTTCATTCTGCCGAACACAGCCGGCTGCTACAGCGCGGAGGAGGCCATTCGAGCGGCGAGACTGGGACAGGCAGCGGGGCTGTCGAACTGGGTCAAGCTGGAAGTGATCGGCGACGAGAAAACGCTTTTTCCAGACAACGTCGGCCTGCTTCAGGCCACCGAGACGTTAGCCAAAGAGGGTTTTGTGGTGCTGCCCTATACCAATGACGACCTGGTGATGGCCAAGCGTCTTATCGACGCGGGTGCGGCGGCAATAATGCCGCTGGGAGCTCCCATTGGCTCGGGCATGGGCATTCAGAACGTGGCCAACATCCGGATCATGCGGGAGATGATTCGGGCAGTGCCGCTGATCGTGGATGCCGGAGTCGGGACTGCTTCCGATGCGACCATTGCGATGGAACTGGGGGCAGACGGTATCCTGATGAATACGGGTATTGCCCAGGCGCAGGATCCGATAGCAATGGCCGAGGCCATGAATCACGCCACGCGCGCCGGACGTCTGGCATATCTTGCCGGTCGAATTCCAAAGAAACTGTACGCCACGGCGAGCAGCCCGCTGGAAGGTGTTGTGCGGAACTAGAGATGAGTTTGACCGATTGTGGCGGGGGAGTCCCCTCACTCTCAGCTGACCCTACCACTCGCTGTAGGCTGTCCCATCTGTGGAGGCTGCGGTCGAGCCGCTGTGGACGTCGAAGATTCCCGTTTCGGTTTGCTCAGGGAAAAGGCTGACGTCTTCCATGACTACTTGCCAGGTATCGTTGCGGTCGGTAATGGGATCCTTGGGTAGGGAACGCAGGTAACCGGCACTAACCAGGTCGTCGAGGGACTGAGGTGCTCTAAGCTTGTCGGCAGTGTACTGGTCGATGAGGGTCCTCAGAGTATGCAAGTTGCTCCGCAACACAGCCTCCTTCGAACGCAGGATTGCTGAGTTTGCAATCGGTATCGCCAAGCTGACCAGGATTGAGATCACCGTCAGCACCATCATCAACTCGATGAGAGTGAAGCCGCGCGCCCGGCGCGTCCCACTGTATCCGCCGACAAACGCGTGGCAATCTCCTGCTGCAAGAGTTGCGGGAAACTTTCTCAAAGCGTCCACTCCCTTTTCGACGGCGACAACCCTGGGTTTTCGTCCTTGCTGATACGGCGACACGACAGACAGGGCTCTCCCGGAGACGTGGATGATCTGAGAGTCACGGTCTTCAACGGCGACGTGCTAGCACCACTGATGTCCTGTCGCATTCTGCCCTCCATGCTCACTTGCCTTGCTCACCAGTCTGAGTACTTCGTCCCGTCCAACGCTGTTGCGGTGTTCTTGGTATAGACGTCGTACACATTCTGGCCGCCATAGCTGTTCGAGTCTGGGCTGTCTTGTGAGGACCGCATTCCCCACTCCGTGTTGCCTGACATGGGATCCTTCGGAATCCGCCGCAGGAAACGCAGTTTCTTGTCCACTGCGTTCAGCTGAGTGACCCCTTTCACCAAGGTTTCCAGATCGGGCGGATAGCCATCTGAACCAAACTTCACTTCGACAAAACCTCGGTCCGAGGCATCTTTGTAACGGTCGATGGCCTCTCGAACCTCTCGCAGGGCCCGCCGCAGCTCGACTTCTTTCTGCCTCTTGATCGAAACCCGGGCTAACGGGAGCGCTGCCATCGAGAGGATGCTGATGATCGCAACAGTGAAAATCAACTCAACGAGTGTGAGACCACGCTCGTGATGGTAGATTGCGGACTGAGCATTGCGGATTGACATCAATAGCACACGGCAAGAAGCCGAGGGTGCAGGACAACGGACGGTGGACAGGCGTCCACTATTTTACCGTGACCTGTGTCCCAGAGGAACTGGTAGGCTGCGCGACCTGAGCCCCATCCAGGACGCTGGCTTGGCTGAACGAGATCGCCGCGACGCCTGAGCCCACGGCCTCAAACTGGAGGTTGGCTGCCACACCGTTTCCACGGACTCCGCCGTCGCCTCCAGGACGCGTTATAGACACCGTCGCTTTGCCAGCTTCGTTGTCTATTTGAGGTGACACCGAGCTGGTTCTGCCAGACTGGCTCATGAAACCGCCGTCCTCGACCGACAGCAGCTTCACTGCCTTCGGATCGAACGCTATGCTGAATGCAAGCTCAGTGGCATTCTGAGCATTCTCAATGAGTGCTGAAACCGTGAATCGCGAGCCTGAACTCACTTCTGGCGAGGGTGTTGCCAGCTTCAGGAATGCCAGTCGGGGCACGGGAAGCTGGGCTGGCTGTGCCGCCGCAGGAGGCGCAGCGGGCACCGCGGCGGGTTGGGTGGGCGCGGGTTGAACGGGTGCAGGTCGAGTCTCCGTCGCCTTGCCAGTTCCTAGCTGGACCGGCTTGCCAATGAAGCGTGGACTAATGCCAGAACCCAGGATGGCCAGTGTCTCGAGGTCGGAATCCTGGAAATCGGGCAGCCTGACGATGTGCGGCGTGATGACGATGATGATCTCTGCTTCGCTGCGTGTCTTGGTTTCCGTTGAGAAGAGGTACTTGAGCAACGGGATCTTTTCAACGCCCGGAATGCCTTCCACTGAAGTGCTGTCCGCGTCGGTGATGATACCGCCAATGATGCTGGACTCGCCTTCCTTGAGCCGAATATCGTGCTCGATGTCGCGGTTGGTCAAGATCGGATAGCGGTTACCGCTCAGCGTTTCAAAACCGTTGATCGACTTGATCGCCACCTTGATGTTCATGGCGATGTCCCGGTTTAACAACACCCGTGGAGTCAAATCCAGGTTGACACCGACGTCGATAGTAGTGAACTGCACAACCGGCGATCCGCCCACCGTGCCGCCGAAGGTCGGCTGAAAGCTTCCCTGCGCCACAGGCTGCTGCGTGCCGATGCGCAGTTTAGCGATCTTGCCATCTGAGGCCCGCAGGCTGGGATTCTGAAGAATTCGCGCGTTGGTGCGATTGGCTCGCAGTTGCGCCGTTGGCAGCGTGATGCTGTAGTTGCCACTGCCCAGCCGCTCGAGGTCTTTGATCGACATGCTTGTGCCTGAACCTCCAGGCGGATTGGAGGCGACGAGACCCGTGGGAAAGGACGTCCCGAGAGATCGCGTGTACGAGCGGTCTACTTCCATCACCGCGACGTCAATCAACACTTCGGGTTTGGCCTTGTCCACAGACTGAAGGATGCGCTCCGCCATCGCGATCTTGTCGGCCGTATCGCGGATAACGATGGCGTTTTGTGCATTGATCACGCCGACTTTGCGCAGGTCGAGCAGGGTCCTGAGTGTGTTGAGCACCTCCTGGAGATCTGCAGTGGCCAGGCTGTTTCCGAGGTAGAACGTTTTGATGATTTGCTCTTCGTAAAACTGCCGAGTTTGCTGGTTGTCGTTGGTCACAATGATCGTGCTTGGGTTGACCACCGCCCAATATGTCTTCGTTTGCAGCGCCACCAGGTCGAGCGCTTCTATTACGGTGACATTGTTGAGGTCAACCGGAACCTGCGTGGTCAGCTTGTTACCCAAGTCGGCGTCAAATATGACGTTGATGCCGCTGATCTTGGCAATGGACTCGAAAGCACGCTTCAAGTCTCCAGTCAGTTTCAATGTGATGGGGGTTGTCTGGGCTGAATTAAGTGTGTCGCGAGGCGACGTTACTTTGTTTTTCTCGACAACCTCGGCCAGTTTGCGTCGTTCTTCTTCTAACCGCTGTTGGCGCTCCAGGATCAACTTCTCGGTCGCTTGAATCTCCTGGACCGCTATGACATTGGATGGGTCGATTTCAGCTGTACGCCGGAATTCGGCGAGCGCTTCTTCAAGTTTTCCCAATTCCACGAACTTGCGGCCCAGGTCGAGATGGGCAAACGCAGCCTGGCCACGAGCCCGCTCGAAATAGAGGCGGTACTCATGGTTTTTGGGATCCTTTTGATAGGCCTCCTGGTAGTGGACTACCGCCTCGTCGTAATTGCGAAGTTTTTCGAACTTCTTGCCGCGCTTGAAGGCGCTCGAGGCAGCGCAACCTGAGACCGCGATGAGCAACAAGAAAGCCAGGAAGGAGTGCAAGGGCAACGTTTTCTGCTTAAACATCATGCGTTTAGATCCCATCGAAGATCAAAGAAGAATCTGACGGCAGACCCCTGAGGCCTGATTCCATTCTGCAATACTCCACTACTGGAGAAAGCGTGGGCTCGATTCTAGCCAAAGGCAGCGCAAGTCTAACACAAGTCCGCAGATAGGATTCGGGCGGGAGTCCTATCGAGTGAAATTGACAATCACATTTCCCGTGGGCTAGACTCGGCCTTCAAACGTTGTCGGCAAAAAGGGAGCCAACATTTAGGTATCCAAAGTTGAATGTTCAGCTTAGGGCGCCCGTGCCAGCCTGATTCTCTTCGATGAGCCTTCGCTTTCCTTGGCTGCTTCCTCCAGGCAGCTTTAGTTTTCCGCTTCTCTTATGATTCAAAGGAAATACCGAATCGCTACTTTTATTTTCGCTTCGCTGGAGTCTCTGGTCACTCTGGTGTCTTTTCTGGCGGCCTTCGTGCTGCGGGCCAACCTGCCGCTGGACTATTTCGGCCAGGTTTTTCCCTTTCGTGACTACGTCGGCCTGCTGGTTGTTGTACTGCTCCTTTGGAACCTCCTGTTTGCGCTGATCCGCAGTCGCAGGAACGGTTTTGCTCAGGACTGGTTTGAGGTCATCCAGGAGGTTTCGCTCACGGTTTTTGCAGGCACCGTCCTGATCAGCGCGGCTATCTTCGTTTTGAAGTATGACTTTATCAGCCGTCCTTTCATTGCCATTTTTGCGTTGCTGAACTTCCTGTTCCTCTGTGCGTTCCGGCTTTACGCCAAGACCGGCGTTAGCCAGTTTGCGAATCTGCTGGATGGGGAGCGCCACGTTTTGATTGTTGGAACCAGTGAGAAGGCAGCTCGTGTTGCTGAAGTTCTTGAGCAGGCTCATCAATGGGGCTACAAGCTTGTGGGGATCGTCCAGGAGCCCAACGGCCATGCCAATCCGGGTGTTATAGATCCTCGGTTGCGGGAGTATCCGGGCATTGGAACGGAGGAATTGGGTGAGGTGCTGCGCAACCACATCGTGGATGAGGTAATCTTTGTCGTCGCCAAGGAGGCGCTTGCCCGGCTGGAGGAAGTTTTTCTGATTTGTGAAGAAGAAGGAATCAAGACTCGAGTGATGCTGAGTTTCTTTCCTCACGTCACTTCGAAGATTTATCTGGAAGCGCTCCAAGACCTGCCCCTGCTGACCTTTTCCACGACGCCCGAGAACGAGTACCTGCTCTTCATCAAGAATATTCTCGACGTGTTCCTGGCCAGCGTTGCCTTGGCTGTGCTTTCACCGCTGTTGCTGATTATCGCCCTGCTGATCAAACTGACCTCGCGGGGAGCAGTCATCTTCAAGCAAGTACGCTGCGGACTGGGGGGCCGTAAGTTCGTCATGTACAAATTTCGCTCGATGATTCTGGAGGCTGAAGAGGTCAGGGGTCAGCTCAACCATCTGAACGAAATGTCGGGGCCAGTGTTCAAGCTGCGCAATGATCCACGCTGCACGCTGCTTGGAAAGTGGCTGCGCAGGTTCAGCATCGACGAACTTCCCCAACTGGTCAATATTCTCAAAGGTGATATGTCCTTTGTCGGTCCGCGCCCGCCCATTCCAGAAGAAGTGGAACATTACGAGCGCTGGCAACGGCGCCGTCTTCGAATGAAGCCGGGCCTGACTTGTCTCTGGCAGGTGCAGGGGCGAGACACCGATTTTAGTGAGTGGATGAAGCTGGACCTTCAATATATCGATACGTGGTCACTCCTGCTGGACTTCAAGATCTGCCTCAAAACGATTCCGATTGTGCTGCTAGGTAAGGGGAGGTAAAAGAGCCCAAGGTTCAAGTCGGGAAGGCCCCTGCGGGGAAAGGTGCAGCAAGCGGCGTCATCGCTTTCCGGGTAAGCGCAAGTGAACCAGGTCCGTCGTAAGTTGGTCGAGCTGCGTCCACGCCAAGGTCTTCCCGTCACTGCCAATGGCCAAGCCTTTTTCCACGGGGCGTCCGTCGCCGAGCGAGCCAACGACTGAAACCCGGCTGTTCCTAAGGTCATAGCGCCGCAAGTCTGTTCCTGGAAACGCCTGGAAGTAAATCGCGTCGCGCGCCACCGCCCAGCGGCTTTCCCAGACGCCGTCCAGCAGGTGCTTCTCCTGTCCGCCACTGGTGGAAGCTTGCCACAATGCCGGGTGCTCGCGGTCGCGCACGTAATACAGCCACTTTCCATCAAGGGATTCGAATCCCTCGTAGCCCCCTTCCTGTGTGAGCTGAACCGGAGTGCCGCCTTCGACTGCCACCTTCCAAAGCTGACGCCTCCCTGTTCGATCTGAACAAAAGTAAAGCCAGCGGCCATCATGGGAGAAACTTGGCCGCCCTTCTTCCGAAGGGCTCGCAGCCACAACACGCGGCTCTCCTCCCGCGCTCGGGACGATATAGAGTTCCCAGTCGGCGCCACGGCGAGAAGTAAACGCGATCCAGGCTCCGTCGGGTGACCAGCGTGGCGAATCGGTGGATCCTCCCTTCAGTGATGTCACCTGGTGGAGATTTGCTCCGTCTTTGTCGCAGACCCAACCCTCAGGAAACCCCAACCCATTAGATACGAAGGCGACCATTGCTCCGTCGAACGAAAGCTGAGGGCTGTAGTCTTCCCGAGCAGATGGGGACAGCCGAACAGAGTGACTGATGCCGGTGTGCAGGTTCGCAGTCCAAACGTTCGAGTCGCGAAGTTCAAATTGGTATACGAGGGAAAAGCTGCCGTCTTTCTCAAAGCGCGCACTGGAAGGATAGTTGATCCCGGCTCCTCCAGCCAGCTGCTTCGGAATGCCTGGGTTTTCAAGATCGACCTGCCAGAGCGCCGTGAAGCCCAGGGCACGATTGGAAGCGAAGAGGATCCCGGAGCTGTCGGGCAGCCAGGCCAAGCCTTCAATTCTCGCGTTGTCTTGCGTCAGGCGGGTAGGAGTCCCTCCACCAACAGGCATCAGATAGACGTCTCCCTCGGAGAACGTCTGGTGGCGAACAAACGCTAGCCACCTGCCGTCGGGGCTGAACGTTGGCTGCGTATCACCCGGAATGCCGGGCGGTGGCGAAGTCAGCTTGCTGCGCGCGCCTGAAGCCACAGACACCTGATAGAGCGAGAAGGAGTCTTCCAGCAGACTGCGATCAGCCACAACGAGTGAAGAGCCATCGCGCATCCACGAAAGAGCGAACGCATCCAGGGAGTTGCTGCGCTGGTGTCCCCGGCTCCCGAGGCGAGTGACCACTTGAGAGTCCCCTCCGCTGGGAGAAGCCAGCGCCAGTTCCACGCTTTCGAGCCCGGCGCGCATGCAAGCAATCCAGCGCCCGTCGGGTGACCAGCGCGGAAATCCCCCTGTCAGAGCAGAACCCAGAGAGCGGCGCATCAGGGGGGTCCAATCTGCATCAATTCCCGACGGATCGCCTCAAGCACAACATCGAGCTGCTCAAAGATCTCAATATTCCGAAAACGTAGAAACCGAATGCCAAACGATTCGATGACACCTTGCCGGATAGCATCCTTGCTGGAAGACCCTCGTTGGAAATGACTATCTCCGTCGACCTCGATGGCCAGGCGTGCCCTCGGGCAATAGAAATCCAAGACGTAACTCTGCACACTGTATTGTCTTCGAAATCGGCAGCCCATCATCTGCTCGCGTCTGAGCTTTGACCAAAGGACCTCTTCAGCCCTCGGCATTTCATGCCGGAGGGTCCGACGTAGGCTTTTTTCAGAGGCTCGATTGTAGACGCGAGTCATTGACCCCCCTGAAGTCCCCCCTTGGCAAGGGTGCGCCAGGCAAGCCTGGCGGATCTTGTTAGCTGTGAGGTGCTAACCCTGTAAATTGGCCATCATACATGTAGCCGACCCAGCGTGAGTAGGAGCAATCCTGCTGGCGAAGCCTGGGAAGGCGAACTCGTGAGCCGTAGCGAAAGCGAACCGATTCGGCCTCGTGAAAGGGTAAAACTGAGAGTGGCCAGCCCTCCCTTGTGGATGAAGCTTGCCCTCTGTGGGGAAGTAATGGGCAGAAGCAGCCACAGAACTCTCCGGGGTGCTTGTGGATGGCGCGCGAGGACCGATCCGTCGAGGAACCTGGGAGGCCCGGCGGGGAGGCGGGTGAGACCGCCAACGCCTTGGGGGAATCCATAACCCTGAGAGCGGCTCCAGCCGGGAATCGGACAGGCCCATAGTAGCGGGGAAGCGGGTAACGACCGTGGAGCGAAGGGGCCTGAGCCGGGAAGTGCTTCTGTAAGAGGAGGAGAAGGCCGCTTGGAAGAGATTCCCACTACGGAACAGCGGAAGGCCATCGACGCGGTGCCGGAAACGGAGCGAGAACGGTGGTTGCCCGTGAAACTTTCTCAGCTGAGACAGAAGCTGGGCCAGAAGGCGAAGCAGGAGCCGAAGTTCCGGTTCTACACGTTGTATGACCGGATCTATCGGCGGGACACGCTGGAGGCAGCCTGGCACGCGGTGCGACGCAATGGAGGCGCGCCGGGTGTGGACGGCCAGATGATCGAGGAGATCGAAACGAGCGGGGAGGGGCGGAAGCGGTTTATCGACCAGATCGAGCAATCGCTGCGAACCAAGACCTATCGGCCTTCGGCGGTACCACGCGTCTGGATACCCAAAGCCAACGGGAAGCTCAGACCCTTGGGCATACCGACGGTACGGGACCGGGTGGTGCAGAGGGCGACCCTGTTGATTCTGGAGCCGATCTTTGAGGCGGACTTCCAGGATTGTTCCTATGGGTTCCGTCCGGGCCGCTCGGCGCACGAGGCCTTGGAAGAAATCCGCAGTCACCTGCGGTCGGGGCATCAAGCGGTCTACGACGCGGACCTGAAGGGCTACTTTGACTCGATTCCGCAGGAGCGGCTGATGGCCTGCCTGCGCTTGCGGATTGCCGACCGACAGGTATTGAAACTGATACGGCTCTGGTTGGAGACACCGGTAGAGGAACCGCCAGAGACCCCGGGTGGAGCGGCCAAGATGAGCCGGTCGCAGAAAGGGACGCCGCAGGGTGGAGTGATCTCGCCGCTGCTGGCCAATCTCTACCTGCACTGGTTTGACACGGTGTTTCACCGCTGGGGAGGACCAGTACACTGGGCCAAGGCCAAGCTGGTGCGCTATGCCGACGATTTCGTCGTGCTGGCGCGGCAGCCGAGCCAGCGACTGGAGGACTGGATCGAGGCGAAGTTGGAAACCTGGATGGGATTGGAGATCAACCGGGAAAAGACGCGTGTGGTGGAGTTGAAGCAGGCGGGAGCGAGTCTGGACTTTCTGGGATTCACGTTTCGGTGGGACCGGAGCCGGTTGGGGCCGGGCCACTATGGGAACGTGCACCCCTCGGACAAGAGCCTGAAGCGCGAGCGGGTCAAGCTGAAGGAACTGACCAGCGGACGCCACCGCTACTGGCCGATTCCGATGCTGATCGGGGAGCTGAATCAGCACCTGAGAGGCTGGACCAACTACTTTCGCTTCGGCTACCCTAGCGCGGCTTTTGCCCAGATCAACCATTACGTGCAAGTCCGTCTCTGGCAGCACCTGAACAGACGCAGCCAGCGACCGTATCGGATCCCCCAGGGAGTCAGCGCCTACCAGCATTATCAACGGCTGGGCTGGCGACCCCTGCGGGCGAGGGTCGCGCAACTGCCTGTGAAGCCCACGGCGACAGTCTCGGCGAAAGCCGGATGCGGGAAATCCGCACGTCCGGTTTGACGAGGGAGGAGGCACCCGAAGTGCACGGCATGCGACTCGTGAGACACATTCGGGGAAACCCTGAAACGGAGTATGTCGAAGCCTAACCACTACGAGTCCTCCTCTACTCTACGGTGCGCCAGGCAAAGCCTGGCGGCTGGAGTTTCTACATTCTGATCACGCAGCGGCGGCGCTGGTGAGGCTGCGATCGGTCACGGGCAGATCGAGGGGAGCCAGCAGTTCGGGATGCTCGACCATTTCTTTCCGTAGCAGCGTGAT